>Ga0068859_100001173_pt1 | contig 26776 bp, 26 predicted proteins | sample KBSSwiS22_FD_66585 | JGI IMG/M metagenome (GOLD analysis project Ga0068859, IMG submission 66585) | Switchgrass rhizosphere microbial communities from Kellogg Biological Station, Michigan, USA - KBS Switchgrass S2-2 | ecosystem: Host-associated > Plants > Roots > Rhizosphere > Soil ...
CTGGCAGCACCGCGTGGTCGGAACCGGCTTCGGGCAGCCGCCCTCACCGCGCTCTTGTGCGGCGCCGGAGCGCTTTCGTTGACGCTCGCGGGTCGCCCTCTTGTTGGAGGGACGCTGCATGGCATCGCACGCCAGGCGCGCGGGTCCCAAATCACCCTGACGCCGCTGGCGCGCCTCGTCGGAGAGCCCGATTTCGGTCCGGTGTCGCAACGGCTGATTGGCACTGGCGAAGGCGCAATTTTCGGCTTCGGACTGGCGCTCGGGTTGACGCGACGCCCCTCCTCACGCACATCTCACGAAACGCTCACCGAGCGCTGAAGACTTCCCGTTTCGCACCGCGCATCCTCGGACCAGGAGGATACGACGTGGAAACGCTCGCACACAGATCAACGGGCCGGCATACGACCATCCGGATCGAGACGCAGCATCCGACGCAATTCATCGACCTCACCGACAAGGTCACCGCGTTCGTCACGGAATCAAGAATCCATACGGGTCTCGTCAACGTTCAGGGGCTCCACACAACGACCGCGATCATCGTCAACGAGCACGATCCGCTGCTACTCAGCGACGTGGCGGCGCTGCTCGAGCGCATTGCACCGCAGGACGGCTTGTACCGTCACGACAATCTCAGCCTCCGCACATCGAATTGCGTTCTCGCCGAACGTCCCAACGGGCATTCCCACTGTCGTGCATTGCTGCTGGCACCCTCCGTCAGCCTGAATATCGCGGGTGGGCGACCGCAGCTCGGGATCTGGCAGCGAATTTTCCTCGTTGAACTCGACGGACCACGTACCCGCAATGTCTCTGTTGTCGCGACCGGGGACTGCGAGCCGTGAAGGTCAAACTGATCCTTCCGGCGTTGACCGAGGCAACGAACCCATGCTGGCGGCCAATCAAGTACTCGCTCTTTCCGCCGCTGGGCCTCGCTACACTCGCCGCATATCTGGACGAGGACGACGATGCGGAAATACAGGACGAGCACGTCGAGCGTCTCAACCTCGAGGATGCGCCGGACCTGGTCGTCATTCAGGTCTACATCACGTCGGCATATCGCTCGTACAACATCGCCGATCACTATCGCCGGCGCGGCGCCTACGTCGTCATGGGTGGCCTGCACGTCACGTCGTTGCCCGAAGAGGCCGCAGCGCATGCGGACACCATCTTTCTGGGCCCGGGCGAGGATACGTGGCCGCGATTCCTCGCAGACTTTCGGCGAGGTTGTCCGGAGCGCATCTATCGCTCGCAGGCGCGGACGCTGGCAGCGGTTCCGCCGATCCGGCGCGATCTGATCAAGCGGCGGTTGTATCTGGTGCCGAACTCAATCGTGGTTTCGCGCGGCTGCCCGCACGTGTGCGACTTCTGTTACAAGGAAGCCTTCTTTGAAGGAGGTCGATCGTTCTATACGCAAACCGTGGATGCCGCGCTGGCCGAGATCGAACGGCTGCCGGGTCGTCATCTGTACTTTCTCGACGATCATCTGTTCGGGGATCGACGGTTCACCATGGCGCTTTTCGACGGGATGCGCGGGATGGGGCGCCTGTGGCAGGCAGCCGGCACCGTGAACGCGGTGCTTGCCCCCGACCTTCTCGAGCGGGCAGTCGAATCGGGACTGCGCAGCTTGTTTGTCGGCTTCGAATCGCTCTCGACCGCGAATTTGCTCGAGCAGCGCAAGTTCCAGAACCTGCGCCGCGACTACAACGTCGCGATTCGGCGGCTGCACGCGCTCGGCGTAATGGTCAACGGCAGTTTCGTCTTCGGCATGGATGGCGATGACGCGTCCGTATTCGACCGCACGGTTGAATGGGCCGTCGAACAGGGAATCGAGACCGCCACATTTCACATCCTCACGCCCTACCCTGGGACAGCCCTGCACAAGAGGCTGGACGCGCAAGGACGCATCACCACTCAGAACTGGGATTTGTACGATACGCGTCACACCGTGTTTCGGCCGGCGCAGATGCCGGCGGAGGAATTGGAACGAGGATACTGGCGCGCGTACCGAAATTTCTACCGATGGCGATCGATCGCGCGCGGTGCCGCCACGCACGGCAGCATCGCTTCCGGTCTGCGCCACTTCGCGTACGCGGCGGGCTGGAAGAAATTCGAACCGTTATGGGACGTCGTGATTCGCGCGAAGCGCGCCGGCATGATGCTGCCGGTCCTCGAGACGATCCTCAGCGAGTTCGGGCGACGTTCATCGCCCGCTCGCTCTCCTATCGAACGAGCGACCAGGTTCCCGCCATCCGTCCGCTGCGCCATGTCCCATCGATCTGAGCCTGAGCCACGCGTTCCAGCATGTCCGACAGCGTGTCACCAGCCGAGTCCTTGACGTTTGCCTGCCACGTCCCGGTCATGGGCGGTGCCCCAGGTGGTGACGAGGCGACGAGCGCGGACCACGCGCCGCGCCACCCTGCGCGCTCTTTTTCTGCCGCCCATGTCCCTCGCAACAGCACGCGGTTTCCCTCGATGAGCGTCCACGAACCCTGCGCGAGATTTGGTGTCTTCGGGTTCACATCCGCGGTCCAGGTTCCCTGAAAGATGCGCGTTCCCGCCGTGGCGCGCCAGGATCCGCGAAGTTGCAATGTGGACTGCGACACGACCGTCAGTGCGGTCGCAAGGACGAACGTCACGACGAGCGCCAGTCGAACACGCATCAAAGCCCGTCAGAAATCGGTGGAAGCGGCGAAGCGCGGCCATTATAGCGGCCGCGATCCGACGCCGCTCATCGCACGCTCATCGACAAATCAGCCGCCATCAATGGCCCTGCAGGTCCTTCACGCCTATAAACAGGCCGTGGAGTCGTTCTTGCCCGCATTGAGCAACGAACCGAGGGAGCCCCAATGATTCTCAAGCAGTTCTATCTCAATTGCCTTGCCCACGCCTCATATGTTGTGGGTGACGAGGAGTCCCGATTAGCCGCCGTCGTCGACCCGCAGCGGGATATTGAGCAGTACCTGGCGTTTGCCCGAGAGCACGACCTCCGTATCACGCACGTCTTCCTGACGCACCTGCATGCCGACTTCATCGCGGGTCACCTCGAGCTTCGTGAACGAACCGGAGCGACCATCTGCCTCGGTGCGGCCGCGAGCGTCGAATACCCGTTCCTGGCGTTGCACGACGGTGACTCGGTCGATTTGGGACGGACGCGCATCCAAGCGCTCGAGACGCCTGGGCACACACCCGAGTCTGTCTCTCTCCTTCTGTTCGATCTCGATCGCGACGAAACGGCCCCGTATGCGGTCCTGACCGGTGACACTCTCTTCGTCGGCGATGTAGGACGTCCCGATTTACGTGGCGCGCTTGGATGGTCGGCCCGGTCGTTGGGCAGCCTGCTCTACGACTCGTTGCGAACCAAGCTGCTGCCGCTGCCCGACCAGACGCTCCTCTACCCTGCGCACGGCGCCGGTTCCCTCTGCGGTAAAGCACTGAGTCGCGACACCTTTTCGACCATCGGCGAGCAGCGCCGAGCCAACTACGCGCTACAGCCGATGACGCGTGACGCGTTCATCGAGTTGGTCACAGCCGATCAGCCGGACGCGCCGGCGTACTTCGTATACGACGCGGTGCTGAACGCAAAAGAACGTCCAACGCTCGAGACGTCGCTCGCCTCGGGATTGAAACCGATGCACCTCGAGGAAGTCCTCGAGCGTCAGCGCGCGGGCGCGCAGATTCTCGATACCCGTGATCCCGCCGAATTCGCCGCCGCCCATCTCGCGGGCAGCGTCAACATCGGCCTCGGCGGCCAGTACGCGACGTGGGCCGGCACGATTCTCAGCCCGCAACGTCCGATCGTAGTCATCGCGGAACCAGGTCGCGAGCTGGAGTCGGCGATGCGGCTCGGTCGCATCGGGTTCGATACCGTCGTCGGTTATCTGGACGACGGACTATGGACTCTCGAGTCACGACCGGAGCTGATTGCCCGGACGGAACGACTGAGCCCCGCGGTCGCAGCCGAGCGCCTTGCCTCGAACGAGCCGCCACTAGTGGTCGATGTCCGAGCGACTCGTGAGTACGAAGCAAAGCATATCGAGGGCAGCGTATCGATCCCGCTGAATCATCTGGCGGAGCTCGCCGATCGTTTACCGACCGACCGTCCGCTGCTCGTGCATTGCGCCGGTGGGTACCGCTCGTCGATCGCCGTGAGTCTGCTGCGCCAAATGGGCTTCACGCGGATCAGCGAGCTTGCCGGCGGCATCACCGCGTGGGAAGCCGCAGGATTCGCAGTCTCTCGATTGGCAGCTTGAAACGGAGTGCTCGATCACGCTCCCACAAGAATGGACACACCGAAACCCTATATTCGCGTCGTACCTCAACCAGCGCTACACTGACGTTCCTTTTCCGAGTCTGACGCATTCCGAGGCCTGAACCACGAGACCGTCAGGCCCAGGAGGGAACGTGCAGCTAGAAACGATGTACAGCGAGCGTGACGGCCGGGTCGCAACGATCGTGCTGAACCGGCCGCACGTGCTGAACTGCGCCAACGAGCAGTGGGCCCGCGATCTGAACACCATCGTTGACGATCTCGCCGCCGACAATCAGCTTCGTCTGGTTATCCTGCGCGGGGCGGGTCGTGCGTTCTGCAGCGGAATCGATCTCACGGCGCTGGCCGGCGGTGAGACGACCATGACGTTCTTTCGCAATTGGGAAGCGGCGCTGCGCAAGCTCGAGACGCTGGACCCGGTTGTGGTTGCCGCCGTCCAGTCGCACTGCATCGGAGGCGGACTCCAGATTGCGCTCGCGTGCGATCTCCGCGTTGCTCGCGACGACGCGCAATTCGGGATCACGGCAATCAAGGAAGGCATCATCCCGGGGATCGGCATGTGGCGCATTGCCCGGTACGCCGGTCTGGGACGTGCCAAGCGCCTCGCACTCGCCGCGGACGTCATCGATGCGGCGACGGCGCACGACTGGGGACTCGTCGACTGGGTTGTCGAGGCAGCCGCCTTCGAGCAGAAGATTACCGAGATCACCGCCCGCGTGATGGCAATGGCTGCGACGTCAACCCGACTGACCAAGAAACTGACGAACATGGCGTTTGAAACGTCATTTGCGGACTTCGTCGAGACCTATTTCGAGTACCAACGCATCTCGACGCTGTCGCCAGAGCACCACCAGGCCATGGCCGAACATCGGGCGACGCGTGCGAATCGCGCATCGCCGCGCTGAGGGTCTTCCGGGGATTTGCGATGCCGCGACGATCGCATACAGCAGCTGCGCTCGAGCCGATCGAGCGCGGCAGCCGGGACGAGCTCGAGAGCCTGCAGCTCACTCGTCTGAAATGGTCGGTCCGACACGCCTACGACAACGTTCAGCCCTATCGCGCGAAATGTGCTGCCGTGGGCGCGCATCCAGACGATCTGCGGTCACTGTCGGATCTTGCCCGCTTTCCGTTTACCACCAAACAGGACTTGCGCGACGGGTATCCGTTCGGTCTGTTTGCGGTGCCACGGTCGCACGTCGTCCGCGTCCATGCCTCAAGTGGGACTACGGGAAAGCCAACGGTGGTCGGGTACACGGCGAACGACATCGACATGTGGGCCTCTCTCATGGCTCGCTCGATTCGGTCTGCCGGCGGTCGCGCAGGCGACATCGTGCATATCGCGTACGGGTACGGTCTGTTCACGGGCGGACTGGGCGCGCATTACGGCGCCGAACGACTTGGCTGCACGGTGATCCCGATGTCCGGCGGTCAAACCCGAGAAGCAGGTTCAGCTCATCGTCGATTTCCGGCCGGACATCATCATGGTGACGCCGTCCTACATGCTCAACATCGCGGAGGAATTCGTCCGGCAGGGACGGGATCCACGCGAGCACTCCTTGAAGATCGGGATCTTCGGCGCAGAACCGTGGAGTGACGCGATGCGTATCGATATCGAGCACCGCGTCGGTGTCGATGCCGTCGACCTCTATGGATTATCTGAAGTCATCGGACCCGGTGTCGCGGCCGAATGTGTCGAAACGAAGGACGGTCCCGTGATCTGGGAAGATCATTTCTATCCTGAAGTGATCGATCCGGAAACGGGTGCCGTACTTCCGGACGGCGAGCGTGGCGAACTCGTGTTTACGTCGCTGACAAAGGAAGCGCTGCCGATCATCCGCTATCGAACACGCGACCTGACAACGCTGCTGCCGCCAACCGCGCGATCCATGCGTCGAATGGCCAAGGTGACTGGCCGCACCGACGACATGCTGATCATCCGCGGCGTGAACGTGTTCCCGAGTCAGATCGAAGAACTCATTCTCCGACAGGCACAGCTGACGCCGCACTATGTTCTGGAAGTCAGTCGAGAGGGAACGCTCGATCAACTCACCGTCACAGTGGAGCCGCACCGGGACGTGGCGGATCAAAGAATGGCGTGTCAACAAGCCGCAACGGATCTGCAGCGTCAGATCAAGTCGTATATCGGCGTCACCGCCGTTGTCGTCATTTGCGATCCGGGAACGGTCGAACGATCCATTGGCAAAGCGAAGCGCGTGATCGACGCACGGTCACATCAGTAAGATTTCGCGGTTATGCCATCCGGTGTGGCGTCTGGTCAGTGCTTTCCTCGGTGTGACGTTCATACCGGTGCTGCCGCCGCCGCTGTTCCGCGGCAAGCCCCGTCAGCACGATGAGCACCCACACGAACCCGAGCAGCGTGAAGAGCGCGATGCCTCGAGAACCCCAATCGATGGCGCCCAGTACGTACAAACTCAGCCCGACCAGACAGGTAGTGCCGAGGACACCTTGGACACCAGCGTCAACTTTCATGGGACAGGTACAGATGAATAGTGAAGTCCAAGACGGTCCGCATTTGTTGTGGGAGGGGAGGCCCGCAACGAACAACACGGACAGACCTCCTGATACTACCTCGCACCACGTGCTCGCTGCATGAGCCGCGCGGACACACGCCCCCTTTCTTGATGTGCGTGAACAGGATCGTCAAACGTTGCGAGCGAGTAAATCCCCTGTTCAGGGGATTAGGTGCCCGGGACTCTCAACAGACGAGCTTGCAGTCGGCTCATGCTGCTGCCCCGCAGCTTCACGCACCAGGCTCTCGACAGCGTCCAGATCGAAAGGCTTCGGCAACCAACGTGTAAGCCCGACCTCGGCCGCGGGCGCGGGGGATCGACAGCCGCTGTACACAATCCAACAGCATTCCGGATTGCGCTTCCCCGCTCGTACTGAACCGACGCGAACGGCGCGAATGCGCGCTCCATCTCCTCGGCGGGCACCGATGGAGCGTCGAATAGCACTTCCAACCGAAGCCGTGCGCCACCGGGCTGCAGACGCACCGGGATTTTTCGGCCTGTTTCGGCAATCGCCGCCGCATAGGTCAGAAGCGTCCAGACGGCCTGCGTCAGAAGGTGCTCGTCGGCAAGCAGCCGTCCGCCCTGAGCGACATCAACATCGAAGCTTCGCCCGGGCAGGAGCATAGCCGCCGTGGCGACCTGCACGCCTACGAGCGCGGCCAGACGCCTTCCGACAAAGACAGTCCGCTGTCGTCGCACACTACTCCAGTCCTCGCCCCATCACGAGCGAAGCTATCGCTTGTCACGCGTTGCCGGAGCAAGGATGATGCTTCGGGATTCGCATATCGCGGAGCAACAGAAAGCTGCGTCGTTGGCGCGTCGACGCCGATCACAAGTGCCAGCTCACAAAGCGCGGTTGCGAAAATCTGAGAGCTTGAACATCGGCCCGAGACACGCCGTGAGTGTCCCAGCGCTGCACACACCTGAATCGGTATGCGATCCGTTATCCGGGCCGTGGTACAGTCCGGCCAACCGCGCGCGCTTCCCTTTTAGATAAATTCGCGTCAGCAGTCCAACAGGCGAAGGTTGCGGCGAGAGAGCGGTACCTCGCCCGAGGTGACAACCATGACACGGCGAAATTCATATCGGCGTTCCCATCTGACAGCGTTGGCAATTGGCGCAGTTGTCGTCGCGCTCCTTCAACAGCCGGCCCGCTCCCAGAGTGGCGCAGTCATTTATGTCACCACAACGGCACCAGCGATAAACGGCACCGATGGCTTCTGTTCGTTGCCCGAGGCGATCTACGCAGCCAACTTCGACAACAACGTCGCCGTGAGCCCCTCGGATCCGACGCAGTTGGTGACGACTGAGTGCGAGAAAGGGACCGGCGACGATGTGATCGAGCTCACCGCCGACGTGTTTCCGATGAGTGCCGTCCTCAACGATATTTACAATCCGTTTGGCCCAACGGCAACTCCTGTCGTTCTCTCTACGATCACGATCGAAGGCCATGGCGCGCGACTCGAGCGCACCCTCAATACGAGGGACTTCACGAGGCTGAACTTCCGCGCATTTGCCGTGGGAACCGCCAGCTTTATTCCGACCGGCAGCTTGCCGATAGCTGGGAGCGGCGTGGGCAATCTCACGATCAAGAACGTTCACGTCAAAGGCTTCACCGCGAAAGGCGGGAACGGCACTGACGGAGGAGGCGGCGGAATGGGAGGTGGAGGTGCCGTCTACGTCAGAGCCGCCACGCTGACCGTTGAGAACAGCACGTTCGAAGATAACGGCGCTGGTGGTGGCAACGGGGGGGATCCAAGAGGAGGCGACCCGCGCGGCCTGGGCGCTTCGGCTGGAGGCGGGGGCGGTGGGCTCGCGGGAAACGGCGGGGCGGCAGTGTTTGGCGGCGGCGGTGGCGGCGGGTCACGAGGCAATGGCGGCGACGGAAGCATCTTCTTTTGTCCGGACAGCGACTGCATATTTGGATTCGGCGGCGGTGGCGGCGGAACCCTGCAGGCTGGACATCCCGGCGGTACCGGCTACGCGGCAGGCGGCTTTCGCTGCGGCGGAGATGGCGCCGACGGCGACAACGGATCACCCCACTCCGGTCACGCAGGAGTATGCCCGGGGGGCGGCGGCGGCGCGGGCAACTCAGGGATCATCGGGAGCCTCGATCAGGAAGGTGGCCACGGCGCAACCGGAAACTACGGGGGCGGAGGCGGCGGGGGCGGATTCGGCGGGACCTTGATCACAGATGCAGGCACCAATGGAGGCCACGGCGGCTTCGGCGGAGGCGGCGGCGCTGGCGGCGCGAATGGAAACGGGGGCGACGGTAACTTCGGCGGCGGCGGCGGCGCAGGTCCCGGCAATATTCTGGGTGGCCCTGGCCTCGGTGGTACGTACGCAGGCAATGGCGGTAACGAAGTTGGCGGTGGCGGGGCGGGCCTCGGCGGCGCGATTTTCAGCGACACCGGCACCATCACCATTCGCAACAGTACATTCACGCGCAATTTCGTCGTCCGCGGCCTGGCAGGCGGCAACGGTGCGGCGCAGGGTCGCGATGCAGGCGGCGCAATATTCGCCGTCGACGGCTCTTTGAGCGTCCTGAATTCCACGATCAGCGGGAACGAATCCACCGGCGCGGGCGGCGGGATCGTCATTTACAAAAGCAGCCGCGACTTGCCGACCTCATTCACTCTTGCGAACACCATCACGGCGGGTAACGGCGCTCACGAATGTCTCTACATGGCCCATTCAACGGACGCACTCGCTGACATCGATTTGACGGGAAGCACCCACAACCTCGTGATGGACAACACGCCTTCACCGGTCGCGAGTCCTGCCAGTGCGGGGTGCCCAGGCAAGGTTTCGAGCTCCGATCCCGAGCTCGCATCGCTGACGCTCAACGAGCCGGGCGACACACCGACGATGGCGATTTCGTCTACGAGTCCTGCGTTGGACGCTGCCGACCCTGCCACAGCCCTCGGCAGCGATCAGCGAGGAGTGTCACGCCCGCAAGGCGACGGACCGGATATTGGCGCGTACGAGTTCCTACCCGACTTCACTCTGTCGGCCATCGACCCATTCACCATTGCGGTACACGGATCAGGATCAGCGACAGTCACGGTCAATTCGATTGTTGGATTCACTTCGCCAGTGACGCTCTCAATCACCAGTCCGCCGAGCTTCATCACGTCGTTCACCCCTAATCCGGTCACGCCTCCAGCGGACGGCTCCAACTCCAGTGAGCTCACGATAATCCTTGGATCGTCGGTGAAGCCGGGAACGTATCCGCTCACGATAACCGGCACGGCCGGTTCGCTCACGCATTCGACCGATACCGAAGTGACGGTCGTCAGCTCGATTCAAAGCATGATGGACGTTGTATCCGACCTCACGGGCCTCGGATGCATCGACAACATGGGCGTCAGCAATGCATTCACGGCGAAGCTGACGGTCGCCAAAACTCTCGGGAATGCCGGTCTCACTCAGCCATCGAGAAACACGCTCGCCGCGCTCGTCTATCAACTTCAGGCGCAGAAGGGCAAGCACATCCTCGGATCCTGCACTGAGAACAACGAAACCTTCGATCCCGGCGATGTGTTGATAACGGGCGTCCAGAGTTTGCTGAATGCGCCGCCCGCGAACGTTCTGCCCAACCCGCTCTTCGGGTACATCACCGACGGCAGCGCGATCGGGATTGGCGATGTCACGGCGAGCATCGTCTCGGGTAAGACCACTGTTATGTCCGCGACGAGCGACGCGACAGGCTTCTACTATTTTGCGACGACCGGTGTCTTGAAACCTGGAGCCACGTACACGATCAAGGTGACTGCGACACCAAAGGGGTTCAAGATCGGGAATGCGTCGACGCAGACGTTCACGTGGAGCGGTGCGCTTCAGAACATCACGAGCTTGATCGTCAATTAAACGGGATGTTGCAACACGCTGACATCAGCGCTGGGTTCGCCCACGTTTGTCCGCAGGAGGGTCGAAGGCGCGCGTGGTGACGTGTCGAGATGCCTCTGCGAGGGCGTCGCGGACGTCGGCCGCTCGAGGGTTAATCACAGCTGCTTTTTCGTACCGGTCGATCGCCTGTGGCCAGTCTCGCTCCGAGAGCCCTGGTGTCGATCCAGATCAGTTGAGGATTGAGGGTCAGTCGTCCTTCCTGCCTCGTCACAGCGTCGCTCCGTCCAAGCAAGGCCCGGAGCCGATGGAGAGCGGTCGTGAGGGCGCGTTGCGCAGCATCGGCCTCCGAATCATGTCAGAGCGCGTCGATAAGCCTTTCCTCCCGCACCTCGCGGCCACCAAGCGCGATGAGCGTTTTGAGAAGCCCCAGTGGGCGTCGCTGCACCTTTCGCGAAAACGTCAGCGGTTCATCGTCTCGAATGACCGCGAAGCGGCCGAATGTGTACACGCGTATCGGCCACGGCCAGATCTCGACATCGGCCGACACTGATACGTCAGCCACCAGCCGTCGCCTCTGTATCAGCGAACGTACGTAATCAACCTCAATTCCGGCATCGAGCGCACGCGCGCACAGGCGCGCCATGACCGAGGAGCGCCAACCATGCATGTGGAAATATCCACCCTGATGTCCGAGCTGCATGGCGCGGGCGAGCGAGGTCACTGCGGCCGCGTCGTGCTGGCGATCGAAGGCAACGTGCGCGTCGATGAGACGCGCCATGAATTCGACGAAGGGGCTGCGCATCCGTTCAGCCAGGGCGAGCAAATGCGACAGTTGCTGGCGCGCTTCCTCTTTTGCACCCGACTCATGCAGCGCCAGGGTCGCCAACGTCAGGCCTACCGCTTCGTCCCAGGGCCGACCCGTCTGCATGAACTGAAGCGTTGACCGAGCGGCCGATGCCGCTTTCAACGGATCGTTTCTCACCAGCGCTTCCCAGGTGACGTAGCTGTGGTACCAGAGGCGATACGCCTGGCCAGATTGGCCAAGGCGCTTCTCGACTTCCCGAAGCCTGCCGCTTGCCGTATCAGCGTCGCCGTCGTGAAGGGCCATTGCGGCAAGATTGAGCAGACACTCGCAATCACCGTTGGCAACGGCCGCTGACTTCGCCAGTGCAAAACCCTCGGTGGCGGCGCGCCGGCTGTCTTTCTCGCCGGCGAGCCACGTCCACGCGATAGCAACCCTGGCGATCACCGCCGTAAGCGGAGGTCCCTCGCGCGCTGTCGCCAGCTGCCACGCTTCTGGGACCGCCGCAACAGCTGATCGGAAGTTCCCGCTCTGAATGTGGTGCATGACCCAGACAAACAGAGTCTGCGCGCGGGCGTTCACGTCCGATTTGCCACGGGACAGCTCGAATGCTCGCTCTGCCCACGATTCGGCGTCAGGATGTTGCGGCCGGCGCCAGGTCACCGCCAACAACATGCTGTTGGCCACTCTCGCTTCGATCTCCTCTGACGGGAATTCCGGGAACTCGCGTCGCAGGGTGTCAAACAGGGCAAGCCACGGGTCGAACAAGTCCGCAGAGATCGACTCGTATGCGATTGAAAACGTTGCTGTGGACCAGGCCAGGTACGCGCCAGCGGCATCTCGACGTGTTCGAAACAGAGTTATGGCCTTATCACAATCGTCGCGGCACGCCGGAGAATTGACAGCGATCTGACGTCCGGCACGCCACAGCAGCATCCACGGGTCTTCCAAAACGTACCGAGGAGGCAAGCCGGCCAACCATGTCATGAGAGTCTGGCTGCGACCCTGAGCCAGAAGTTTCTGCGCACACCTGCGAATGAGATTCGCAAGCCCCTCCCAGTCTGCCGCGTCCAGCAAGAGGGCGGCGGCATCTTCGACGCGGCCGTCTCTCTCGAGATGCGCTCAGCCCTTCGTGCGATCGTGCGACGCTGAACGAGCGTGAGCCTCTGATTTCCTTCTGCCAATAAAAAGCTGCGGAATAGCGGATGGAATTCGTAGACCGGTCCGGCACCAGGTTCGGCCGCTCCATGGCGAGTAATGAAGTACCCCTTGTGGAACAGGCTCCCCAGGATGTCACCGGCGCTTTGCACGTCGGCCAACTCCACCGCCACTGGTCCTGTCAGCCTCGGAACGAATGCTGCGCTGAGGAGGACCTGCTGGACGTTCGGGTCCATATGAGCGAGCAGCTCACTCGCAAAATACTGGAAAAGCACGCCAGAACCGCCGCGTAGCGTGCCGAGTGTCTCCGGTCGGGTCTTGACGTGCTCGGCGAGGAGCACAAGGCCGGCCGCCCAGCCTCGCGCAATCTGGTGCACCGCCGCGCCTTGAGCGGATGCTCGTCGGCCGCTCACGAGTCGTCTCCAGATTTGACGCGACTCCGCCGGCCGCAGCAGGAGCTCGCCGGGGTTCACGACGTGCATGGCGCCAGATGCTCGAAGGCGCGTGAATGCCGCCGGCGGATCATCACGACTCAAGATGAACGCACGGCCACTTCGAGGTATCTCGGCCAACGCGTCACGGATCACTTCGTGAAGCGCGGCGTTCGGCGCATCCTGATAGTTGTCGAACACGATGACAAACGGAGCACGAAGAGCCGCGTATAGCTGCCGAAAAAACCGGCGCGCGAATGCGTTCAGCGTGGATGGCGCTTCCGACGTGAACGGCGGCAGCCGATGCCGCCGCGTGGGAATTGTCAGGCCGAGATAGTAGAAAAACGACGCGACATCACCGTCCGCGGCGTCCAGCTGATACCAGATCGTGCGCAGCCGCCTCTCCGACAGGTAGTTGGCGATAAGCGTCGTTTTGCCGATTCCTGGCGGCCCCTGAATCCAGGTGACCGGTACAGACCCGTGACGATCAAGCAGTCGAAACAGTCGAGATCGCCGAACGGCGCGCGAAGCGGTGGGACGCGTGGTCTTCGCGAGCTTCATGCAGCGGCGATCTTTAGGGTGCTCGCGGCTGGCAAACAACGCTCCGCTCTTCCCCGCTCCTGGATTTTGGCGTGCTCGATCTGCGCGGATCTCGGTTTACGGCATCTGCGCCTTAAATGTCGCGCTCGCCATCGTTCTTCCCCATGAGATCGCGATTCGGCCGCCGTCGGTCGTCATATCCTGAAACGCCCAGGTGAGCTGTTCGACACTGAACGGCAACATCTCAACCTTCATCGGCTCGCGCGCGACGTCTTTGTCCGGCGTGTATCCGTATGCACCCCACAGTGCAGTTTTATCCTTTGTGTCCATCTTTGGCTGCGCGGCCCAGCTCGAAACGATCAGGGTCCAATTATTCGGGCCTCGTACGTCGATGAACAGACTGTACTCGCCGGGCGGGATTGTCTTGCCGCCGATCACGAGTGCCGCTTCGGTATTGAGCCGCGTCGAGACGTTCGCGCCCGCCCGCCATACCGGCGGGGGCCCCCAGTCGCCGAGCGGCAGATCGATCAGCGCCTTCCCGTAATTCGGGCCTGACCCAAACACGTCGCGTCCGCGCAAGGACGGACGGCCATACGTGATCTCGAGCCATCTGCCGTCCACATATCGTTCCTGGCCAACGGCAAACGAGGGCCGATCGCCTTTCACCCAGCGCCCAAGCACCTGCGCCTGTGTCGACCCCGGTGGGCTGAGCGGTCTCGTGGCCGGCTGTTGAGCGCTTGCGACCGCACCGCACGCGATCAACATGGCGATTGGAACAATGCGACTGCGCGGCATCTGTCCTCCTCATCAACTGCCGTCAACCCTGAAGTGCCGCTATTTCACCCCACTGGCAAACCCGTACTGATTGTTCTCCTGGCAGACATATTCCATCAGCTCGTCGCCCGGTTGAACCAGCGTTGCCTGAAAGGTCACGGTAAACGGCCGCGAGTAGGCGCCCGGATCATCGATGGTCACCTCGCGCACCAGATGGCCCGCATCTAGCCGCGTCCACCGCTCGATGGTGTGTAGTTGTGTGGTATGTGGCGTCGCTCGTCGATCGAACCAAAACTTGTCGTTGAACCCGACTGTATCGATGACGAGGGTGTCGTTCTCGTACCAGCCGACGGAATGACCGAACCAGGTTGGCTCAAGGTCGGCGGGATGCTTGCGGCCGTCGAGAAACACCTGGCGGAACGAGCCCATCCACTCGGACAGGATGTACAGGTGCGTTGGCTTCTTGTGCGTGTAGTTCTGGATGAACCGAAACGGATACGGACTCGTGCGCAGCAGACCGAGGGGCAGGCACCAGTTGACGGGATCGTCAGTTGGCTTTTGGGATCCCATGAGCGCCTTCGCGGCAGGCAGCAAAGGCAGTTCCCCGCCGCCACTCAATCGCGGCGCGATGTTATCGCCCCCGCCGGGCGCGAGGACCCAGGCGCCGTCTCCCAGATCGATCGTCCCGTCAGGCAGGCGAGGTGCCGGCCCGGTCGCCGCAGGCGGTCGCTTGATCTCCTGGCCCAACGCGTTGACCGGCCCGAGGACACCGATAGGATTTCCTGTTGCGTCGCGCTGAACTTGCGCCTGCTCTTGCGCTGCGGCACGCGGGTCTCTCAGCGAAAGCACCACAGTCAGAACGCCGACGACCACCAGCAGCTTGCGCATAGTGACCTCCTATCGATCGGGTCCGGAGCCTAGCGCCCGCTACCAAGATTGTCAACGTTGGATAGAAGGTCGCCGGCCGATAAACCCGGTTGGCGTGCGGCAATGGTCTGGCGCATCTTTTCGGCATCCTCACTGAGAAACACCCAGTCGGCCGGCCGGTTCGCCCGTAGCTCAGAGCTTGACCAAAGCGCGCGCATCAGTCCGGCATTGGAATGCTGAGGACTGTTCAACAACAGATGGCCGATTTCGTGGGCGATGGCGTATCCCAACAGTCGTGTGGTATCAACGCGCGCGGCGCTCGCGACCACCGCCACGACGTCGGCAAACACTGTGGACAGGATCGACGCATGATCCGCTGGCGTCCGACTGACCGTCGAAAACCCCATTGATACATCGCGATCGTCCCCCACCGAGCCTTTCGTCAGGATCCGGAGAATCAGCTCGTTTGAAGCGAGCGTCTCCCCGCATCTCGGGGATTCTCCGATCGGCCCAATATCCTTCACGCCACAATCGAGCCATCGGACGTCGCTCGCCACGTCCTTCAAGATGGCCGCCGCAGAGTCCTGGGCAATCCGAAGGTTCCCTCTCGACACTTGAGACGTGTTGTAAGTCCGAATCAACAGAAGCGGCCGGGAGGGTGCTTCGACGCTATCCGCTCTCACCGCATTTGGAATCATCAGAACAAGCATCGCTACCGCGCCAACACGCCAGAACCTCATGCTCCCACCTCCCCGGTTTCCGCGTCTGTTGGCTCACGCGGAGAAAGCGGAGAAGTTCACTCACGGCAACTAAGAAGGCGGAGAGGCCGCCATTCAGGCGAGTGAAAAAGGCGGGAAATTGCGCGTGAGAAGAGGATGGAAACGATTGCCTTGAGCGTGCGGGCTGGCGTGCTTATGCTTGGATTCCAGTCAAGTTCAATGGAATCTTCACGTTCCGAGGTCACCGCGCTTTTGCAGCTGTGGAGCGACGGGCGCAAAGACGCACTCGACCGACTCCTGCCACAGATCTACGCCGAACTGCAGCGGCTCGCCTCCAGCTACCTCCGGCGCGAGCGACCCGACCACACACTGCAAGCGACGGCGCTCGTCCACGAAGCCTTCATTAAGCTCGTCGATCAGCGGGCAGTCCGCTGGCAGAATCGCGCCCATTTCTTCGGCATCGCCGCGCAAGCCATGCGGCGCATCCTGGTTGATCATGCGCGTGCGCATGACGCCGGCAAGCGTGGCGACGGCGCACGTCGGATCTCGCTCGATGATGCGCTCGTCTTGACCGACATGCCGAATGTCGATCTGCTCGCGCTCGATGAGGTCCTCTCGCGACTCGCAGTCCTTGACCCGCAACAGAGCCGGGTCGTCGAGCTGCGGTTCTTTGGTGGCCTGACGATGGATGAGACCGCGGAGGTGCTGCACATCTCCCCGGCAACCGTCGGGCGGGAGTGGACGTTGGCGAGAGCGTGGTTATACGCGGAACTTCAGCGATCCACAAAATGAATCCGGATCAGTGGGCGCTCGTGAAGGAGGTCTTCCATGCCGCGCTGAATCGCGCGGTGGAAGAGCGAATGGCATTTGTGGCAGATGTCTGCGCCGCCGACGCGGTGGTGCGCGTAGAAGTCGAACGGCTTCTCACTGCGCACGCGCAAGCTGGCCACTTCATGGAACGATCGCCCGCAGTGGGCCAGCGCTCATCTCTAACAGGTCAACGGCTCAATCGCTACCAGGTTGGCCGGCTTATCGGGACCGGTGGGATGGGAGAAGTATACGTGGCAAACGATGTCGATCTCGGGCGCGAGGTCGCGCTGAAGATCGGGATCGCCGACCACGATGCGGGTGTTCAGCTACGGCGTGAAGCGCAGCACGCATCTCAGTTGAATCATCCACATATCTGCACGATTCACGAGGTGGGTACACACGATGGCCAGCCCTACATCGTGATGGAGTACATCGAAGGGCTGCGGCTCTCAGAGCTCATCCCACCAGGGGGACAACCCACCGAAAGCGTCGTGCGATATGGAATTCAGATTGCCGACGCGCTGGCACACGCACACCGGCACGGTGTCATCCATCGCGATTTGAAAAGCACGAACGTGGTCGTGACGCCAGAAGGGCGGGCGAAGGTTCTCGACTTCGGGATCGCATGCGGTGTGTCGGCAGAGCGCCTGAAGGGTGTTTCCGAATCCACAACGCCGGAGACCGCCCCAGGCTTTGTGGCGGGTACGCTCGCCTACATGGCGCCCGAGCTGCTGCGTGGAGAACAAGCCGACGCGGGCAGCGATATCTGGGCACTGGGCGTCCTCCTTTACGAGATGGCAAGCGCCATCCGACCATTTGTTGGTGCCACCGGATTCGAGCTGAGCAGCGCCATTCTGCACGAGGAGACGGCGCCGCTGCCTCCGCGAATCCCCGCGCCTCTCGAGCAAGTCATTCGACGATGCCTCTCGAAGGATCCCCGCGATCGCTATAAGCGAGCAGACGAAGTTCGCGCGGCGCTCGAGACGGTGCAGGCCGAGACCCTACGCGGAATGCCGCGTGCTCGGCGCGTGTCGTTAAGCCGACCTGTTCTGCCCTCGTGGCGCGCTCGTGCAGCGATGCTCGGCCTGCTGATTACGCTCGCGACCACCGGGACACTGACGTGGCGCGTGTTCCGATCGGGAACCGCGCCGATGGCGTTGGGCGCGGGGGGCCGACCAGCGGTTGCCGTCATGCCCTTTGACAACCTCTCTGGTGGCCAGGACATGGCCTGGCTGTCGAAAGGCGTGCCGAGCATGCTGCTGACAGGGTTGGCCCAGACGCATGGCCTCGACATCGTGAGCGGACAGCACCTGCAAGATGTGATTAGACAAATGGGCGCAAGCAACCTTGAAACACTTGGACGCGATGCATTCGCGGAGGTGGCGCGGCAGGCAGGCGCCGGCGCGATCGTTGTGGGTGGCATTTCGAAAGCTGGATCCGAAATCCGCATTGACGCGCAGCTTGAAGATCTGGCGAGCGGGCGGGTCCTGGTGGCCGAAAGCGTCCGGGGAACGGATCTCTTCGTGCTCGTCGACCAGTTGGCCGCGCAGATCCGTGACGGCATCGGATTCCGCGACGCAACCGGCATCCGCAAGGTGTCGGACGTTTCAACCACATCGCGCGAGGCGTTCCAGTTGTACTCGCAAGGGGTGGACGCGTTGTTCAATACGCGAATGGACGATGCGCAGAACCTACTCGAACGCGCGGTGGCCATCGACCCGACGTTCGCGGGCGCGTACCTAGAACTGGCTGACGCGAGCAGGTTCCGCGGGCTGCTCGATCTCGAGCGAGAGTACCTTCGCAAGGCGGCGGAGCATATCGACCGGTTGGGAGAACGGCAGCGGCTTGCCTTAGCAGCCCAGTCTGCTCTGGCGTCGGGCGACTCCGCAGCTACAGCACGCGCCGTCGACGAGCTGATCGCCAAGTATCCGGATACCGACCGGGCGTATGGCCTTGCCGCTCAGTTGTACGCTCCGGTCACCGGGCTCATTCACGATCCAGCGAAATTGTTGACGACGACTGCGGCCGGTGCGGCGGCGCTGCCAAAGTCGATGGTGACGCACGGTCTGTACGCGTACGCGCTGCTGGGTGCGGGCCGGTATGAAGAGGCGCTCGGCGAGTTCGAGGCATACGTGCGGGTGGCTCCACGCGAACCGAATCCTTTCGACAGCCTTGGCGAAGCGAAATTCGTGATGGGCGAACCCGACCAGGCGATCGAATCGTATTCACGCGCGCTCACGATCGACCCGACGTTCGCCGGTTCACGCATCGGACGCTTGTGGAGCCTGGCGAGCCTGGGTCGTTATGACGACGCGATTCTAGAGAAGCCGCCGCAGTACCTGCTGGCCAATTGGTCATCCATCAGGGCATTCGTTCTCTCACGCGTCGGCAGATATCGCGAGGCCGATCGCGCAGTCGAGGCGGGCAGGCGAGAAGCCGAAATCGGCGAGAACGTCGGGGAGCAAGGGAACATCCTCCTGTTGTCGTCGCTCCTTGCGATCGAGCGCGAGCAGTATGGGCGAGCCCTGCAAGACTGCGATTCAGCCGAACGCATGTTCGCAAGGTTGCCGGAGAAGAAAAGGAGGGTCGGCCTCGTGCTGGTTCACCTGATGAGCGGGATCGCCGAGGTCAGGGCCGGCCACATCGAGCAAGCTCGCCGGCATCTGGAGATGCAGGAACGCCTCGTCAACTCCTCGGTCGAGCCCGAGAACTGGTGGCACAACGCGTTGGTGGGAGAAATCGCATTGGCTGCTGGCGACCTCGGGAGGGCGGCATCCGCTTTTTCAGCCGGCGAACCTTCGAGAAAGATGTGGTGGACCACTCGATATTCGAATTTGTCGATTCTGGCGAACAATCTGATTTCACGGGATGGACTCGCTCGCGTGGCGACGGCGCAAGGCGACCTCGCTCGCGCGATTCAGATCTATCGCCAACTGTTGTCCTATGGCCCCGACCAGAAATGGGCGTCGGTATTCGAGCCGCGCTATGTGCTCCAGATCGCACGACTGCTCGAGCGGTCGGGAGAAAAGCAGGCCTCACTGAAGGAGACCGAACGCTTTCTGAATTTCTGGAAGCGTGCCGATTCCGGCTTGCCTGAGATCGCCGAGGCACGACGAGCCGTCGAGCGTCTCATCTCTGCGCGGTGAGTATGGTTGCGGGGGGCGATGCCGCGATGGCGGCACCGCGTCTGCACTGTCGCCGCATAGAGCGACATGCTCATATCGCATCAATGTTTCCTCTTGCTCTCCCGCCTGCACTCATGTAGCTTCATCCCTCCAAACCAGGGCCGTTTGATGGCCCGCGTCCTTCGCAATCTCAGCCTAGGCTAGGCATTAGCAAACAAGGAGGACACGCCCATGTCGAACCGGCTTTCTCGGCGAACCTTCATCGCGGCCCTAGTTGCCGCCGGCCCCTCCGCCGCTCTGGCCCAGACCGTCGGCGCTCCGGCCGCGCCCGCGACACCACCTGCGCCGCCCGCGCCGATGACCGGCCCGCAGTTGGCGGCTCCTCCCACGGACCTGAAGGCGCCCTACCCGGAGGCCGGCAAGGTCAACCGGCTTGATCCCCGCCTCGACGCCCTCATCGACGCCGACGCCAAGGTGGAAAAGATCTGCGACGGCTTCCTACATGCCGAAGGGCCGGTTTGGGTTGGCGGCAACAACGGCTACCTGCTGGTCTCCGACACCCAGGTCAACCACATCGTCAAATGGTCGCCTACCGAGGGTCGTTCCGTCTGGCTGGAGCCTTCGGGCTATGACGTCGGCGGAATAGCGTGGAACCCCGCCATTCGCGAACCAGGTACCAACGGCCTGATTCTGGGACGCGGCGGTCTCATTGTCGCCGGATCGGGCGGACGCGCCATGTATCGCATCGACCTCTCCACCAAGAAGAAGACGGTGCTGGTCGACCATTACATGGGAAAGCGGTTGAACACCCCCAACGACTGCGTGCTCGGCCCCGACGGCTCAATCTACTTCACCGATCCTCCCTACGGCCTTGTCAACCGCAACGCTGGCCCCGACCGTGACCTCGACTACATGGGGATATTCCGGCTTGCTACGGACAACAGCCTGCACCTGATCGACACGATGACTGCGCCGAACGGGATCGGCGTCTCTCCGGACGGGACAAAGCTCTATTCCTCCGACCAAATGACAGGCTGGGTGATGTGGGACCTCGACAAGCAGGGCAACGCCTCAAACCGTCGCAACTTCGTTGCCCGCAATGTGGTGATGGGCGGCGACAGCCTGAAAATCGACGCGGCCGGCAACATGTGGGCTGCAACCCGCGAAGGGGTCACTGTGTTCACGCCGGGAGGCGAGCGGATCGGCTTTATCAGTACCGACCAGGGCGTATCCAATTGCGAACTCGGCGCGGACGGCTACCTCTATCTGGCCTCGTCGACCAGAGTGCTGAGGGTCAAGGCCAAGGCCAAGAAGCTGATGTTCAAGGTGACCTAATCAAACGGACACACTCGGCGAACAACCGGGCGCAAACAGAAAAGGCCAGCTCACAAAGCTGGCCTTTTTTCTAATCTTTGATTGGTTGCGGGGGCGTGCAACCCGCTGAATTTGGAGTTCTCGTGGAGCGCTGCCTGAAAGAGCTGCGACCGCCGCTACTCGCCCCATAATTCCGGGGTGGCCGCCGACGCCCAGAAGCCGTCCCTCCCCGCCATCGTGGAAACGCTCGACAGCCTGAAGACGTCCGACGCCTCCAACCGCCGTGAGTTGATGGAAGCGCTTGAACAATGGGCCAAGGTTGGCTTTCCCGAAGAAGCGGGTCGTTTGATCCTCGATCACGCCGGACATTCGTTCCCGCCCATTAACCAATACCCTGAGACGCCGAACGACCAGCTGCTCCGCTTGCTCTGGAACGGAAAGACCACCGTCGATGGTGAAGACGTGGAAGCCTCGTTTCCTGGGTTCGACGAGGCGTGCCGTGCTTCCGCCATTCGATTGTTGGCGGAGCTGCGCAACCGTTCGGCGTCGGAATCGCTCGCCCGCATTCTCGCACTCTGTGCGAAGGACGAGCTCCCGAGTGTTGGTTGGCCGTTCTTGCTGCCGTTGGAGCGCACGCCGCGTGATCCTGACCTGCTGATTCCGTCCATGCTCGCCCTCCTAGAGAAGACGGAAAGCGTCAGTCCGGTTCACTCCGCGTTGCTGGCCTACGCCAATGCGGGGATGTTCACGGCAGCGCAGAGTCGTGAGTGCGCCGGCCTCATCGCGCGCCAGACGTCACGCGCGATCGATGATCTTCACAGACAGCGCACCGAACACGGTCCCGAGGTACGATGGCAGGACGACTACGTGACGGTAAAGATAGACGCAGGTGTGCTGCTCGACCTTCTCGGCCGCTTGCAACAGTCGAGTGCCATGCCCGTCTTCGAGGGCGCTGTCCAATCGTCCGAGCCGTGGGTGAAGTTGTGGGCCGCATCGGGACTGACTCGCGCTGGGCAAGCGGTGCCTCATGAAGTCTTTCGGCAAATTGCGGCCTGGCCTGATTGCCGGCTTACACTGGCACGCGAACTCGAAGCTCTCGAACGCCCGGATCTGTTCCCGAACGATTTCATGAACCAGCCAAGTCTGGCAGAGGCCACCATGGTGGATTGGCTTCTGTTCCCGACTGAGCTGGGACGAGCGCCCGATGAGATCCGGCAGCTTCAGGTGATGACGATTGATACCGATGACGGCCTAGCCGACCTTTACGTCTTCGCCTTTCGGACTCATTCGCCCCACTGGTTGTCGGAGAAGGATTGGGTCGTTGGAGTTGCCGGGCCGTTCCTTGTAAACGACCAACCGACCTTCGAAAGCCTCGGTGGTACGTTCAGCCGCTTCGAGAGCTTGTCAGAGAAGTCTGTCGACGGGCACGTCGAGACCCTTCTCGGTACTGTGGAAGGCATCTCCGGATCGGAGGGCTGATCCTTGGCCGGGCGGCGCGCGATCCGGGTGCAGGGCCAGCGAGGTGTGCACGGAAGCCCTATCCCAGGGCTATACGCGTCTGCGAATTGGCCCAAGCACCCAATTGGTTGACAATAGAGTCAGGACCAGAGCCGATCAACATGCCCGAACTGACGCGCATCACCCGTGACCCCGCCGTAATGGGTGGAAAGCCGTGCATCCGCGGTATGCGCGTCACCGTCGGCACGGTGGTCGGCCTCATTGCCGCAGGACGAACCCGGGAGGAGATTCTCGGCGAGTATCCCTACCTCGAAGCCGAAGACATCGCAGAGGCCCTGTCCTACGCTGCCTGGCGGGCAGAGGAAGTCGAAGTTCCGCTCCGCCAGCCGTGAAGCTTCTCGTGGACATGAACCTGTCGCCAAGCTGGGTTGAGCGGCTGGCGGGCCAAGGGTTCGAGGCTGTCCACTGGTCCACCATCGGTACTGCGACCGCGCCAGACGTCGAGATCCTGACGTTTGCAAACGAACACCACTTCGTCGTCATCACGAACGACCTCGACTTCTCGGCAATTCTGGCTGCAGGCGTTCTCGATGGGCCGAGCGTCGTGCAAATCCGATCGCAGGACCTGCTCTCCGATGTGGTCGTGAGCATCGTTGCAAAGGCGCTCGACGCACACCGGGAAGACATCGAGCGAGGCGCGCTCCTGTCGATCGACGAGGCGGGGACGCGCGTCAGAGTGCTGCCTCTCCGCCGGTTTCAGGATCGGCCGTAGCACGCGTCGGCCCGACTGTCACACGGCCGCCTTCGCCCTCCCTGGTTGCCAAAATACAGATGGTTGCGGGGGGGGGATTTGAACCCCCGACCTTTGGGTTATGAGCCCAACGAGCTACCGGACTGCTCCACCCCGCGTCAAGGTAACCGCACGGAAGAGAATTTCGACGTGCAGCGAACCTTCAATCTAACACGCGGGCCACGCGAGATCCAGCGATCAGCAACGCGGTGCCGGCAACGACCAGTGCTAACGACACCAGGTGCGCAAGCGTGAACGGACCGAGAATCCGCTCGTTGACGCGAATGAACTCGATCGCGAACCGAATCGCGCCCACGAGTACGAGATAGCGCCCAAGCACGATGGCATCAGGGACGCCGCGACGCCGCCATCGGATCAGTAACCATCCGACGACGAACAGCGCCGCCATCTCATAAAGCTGCGTCGGATGGACGCGGACATCCGTGGGCGGCAACCCCCGCGGGAACGCCACTGCCCACGGCAAATCGCTCGGACGGCCGTAATCATCTCCAACGAGAAAACATCCGATGCGGCCGATGGCGTGTCCGATCGCAAGCGCCGGTGCGGCCGCAGCCAGCGTTGGCACGAGTGGGAGCCGCCGCCACTTCATGACAATCACCGCGGTGCCGACGCCGCCAATGAGTCCGCCGAACCAACTCATGCCGCCGCGACTGAAGACCAGATCGCGAAACGGCTCCTGGCCCACGTGTTCGGCCACCCAGAGCAACTTCGCGCCGACGAGTCCTCCGAACACGCCGGCCATCGCCGCATCGGCTGCCGATGCGGGCAGACCGCTGCGCGCCAGTTCGCGCCCGAAGATCCAGAGACCGACGAGCGCGCCGGTCGCCACCATCACGCCGAATGTCGTGACGTCAAAATTTCCGATCCGAAAGAGCGTTGGGTACATCCGTGTGCAAATTAACAGGAAAAGTCAGTAATGCGCTGTATTGTCGCGTCTACAGCCGAGGTTATAATTCGCGCTCCCGTATCCCAGCAAGCGAAAGAAGGCTGCCATGGCTCGTCCACGCAAGAGACTTCCCTCGGATCTCGCTGACCTTTCAAGAAAAACCGAGATACTCGAGCGTGAAATGATCGCGCAACGCGCCGCGATCGAACGGCTGAAACAGCTGGGCCAGGTCCGGCCGCAACCGCTTCGGGCCGATAATGGCCACGATTCAAGTGCCCTACGGCGGCGGATATCGCGCTGAGGCATCCGCCGTGCATTAGCTTGACAGCCATGTCATCGCCCGATGTCCTCATTGCCTGGCATCGACTCAGAAACGCACTCGGGGCGGCAGGCATGGGCACTTGGCACGTCGATCTGCAAACAGGTATCGCCACGCACGATGAGAGCCTGAACCGCATTCTGGGCCTCGACTCGTCCGAAACCGAGGGCCCTATTCGCGATCCTGCATTCACGCGTATCCACCCCGACGACCACGCGCGCGTGATGAAGGCGATTGACGATGCGGTCGCGTCGCACGCCGAATATAGCGTCGAGTACCGGATTATCCGCCACGATGGTGAAGTCAGGTGGCTGCAGGATCGTGGACGGATCGTGCTCGAGGGCGGCACGCCGCGCTACGCAACCGGCGCCGTAATGGACGTCACTGCACGCCGGCTGCTCGTGGATCACGAACGCGCGTTGTCGGAGGAGCGCGCCCAGCTGATTCGGGATCTCGAGCAAGCGAGCCGCGTCAAAGACGAATTCCTCGCGATGCTTTCCCACGAGCTCCGCACGCCGCTCAATGCCGTACTCGGGTGGACACGGATGCTCCGGAGAGGCACGATTCCACCAGAACGGACCGACTCGATCCTCGACACCATCGAACGCAACGCCGCCGCGCAGATGCAGATCATCGAGGAGCTGCTCGATTTGTCGTCGATGGCTGCCGGCAACGTCCGTCTGAACATCGCGCCCGTCGATCTCCGCGAGTTGATCGGCGGCGCAGTTGAAACAGTGCGTCCCGCTGCGGATGCGAAATCGATCGCACTTCACGTGTCGATCGACAACGACGTCTGCGAGCTCGCCGGCGATGCCGCGCGACTCCGGCAAGTGCTCTGGAATCTGCTCGCCAACGCCGTCAAGTTCACACCGGCGGGCGGCCGCATTGAAGTGGCCGCGAAACATGGACCAACCGATCTCGAAATCACCGTCACGGATTCTGGACCGGGCATCGAGCCGGACTTTCTGCCGCACGTGTTCGAGCCGTTCCGCCGTGGCGAATCGCTGACCACGCGGACTGTTGGTGGCCTCGGTCTTGGCCTTGCGATCGTGCGGCATATCGTCGAAGCGCATGGCGGCATGGTCACGGCCGACAACGGGGACGGTACCGGCTCTGTCTTCCTCGTACGGCTCCCGACCGCGCGGCCGCCGCGTCACGAGCAGCCGACGCAGTTGACGCTGCGCGGACGACGGGTGCTCGCGGTTGACGATGATGCGTCAACGCAGGACCTGGTCGCGACGATGCTCCTGATGTATGGCGTATCCGTGCGCACCGCCGGCCGCGCATCAGACGCCATTCAGATCCTGTCGGAGTGGCGTCCCGACGTGCTGCTCACCGACATCGCCATGCCCGGCGAAGACGGCTATGCGCTCATTCGGCGGGTGCGCGCGCTCCCCTCGTCCATCGGCGAGATCCCCGCCGTGGCCTTGACGGCCTACACGGATCCGCAGAGTGTGCAGGATGCATTTGCAGCCGGATTCGACGCGCATCTCGGTAAACCGCTCGAGCCCCATGTGCTCGCCGACGCACTGACGAAGGTGCTTCGCGTCAGGAGATCTGCGTAGCGCCCGGAGCGGTGTTCAGCAGGCGTCGCAGTTCGAAGGCTATCACGTCCGGTGCGCACGGTTTGATCAGCACGTGCGCGATACCGGCCTGAGCGAACCGATCCGGCTGTTCGAGATATTCGGAGTGGCCGGTCACCGCGAGAATCGGAATGGATCGCGTGGCCGGCGAGTCGCGCAGCGCGCGGCAGAATTCGAAACCATCCATCCCGGGAACAGCAAGATCGGTCAACACCGCGTTGGGACGCAGATCGCGCGCTTTCTCCAGCGCCTGATAGCCATTGTGCGCGTCGATCGTACGGAAGCCGTCGCTCTGCAGGTATTCGCGGTACAGCATTCGGGTGCTGAAATCGTCCTCGACGATTAAGACCAGCGGATCATGCGTGGAGGTGTCGGTCGCCTCGATCTCCATTCGCGATACCTGTCGAAAATGTAGTTCGCGGCCGCGGGAGCACGCAACACACCTTTGCAAGCTCAGGCGGAGGGAACCCCTCCGGTTTACATTTTGACGGCCTTCAGCGGTGCGGCGGGGCGCGGCTGAGTTCGCGAGCGCGTC
>Ga0068859_100001174_pt1 | contig 26747 bp, 22 predicted proteins | sample KBSSwiS22_FD_66585 | JGI IMG/M metagenome (GOLD analysis project Ga0068859, IMG submission 66585) | Switchgrass rhizosphere microbial communities from Kellogg Biological Station, Michigan, USA - KBS Switchgrass S2-2 | ecosystem: Host-associated > Plants > Roots > Rhizosphere > Soil ...
GCCCGCGCAAACTACGTCGCCTTTGTCCTCGACCCCGACAACAACAACATCGAAGCGTCCTGGCCGAATCCCGCCGCCTAAGATCGGAACCGATCATGCGGCCCGGCGGACCAACCCCGCATCCCCGCTTCTTTCCCAGCAGCACTCGCTACAACGGCTTCAGCACAAATCGGCCGTAGGCAATAAAGGCGCATATGGCAGCCACCACCAGCCAATAAATCATGGGGCTGTAATTTGCGTCACCGGAGTGAATATGCAACGCGCAAAAGAGCAGCATTTCCGCGGCTATGAAGACCGCCGCGATAGGTGCCAGGATGGCCAGGGGCCGATTAAATGCCGGGAGGATCAGGGCCACACTGCAAAGCAGCTCAACGACGCTCATCGCCAACCAAACTCCATGCGGAATCGCATTCAAGGAAGGCACGGCTTGCTCGGAGTTGGAAAACTTCCACACCGCGCCGATGGCGGTATGCAGGGCGAGAAGGATCTGAAGAACCCAGAGGAGAGTATTCATGCTTTACCTTAAAGGAGGCCGAAGAGCGCGGTGACGCGGCGAAACGGAGCGAGCCAGGCCGCTACCGTGGATTCCATGGCGAGTATATACGGCACGAAGCATATACACGTCAAGGCACTAATCCGGCGCCAGCATGCTGACCCTCGAGGTCTTGCGGATCTAGGTACGGCGGCCGGGGAGGGGCATGCGTGGATCGTGCCGGACCCTAGCGAGAGAAGTATTCGCCCCGGCCAAGCCTGGCGACATCCGCCGCGCTTATGCCTAACACGCGGCGGAGACAACGGACCATATGGCTTTGATGGGTGAAGCCTACTTCCAGTGCGATGTCGCCCATCGACCGGTCACCTTGCAGCAGTAGTTGTCTCGCGCGTTCTACGCGGCATTCCACGACATAGCGATGCACTGGAAGGCCCACGGCCTGGCGGAAAAGTGGCTTGAAATGGGACACACTGAAGCCCGCGATGTTTGCCAATTCGGCCAGGGAGAGGTCGCGATCGAGATTCCCCCTGATGTAGTCGCACACAGTGCGAAGCCGCCATCTCGGTAACTGACGTTTAGAAACGTGTGGGGTTGTCGTGGTATGGCCGGCTCGCCGCAACAATCGCGCGGCGATCGCGGCGGCCAGACTGTCCACAAACAGTCGCCCGTAGGGGTAACCTGCCTCTCGCTCGGTCCTGAGTAGCCATCCCATGTACTCGAGATGTGGGTCGCGCACTCGCATGGCTGGCGTGACTTTCGCCTGCGCCGACTTTAGTCGCAAACCATCCGCCGTCTCTCTCACAAGCAATGGCGAAAGTCGCAGCACCAGCGAATCCGCAGGCGCTTCCATGGTCCATTGGCCCGTCACGCCCGCAGGCAGCACCCACAGGTGGCCTGGATAGTGCACTCCACCATACCGCTCACCGCGGCCGTCGAGACGGCACGTCAACTGCACTGGGCGGTCCAAGTGGAAATAGAGAATGTGATGGCTCTCCTGAGGTGTCTGGAGCTCCCCCATAGGGCACGTGACACTCAGCACATCGAGCTGGTTCGAAGGGCTCGCGCCGGTTGACGGCGGAAGTGGCGGCCGGTCCAACATACCGGGGATTATTCTGCAAGGCCTGTCGATCGGCAAGAAATCATCCGAATGTGCGCGCGCGCCGCCGGTGGGTCCGGCATGGTGGCCACATGAACCGAAGACACTTCCTGCATTCATCGATGGCATTCTCGGCCGCCTCTGCATTGGGCAGCGGGATCGTTCTGTCAAAAGCAAACGAGCCTGCACCGAAGCCGATGGACGTTGCGCAATTTCATGCAGCCCGCAAGTTTGCCGATCTGCCGTATGGCCGGATCGCCTATGTCGAACGGGGCCGCGGGGCGGCAGCGCTGTTTCTACATGGTTATCCCCTCAACGGTTATCAGTGGCGCGGCGCGCTCGACCGTCTGTCAACCCACCGGCGTTGCATTGCTCCAGACTTCCTCGGTTTGGGATATACCGAAGCGCCCGAAGGGGCGGACCTGAGGCCGGGTACTCAGATGGCGATGCTGGCAAAATTGCTTGATACGTTAGCTGAGGAGAGGGTTGACATCGTAGCCAATGACAGCGGCGGCGCGGTGGCCCAATTGTTCGCTGCTCACTATCCGAAGCGAGTGCGCACGCTGTTACTTACGAACTGTGATGCGAACACTGATTGCCCACCGAAAGCCATCAGCTCCCTCATCGAAGACGCGCGTCGAGGGATCGCTGCGGATAAATACGTTGCGCGGCCATTCAAAGATCACGTTTTGGCCCGCTCGCCGCAGGGATTGGTCGGCGCTTGCTTCACGTATCCCGACAGATTTCTCGATGAAACGTTGGACTGCTACCTTGGAGCGTTCGCGCAATCGGCGCTGCGCATGAGACAGTACGAGCAGTTCGCGATTGCGCTTGAGAAGAATGTGCTTCTGGAGATCGAGCCGGCGCTGAAAAGGTTTCAATCGCCGGTGCGGATTCTGTGGGGCACCGCAGACACGATTTTCAGCGCGGACTCGCCCGACTGGCTGAATCGCACGTTCCCGAGCTCACGCGGTGTACGCCGTGTTGAAGGTGCGAAGCTCTTCTGGCCTGAGGAGTTTCCGGATCTCATTGCCGAGGAAGCACGCCTGCTTTGGGGTGTTCACGGCTGAGATCCCCGCGCTCGGCAGCCCGTGAGGTCGATGCCGCTGGCGTGGGGCGGGAATCTCCCGCCCCACGCCGCAGATCGAGATCTCGTGGGCCAGTGACATGCCCACGAGCCCGGAGTTGCTCAACCTAAATACTTGCGCAGATGGATTTAGTCTCCAGATAGTTGTCGAGTGCGTTGTGCCCCATCTCGCGGCCCCAACCTGACTGCTTGTACCCTCCAAAGGGGAGTGCGGCGTCGAAGATGTTGTAGCAGTTGATCCAAACGGTGCCGGCGCGCAGCTGATTGGCGACCCGATGCGCTCTGGACATGTCGCGCGTATAGATCCCGGCGGCCAGGCCATACGTCGTATCGTTTGCACGAGTCACGAGGTCGTCATCAACGCTCTTGAACGGGATGGCCGTTACGACAGGTCCGAAGATTTCCTCGCGATACACCTTCATATCCGGTGAGGTATCAACCAGCACTGTGGGCTCCACGAAGTAGCCGTTCTCCCCACGCCGTTTCCCGCCGCACAGTGCTTTGGCACCCTGTTCTTCTCCCGAGCGTAAGTAGCCCGATACGCGCTCGAGCTGAGTCTGGGAGACGAGCGGCCCCATCTGGGTGCGTGAGTCCAGGCCGGGTCCGAGGCGGATGCTCTTGGCGAACTGCGTGACTCCTTCCACCACCTGCTCGTATTTCTTCTCTTGCACAAACAGCCGTGATCCCGCGCAGCAGCACTGGCCATGGTTGAAGAAGATGGCATTGGCCGCGCCGGGGATGGCAAGATCCATATCGGCGTCATCGAGAATAATGTTAGGAGATTTGCCGCCGAGCTCGAGCGTGACTTTCTTCAGGTCGTTCGAGGCGGCCTTCACGATGAGCTTGCCCACCTCGGTGGAGCCGGTGAAGGCCACCTTGTCGACCAGCGGATGCGCAGCAAGTGGGGCCCCGCACGGCTCGCCAAAGCCCGTGAGCAAATTGAGTACCCCATTCGGCAGGCCGGCCTCCTGACACAGCTCCGCGAGCCGCAGGGCGGAGAGCGGCGTCTCTTCCGCAACCTTCAACACAACTGTGCAACCGGTTGTCAGCGCGGGGCCCAACTTCCACGCCGCCATCAGCAGCGGAAAATTCCACGGGATGATCTGGGCGACGACGCCGATCGGCTCGCGCCGAGTGTAGGCATGGTATTGCGCTCCCGGGGTGTAAGGCACAGAAAGCCCGATTGTGTTGCCTTCGATTTTGGTGGCCCATCCGGCCATATAGTGAAAGAGGTCGGCCGCAAGGGGTACGTCCGCGGCGCGCGCGATGGCGATAGGCTTGCCATTGTCGAGCGATTCCAACTGCGCGAGCTCTTCAAGATTCTCAAGAATCAAATCACCGATCTTCCAGATGACACGGCCGCGCTCAGAGGGCGACATTCGCGGCCACGGCCCCTGGTCGAACGCTTTGCGCGCCGCCGCAACAGCTGCATCGACATCCACCTTCTCACAAGCGGCAACCTTGGCTATCTCCCGGCCCGAGCTGGGATCGTACACCTCGAAACTCTTGCCGCTCTTCGCGCCGACCCAGCGACCATCGATCAGTACCTGGCGCGGCTGGCGGATGAAGGATTCAACTTCGGAGCTGAGCGGGGTAACCTGGAGCTGTGCGTTCATGGCATGCCCTCCGACAGAGTGCGGATTTTGGGGCGATGCGCTCCCGCGGGTCAGCGGGTGATGCGTTCGCCGGGGGCGACAAGAGTGCGCCACTTTATCTTGCAGCGCTAGACGGGGGGCTCCGACGGCGTGCCGCCCCCTCCCGGGGGGGATAGCACCTTCCTGTGGAAAGGTGAAACCTAAACGCCTCCGGAAGTGAGCCACAGGTGTGTCGATGAAGGGTTTTTTTCTCGCGCTCGGACTCCTGTGCGGATTCAGTGCCACGGCCTCGGCACCGCGGGTGTCCCTGTGGAGAATGGATTGCGGAACTTTCGTTTCCAAGGCACTTACCGACAGCTGCTACCTCATCCGCCACGACGGTCGTTATATGTTGTGGGACGCAGGGCTCGGGACTGAGTTGCTGGGGCATCCACAAGAGCACCGCAAAGGTGACTGGATCGAGCTGAAGCAGACACTCGTTACGCAACTCGCCCGGCTGGGCCTGAACGCACGGCAGGTGAGTATTCTCGGGGTCAGTCACACACATTTTGACCATATCGGTCAGGCAGCGGCTTTTCCCACGGCGCGGCTTCTGATCGGTCAGGAGGACTGGGAGGCGCTGGGCGTAAAGTCGCCTGCTTCAATACTCGAGTCGCAAAGACTGAAGCCGTGGCTCGAGGAGGGCGCCCCCAAGGAGCTCATCAACGGCGACAAGGATGTCTTCGGTGACGGTTCGGTGGTCATGATCGCCACGCCGGGGCACACACCCGGCCATCACTCCCTGCTCGTTCGGCTGCAACACTCCGGCGCGATTCTGTTGACCGGCGACCTGTATTATTCTGCAAAGCAATACGCGCAGCGCAGCGTGCCCGAACATAACACCAACGCTGCGCAAACGCTCGCCGCCTTCGATCGCTTCGGGATGCTGACAAAATCACAGCAGGCGACGGTCATCATCCAGCACGAACCGGCTGATGTACCTAAGTTGCCACCTTTCCCCAGCGCGGCCGAATGAGACCCGCGGAGGTTTGCCACGCCGTACGGACGGACCCTTCGATGGCCTGCTTGAGCGCCGCGTGCGTAGATTGGATACAATCCGCAATACGCATCAGATCCCGTCCATCAAAGGAATTCCCGTGTCGCCAAGCCGCAAAATCAAGCGTCAAAGCTTGCCGGAAACACTCACCGAATCATTGCGTGAGCGCATTCTCAACGGCGAATTCAAGGAAGGCGATGCACTGATTCAGGACGCGATCGCGCAGGAATACGATGTCAGCCGCATGCCCGTGCGTGAGGCACTGCGCCAGCTCGAAGCCTGCGGGCTCGTGGTCATGCAACTACACAAAGGTGCCGTCGTTACCTCGGTTCCGAACGAACAGATCGCCGAATTGTTCGAGCTTCGAGCGTTGCTCGAGTGCGAGCTGCTCGCGCGCGCCATTCCGAGAATGACGGCGGAGCACCTGGCAACTTCGCAATCGATTCTGACCGCGCTCGAAGCCTCGTATCGGCGCGCCGATGTAGCCAGTTGGGGTCAGTTGAACTGGGAATTCCACAAAAGCCTTTACCTGGCGGCCGACCGGGTACAGACGCTGACCATAGTCCAGGGAATCAACCTGCAGACCGATCGCTACATCCGGTTGCAGCTTTTGCTGACCCGCGGTATCGAGGATGCGGAAAAGGAACATCGCGAGCTGCTGCGCCTGTGTAAGCGCGGCGATGCCGAGAGGGCCACGGCTTATTTGCGCAAACACATCCTGAATGCGGGCCGCAACCTGCTCGCGGAGTTGCGCAAGAGCCGCGCTGCCAGCGCTGCCTGAGGTCGGGAAGGATCATGCGCAACATCCACATCGCTGTGGTGGGCGCTGGAATCGTCGGTCTGGCCGTTGCCTACCATCTGATCAAGGAGGGCGCACAAGTCACTCTCATTGACCGAGATCCCGAGGGCGACAGCAGCTCCCTCGGCAACGCCGGCGGCATTGCGGTCACCGAGGTCGTACCGGCCTCGGCACCGGGCAGCCTGTGGCGTGTGTTCGGTTGGATGCTCGACCCGCTCGGTCCGCTCGCGGTCCGACCGACCCATGCGCCGAAGCTCATTCCCTGGCTGTGCCGTTTCGCGCAGGTGGGTACACAGAGCGAAGTCGATCGAATTTCAAAAGCGCTCGCCGCAATCAACTCGCGAGTCTATGAGGATCTCTTGCCGATGCTCAGTGAGACCGGCCTCGCAAGTGAACTGAATCGCAATGGATCGCTGAGTCTCTACGAGAGTGACGCGGGCTATCACCGGGATGCTGCCGAGTGGGCCTGCAAACGCTCGCACGGCATAGATATTCAAGAGTTGACGGGCGAAGAGGCCCGGCACATGGAGCCCGCGCTCGGACCCCGAGTGCAACGCGCCGTTTTTACGCCGCAATGGTCGCATGTCAACGATCCCAAGCGCCTGGTGCAGGGCTTGAGAGCCTGGCTGGTTGGGCGCGGTGTCGCGATCCACCGCGGCGAGGTAAGCGACATCATATCGAACGCTTCCGTGGCGCCGCTCAGCGTAGCGTTGCGAAGCGGGGGGCACGTGACCGCCGATAAAGTAGTGATCGGTGCTGGTGCCTGGTCCGGAATTCTCGCGCGGCGCTTGGGCAATCGAGTGCTCCTGGAAAGCGAGCGCGGTTACAACGCTACTCTGCCCAACCCCGGTATCGTGCTCCAGCGGCAGTTGATCTTTGCAGAGCGCAAGTTCGTAGCGACACCCCTTAGCTGCGGTCTGCGCATCGGCGGCGCGGCCGAGTTTGGCGGGCTGCAAGCCGCCCCGAATTTCAAGAGGTCACAAACGCTCGTGGAGTTGGCGCACCTCTATTTGCCTGCGCTGCGAACGCAGGGTGGCACCAACTGGGCGGGACATCGCCCGACCACACCCGATAGTCTGCCCGTGATCGGCCGCGCGCCGTACCGCGAGAATGTGTTCTACGCCTTCGGTCATGGACATCTGGGTTTGACGCAAGCAGCAACGACGGGGCGGCTCGTGAGTGAGTTGGTTTTCGCAAGACCCACCTCGATCGATATGACCCCGTTTGGAATCGAACGTTTCAGCTGAAGTACGGGTGCAGGTCCCGGCGGTTGGCCGTGCCCTCCCGTTAAGGCTTTACCGTCGGATGAGTCGAGGGTTCCCAGATGTCGCTCGTGGTTGCCACCAGTTCCTTCATGTTCCTCCAGCTCCGGCGACCGGGAATCGTCTTGCGCTCGAACACAACGGCCGTACCATAGGCGATGATCCGGTCCTGGACCCGCAGCTTCTCCTCGGCGGGCCAGGTTTCGTAGGGGTGCGGCCCGCGCACCACCACAAGATCCTTCAGACCGTTCACCCGGCTGTATGAGTCCATCTCTCCCTCCAGCCCGTCGGCGTAGCACCACAGGCCGCGAGCGAAGAAGGCGCTGGGCCATTTGTGGATACCCGCCAGTATCGCTGACGAGGGGAAAAACACGATGTTGTTCTCTACCTCAATGCCGCCAATGAACAAGCCCCGGTCACGGCCGGGGCCACGTCCGTCATCCTTCGGAGTCGTCTGGGATTCGAGATAACCGACACCACTGGAGAAGTCTGCTACGAGAATGGCGCCCTTGATGGTCTTGTCGCCGATCGGAGGGCCGCAGACGATGCTGGGCATGTCGTAAGTGCAGCTCTTGTCGAAGTTCATGGTCATGGCCCAGCCGCTGGCCATGGTTCCGCGGGAGCTTCCCAGGAACATCACCGGTAGGCCCGCATCGGGCGCGCCACCGCGTACCAGCTCGGCTGCGTCGTGACCGCGCGCCAACTGGCCCGAAGGCGAGAGGGCGCGCATGTCCTTGCCGCTGCGCAGGGCGGAAACGATACTCAACAGGTCCCGCCCCTGCTGCAATGTGTTGGTGTCGCTGTATCCACCGGAAATGCCAACACCACGCCGGTCGAGCGCCAGGACGTCGAAGCCGGCTTCATGCAGCCGGTACCACAGTTGACGCCAAACCAATTGGCCTTTCACGCCGGTGGTGGCGTTGGGCCAATCATCGTTGGGGATAGTCTCACCAGTCTTGGGATCGACGACGTAAGCAACGTCGGTAGGGTCATCGATCGCGGTAACGCGATCGCCACCGCCGCCACTACTGATGATCAGGGCCCGCTTCCTTGCGCCTTTCCCGTCATCGATCCCGGCACCGCGGATGTACCAGCCGCGCACTTTGACGTCGGCGGTCATCCCATGGAGCCGCTCATATTGCTCGGGCGGCTCGGTGAATTCGACGATGAATGTCTGGTCGTCAGCCCTGGCAATGGCCTCGTTGTAAGGCGCGCGGGCAAAGAAAGCCGGGCGACGAACGGTTGTCAGGTCAGTGTCGGATCCCTTCTCATCGATCTTACCGAGCAGGAAGCGGCCGTGCGGATCGGTGAGATTGTGTTCCTTGTTCGGCGGATGGCGGGCGAGAACCTGCTTGTAGACCCGGTCATGGCAGACAGCGTCCTTCTTGCACGCCTCCCAACGCTCGCGCAGCTTGGCGTCGGTGAACTCGTTTACGTAGAAGTCACCTTTATAGCCCGCGGGTGGCTTGACCGCGACGCTGGTGAAGGGAATGCAGGTTCTCGCGCCTGACTGGGTAGGCAGCAAGTAGCCCGGCAGCGTCATGTCCCGGTCGTAGCCGACGCGGGCTTCGCAATCGGGCGGTGGAGCGGCCGCAATGGTTGGATGGAAGGGCCCGGCCTCATCAGGCTGCTGGGACGCGGCGAGCGCCGGCTGGACCCATATCAGCAGACTCAACACAGCCTCGAAACGCGGGAACATAGCTACTCCCCACCCGGGCGAAGATTGTGGATTGGATACAATCTACAGTCAAATTATTGATGCGCCATCGACAGCCAAACCTACCCTAATGTAGATTGTATCCAATCCACCGAGGAGCACCGCCATGACAACGACCTGGCGCGGCGTCTTTCCTGCCGTGACGACCAAAATGGATGAGGCAGGACAAATCGACATAACCGCAACGCAGCGGAGCATCAGCCGATTGATCGAGAACGGAGTGCACGGTGTTGTCGTCTTGCCGATGCTGGGTGAAAACGCACAGCTCACCTCACCCGAGCGCGAAAAGGTCATTCGCGCGGCTGTTGAGGTGGCTGGCGGCCGGGTGCCGGTTCTTTCGGGCCTGGCCGAAGTCACGCTCGCGTCTGCGAAGGCGAATGCGCGCAACTACGAGGCGTTCGGCGCGCAGGGCCTGATGGTGTTCCCGAGCCTGGGCTATAAAAGTGATCCCCGCGAGACGGCGGCGTGGTACACACAAATCGCAGCCGCATCTTCGCTTCCGATCATGATTTACAACAACCCGATTGCCTATGGCGTTGACGTGACGCCCCACGTTCTGGAGATGCTCGCCGCCACCAAAGAAATCGTCTGCGTCAAGGAAGAGAGCGGTGACATCCGTAGGGTCACCGATATCGCAGTGGCGCTCGGGGATCGGTTCAGTGTCTTTTGCGGCGTAGACGATTTGATCGTGGAAAGTATGGCGTTGGGAGTCACGGGCTGGGTGTCGGGTATGACGAACGTTTGGCCAAAGGAATGCGTCGAGATTTTTGGGCTGTGTGAGCGGGAGGAGTTTTCCCGGGCGCGCGAGCTCTACAAAGTGCTCACGCCTTCATTCCATCTCGATACACACGTGAAGCTCGTGCAGTACATAAAACTCGCCGAAAATTTGGTTTACGGCGCCCCTGAATGGACCCGGCCACCTCGGCTGGCGCTGGTTGGCGCCGAGCGCGATTTCGTCATTGCGACCGTCAAGGCCGCGGTCAAGGGTTTAGCGAACATTCGACCAGCATAGGCAGGCAGAGTTGCTGAGATTCACCATGGGCGGATACTGAGCCATGAGACTGGGATTTGTTGGCTGCGGGGCAATCGCGTCTGCGATGGTCAGCGGGCTTTGCGCCACAGGCAACGCAGACCCGATCACCCTTTCGCCGCGAAATGCGAAGGTCGCAGCCGGCCTCGCCTCCCGATTTGCGAATGTGCGGGTCGCCGCGACGAACCAGGCGGTGCTCGACGCCTGTGACGTTGTCGTATTGGCGGTGCGTCCTCAAGTAGCCTCTGGCGTTCTTTCGGAATTGCGTTTCCGGCCCGATCACCATGTCGTGAGCCTGATCGCCATACTACCGCTCGAATACATCCGGTCTGTAACCGCCCCCGCCCGGTTGGTGACGAGAGCGGTTCCGCTCCCGTCGGTCGCTCTCAGGCAGGGGCCGACGGCAATCTATCCGCCGGCGCAACCAGCCAAAGCGCTGTTCGATGCCCTGGGACGCGCAATAGAGCTTGATGATGAGAGTCAATTCGATGCATTCGCGGCAGCCACTGCAACCATGGCAAGCTATTTCAGCTTTGCGAGCACAGTTGCACACTGGATGACGCGCAATGGTGTCACACCCGAAAATGCCCGTATCTATGTGGGCGAGATGCTGCGCGGACTGGCTGCAACTTCGCTGGCGCTGCCTGATCACAGTTTCGAGGCGCTGGCGGACGAGCACCAGACTGCAGGCGGCCTGAACGAACAGGTTCTGAAGTTGATTACGCGCGATGGCTCGTTTGTCGAGTTGGATCGCGCCCTCGACGCGGTTCTAACACGTCTGCAGGCAGGCGCTCGCGTTCCATTCTCTTGACGATCTCGAGCCGGATTTGGCCGCCGAGGGCGCAGCACCTTTCACGTGCAGATCCAGCGGAGGCGATCAGCACCCCGACATGGCTGGCTTGCTGCGCATGTTCCGCAACGGCTTCCCGATCTGATCAGCCGTGATGACCTTGCCCATCTCTGTCACGAGGCCCTCACCGCTTACTGTCAGCCAGGAGGCAGGGCTCAGGAGTGCAGAGAGATCTTCGCATCCATGACCCGGCAGGACCACGGTCGTGCCGTCGTCGAGCAAAACGCCCCGGGTTTCGCCATTGGGTCCGTGCAGCTTTCGGCGTACGAGGGCCTCGACCTCGAGCCTGCTACGCTCGCGCGGTTTGATCCGATGTTCGGTGGCTGGGCGCGGCAACTTTCGTGTGGGTAATCTGAGATCTTCTATGCGCGTGCCGTTTGCCGCCTCGATGATTGCCGCCGCAATCATGGGTTCGGCCATGGGTAATACACCGTAAACGGTAATCCGGTCGCCTACCTGAATGGCTGTGAGAACAGCAGCGGACAAGTGCGGGGGGAAATACACTTCTACGCCGTTGCTCAGAATCATGCCTTCGGCATTTCCGTCAGGGTTGACCAGAAATCGCTCGACACCGGAAGTCACATAGGGCATCTGCTCCGTGTTGATCGATCGCATGATAGACCTCGCTTCTTGATGAGTCCCCTCTACAACGCGCTACCCCCTTTTCTGTGTCGCCCCTGGAGCCTAAAGAATCCTTCACATTTGACTGCCAGGCCGCTCTTCGTCCTGCATGTTCTGTCGCACGGTAAGAAAGTGTAAGTCCCGACGCCCAGTCGAGCCGCTACTGCTGTCACAATCTTTCGCCTTATGAGCTTGACGCACTACGCCCGCTCGTCAATCGATAGAGTGCCGGCAGAACGAGGAGACTCAACACCGTAGCGGAGACGATCCCACCGATGACGACGGTCGCCAAAGGACGTTGCACTTCCGCACCCGTACCGCTGTTGAGTGCCATGGGGAGAAAGCCGAGGGAGGCTACCAGGCCGATCATCAGAATAGGTCGAAGCCGTAACAACGCGCCCCGCGAGATCGCGTCCTCGATCGGAATACCCTGGCGGATCAGGTCCCGAATCGCGGATACCATTACCACACCGGTGAGAACGGCAACGCCGGAGAGCGTGATGAAACCTACTCCCGCCGTAATTGAGAGAGGAATTCCGCGCAGCAGCAGCGCGAGCACCCCGCCCGTCAGCGCCAAGGGCACGCCCGAGAAGACCAGCAGGGCGTCCTTCGCCGAGTGGAACGTCATAAACAACAACCCGAAGATGAGTAACAGCGAGACAGGTACCACGGTGCGTAAGCGGTCGGCGGCGGATGCCAGTTGCTCGAATGTACCCCCGTATTGCACGAAGTACCCCGGTGGCAGTTTCACGCCCCCCTCGATCTTCAGTTGCAGTTCCTGCACGAATCCAGACAGATCCCGCCCGCGGACGTTAGCGCTGACCACGATGCGGCGCTTACCGTTGTCTCGCGAGATCTGGTTGGGGCCTTCCACTGCATCGATCGACGCCACCTCGGAAAGCGGTACATACATGCCGTTAGGTCGGGCAATCGGCAATCGGGCGAGCGCCTGTGGGTCGATCCGCATCCGTTCGGGTAATCTCACCTCGAGCGGGTAGCGCGCATCCCCTTCATAGATGAGGCCGGTTTCGCGCCCACCCATTGCGACGGACACGGCATCCTGCACGTCTGCCACTGTCAATCCGTAGCGAGCCAGCTCGATCCGCCGGGGTTGAATCGTCAACAGTGGGAGCCCTGATACCTGTTCGGTCTTGACGTCCACAGCGCCCGGTGTCTTTTCCATCAGGCGTTGCACGTCACCGCCCAACTTCAGGAGCGTGTCCAAGTCGTCGCCGAATATTTTGACGGCTGCATCACTACGCACGCCGGAAATCAGCTCATTGAAGCGAAGTTGAATCGGTTGCGTAAACCCGTAAGCGGTGCCCGGTACCGACTCCGCGGCGCTGGCCATTTCCTCCAGCAGTTGCGTCTTGGGCTTGTCCGGATCGGGCCATTCACTGCGGGCCTTCAGCATGACGTAGGTATCGGATCGCGCCGGCGGCATCAGATCGGTAGCCACCTCCGCAGTTCCGTTGCGAGCAAAGACCGTCTTGACCTCCGGTAGGCTGCGAAGCGCGTCATTCAACATCAGCTGCATTCGTACGCCTTGTTCCACGCCCGCTCCCGGTGGACGGATGGCCTCCACCGCGACATCCCCCTCGTCCAGATTGGGAATAAACTCAGCGCCCATCCTGGAAGCGAGCCAGCCACAAGCAAGTACCAGGACAATCGCACCCGCGGTTACAGCCCAGCGAGCTGCGAGCACCGCACGCAAGAGCGGCTCGTAGGCGCGCTTGGCGGCCGCGACCAGGAAGTTGTCTCCCTCCCGGAGTTTGTTTGTCAGTAACAATGCGCAGCCCGCCGGCACGAACGTGATCGAGAAGACGAGAGCGCCCACAAGGGCCGCAATCACGGCATACGCCATAGGGTGAAACATCTTGCCTTCCACACCGCTCAGCGCAAAGATTGGCAGGTTCACCAATACGATGACGACGACGCTCACCAGACTGGGCCGGAACACTTCCCGCGTCGCCTGATACACCACCTCCAGACGTGCACCGCGCGGCAAGAGCCCACCTCGAGTGTGTTGAGCCTCCGATAACCGCAGAATGCAGTTTTCGACAATGATCAATGCGCCATCCACGATCAGCCCGAAGTCCAGCGCACCCAGGCTCATAAGATTGCCGCTGACACGGTTCTGCACCATTCCGGTGAACGTGGCCAGCAGTGAGAGCGGGATGACGAGGGCCGTCAGGAGGGCCGCGCGCAAATTGCCGAGGAAAACAAACAAGACTGCCACGACCAGAAACGCCCCTTCGAAGAGATTCTTCTGGACGGTTGCAATGGTCTTGTTGACAAGCACAGTGCGATCGTAGACGGCTTCAGTTTTTACCCCCGGTGGCAGGGTCGCATTGATTGCAGCGAGACGGGCCCCCACCCGTTGTGAGACGGTACGGCTGTTCTCACCGATGAGCATCAGCGCGGTGCCCAGCACCGTTTCCGCATTATCCTGGGTGGCGGCCCCGGTACGCAGTTCCTTCCCAAAGCCAACCTCCGCAACGTCGCTCACCGTAACAGGGATGTGGTCACGGCTGGCCACGACCGTACGGCGCAGCGCCTCCAGATCGGCAATCTGGCCGGGTACCCTGACCAGTTTCTGCTCACCATTGGTTTCGATGTAGCCTGCGCCGACATTGATGTTGTTGGCTTCGAGTGCCTTGATGAGCTCGCCCAAGGTGAGCCCGAAGGCCAACAGACGGGCGGGATCGGGGGCAACCTGGTATTGCTTGGCATTCCCGCCGATGCTGTTGACTTCAGAGACACCCGGGACCTGCCGCAATTGCGGCCGGATGATCCAGTCCTGGATGCTGCGCAGGTCGGTGGGTGTGTACGCGGTTCCGTCGGGCTTGCGGGCACCGCGCTCCGCCCTCACGGTGTACATGTAAATCTCGCCGAGGCCGGTGGAGACCGGCCCCATCTCGGGATTCACGCCCGCCGGCAGCTGATTCTTGATTTGTTGCAGGCGCTCGTTGACGAGCTGGCGCGCAAAATAGACGCTCGTGCCGTCTTTGAAGATGACCGTGACTTGGGACAGGCCGTAGGCCGAAACCGACCGCGTACTCTGCAGGTCCGGCAGCCCGGCCATGGCCGTCTCCACCAGGAAGGTGACTCGCTGTTCCGTCTCGAGCGGCGAATACCCCGGTGCCTGCGTGTTGATTTGCACCTGAACATTCGTGATGTCCGGCACGGCGTCGATCGGCAGCCGTTGGTATTGCAGGCAGCCGTAGATACCAAAACCGACCGCAAGGACCATGACCAGCCAACGATTCTGGATGGCAAAACGAATCACCCCATCAATCATGCCGGTTACTCCTCAGCTTCGGACTTGAGCAGGTCCGCTTTGATGAGATAGCTGTTACGCCCTGCGTAGAGCTCACCTGCATTCAGTCCCTGGAGGACTTCCACTGCATCCTGCGCACGGCGTCCCAGTTCAACCGGCCGGGGCTCGAAGCGCTGCTGCGTCCGCACGAAAACGACCGGCTTGCCTTGCAACTCCTGCAGCGCCCCCGGAATGACCGCGACAGCTACCTGTGCATCGCCGGTTACAACCTGCCCGGTGACAAATTGACCGGCGACCCAATGTCCGTCCCGGTTATCGATGACCGCTCTCGCGGTGACGCTCTGAGTGTCGGTTTCTCCCGTAGGAGAGATATATTCGATTCGAGCTTCCGCTCTGGCGTCCTCATCCGCACTCTGGATGAATACCGTCATTCCCGGACGTATGTGGTCCAGGTCGCGCGCAAACACCGAAAACTCAACCCAGACGGTGGATAGATCCGCGATCCGCATCAACAGGGTGCTGCTGTCAACGGCATCCCCTGGATTGGCTCTTCGATCCAACAGGCGGCCCGTGAGCTGGGACCGAACCGGATAGACCTGGAGACTCTCGTTGGATTCAACGGTCAGCATTTCCTCGCCCTTGCTGACTGCGTCCCCGGCACGCTTACTCACGCTGCGCACCACGCCGGGATAACGGGCGCGGATCTCCTGCTCCCGCTCGGCGTTGGGGCGAATGCTGCCGTACAACGTGAGTGTCGTTCGAATCCGGGCAGATTGGGCAGGTACAACTTCGATTCCAGCGGCCCGCGCCGCCTCGGGTGAGATCGCACCACCCGCAGTTTTCACTTCGTCCTGAGCCTCCGAGGAGGCCGAGGTTGAACTGGGATGTCTCGAGCAGCCGCTGTTCGATATGAGAGTGCATGCGAGCGCGGTGGCCATCAGGGTACGGAGGCTATGCTGCATAAAAATCCTGTATTGATTCACTTGCGCCCGGATCATGGGAGCTCCCTGGTGGTGGGTTCGCTGATGATGGGCTCCGCGGTGAGCCGCTCGATCTCGGCCGTCAGCCGGTGATAGTCAGCCGCGGCATCGATCACCGCAGCACGAAGGCTGACGAGCTCCTGTTGCGCTACCCCCAACTCCAGGTAGGAGAATCGACCCCGGTCATAGCCGAATTGTGTCTGGTCCAGGGCCGCGCGGGCCTGTGGTAGTGCCTCGCTTTGCAGGGTATTCAGCAAATCACGGCTGGAGAGAAGCTGTTGATAAAGGGCGAATAGCTGCGCCTGAAGGCGGATTCTGGTGGCTTTCTCCTGTGAGTCCGTCTGCTGGCGACGCACACGCGCCTCAGCAATGGCACCCTGGTTGCGATCGAACAATGGCAGTGCAGCGGAGATGCCGGCCGTGAACCCAACGTCGCCGGTAGCTTGAAAGCGCCTGAGGCCGACAGCGACGGTTAGATTGGGTCGCGCTTGCGACTGGGCCAAGCGAAGTTCAGCCTCACGAAGCCGTGTCTCCGAGGCAAACCGCACCAGGTCGGGATTCCGATCCATTCGCTCCTGCAGTGATTCCAAGGGGACGAAAGGCTCGAGTTGCAACAAATCGGCACGTGCGGATTTGAACGAAACGTCGGTCTCACCCCACATCGCAACCAACACGCGCCTTGCGCCCCTGAGCACGCTCTCAGCTTGCCGCTCATCCGCGCGTGCCCGGGTGACTGCGATTTGCGCGCGGCTCAGTTCGGCCTGCGGGATGCGGGCGGCCGCCACTCGCGCTGCGATGGTTTTGGTCGTTCGCTCGGTAAGAGAGGTGGTCTGCGCGGCGAGTGATACCCGCTCCTGCGCTGCCACTACGTCGATGAATCGCCGGACCACCTCAGCGAGCGCATCGAGTTGCTGCGCCTGCTGCTCGGTCGTTGCGACATCGCGTTCGGCACCGGCCACCGCAATGCGCCGGCCGCGTTTGTCGCCGAGCTCGAGTACCTGACTCAAACCGAGCGTCGCCTGCCGCTCGTCAGGGGATGCAGCAATTCCTCGTGCCGCAAGTCCATCGACCTCGAGGGAAATCTCAGGATTCGGGCGCAGAGCCGCCTGGGTGATCCGAGCGTCCGCGGCTTTCAGTTCGAATGCACTGGCCTGCAGATCAGGATTGCGAGCGATCGTAGTTTCAATGGCTTGAGCAAGCGTGAGTGCGCCATCCGACGGCTCGCCAGGGGTCGCGGCCACGGCCGAGTAGGGTGCGCTCAACACGCACGCAATCACGCACGCTTGTCGCAAGCGCGCGGCAGAAAATCTCATGAAATGTCTCCAAAACAGAAATCCCGTGCGCGGAGCACGAGCTGTTCAACAACTCAACGGACAGGTTGTGGAGACTTAGACTGGAGGGCCGCGCGGTGGCGGGAGAAGCTCAAACAGTGGCGTCGGGACGGGGATCTTCCGCGCAGAGTAGCCGATCCACCTGGAGGGGCGCCGTACGAGACCGAGCACGATCGCAGCGGCGATCAGTATCGGCAGTAGGTTAACGCCGAGCGTATCCTGTTTGACGAGCACGTTTCCGACCACGCTGACATCCAGGTCTGCGTGCGAACCATTCGCGCCGAAGTGAAAGTCCGCATTGCCATCCTCGACCAGGTGAACGCTGGAGCGAGGCTCACCGCCATCGAAACACAGGTGCAAATGCGTGCCGCTGACCCGCGCCATGATCAGGAGGGCGCAGGCAACGAAAAGTAAAGCGCGAGCTGTAGGGGAGGGACCGGCCTTCACGCAGCTAGTATCGGGGAGTTGCCGCTGCTCATCAATGCTTTGACCGGAGAAATCCCGGATTCGCTCCTGAGCTTCACCTTCTGTCAGGACAGATGCATCCTCTCAATTGCCGCTGCGGAGCCAGGGTGAAATGGACAAGCTCCAGACATTGGCTCCACCGTTGTCCCAGCTCTCGATGCGCGATAGATCGGCTCGCGCTTGTGTGGGCGTGCGCGGAAAGTGCAATGGCACGCTACGATCGCTGCTGAAGTACAGAGTATGACCGTCGGGAGCTATGTTGGGCTCATTGTCCGAGCTCCAGCCATTCGTATCGTCTCCGCCATACCGTAACGGAATCACATCGCCCCAGGTTCCGTTGTGATTGAAGACGATGTAAAGGTGTTCTTTCGTATCGTTGGCGCGGCGTCCGGCGCTGGCGAAAACCAGCAGCGATTGGTCCGGTGCAATCTCGGGATCAACATCGGCTGTGGCCGGGCTGCTGAACGGTAGCGGTTCCGCGGTTTGATAATGACCCTCTGCCCAGCGTGCTCGGTAGAGTTGCATCGTGCGCGGCTCGGCGATCTCCAGGAAATAGATGCTGTTGTCCGCCGCGACACTGGGGGCGTAGGTCCGCGGTCCAATATTGACGGTCTCCGGCAGGTGCACGGGCGTTCCCCAGCCTCCGTTGCGGCGATCGACGCGCCACACGTGCGAGACTCGCTCCTGGATGCCAGGCACCGGACGAGACGATACGAAAACCAGGTAAGAGCCATCCGGGGCCATTGACGGGTGCTGATCATTCCACTGCCCGGAGAACGAAGCGATCTTCGGTTGGGTCCAGCGTCCTCCGACCAGTTGGGATTCGAAGATAGTGCCGGCGCCTGCCCCGCTGCGCGTGAACAACAGTGTGTTTCCATCTCGCGTGAAGGTGGGTGAACCGTCATTCGCGGGTCCGGAAACGACGCCTGGCGCGAATATCGTCGGAGCCTCGGTGGTAGCCGGCGCAGCCAATGCGTTGCCCAGGAAGGAAAGCAGCAAGACTGCGACCGGCAGATGGTGGGCGGCTCTGCAAGTCAATGCTGTGATGCTGGGCCTCGTGCCTTGGTGTTGCATTCGATCCTACCCGCGCGGGCTTGAGTTGAATTAGAGACTGCAGCGCAACAGTCTAGCGGGTGCAGGGGGATGGCCGTTGCCTGATCAGACGAACAGAGGGAATTTCGCGATGACGGCCGCCCGGATTCTCAATGCTCTATGCCCAGGTGCAGGGCGGCCGTGGTCCGATCAGACGAGCTGAGGGGATTTCGCGATGGCCCTCAGCGGTTCACAATGCTCGCGGTTGAGGCGCGCATGATGATCGCGGGTGTCAGCCGCGCTGCAGACTTCGCAGCCCCGTGATCATCGACGGCATCCCAACCTGAATTGGCGATGTAGAAAAACGTGTCGCCCACGATTACGCCGTGGGTAGGTGCGCCGAGCGTGCTCGTCGCGCGCTCGATGGCCGTCTCTTTCAGAATTGTTGCTTTTGACGCATCCAAAGTGAATGCAACGATTCGCACGGGGGAGGTGCCGTTCTGCACGGCGATAAGAGAATTCCCGTGACAATAAAGACCGTCGATTCCGTCCAGCGCATGCCGGTTCTCCATCGGCAGCCATCTCGCAGTACCCGTTTCCAGATCGAGCTCAGCTATTCCACGAACATAGTCCGGAACGAAGGCGTGTAGATCGCCAGCGCATAGGGCAATCGTCTGCGGCGAGATAAAGTCTCCGTGATCGATCCGCTGCAGGGTGCCCGCATTCAATCGATAGATTCCGCCGCCATTCCCATCCGAAACGATCGGATCGCCATGATGTGTGAGAACCATGTCACCAAGATTGCTGCCCGGGGGCCCGATATATCGAGCGAGGAGAGTGCCCTGATCCAGGTGATATTCAAGAATGACTGATCGACCCGAGTCCACGGGTGCGACACCGGGGAATCCGTCCAAGGCTACTTCCGTGACCCACAATCGTCTGCGAGCGGTGTCGACTTTGAGCGCCATCATTGGCCAGTGGTCCGGCGAATCCGCGAAGACCTTGCTATGGCCGGCAGCATCGAGGGCAACGATGTTGTGTTCCAGGATCGAGGTCACAAAGAACCGCCTCGAGCGCGAATCGTAGTCGATGTCCTCCGCGAGCCGGCCGGAGTCGGACAGTGTGATCACCGGCTTGGCGATCGAAAGTGCCGCCACGTTGCGGCTCAGATGCGCATCGATCGCGCTGCGTACCGGCTGAAACAGCGGCGCATCCAAGACGGGATGACTTTGCCCCATCGCGACAAAATGACGGGCTTCATTCAAGGCCTCGTCAGTGCGACCCAGTTCCAGTTGGGCCCGCGCCACCTCCAGCACCGATGCAGGCGAGCCGTTCAGGAACACCCTCAACCGCTCGGCGCTCGCGAGGAATGCTGTCCAGTCGGCGCGCTTCTTCTCGCTGACGAGAGTTTCACGCAGTTGCCGGAATGCTTCAGAGGCTGGTAAACCACCCTCAGCGGCGAATCCAGTCTGTGCGATTGCCAGGAAAAAGGCGGCCCCGCACATCCAGATGCCAATGCACCGGCCTTTCGCAGGGCCCTTCACCGGTATTCAGCTGCATTCATGCACAGCGCCTCCTGGCGGGGATCCTGTTCGTCCAGCTTTCTTGCCGGAACACTAGCTGTGGCAGGAGTCGGAAGCAATCCCAACCGGGCATGGTTTATTTCGTCGAGCGAGGGGGTGTTTTTCGTTGCAGACTTGCGTGGCGGATCAGTTGGTCATACAGCGCTTGCGCAGCCGGCGACAGGTGCGAATTTTTCGGAGAGATCAGCACTAGAGTCCGCGACACCGCCGGCTCGACGAGGGCGACGACCCGAATTCTCGGATAGGCTTCTCTTTGCACCGCCAGGCTCGGAACCACAGCCGCGCCGACTCCTTCGGAGACGAGGCCCAGTGCCGTGGAGCTGCGCTGGACTTCATAGTAGGCCCGTAACTTCGGCACATCGTCTGACAGTGCCAGGTCCAGCAGGGGGCGATTGCCACTCACCTGGCCGGCGAAGATCAGTGGATAGGGTTCCAGTTGTCGCCACGACACGCTCTTGCTGCCCGCCAGCGGGTGATCGTCGCGGCAGATCAGGACGAACCGGTCGCGCAGCAACGGCACGCTGATCAGCTCGGAGCCGTGGGCGCCCGCAATGTTGATGCCAAACTCGGCCTCACGCCTCATGACCGCCTCGGCCACCCCATACGAGGAATGATCGAATATCTTGATCCGATTGTTGGGATAACGGGAGGAATACTCTTGAATGACTCGTGGCAGATATCGCACTCCCACTGTGGGCACACACGCAATCGCAACATCGCCGCGAAGCGCCTTGCCTGTCTCCCGTATCTCGGTCAAGGCAGTTTCGAGCTCACCCAACAACCGGCGGGAGCGAGGCAGGAACTCACGGCCGACCTGGGTGAGCTCTACTGAACGGGTGGTGCGCTCAATCAACTTGACACCCAGGAACGCCTCCAGGGTTTGCAACCGGCGCGACAACGCCGTCTGGGTGATATGCAGCTCAGCGGCGGCGCGCCGGAAGTTGCGGTGCACGGCAACGGCAATGAATCCTTGAACTCCGGCCGTATCGATCTTCACGGTGTCTCCCGGGCCCGCCAGCGGACGAGCCTCGAATAGTTTGATGCAGGCGGCTCATCAATAAGAATGATAAATGCATTGGGCGCAGTTTTGCACCTCCGGCAGAATCGCTCTCGGAGGATAGAAACATGCTCACTGTCGAATCAACTGCCGCCAGCGTGACCGCGATTTTCACGGCGATGGAACGCCGGCTGGACGTCATCCGCGCGAGGCTCCGCCGTCCGCTCACGCTGAGCGAAAAACTGCTGCTCGGCCATGCCGACCGGCCGGAGGATCAGGAATTGATCTGCGGCCGCAGCTACCTGCAGTTACGTCCCGACCGGGTCATCTTCCAGGATGTGCTGGGGCAGACCGGCATGCTGCAATTCATGCAAAGCGGCCGCCAGCACGTCGCGGTTCCAACGACGATCCACTGTGATCATCTGATCCAGGCGCGCCACGACGCGCGGCGCGATCTTCGGGATTCGCTTGCCGATAACGATGAAGTCTACAGCTTCCTGCGCCAGGTGGCGGCGAAGTACGGCGCCGGTTTCTGGGGCCCGGGAGCTGGCATCATCCACCAGGTTGTGTTGGAAAATTACGCCTTTCCGGGTCAATTGCTCATTGGCACGGATTCACACACTCCCAATGCAGGCGGTCTGGGTGCTTGCGCGGTAGGTGTGGGCGGAGCCGATGCAGTGGAGGTCATCTGCGGCTTGCCGTGGGAAATCCTTTATCCGCGGCGAATCGGGGTTTATCTGACTGGCCAGCTCGCAGGTTGGACGGCCCCCAAGGATGTCATCCTTTCAATCGCCGGCAGACTGACGGTCTGCGGCGCGAACAATGCGATCGTTGAATACATCGGGCCAGGGGCACGGACAATCAGTGCAACCGGCAAGGCAACGATCACCAACATGGGAGCCGAGATCGGCGCCACCACTTCGGTATTTCCGGCTGACAATCACATGCTCCTGTATCTCAAGGCCACGCACAGAGCGGATCTCATTCCGATCATTGCGGGCCAGCGGCAATTGCTCGAGCCCGATCCGCAGGTGGAGCTCGACCCGGAAGCCCACTACGATCGGGTGTTGCGCCTGGATCTTTCGACACTGGAGCCGCACATCGCAGGTCCGCATTCGCCCGACCGTGTGCGCCCCATTTCCCAACTCGCTGCTGAGGTGGCCGACTCGCGTAACGCCTTTCCGCAGACCATATCCGCCGCGCTGATTGGCAGCTGCACCAATTCGTCTTACCAGGACATGAGTCGGGCAGCCGACGTGGCGAGGCAGGCCCGCACTCGAGGCACGAAGGCTGTCGTGTCCTATCTGGTCACGCCAGGCTCCGAGCAGGTACGCGCCACGATCGAGCGGGACGGGCAATTGGCATCTCTGGAGGCGATTGGTGGCACGGTGCTGGCGAACGCCTGCGGCCCATGTATCGGTCAATGGCGCCGATCGCAACAGGCTGCACAACTGCCGAATGCCATAGTCACTTCCTATAACCGCAATTTCCCGGGCCGCAACGACGGCCAACGAACAACGATGAATTTCATCGCCAGTCCTGAGATTGCCACGGCGATGGCGCTTGCCGGCAGGCTGTCATTCAATCCTCTCACCGACGCCCTGACAGCTCCCGACGGTAGTGTGTTCAGGTTGAGGCCCCCCGAAACCGCGCCTGAGGTGCCGCCCGGCGATTTCGAGGCGCGGCGCGAGCGTTACATACCTCCACCTGAGGACGGAAGCGCCATCGAAATCGTGGTTGACCCGGCAAGCGAACGAATACAGTTGCTACAGCCCTGGCCCGCGTGGGACGGCCGTGATTTGACCGACATGCCGGTACTGATCAAGACGGAGGGCAAGACCACTACCGATCATATCTCCCCCGCGGGACCGTGGCTGCGCTATCGCGGCCATCTGGAGAGATTCAGCGACAACCTGTTGCTCGGCGCGTTGAACGCTCATACGCACGAAGTTGGCAAGACGTTGAACGTGTTAACAGGCAGGAGCGGTGAATCAATCGCTGCGGTGGCACGCACCTATCGAGCCATTAAGATGCCTTGGGTCATAGTGGGCGATACCAACTACGGCGAGGGAAGCAGCCGGGAACATGCTGCGCTGTGTCCACGATTCCTGGGAGGAGTCGCCGTCATTGCCCGCAGTTTCGCGCGTATTCACGAGACCAATCTGAAAAAGCAGGGCCTGCTCGCACTGACTTTTGCGGACGCTGCGGATTACGACAGGATCCGAATGGATGACCGGATAAGTCTGCTCGATCTGCGCTGCCTCGCGGCTCACTCGCCCGTTGAGTGCCGCTTGGACCATGCCGATGGCTCGTCGGAGACTCTGACGCTGAATCATTCGTTCACGCAGCCGCAGATCGCCTGGTTTCGGGCCGGCTCGGCTCTGAACTCTAGAATTTCGCCTTCGCCCGAGGCTCAGGCCTGAGGATCGCCGGAAGGGGTGCGACATGCATCGAAATGCTCACTGCGAGGTCAACGGGAACTGAATGCTCTGTAGCAAAGACTGCTTCAGCGAACTGACGGGCGTGGCATCGTAGCGGCCGTCGAGCAAGCCAAATTTGTCTTCACCATTCAGTGCCCGATAGGTCCAGCCGATGGAAGGATTGCTCTGCAGATAGGCGGTCAGGCTCTGGAACCACTGTCCCTGGCTGCCGGGAGCCGTGTTCTCGAGGTCCGCGTTATCGTTGCCAGTGCCCAGCTCGCTCAACCAGACCGGCGTGCTGCCGGTGGCGCTGATGTAGCCCCAGAACTGATTGCGGACTGCATCCAGGCTGGCCGCCGTGGTGTTGGCGTTGAACCAGGGCTGCTTCGCGAGCGCCGGTCCGTAGTCACGCGCCGTATATACAAGCTGGCCCTGAACGTCCAGTACGATGGGGTTGGTGGCGACGCCCATCAGGTTTGCGCCCTTCCAGCCGCAGACACGGTTGTAGCAGTCGGTACCCGCGACGAAGACCAGGAGTTTGGGATTGATGGTCAGAATGGCGTTTCCCGCGGCTTGCGCCGCTACTGGCCAATTCCTTGCGGTGAGAGAGGTGGGGCAGCCGTTCGTTGCGGTGTCGCCGGTCCAACAGGCACCGCTGGTGGCGGTGGCGCCAGTCAAGTGCGGAGCGCTACGCAGGTCCGCTCCGATCACGGTCGGATTGCCGTTGAAAGTGAACCTGGGGGCGCTGTAACGCACAGCCATGGTCTGCCAGTCGGCCAGCCAGTTTTCCTGGGGGTAGGCGTTGGTGTACCACAAGCCGCTCGCTTCGCTTGAATTACCGGCCTCGGAGCAGTGGTTGTCGAGGATGACCCGCAGACCGATGGATCCGGCGTAACTGACGATAGTATCGAGGTCAGTGAGCGCGCGCTGACCGACAAGGGCCGTGTTGGCGCCAGCATTGGTTGTGAAATGGGTCGGGGTCGGATTGCGCTCCACCAGCTCATTCGAGAACGGTATGCGGATTACGTTGTAACCCAGGGACCTGATGGTGTTTAGAACTGCCTTGTAATCCTGCGTATTCAGCCCATGGACGAGGTGGTCAGTGGACTCGAATCCGTACCAGTTGATTCCGGCAATGCGCACCGGTGTGCCATTGGCATCGAGGATTTCACTCCCGCTGGTGTGCCAGTAGCCGGCCCCGGGGCTGGTACCCATAGTGAGCGCCGTGGGCGTTGCGTTGACTGGCGCGGAGTTTGCGCTCGTGCCAGCCGCGTTGCCGGCTGCGACGACATAGAAATAACGGGTGCCGTTTTTTACCGCTTTGTCCGTAAAAGCGTTCGTTGTCGGTGTGGCGATCTGAGTCCATGGCCCACCGCTCTGCGTTGATCGGCTGAGCAGATAAGCGGTCGCATCGGTGCTCACCATCCAAGTCAGCATGACTTGGGCATTCCCGGCGGCGGCCCGCAGTCCGCTCGGCACCGCAGGCGCTCGCATGACGACACCCGAAGTGGGTGCCTTAAACTCAGGACCCGGATCGGGGGCACCGCAGCCGGCGAACGGCAGTGCCAGCAGTAAGCCGAGCACCAGGCGCATTCGGGTTATAACCGACCGTGCCAACCCCACCGCCGCAGTCATTGCGACACCCGGCAGCGCCAACCCCACCGCCGCAGTCATTGTGCCACCCGACCGTGCCAACATCATCGCCGCAGTCATTGTGCCACCCACCGTTTGTCTTCCCCGCAGCTTCATTGCTGCATCAGCGCGGTGTACCCGGGCTGTGAATGCCGGCCAGGCCGCCTTCGAATTCCCGTGGTGACTGATCCTCCAGAATCCGACGGACGTCGGACACCAGAGTCAGCGGCAGATCGTAGCCCGTCACCGTGCCGTCGGCGCCCAGCTCGAAGGGAACCCATGCCTCGTAGAAGATTTTGCTGCCGCCTCGATAGGGGACTGCGGCGATCTTCAACGCGACACTTTCCTGGGCCGTTCGATAGAGGAAAACATCATCATGCAGCGGATCAAACACGCGTTCCTCGCCCCTGGCGTAGCCGTAACGCCCGAGCAGCCGATCGAAATTGGCTACGCAAGCTTCCGGGGAAGCGCTGGTTTCCTGTGTGCCGCCCAAGAGGAAGGAGTGACGCAACTTGAGCGCGGGAGCGCTTTTCATGATGGCGGAAAAATCTTCGAGCAGCTGCCTGATGGGCCCAAGTTTTGGGGCGGGCAGAAAAAAGACACCTGGTGTCGCACGCGTCACCAGCTCCGCCACCTGCGGCGGCCACAAGCGCACGGTGACGACATCATTCCCCCGCTCGAACCGATACAAGACCGGGATTGTCAGAGTCTCGCCCCACTCGTCGCCAAGCCGGTTTCGAGCCACATGTACGTACTCGAAGACAATCCGCGAAGTCTCTTGATCCAGCCGGGTTCGCAACCCGGTCAGTTCCGCAGTCCCTTCACCGACGCTCGTGTACTGTTGACGGCTCTGGCTCCGCAGCGCGGCCTCAATCTCGGGTAGCAGCCAACGCTCGTCGATGGGCGAGCGCGCGGGGTCGGCTCCGCGGAAGATCAGAGTAACTGGGGGCGTTGCCGGGAGGTAATACTGGGTGAGTTGCGCGGCAGCCGCCGATGTCGACCAAAGAACAAAGACCGCGGCAGCGAGGAGCTTGCGCGACACGAACCGGAGGTCGGACCTCATACGCATCTTAAGGTGATTTCACTGTCAAAATGACTTTCACGGTCATATTGACGAAGCTCCTGTCCACGTAGCCGATGGCGTGCGGGTCGGCGGCAACGGCTTTCACGACATCCTCACCCGAGGGTAACTCCTTGGGAGCGGAGGCCTTGCCGGTAAATACGAGTTTCGACCAATTCGCCTTCACCCGGCTGTCCGCTTTACCGACGACCTTGGTATAGAACTCCCGGCGGGCGCGCGACGGATTTGCAATATCCACCGGCGTCATCGTATTGGAATCTCCCAAATAGACCCGCGATATCTCGCTGGCGGTGATGGTGGTGGTGGTGCTTTGTGCGCTGACGATGACAACGACATCTGCGCGCGCTTGTTGTAAGACGG
>Ga0068859_100001180_pt1 | contig 26684 bp, 22 predicted proteins | sample KBSSwiS22_FD_66585 | JGI IMG/M metagenome (GOLD analysis project Ga0068859, IMG submission 66585) | Switchgrass rhizosphere microbial communities from Kellogg Biological Station, Michigan, USA - KBS Switchgrass S2-2 | ecosystem: Host-associated > Plants > Roots > Rhizosphere > Soil ...
AGGAGCTCGCTCGAGAAGTGCTGCGAGTCGGCCGCGGAGCCGCCGTTGCCGCAGCTCAAGATCTTGCCGTCCTCGAGCAGGCATTGCGTCATCATCGCGGCCGCGGCCGAGACGGCGGGCGCCACGACGATCGCAGTCTGCTTCGTGGCGATGCTTTCTTGAAAGTGCCGTCGGACTCTGTCTTCCATGGTTCGCTTCGCGCGCTGCCCAAGGTGCCGCCACTGTGCCGTTAAGCCGTGGCCTCTTCAACTGGCGTCGAACGCGTTTCGGAGCCACGAGACTCGCGCCTCCGCCGTGTCGATTGCGTCGAACGCGATGACGTCGAAGCGAATCGTCGCGTGGCGCCACTCGCTGTGGCGCATCAAGAAGTGCCTGGTCGCCCGGATGATGCGCGCGCGCTTCGCGGGTCCGATGCTCTCCGCCGCGCGCGCGACGGCGCCGCGGCTGCGTGCGCGAACCTCGACCATCACGAGAGTGCGGTGCTCGCGGCAAACGAGGTCGATCTCGCCGAGCCGGCAGCGGTACCCACGCGCGAGCACGACGAGCCCGCGGTCCTCGAGATATTCGGCGGCGACCGCCTCCCAGTGGCGGCCCCGCGCGAGCTGCATTTTCAGCGCGTGCCGACGAGCTCGCGCGAGCCTGATATGGGCAGCTCGTACTCCGCGGGCTTGCCGTTGCGAAACTGCGCGAGCGGCAGCGCGCGGTGAATACGCCCATTCGTGTCAAGGCTCAGGTCGCCCGACATGCCGCGCACGGGCCACGACGCGCGCGAGTCGTTGTAGAGCGAGCTGATCAAGTGATATGCGTCGAAACCCATGCCATAGAGCTTCACGCGATCGGCCCGCTGCGGCCAGTAGGACTCCAAGTCGTGGCGCAAGTCGTCGGCGCTCGTGCTCGGCGTGATCAGGACCGGTGCGTCGGCGAAGATCAGGCCGTTCAAGTCGTTGTCGCCGGCCGTATTGCCGGGCACGTAGATATCGGACGTCGCGAACGTCGGAATGTCGCCGGCCGAGTGGAAGCGCAGCTGCGGCGCGAGCAGACGACCCGAGCGCGCGTCGTCAGCCGCGACGAAGATCGCGTCGATGTCCTGGCGTCGCCGCGGCTCGAACTCGATCGGCACGCCGAGGCTCGCCGCGAGCCGGCGCTCGCGCTGGTTGCTGCGCGTGATGTTCAGGAGACTCATGATCGGTGGCCCGAACTCCTGCGAGCCGCGGTCGTACCCGACGTAGTCGAGCAGCCGCCCGCCGCGCGACTCGAATTCCATGCGGAACGTCGCGAGCGTGCGGCGGCCGCGGTCGCTGTTCGGGATGAACGCGATCGCGGTCTTTGCGCCGCCGAGCGCCATCGCGTCCGCGATCGTGCGCGCCTCGTCTTCGGGCGACAGCGAAAACTGATAGAAGCTACGCAGCGACGGCGGCGTCACTTGCGCGAAGTTCAGCGCGAGCGTCGGCACGAAGCCGGCTTGCGTGATGACCTGCTCGACCTCCGCCGCGAGCAGCGGCCCGACGATGAAGTCGGCGCCGTCGAGCTGAGCGCGCAAGTACGCGGCTTGGCCGCCGCCTTGCGCGGTGTCGTACACGCGTATCGAGGTCGCGTCGCTGCCCGCGCCGCGCAGGTGCGCAGCAACGAAGCCGTCTCGTATCGCGAGCGCCGCGGCTCGCTGCGACGAAGTGAGCGGCAGCAGCAACGCGATCTGCGTCGGGAATCCGGCCGCGCGCTGTCCGGCGAGCAGATCGGCGAGCAACGCGCCGGCCGCGGGATGATCGGTATACGTCTCGCGCCAGCGCAGCAGCGAGCGGCGCAAGTCCGCCGGATTGCTCGTTGCGATCGGCGCGAGCGCGAGCCAGCCGTCCACGATTCGATCACCGGTCGGCGCAACCGTCGCCGCGGGCGGATGCTGGCGGAGGCCGTCCCAGATCAGACGTTGATTCGCGAGGATCGACGCGGAGTCGTCGAGCCAGACTTCGCGCTCGACGAGCGCGCGGACCGCGTCCGTTGGCCGGCCGAGCTCGAACAGCGCCTGCCCGCGCACCGCGGCTGCGTCGCTCTGCACCGGCACGGTCATCGGCTGCTGCAACGTCGCGAGCATGTCGAGCGCGGCTTGTGGCTTTCGATCGCCGAGCTCGAGGCGTGCGCTTTGCACCGTGATCGCTTGCTGCTGGTCTCGGTTCGCGCCGTTCTTCGCGTCGTTTAGCCGGCGGCGCGCGACTTGCGTGTCGCCGTGCGCGATCGACGCTCGCGCACTCTCGATCAAGTAATCGATGCGCTGCGTTCCGGTCGTGCTCGCCGCGAGCTGCGCGTAGAGCTCGGCCGCCGTCGGATCTCCGATCTTGGCCGCCGCGCGCGCGCGCGCCTCTAGGCTCTGGATCTGGCTCGCGGATGCGGGTCTCGTCGCTTGCTGCGGCGGCGAAGAGATGCAGGCGGCGAGGCTCGCGAGCAGCAGCAAGACGAGTGTCCTCGTAGCTCCGATCCGCAGCGCGCTTGTAGACTGGATGGCGATCATGAACGAGTCCATTCGGCTTCCATGACGGCGAATTCTATGACGGCAAAGGCGGCCTCTCGCGGCAGGCTCTTCATCGTCGCGACGCCGATCGGCAATCTCGACGATTTGACTCCGCGAGCGCGCGAAGTGCTCGCAACCGCGGATGTGATTGCGGCCGAGGATACGCGCCACACCCGGGGATTGCTATCACGTATTGGCGTGGAAGCGCGACTAATTGCGTATCACGAGCATAACGAGCGTGAGCGTGTTGCGGAGTTGCTCGAGCGGCTCGCGAGCGGCGCGACCGTCGCGCTCGTGAGCGACGCGGGCACGCCGCTGATCAGCGATCCCGGTTGGCGTCTCGTTCGCTCCGCGCGTGAGCAAGGCATCGATGTCGTGCCGGTGCCGGGCCCGAGCGCGGCGATCGCGGCGCTTTCCGCCGCCGGCCTCCCGACCGATCGTTTCGTGTTCGAAGGATTTCTGCCGCGCAGCGACGGCGCGCGAGCGGCGCGACTGCACGAGCTGCGCTCCGAGCGCCGCACGCTAATCTTCTACGAGTCCGTTCACCGCATCCCCGAGACATTCGCGGCGCTGATCGAGCATTTCGGTCCCGATCGCGAAGCCGTTGTCGCGCGCGAGCTCACAAAGATCCACGAGCAGTTCCGCTCCGCAACGCTCGGTGCCCTCGCCGTCTCCCTCGGCGCCGACATTCCTCTCCTCGGCGAATTCGTCCTAGTCGTCGCCGGCACCCCGTCCGACACTTCGCCCGACGAGGCGCGCGCGCGCGAAATTTACGAAGCTCTCGCCGTCGAGATCGAAGCTTCCAAGGCGCTGCAACTCACCTCGACGCTGACCGGCATCTCGCGCAACGACCTCTACAAGCTGCTCCGCACCTAACCAAACAAAGCATCTCACTTTGTCGGCCGCGATTCACGACGGTGTTGCGGCGATGCGCCTCGCCGCAATCGCGCCACCCATCGCGGCCGGCAAAGTGAGACACTAAAGCCTGGGAGTCGGCCAAGCAGTCGCTGAGGTTACACACCTTGGAGGAAAGTCCGGGCTCCGCTGGGCAGGGTGCCAGGTAACGCCTGGGAGGCGCGAGCCTACGGAAAGTGCCACAGAAAACAAACCGCCTCACAGCAATGTGCGGTAAGGGTGAAAAGGTGCGGTAAGAGCGCACCGCGCAGGTGGCAACACTCTGCGGCACGGTAAACCCCACCCGGAGCAAGACCGAATAGGGGAGCGCTGAGTGTGCCCACACGAGCTCCCGGGTAGGTCGCTCGAGGTGCGCGGCGACGCGCACCCCAGAGGAATGACTGCTCTCGACAGAACCCGGCTTACAGGCCGGCTCCCTCCTTTCCTTTATGAATTCAATGCGTCGCGACGCTCGTCGCGCCCTTTTTCGTCAGATTTCGTCACCACTCCCTAACTCTCTGTCGGTACAAAGATTTCTAGCTCACCGCCGTTGACAGTCGGCGGCAGCAGTCCCTATAGTGGCGTGGAGTGGCAAAAAGTGGGCGAGAATGGGCCTAGTGGTCCGGCCGGGCGGCTATGTTTCGCGGCGCTACCAAGATCACCCTCGATGCGAAGGGTCGTATGGCCTTCCCGACTCGATACCGGGAGCGGCTGATGACCCGTGCCGACGGACATTTGGTTGCGACGGTCGATCGTGACTACTGCCTTCTCATCTACCCGCTGCCTGATTGGGAGGAGATCGAGCGCAAGCTGGTCCGTTTACCTGCGCTGAATAAACAGGCACGTCGTCTGCAACGCTTGATGGTGGGGTACGCCACCGAACTCGACCTGGACGGTCATGGCCGAATCTTGTTGCCGAAGGAGCTTCGCGAATTCGCCGGCCTCGAACGGCAAGCGATGCTGATCGGGCAGGGCAACAAGTTCGAGCTATGGAGCGAAGAACGATGGAGCACTCGCCGGGACGAGTGGCTGGCTGACGACAAGGGCGAACAGGCGGGCTTACCTCAAGAACTCGAAACGCTATCTCTCTAGAGCACGTTCGGTGTGACCGGAGCCTCTGGACACCGGCCCGTGCTGCTGAGAGAGGCGCTCGAAGGTTTGGCCTTGCGGGATGACGGGTGTTACGTCGATGCGACCTACGGACGTGGTGGGCACAGCGCCGAAATATTGGCGCGGCTTGGGCCCCGGGGACGGCTACTCGCCCTGGATAAAGATCCCGACGCGGTGGCTCACGGCAGCGATCGATTTGCGGCGGACGCACGTTTCACGGTTCGGCATGCCGGCTTCGAAGAGCTCGGCTCGGTTGCCGAGCCTTGGCTGGCTGGCCGCGGGCTCGACGGAATCTTGTTCGACCTCGGGGTCTCCTCGCCGCAGTTGGATCAACCCGCGCGCGGCTTCAGCTTCGCGCACGACGGACCTTTGGACATGCGTATGAACACGGCCGTGGGCGCGACCGCCGCCGAATGGCTCGCCGGCGTCTCGCAGGCGGAGCTGACGGACGTGCTCTTCCGCTACGGCGAAGAGCAGCGCGCGCGGCAGATCGCGGCCGCGATCGTGCGCGCCCGCGAAGCCGCGCCGATCTCGACGACGCGCGCTCTCGCGGACCTCGTCGCTGCGCACGCTGGGCGCCAGCAGGGCCGCATTCATCCGGCCACGCGGGTGTTCCAAGCGATCCGAATCGCCGTCAACGCCGAGCTCCAGGCGCTCGAGCGCGCGCTGCCGCAGGCCGTCGAGCTGCTAGCGGCCGGCGGGCGGCTCGTCGCGATCAGCTTTCACTCGCTCGAGGACCGAATCGTCAAGCGCTTCTTGGCCCGCGAAGCGCGCGGCGACGAAGCGTACGCTGGACTGCCCAACATCCCTGCCCACGCGCGGCCGCGACTGAAGCTCGTCGGCCGGCTCGTCCGTCCAGGCGAGCAAGAGGTCGAGGGCAATCCGCGCGCGCGCAGCGCGCGTCTGCGCGTCGCGGAGCGCGAGCGGTTCGACACGCCCAAATGAACGACGCGACCGACACGGCGCCGTCCGTCAGGACGATGGGCAAGCAGGTTGCCGAGCTCGCAGCCGTGCTGCTGCTCGCGGCGGCCGTCACCGCGTCGGGCGTCTGGGTCACCGACGCGAAGCATCACGCGCGGCAACTGTTCATCGAGCTCGAGCGGCTCAACCGCGAGCAGGACCAGCTGCAGATCGACTGGGGCCGACTTCAGATCGAGCAGAGCACGTGGGCGACCCACCCGCGGATCGAATCCCTCGCGCGCGAGCGGCTGCACCTGACGAATCCGCCGGACGCGCAACTCGTCGTCGTCGAGTCACCGAGGTGAGCGGCGCGATGAGGAAGGCGTCGCCATCGCAGCAGGTCGAGCGCACGCGTTGGCGCGGGGCGGTGCTGCTCGCGCTGTTCGCGCTCGGCGCCGTCGCGCTCGAGAGCCGGATCCTCTACTTGCAGCTCGTCAACAAGGAGTTCCTCGCGGCGCAAGCGAACGACCGCCACTTGCGCACCGTCGAGATCTCCGCCCATCGCGGCTCGCTGACCGACCGCGACGGCGAGCCCCTCGCGGTCAGCACCCCGGTCGACACGATCGTCGGCAACCCGCGCGAGCTCAAGGACGCGCTCGATCGGATCGGCGAGCTCGCCGACGCGACGGGACAAGACGAGGACTCGCTCGCGCGCAAGATCACGAGCAACCTCAATCGCGACTTCGTCTATCTCCAACGTCATCTGTCGCCGGCAAAGGCCGAGCAGGTCATGGCGCTCGGTCTGCCGGGTGTCAGCACGATGCGCGAATACCAGCGCTATTACCCAGAAGGCGAAGTGGTCGGCCACTTGCTCGGCTTCACCGACATCGACGATCACGGCCAAGAAGGCCTCGAGGCCGAGTTCGATCAGTGGCTCCGGGGTGAGAACGGCAGCAAGCGGGTGCTGCAGGACCGCCTCGGACACTCGATCGGCGACGTCGAGCTGATCGCGGAAGCCCGGCCCGGCCGGGACCTCAAGTCGAGCATCGACCTGCGGCTCCAATATCTCGCCTATCGCGAGCTCAAGGCCATGGTCACGGACACCCGCGCTCGCTCGGGAACGGTCGTCGTGCTCGACCCGAGCACGGGCGAAGTGCTCGCGATGGTGAATCAGCCGTCGTACAACCCGAACGACCGGTTGCAGTTGGTCGCGGAGCGTTACAGGAACCGCGCGATTACGGACATCTTCGAGCCGGGCTCGAGCTTCAAGCCGCTCGTGATGGCGTCCGCGATCGAGAGCGGCGGCTTTAAGCCGACGACAATCGTCGACACTTCCCCGGGGTTCTGGCGGATCAACAACGCGTTGATCATCCAGGACGACTCGAACCTCGGCAAGATCCCGCTGACGACGGTGCTCGCGCGCTCGAGCGACGTCGGCGCCGCGCGCGTCGCGCTCACGATGGAGCCGCAGGAGATCTGGCGCGTGCTCGCGGGCTTTGGCATCGGCCGCCTCACCGACAGCGGCTTCCCCGGCGAATCGGCCGGCCGCCTCAACGATCCGCAGCATTGGCGAACTATCGGGCAGGCGACGCTCGCGTACGGCTACGGCGTGGCGGTAACTCCGCTCCAGCTCGCGCGCGCGTACTCCGCGATCGCGGCGGACGGCATTCTGCGACCCGTGTCGATGCTCGCGCTCGACAAGCCGCCCGCGGGTACGCGCGTGATCTCGTCGTCGACCGCGCATGCGCTCACGCAGATGATGGAGGCCGTCGTCTCGCCGGCCGGCACCGGCAAGCGCGCGGCCGTCCGTAACTACCGCGTCGCAGGCAAGACGGGCACGGCGCAGAAGGCCGTCGTTGGCGGCCACAGCGATCAGCGGCACACCGCATTCTTCGCGGGCTTCGCGCCCGCGTCTCACCCGCGACTCGTGGTCGTCGTCGTGGTCGACGAGCCGCAGGGCGCGTACTACGGCGCCGACGTCGCGGCGCCCGTGTTCTCGAACATCGTGACCGGCGCGCTGCGAGTGCTCGCGGTGCCGCCCGACGCGCTGCCCGCGGCGCCGCTGACCGTCGTCGCGCAAGCGCAGGTGTTGCCATGATGGCGGCGCTCGCGCCCCGCGATCGAATCCTCGGCGAGATCTTGGGCGCAGACGCGGGCGCGTACGCGCGGCTCGCGTTGACGGATCTAACCCTCGACAGCCGCGAGGTCATTCCGGGCGCCGCGTTCGTAGCGCTCCAAGGCGCGCGCGAGCATGGTCTGCGCTATGCGGCCGATGCGCTCGCGCGCGGCGCCGCGATCGTGCTCTACGAGCCGAGCGAGGTCTACGCCGACCCGCCTAGTCCAAGTCTCGCGGTCCCGAATCTGCACAAGCGGCTCGGCGAGCTCGCGCACGCGTTCTTCGACACGTTGCCCGAGCCGACGCTGATCGGCGTCACCGGCACCAACGGCAAGACGACGGTCGCGTATCTCACCGCGCAGGCGCTCGGCAGCCCGCAGCGCGCCTGCGCGTACATCGGCACGCTCGGCTACGGCCTGCCGCCGAAGCTCACGCGTCACGCACTCACGACGCCCGATTGCTTCACGCTGCATCGCGAGATTTCGGGGCTGCGCGCGCCGCGCGTCGCGCTCGAGGTTTCCTCGCACGCGCTCTCCCAAGACCGGATCGCGGGTCTCTCGTTCAACACCGCGGTGTTCACGAATCTCACGCGCGACCATCTCGACGAGCACGGCGACTTCGCGAGCTACGGCCGTGCGAAGGCCCGCCTGTTCCAGCTGCCGGGCCTCGCGCACGCCGTCATCAACGTCGACGACACGTTCGGTGCGAGCCTCGGCGCAAATCTGCCGCCGAGCTGCGAACTGATCCGCACGACCACGCGCGGAGTGCGGGGCGCCGATTTGAGCGCGCGCCTGAAGCGCGCCGACCTCGACGGACTAACGCTCGAGGTCTCGGGCCGTTTCGGCTCGGCACGGCTCGTGTCGCGGCTGATCGGCGACTTCAATGCCGAGAACCTGCTCGCGGCACTCGGCGCGCTGGTCGCGCAGGGCATGACCGTAGCGGACGCGTGCTCGGCGCTCGGCGAGGCGAAGCCCGCGCCGGGCAGGATGGAGGTGCTCGGCCGCTCGCGCCAGCTGCCGTGGGTCGTGATCGATTACGCGCACACGCCCGACGCGCTGCGCCGCGTGCTCGGCACGCTGACTTCGCTCGGCCCGCGCCGAATCGTCTGCGTGTTCGGTTGCGGCGGTGATCGCGACCGGGGCAAACGACCGTTGATGGGCGCCGTGGCGGCCGAGCTCGCGGACACGCTCGTGCTGACCGACGACAACCCGCGCAACGAGGATCCCGCCGACATCACGCGTGAAATCCACGGCGGCGTAGGCGATCACCCCGACGTCAGCGTGATCCACGACCGCCGCGCCGCGATTCGCGCGGCGCTCGAGCGCGCGGAGCCCGGCGACGTCGTGCTCGTGGCAGGCAAGGGTCACGAGACGGAGCAAATCCAAGGTGCCGAGCGGCGGCCGTTCGACGATCGCGCGGTGGCCGCAGAGCTGCTCGGGGGGCGCGCGTGATGGCTCGCACACTTGCCACCGTCGCTCGCGAAACACACGGGCGGTTGATCGGCGCCGACGGCGGATTCGGCGCGGTCACGACCGACAGCCGCGCACTGACCGCGGGCTCGTTGTTCGTCGCGATCGCTGGCGACAGGTTCGACGGCAACGACTTTCTGCGCGACGCTCACGAGAAGGGCGCCGCGGGGGCGCTCGTCTCGAGGGTCGCGGACTTGCCGCTGCCGCAAGTCGAGGTGCGCGATACTCGGCGCGCGTTCGGTGCGCTCGCGCGCGCCTGGCGCGCGAGCTTCGCAATACCGGTGGTCGCAGTGACGGGCAGCAGCGGCAAGACGACCGTGAAGGAGCTCGTCGCGTCGATCTTGAGCGTGAGCCGGTCGGTCTGCGTCACGCAAGGTAACTTGAACAACGACATCGGCGTGCCGCTCACGCTGATGCGGCTCAACGAGGACCACGACGCACTCGTCGCCGAGCTCGGCGCGAATCACGCCGGCGAGATCGACTATCTCGCGAGCCTGGTGCAGCCGACCGTCGGCATCATCACGAACGCGGGCACCGCGCACCTCGAGGGCTTCGGCTCGATCGAGGGAATCGCAGCGGCGAAAGGCGAGCTGCTCGACCATCTGCCGAAGGCGGGCACGGCCGTGCTGAACGCCGACGATCGTTTCCGCGCCGAGTGGGTCGCGCGCAGCCCGTGCGAGCTCACGGTGACCTTCGGCTTCTCCGAGCGCGCGGATTGCACCGTGATCGGCGAGCCCGACTTCGATACGTCCGGCGCGGACTTCCGGATGCGACTGCCCGACGGCGAGGAGCTCGACGTGCGTCTGCCGCTGCTAGGCCGGCAGAACATCGCGAACGCGCTCGCCGCGGCCGCGGCCGCGGAAGCCGTCGGCGTGAGCAGCGACGACATCCTGACGGGCCTGGGCCGCGCGACGGCCGTGCGTGGTCGGCTCAAGTCGCTCGCCGGGCGCGGCGGCGCGACGCTCGTCGACGACAGCTACAACGCGAACCCGGGGTCGGTACGCGCGGCTCTCGATTATCTCGCCGTGCTGCGCGGCACGCGGATCCTCGTGCTCGGCGACATGGCCGAGCTCGGACCCGAGGCGCGCGCGCTGCATCGGCAGACCGGCGAATACGCGCGCGGCCGCTGCGACGCGCTCTTCACGATAGGCGAGCTCGCGAGTGAAGCGGCGTCGGCTTACGGCGCGGGCGCGCAGGCGGTTCCCGATTGGCAGTCCGCGCGCGCTGCGATCGAGCCGCTGCTGGGCTCCAGCACGACGGTGCTCGTGAAGGCCTCGCGCGTGATGGGGCTCGACCGGCTCGTGAAGGCGCTCGCGGCCGAACCGAACGGCAACGGCCACGGGAACGGCCACGGCAACGGCAACGGCAACGGAAACGGAAACGGAAACGGCCACGTGCTCAGCAACGGGGAAGCACTCTGATGCTGATCACCGTCGCAGAGCACCTCACGAAGTACTACACGGCCTTCAACGTGTTCAGCTACTTGACGACGCGCGCAATCATGAGCGCGCTCACGGCGCTCGTGCTGTCGTTCGCGTTCGGGCCGGCCCTGATCCAGAAGCTCACGCTCCAGAAGATCGGCCAGCAGATCCGCGACGTCGGGCCCGAGAGCCACCAGCCGAAGGCCGGCACGCCGACGATGGGCGGCGCGTTGATCCTGATCGCGATCGCGATCAGCACGGTGCTCTGGGCGAATCTCTCGAACCGCTTCGTCTGGATCGCGCTGATCGGAACGCTGTTCTTCGGCGTGATCGGTTTCGTCGACGACTACAAGAAGCTGATCGTGAAGAACTCGCGCGGCCTCAGCGCGTCGAGCAAGTTCTTCTGGCAGGTCGTCGGCGCGCTCGGCGCCGCGTTCGCGTTCTATTTCACGGCCGACAATCCGGACATCGAGCACGCGCTGCTGATTCCCTATTTGAAGAACGTGATGTTGCCGCTCGGCACGGTGCTGTACCTCACGTTGGTCACGTTCGTGGTCGCGGGCTTCTCGAACGCCGTGAATCTCACCGACGGTCTCGACGGCCTCGCGATCATGCCGGCCGTGCTCGTGAGCGCCGCGCTCGGTGTCTTCGCGTACGCCGCAGGCAACGTGATCTATTCGAACTATCTCGGGATCCCGTACGTCGTCGGATCTGGAGAGCTACTGGTTTTCTGTGCGGCCCTGGCTGGCGCCGGCTTGGGCTTCTTGTGGTTCAACACCTATCCCGCGCAAGTCTTCATGGGCGACATCGGTGCTCTCGCACTCGGTGCCGCTCTTGGGCTTGTTGCGGTGGCGGTGCGGCAAGAACTGGTGCTTTTCATCATGGGCGGGGTGTTCGTCGTCGAAACCGTCTCAGTCATCATCCAGGTTGCCTCCTACAAGACTACCGGCCGGCGCATTTTTCGCATGGCCCCACTGCACCATCACTTCGAGCTCAAGGGTTGGGCTGAGCCGAAGGTGATCGTGCGCTTTTGGATCATCACCGTGATTTTGGTGTTGATCGGCTTGGCGAGCTTGAAGATCCGTTGATGGCGGGACGAACGGCGCTCGCCACGCGCGAGATATTAGAACGACTGTCACGGCGGCCGCGCGCGCAGAGCGCGCTCGGGCGCGAGGAAAAATCGGTGCAGGGAACGTCAGGCGCGCCGAGTTTGATCGTGGGGCTCGGAGCCACTGGAGTGTCCGTCGCGCGCTATCTCGCCGCGCTCGGTGAGCGCGTGCGGGTGATCGACAGCCGCGCGGCGCCGCCGGGCCTCGCCGCGCTCGACAGCGCTTGCCCCGGCGCGGAGGTCGAGCTCGCGACGCTCGACGCGCGTTGGCTCGACGGCGTGAGCCGCGTGTTGCTCTCGCCGGGCCTGTCCGTCGACATCCCGCTCGTCGCGGAGGCTCGCCGCCGCGGGCTCGAGGTGATCGGCGACGTCGAGCTGTTCGCCCGTGCCGCGAACGCACCGGTGATCGCGGTAACCGGCAGCAACGGCAAGAGCACGGTCGCGACGCTCGCGGCCGAGATGCTTGGGAGCCAAGGGCTCATCGCACCGGCCGGCGGCAACTTGGGGCCGCCCGCGCTCGACATCCTTCGCGATGACGCAGACGCCTACGTTCTTGAAATTTCGAGCTTCCAGATGGAGACGACCGACAGCCTGCGGCCGTTGTCCGCGGCGCTGCTCAACGTGTCGGCCGATCACCTCGACCGGCACGGAACGTTCGAGCGCTATGCCGCGCTCAAGGCTAAGCTGCTCGAGTCGGCCGACAACGCGGTGTACAACGCGGACGACGCGGTCGTTGCCGCAATCAGCGCTCGCCATCCGCATGCGATCCCGGTGTCGGTGGAGCGCTCTCTATCGCGCGGCTATTCGATCGTCGAGCGCGGCGGCGAGCGCTGGCTCGCTCGCGACGGAGAGCCGCTGATGAGACGCGCCGCGCTCGTGTTGCGCGGCACGCACAACGAATCGAACGCGCTCGCCGCTCTCGCGTTGACCGAAAGGCTAGCGCCCGACCGCGCCGCGGCCGTCGCCGTGTTGCGCCGGTTCGCCGGCTTACCGCACCGCTGTCAGCTCGTCGCCGAGCGGCGTGGCGTCGCGTACATCGACGACTCGAAAGGCACGAACGTCGGCGCCACTCTCGCGGCTCTCAACGGTTTCGCAGGGCCGCTCGTGCTGATCGCCGGCGGCTTGGGCAAGGGCCAGGACTTCTCACCGCTCGCGACAGGCGCGCGCGGCAAGCTGCGCGCCGCGGTGCTGATCGGCGAGGCGGCCGGCGAGGTCGCCGCAGTCCTCGCGCCGGTGTGTTCTCTCGCTCGCGCGGCAAGCATGGACGACGCGGTCGCGAAGGCCGCCGAGCTCGCACTACGCGGCGATACGGTTCTGTTGTCTCCGGCCTGCGCGAGCCAGGACCTATTCAAGGATTACAAGGAGCGCGGCGAACTATTCGCCCGCGCCGCGCAGAGGCTGCCGAAATGAGCGCCGCGCCGAGCACAGCACGCACGCTCACGTTCGATCCCGCGCTCGCTTGCGCGGTCGTCGTGCTCGCGCTGCTCGGCGCGATCATGGTCGGCTCCGCGTCGATCACGATCGCCGACCGGCAGACGCTCGGCGCCGAGCCGCTCGCGTATCTGTATCGCCATCTCGGCGCGCTCGCGCTCGGCGGCGTCGGAATGGCGGTCGCGATGTTGCTGCCGACGGAGCTCTGGTACCGCCTGAACTGGCTGTTGCTCGTCGCCGCGCTCGCGTTGCTCGTCGTCGTGCTGGTTCCCTCGATCGGCCATACCGTGAACGGCAGCCGTCGCTGGATCCTCGTCGGGCCCGTGACCGTGCAAGCGTCCGAGGCCGCGCGTTTGTTTCTCTTGCTCTACATCGCGAGCTACTCGGTGCGCCGTGCCGACGAGCTCGCATCGACCGTACGAGGGTTGCTCAAGCCGCTGCTCGTGATCGGCGTGGCGGCGCTGCTGCTCTTGCTGGAGCCCGACTTCGGCGCGTCGGTGGTGCTTGCCGCGACGACGTTCGGCGTGCTGTTCATCGCGGGCGCGCGACTGCGCGACTTCTTGCTTGCGACGCTCGCCGGCGGCGTCGCGCTCGGCGCGCTCGCGTTCTCGTCGCCTTATCGGCTCGAGCGACTCACGAAGTTTCTCGATCCATGGGCCGACCCCTACGCGGGTGGCTTCCAGCTCACGCAGTCGTTGATCGCCATCGGCCGCGGCGAGTGGCTCGGCGTCGGGCTCGGCGAGAGCGTGCAAAAGCTTTTCTATTTGCCGGAAGCCCACACCGACTTCGTGTTCGCGGTGCTCGTCGAGGAGCTCGGCTTCGTCGGCGCGTCGCTCGTGATCGCACTCTTCGCGGTCATCGTCTATCGCGCGGTGATGCTCGGCCGCGCGGCGATCCGCAGCGGCATGCCGTTCCAAGCGTACGTCGCGACCGGCATCGGCCTCATGCTCGGCTTCGAGGCGTTCGTGAACATCGGCGTGAACTCGGGCCTGCTACCGACGAAGGGGCTCGCGCTGCCGCTCTTGAGCTACGGCCGCTCGAGCACGGTCGTCACGATGATCGCGCTCGGCCTCTTGTTCCGCATTCATCGCGAGGTGCACGGCGGCCAGAAGCGGCTCGTGCAGCGGGGGTACGTGCGATGAGCCGCGGGCCGATCATGATCATGGCGGGCGGCACCGGCGGTCACGTGTTCCCGGGGCTCGCGGTCGCCGCCGCGCTCCGTGCCCGCGACCGCACCGTCGTCTGGCTCGGCACCCACAGAGGACTCGAGGCGCGGATAGTGCCGCCGGCCGGCATCGACGTCGAGTGGATCTCGATCGCCGGCATTCGGGGCAAAGGGGTCGTCGCGTTGGTCGCGGCCCCGTTTCGGATCGCGCGTGCGCTCGCCCAGGCGCTCCGCGCGCTGCGTAGACGTCGACCCTCGGCCGTGCTCGGGATGGGCGGGTTCGTCGCGGGCCCCGGCGGTCTCGCGGCGTGGCTCACGCGCCGGCCGCTGCTCTTGCACGAGCAGAACGCGATCGCGGGCACGACGAACCGGCTCCTCGCGCCGCTCGCGACACGGATCTTCGCCGCGTTTCCGGGCAGCTTCCCGGGGCGGCGCGACGACGAGGTGATCGGCAACCCGGTGCGCGCGACGATCGTGCCGAGCGACTCGCCGCGCGAGCGCCTCTCCGCGCGCCGCGGCGAGCGACGACGATTGCTCGTCGTCGGCGGCAGCCTCGGCGCACGAATTCTGAATCAGACGCTGCCGCGTGCGCTCGCCGCGATTCCGGCAGACCGGCGACCGGAGGTTTGGCACCAGGCCGGCCGGAGCGGGATCGACGATGCGCGCAAGGCCTACGCGGAAGCACAGGTCGACGCGCGCGTCGACGCGTTCATCGACGACGTCGCCGGCGCGTACCGCTGGGCGGACCTCGTGGTCGGACGCGCGGGCGGCATCACGCTCGCGGAGCTCGGCGTAGTCGGCGTCGGCGCGATCCTCGTGCCGTTTCGCGCAGCGATCGACGATCACCAGACGCGCAACGCCGAGCACTTCATCCGCGCCGGCGCGGGCCTGAAGATCGCCGAGCAAGAGCTCACGCCGCACGCGCTCGCAGCGTTGCTCACGAGCTGCCTAGAGAATTTCGATCGGCTCGTCGCGTTCGCCGAGGCGGCTCGCGGGCAGGCGCACGCCGACGCGGCCGAGAAACTCGCGGCCGCGTGCGTCACGGCGGCGGAGGAGCGGCGATGAACGATCGGATGGGCAAGATCCGTACGATCCACTTCGTCGGCATCGGCGGCGCGGGCATGGCCGGCATCGCGGAGGTGCTGCTGAACCTCGGCTACTCGGTGCGCGGCTCGGATTTGAAACTCTCCTCCGTCACCGAGCGGCTCCGTGGGCTCGGCGCGGAGGTGAGCGAAGGTCACTCGGCTACGAATCTCGGCGAGGCCGACGTCGTCGTCGTGTCGAGCGCCGTCGCGGCGGATAACCCCGAGGTGCTCGCCGCGCACGCGCGCCGGATCCCGGTGGTGCGCCGCGCCGAGATGCTCGCGGAAATCATGCGCTTCCGTTACGGCATCGCGATCGCGGGCACGCACGGCAAGACGACGACCACGAGCCTGATTGCGAGCGTGCTTGCCGAGGGCGGCGTCGACCCGACGTTCGTGATCGGCGGCCGGGTGCTGAGCGCGAAGTCGAACGCGAAGCTCGGGCTCGGCAAGTATCTCGTCGCCGAGGCGGACGAGAGCGACGCGTCGTTCCTGCATTTGCAGCCCATGATTGCGGTCGTCACGAACATCGACGCGGATCACCTCGGCAGCTACGAGGGAGACCTCGGCCGGCTCAAGCAGGGCTTTCTCGATTTCCTGAACAACCTGCCGTTCTACGGGCTCGCCGTGCTCTGCAGCGATGACGACAACACGCGCGAGCTGATCCCGCAGCTCGGCCGGCGCGTCGCGAGCTACGGCTTCGGCGAGCGCGCCGACCTCCGCGCGTACGACGTCGAGCGGTTGGGTCTGCGCTCGCGCTTCAAGGTCGTCTCGAAGGAGCGGCGCGAGCCGCTCACGCTCGAGATCAATCTCGCGGGGCTCCACAACGTGCTCAACTCGCTCGCGGCCGTCGCGGTAGCGGCGGAGCTCGAGATCTCCGACGCCGCGCTGAAGCGCGCGCTCGGTGAGTTCTCGGGCGTCGAGCGCCGTCTGCAGGTGAACGGCACGGTCACGACGGCCGCCGGTCGAGTGACCTTCGTCGACGACTACGGCCACCACCCGACCGAGCTCGCGGCGACGATTGCGGCCGCGCGCGGCGCCTGGCCGAACCGGCGGCTCGTCGTCGTGTTCCAGCCGCACCGCTACACGCGCACGCACGCGTTGCTCGACGATTTCGCGCAGGTGCTCAGCGCCGTCGACGCGCTCGTCCTGACCAACGTCTACTCGGCGGGCGAGACGCCGCTCGCGGGCGCGGACGGGAAGTCGCTCGCTCGCGCGGTTCGCGTGCGGGGGTCGGTCGAGCCCATCTTCATCGAGGAGCTCGGCGAGCTGCCGGCCGTGCTCACCCAAATCCTGCGCGCCGACGACGTCGTGCTCACGCTCGGCGCCGGCAGCATCGGCGCTATCGCGCCAACCCTGCCGCGGGCGCTCGCCGTGCGCGCGCCGGTCGGGGTGCAGAAATGAGCGCAATGGTGGAGGAAGTGCCGAAGCACGCCGAACCGCTGCGCAACGAGCCGATGCGCCGGCACACGTCATGGCGCGTCGGCGGCCCGGCGGATCTTTTCTACGAGCCCGCGAGCGTCGCGGACCTCCAAGAGATCCTCGCGTCGCTGCCTCGCGGCGTGCCGCTGCTCTGGCTCGGCTTGGGATCGAACCTGCTCGTGCGCGACGGGGGCTTCCGGGGCGCCGTGATCGCGACCGGCGGGCTGCCGCGCGAGCTCGAGCGGCTCGACGCCAACTCGGTCGACAGCAGGGGCGTGCGCGCCGGCGCGGGCCTGCCGTGCGCGCTGCTGGCTCGCCAATGCGTGCGCTGGCAGCTCGGTCCCGCGGCGTTCTTCGCGGGTATTCCCGGCAGCGTGGGCGGCGCGCTCGCGATGAACGCGGGCGCTTTCGGCGGCGAGACGTGGAACCACGTCGAGCGCGTCACGACGATCGACCGCGCCGGCAAGCTGCGCGAGCGCGAGCGCGCCGAGTTCACGATCGGCTATCGCAGCGTGCAAGGCCCGCCGACCGAGTGGTTCTTGAGCGCGACCTTCGCGCTCGCGCCCGACGCGACGACGTCGAGCGGGCTCAAGGCGATGCTCGCGCGCCGCAACGCAACGCAGCCGCTCGGGCTACCGAGCTGCGGCTCGGTGTTCCGCAATCCGCCCGGCGATCACGCGGGGAGGCTCATCGAGAGCGCGGGGCTCAAGGGCGCGCGCATCGGCGGCGCGGTCGTCTCCGAAAAGCACGCGAATTTCATCGTCAACGACGGCGACGCGACGGCTGCGGACATCGAGCAGCTGATCGAGCGCGTGCGCACCGAGGTCGAGAAAGCGTCCCAAGTGCGGCTCGAGCTCGAGGTGCGAGTCGTGGGCGAGCCTCAGGGGGCGCGATGATCGGGCGGAAGAAGAATCGCCGCCGTCCCGAGCCGCGCGCGCCGTGGCTCAAGTTGCCGACGATCGCGCCCGCGTGGCGCAGGCGCGTGAAGCTCGGTCTCGCGCTGCCGCTCGCGGCCGCCGCGCTATTCGGCCTACTGCGCGGCGCGAAGGTCGTGCTCGACCAGCCCGTGCGCAACCTCGTGGTCGAGGGCACGTTTCAACGCGTGACGCCGCTCCAGGTGCAGGCTGCCGTCGCGGACGAGCTCAAGCTCGGATTCCTATCGCTCGATCTCGCGAGCTTGCGCGCTCGCGTGAAGAGCCTCGACTGGGTCGATCGCGTGAGCGTCGGCCGGGCGTGGCCCGACAAGGTGATCGTGCGGATCACGGAGCACCAGGCCGCCGCGCGCTGGGGCGAGAGCGGCCTGCTCAACGTGCGCGGCGAGCTCTTCACCGAGCATGCGCAGCACGCGTTCCCCGAGCTGCCGAGCCTCGCGGGGCCGCCCGGCACCGAGCAGGACGTCGCGCGCCGCTATCTCGCGGTTCGCGGCCGGCTCGCGGAGGCCGATCTCAAGCTCGAGCGGCTCAGCGAGGACGAGCGCGGCGCATGGAGCCTGGTGCTCGGCGGCGGCCAGGAAATTCGTCTTGGGCGCCGCGACGTCGACGAGCGGCTGCTGCGCTTCTTCGACGTGGTCGCGCCCGCGCTCGCGCCGGAGCTGCCGCGCGTGCGCTATGTGGATTTGCGTTACACGAACGGCTTCGCGGTCGGCTGGCGCGCGTCGGCGGACGCGGCGCTCGCGGCGGCCGCGTCGATGCCGGACCGTGGCTAGGGGCGAGAGCGTGATCGGGAGGATTCGAGACATGGGCAGGCGAGACGACCGCAAGTTGGTCGTGGGCCTCGATATCGGCACTTCGAAAGTCAGCGCGATCGTCGGCGAGATCTCGCAGGAGAACAAGCTCGAGGTGATCGGGATCGGCTCGAATCCATCGCGCGGGCTCAAGCGCGGCGTAGTCGTGAACATCGAGTCGACCGTCCAATCGATCCAACGCGCGATCGAGGAGGCCGAGCTCATGGCCGGCTGCGAGATCAACACCGTGCTCACGGGAATCGCAGGCAGCCACGTGCGCTCGCTGAACTCGCACGGCATCGTCGCGATTCGCGACAAGGAGGTCAGCGCCGGCGACGTCGAGCGCGTGATCGACGCGGCGCGCGCGGTCGCGATACCGGCCGACCAACGCGTGATCCACGTGCTGCCGCAGGAATTCATCATCGACTCGCAGGAAGGCATCCGCGAGCCGATCGGCATGTCGGGCGTGCGGCTCGAGGGCAAGGTCCACCTCGTCACCGGCGCGGTGAGCGCGGCGCAGAACGTCGTGAAGTGCGTGCAGCGCTGCGGGCTCACCGTCGAGGACATGGTGCTCGAGCAGCTCGCGTCGAGCTACGCGGTGCTGACCGACGACGAGAAAGAGCTCGGCGTCTGTCTCGTCGACATGGGCGGCGGCACGACCGATATCGCCATCTTCTGCGGCGGCGCCATCCAGCACACGGCGGTGATCCCGATCGCCGGCGACCAAGTGACGAACGACATCGCGGTGTCGCTCCGGACGCCGTTGCCGTACGCCGAGGAAATCAAGATCAAGTACGCGTGCGCGCTGTCGCAGCTCGCCAATCCCGACGAGACGATCGAGGTGCCGAGCGTCGGCGACCGGCCGCCGCGGAGATTGGCGCGGCAAACGCTCGCCGAGGTCGTCGAGCCGCGTTACGAGGAGCTCTATCAGCTCGTGCGCGAGGAGCTCAGGCGCAGCGGCTTCGAGGAGATGATCGCGGCCGGCGTCGTGCTCACGGGCGGCAGCGCCAAGATGGAGGGCGCGATCGAGCTCGCCGAGGAAGTGTTCCACATGCCGGTCCGGCTCGGCGTTCCGCAGTTCATCGATGGCCTCTCGGATGTCGTGCGCAATCCAATCCACGCGACCGGCGTCGGGTTGCTCCTGTACAGCAAGCAAGCGATGCAGGCGAAGGCTGAAAGCGCCCAATCGCGAAACGGTTTCTCCAGCACGCTCGACAAGATGAAAGGCTGGTTTCAACGGAATTTGTAGTCCTAAAGGTTTGATGTGAATAAAAGGAGACGGGGAATGTTCGAATTGATGGACGGATACAGCGAAACGGCTGTGATCAAAGTGGTCGGTATCGGTGGAGGCGGCGGCAACGCCGTCGCCCACATGGTGCGGTCCGGTATCGAAGGCGTCGACTTCATTTGCGCGAACACCGACGCGCAGGCGCTGAAGAGCGCGAAGGTGAAAACGGGGCTGCAGATCGGCTGCAACATCACGAAGGGTCTCGGCGCGGGCGCGAACCCCGAAGTCGGTCGGCAGGCCGCGATGGAGGACCGCGACCGGATCCAGGAGGTCATCGAAGGCGCGGACATGCTGTTCATCACAGCGGGCCTCGGCGGCGGTACCGGCACGGGCGCGGCGCCGGTCGTCGCGCAACTCGCGAAGGAGATGGGAATTCTCACCGTCGCGGTCGTGACCAAACCGTTCGGCATGGAAGGCGGCAAGCGCATGCGAGTAGCCGAGCAGGGCATCGCCGAGCTCGGCCGCTTCGTCGACTCCCTCATCACCATCCCGAACGAGAAGCTCCTATCCGTGCTCGGACCTCAGACGACGCTGCTCGACGCGTTCAAGGCCGCGAACGAGGTGCTTCAGGGCGCGGTGCAGGGCATCGCGGAGCTCATCACGCGTCCCGGTCTGATCAACGTCGACTTCGCCGACGTGCGCACCGTGATGTCGGAGATGGGCATGGCGATGATGGGCTCCGGCGTCGCGAGCGGCGCGGATCGCGCGAGGATCGCGGCGGAGGCGGCCGTCTCTAGCCCGCTGCTCGAGGACATCAATTTGTCCGGCGCGAACGGCATTCTCGTCAACGTGACCGCCGGCGTCGATCTCGCGATCGGCGAGTTCCAGGAGGTCGGCGATACCGTGAAGCAGTTCGCGTCCGACGATGCGACGGTCGTCATCGGCACGGTCATCGATCCCGAGATGACCGACGAGATCCGCGTGACCGTGGTCGCGACCGGCCTCGGCCAGGCCGTCGGGGTCGGCGAGAAGCCGATCAAGGTGGTCCGCAAGGTCCCGCCGCCGCTCGTCGCGGCCAAGCAGCCGCCGCGCGAGCCGAACTACAACGACCTCGAGAAGCCCGCCCACCAGCGCAAGCGGGCGGTGGGCGACGGAATGGCCGGTACCGAAAGCCTCGAGGACCTGCTGGACATCCCGGCCTTTCTGCGCCGACAAGCGGATTGATTCCCGGCCGCGGCGGCAAGCCAGTTCCTTGCCGCCGCCAACGGGGCTATGTTACGGTCCTCGGCCCTTCCGCAGGCCGTCGATGGCCTGCGGACGCGGGCATGGAGCTCGCGTTGGGCGGAACGGACACGAGGGCGCCTTGTGCGTCAACGCACTTTAAAAGAGTCGATTCAATCCACCGGCATCGGACTGCATAGCGGCGACAAGGTCTACATGACCCTGCGGCCGGCGCCCGTGAACACGGGGATCGTGTTCCGGCGGCTCGATTTGCCGGAGCCGGTCGACGTCCCGGCCCGCGCGCTGAACGTCACCGAGACGATGCTCGGCACCACGCTCGAGCACGACCTCGCGAAGGTGGGCACGGTCGAGCATTTGATGTCTGCGCTCGCGGGGCTCGGAATCGACAACGCGTTCGTCGATCTCACGGCCGCCGAGGTGCCGATCATGGACGGCAGCGCAGCGCCGTTCGTGTTCTTGCTCGAATCCGCCGGTATCGAGGAGCAAAGCGCCCCGAAGCGCTTCGTGCGCGTGCGCAAGCGCGTCGAGGTCGGCGAGGGCGACAAATGGGTGCGGCTAGACCCGCACGACGGCTTCCGGGTCAACGTCGAGATCGACTTCGATCACCCGGCGCTGCGCAAGCACCGCCAGTCGATGACCATGGATTTCTCGACGAGCACGTTCTTGAAGGAAATCAGCCGCGCCCGAACCTTCGGATTTCTCAAGGACCTCGAGACGTCGCGCAAGCTCGATCGCGCGCTCGGCGGCAGCCTCGACAACGCAATCGTGATGGACGACTACCGCGTGCTGAACGAGGACGGACTCCGGTTCCGCGACGAGTTCGTGCGCCACAAGGTGCTCGACGCGCTCGGGGACCTCTATCTCGTCGGCGCCGGCCTGATCGCCGAGTTCAGCGGCTTCAAGTGCGGCCACCGGCTCAACAATCTGCTGGTTCGGCGCTTGCTCGAGCAGCCCGACGCCTACGAGGAAGTCGTGTTCGACGAGGCGCTCGAGCAGCGCTCGCCGGTTTCCTACCAGCTCGCCACCGGACACTGACGAGAGCGAGCCTTCAGCCGCCGCCGCGCGGCACGACCTTGATCCGCACGCGCGCGCTCGGCAGCCGCTCGATCGAATAGCGCACGCGCGCGGCCCAGCTCGGCGAATCCATTACGACCACGATCTCGCCGTCGGCGTTGCTCGCGGCGCTCACGAGATGCGCCGCCTCGTCCGCAGGCAGAAGCTTGCGTATTTCCTCTGTCGCCAAACGGCGACGGTCCGCTTCGCGCGCCAGTGCGCCGAGCGGTCCATTTGCTAAGTGTTCCGCGAGGCTACGGGGTTCATGATTTGACATTTCACTGAGAGCAACGTCTACGTTTCGAGGCGAAAAACTTGAGCCGTCCGGGGTGCATCGTGCAGGCTAGCGAGTGCTCGTTGGGGCAAACCGTTCGAAAGAGCGGGACGCAAAGCCACCGGTCTACCGGAGTCTCTCCTAGGATAGCGGGGTTGCCGAGTTGAAAGTTTACAAAACACGCTATACTCGGCTCGCATGCCGGCGTCCCCCGTGGCGCTGGCTCGAAGAAGTAAAAGCCACGAGCCGAGGCACCGCATGCAGTTAATCCTCCTTTCGAAAGAGCGAGGACACTTGGGCCAAGTCCATTTGGACTCGGGCCGCGCGTGGCTCGGCGTCGTCGCTGTCGCGCTGATCATCTGCACCGGCGTGTTCTACGGCGGCTTCAAAGCCGCGGAGCTATTCGGCATCAGCAACCCGAAGGGCCAGGTCGAGACCTGGCGCGCCGAGATCGCGAACCAGCAATCGATTCTCGACGGGACGCGCGAGGCGCTGCAGCAGAATGTCGACGCGCTCGCTCTGCGGCTCGGCCAGATGAACGCCCACGTCGTGCGGCTCGACGCGCTCGGCGCGCGGCTCACGCAGATGGCGGGGCTCAAGGACGGAGAGTTCGATTTCACGAGCCAGCCTTCGCTCGGCGGTCCGGAAGAGCCGTTGGCCGCGAGCGAGTCCTCGAAGATCGGCGGTGTGGTCGGGGCGCTCGACGTGCTCGACCAACAGCTCTCCGATCGCCGCCGTCAGCTCGGCGTGCTCGAGGAGATGTTGCTGTCGAGCAAGCTTCGCGCTGACGTCCATCCGGAAGGGCGGCCGGTCACGGCCGGCTACGTGTCGTCGCAGTTCGGCAGCCGCACGGATCCGTTCACGGGCCGGCTCGCGTTCCATAAGGGCGTGGACTTCGCCGGTCGCGCGGGCGCCGATGTCGTGGCCGTCGCGTCGGGAGTCGTGATCTGGTCCGGGCCGCGCTTCGGCTACGGCGACATGGTCGAAGTCAACCACGGCAACGGCTACGTGACTCGCTATGCGCACAACGCGGACAACCTCGTCGCGGTCGGCGACACGGTGCGCCGCGGTCAGGTCATCGCGCGCATGGGCGACAGCGGCCGCGCGACGGGCCCGAACCTGCACTTCGAAGTTCTGTTGAACGACAAGGTCGTCGATCCGCTGACCTACATCGGCCGGTAACCGCGCCGCCTCCGCGCTCGGCCGTCCGCCAGTTTCCCGCCAGCTCGATCCCTCGCTTAAGCGCGCCGGTGCCCAAAACGGGTCCGCGTCCTTAGAATAGACCGCTTTACCGCAAGCTTAAGCGTAGGTCCCGCGTGCTCAGCACCGTCTCCAATCTCATGACCGGCGTCTTTGGCAGCCGCAACCAGCGGCTGATCAAGCGCTACGGCTCCCTCGTGGCCGCCACGAATGCACTCGAGTCGAACCTCAAAGGGTTGAGCGACGAGCAACTGCGCGCCAAGACGTTCGAGCTCAAGGAGCGCTACACGGCGCAGAAGGACCTCGACGCGCTGCTGCCCGAGGCGTTTGCGCTCGTCCGCGAGGCCGCGCAGCGCACGCTGAAGATGCGGCATTTCGACGTCCAGCTGATCGGCGGGATCGCGCTGCACCAGGGCAAGATCTCGGAGATGCGGACCGGCGAGGGTAAGACGCTGGTCGCGACGCTCCCCGCCTACTTGAATGCGCTGACCGGTAACGGCGTCCACATCGTGACCGTCAACGAGTACCTCGCCCAGCGTGATGCGGACTGGATGGGGCCGATCTACCGGTTCCTCGGGCTCGAAGTCGGCGTGATCAAGAGCAATCAGCCGCCCGACGAGAAGCGCCGCGCCTACCTTGCCGATATCACGTTCGGTACGAACAACGAGTTCGGCTTCGACTACTTGCGCGACAACCTCGCGTTCCGTCCCGAGGACCGCGCCCAGCGCAAGCTCGTCTACGCGATCGTCGACGAGGTCGACTCGATCCTGATCGACGAGGCGCGCACGCCGCTGATCATCTCGGGCCGCTCTGAGGAGAGCACGGAGCTCTACGTGCGGATCAATCACTTGATCCCGCAGCTCAAGCGCCACGACCCGCCGCCCGGCAAGGCCAACGACGAGATCGAGTCGACACAAGTCGAGCTGATCGGGCTCAAGGGCGAGTCCCTCGGCACGATGTCGACGGCGGAGGCGCTAGCCAAAGCGAAGGAGCGCGGCCTGCACGTGATCGAGGTCGACGCGTCGGCCAAGCCCGCGCGTGCGCAGCTGTTCACCCCGGGCGACTACACGATCGACGAGAAGCAGAAGCAGGCGCACCTCACGGAGGAGGGCCACGAGAAGGTCGAGAAGCTGTTCGCGCGGGCGGGGATTCTCGCCGACGGCGAGAGCCTCTACGACGCGTCGAACATTCGGCTAATGCATCACCTCACGGCGGCGCTGCGCGCGCATGGCCTGTTCAAGCGCGACGTCGATTACATCGTCAAGGACGGCGAGGTGATCATCGTCGACGAGTTCACGGGCCGCACGATGATCGGCCGGCGCTGGTCCGACGGCTTGCATCAAGCCGTGGAGGCCAAGGAAGGCGTGCAGGTGAAGGAGGAGAACCAGACGGTCGCCTCGATCACGTTCCAGAATTACTTCCGCATGTACGGCAAGCTCGCCGGCATGACGGGCACCGCGGACACCGAGGCGTACGAGTTCCAGCAGATCTACGGTCTCGAGGTCGTCGTGATCCCGACGCACAAGCCGATGATCCGTGACGACGCGCCGGATCTCGTCTATCTCACCGCGGATGACAAGTTCAGCGCGATCATCCAGGACATCAAGGACTGCCACGAGCGCGGCCAGCCCGTGCTCGTCGGCACGACGTCGATCGAGACCTCGGAGTTCCTGTCGGGACTCTTGAAGACGCACAAGGTCCCGCACCAGGTGCTGAACGCGAAGTTTCACGAGCGCGAGGCGGAGATCGTCGCCCAGGCCGGCCGGCCCGGCACCGTGACGATCGCGACCAACATGGCGGGCCGCGGCACGGACATCGTGCTCGGCGGCAATCTGTCCGCCGAGCGCATGCGGCTCGAGGCGCCGACCGAGGAGATGATCGCGGCGCTCGACCAGGACTGGACCGAGCGCCACAACAAGGTCATCGAGACGGGCGGCTTGCACATCATCGGCACCGAGCGCCACGAGTCGCGGCGCATCGACAATCAGCTGCGCGGCCGTTCCGGCCGGCAGGGCGATCCGGGCTCGAGCCGGTTCTATCTATCGCTCGAGGACAATTTGATGCGGATCTTCGGCGACCCCGAGCGCATCAAGCGGCTGCTGTCGCGGGCCGGCATGAAGGCCGGCGAGGCGATCGAGAGCAAGCTGTTGTCGCGGCAGATCGAGCGGGCGCAGCGCAAGGTCGAGGCGCACAACTTCGACATCCGCAAACAGTTGCTCGAGTACGACGACGTCGCGAACGACCAGCGCAAGGTGGTCTACCAGCAACGCGCCGAGCTCATGGACGCCGAGGACATCAGCGACGCGGTGCGCGCGATTCGCGCCGAGGTCGTGAATCAGGTCGTCACGGAATACGTGCCCGCCGAGAGCCCCGAGGAGATGTGGGACAAGGATGGGCTCGGCAAGGCGCTCGACCGAGAGTTCGGCGTCCGATTCGACGCCGCCAAGGTGCTCGAGCAGGACCACACGCTCGACGAGAAGGCGCTGCACGCGCGGATCGTCGCGGACGCAGAGCAGGAGTACGAGAAGAAGACGGCCGAGATAGGGCCGAAGCTGATGCACCACATCGAGAAGGAGATCATGCTCCGCCAGCTCGATCTGCACTGGAAGGAGCACATCGGCGCGCTCGACTATCTTCGCCAGGGCATCCACCTGCGCGGCTACGCGCAGCGCAATCCGAAGCAAGAGTACAAGCGCGAAGCGTTCGAGATGTTCAGCGGCATGCTCGAGCGTGTGAAGCATGACACGATCTCGATCTTGTCGAAGATTCAGATCCGACGGCCCGAGGACGTGCAGGCAATCGAGCCCGAGACGCCCGACCCGCGCACGTTGCGGTTCCAGCACGCGGCTGCACCGTCGCTCGTCGCGCCCCCTCCGCCGCCCGAGCCGGTGGCGCCTCCGCCCGGCGCGCGAGCGATGGGCGGCGCCCGGCTGCCGCAGTCCGCCGAAGCCGCCGAGCCCGTCGCGCCGTATGTGCGCGAGCAGCCGAAGGTCGGCCGCAACGCGCCGTGTCCCTGCGGCTCGGGGAAGAAATTCAAGCAGTGCCACGGCCGGCTCAGCTGACGCCGTGAGCGGCGCTAAGCCGCTACACGTGCTCGTCGGCCTGATCGGCGACGCGCGTGGCCGTTGGCTCGTGAACCAGCGCCGTCCCGGCACTGACCTCGCGGGCTTCTGGGAGTTTCCGGGCGGCAAGCGACACGCGCACGAGACCCCGTTAGCGGCCCTGCGCCGCGAGCTCGACGAGGAGCTCGGCATCGAAGTGGTGGCGGCCGAGCCTTGGCTCGAGCTCGTCCACGACTATCCCCACAAGAGCGTGCTACTCGACGTCTGGCGGGTGCTCGACT
>Ga0068859_100001183_pt1 | contig 26621 bp, 27 predicted proteins | sample KBSSwiS22_FD_66585 | JGI IMG/M metagenome (GOLD analysis project Ga0068859, IMG submission 66585) | Switchgrass rhizosphere microbial communities from Kellogg Biological Station, Michigan, USA - KBS Switchgrass S2-2 | ecosystem: Host-associated > Plants > Roots > Rhizosphere > Soil ...
ATCCAGGTGCTGCAAAAAAGGTACGCCAAATCCTGGTACAAGACCGCGACCTTCGTCCAGAAGACAACCAACATCGACAAGGACGGCAAACAGAAAGTCGAGATTTGGTATGAAGCGCTCTCAGTGCCCGGATCGTTGCGGATTGATTTCACTCCGGTCAAGGACGGCAACGGGATCCTCTTCACCAATGGCCAGGTCTATTCATTCAAAAACGGCAAGCTCGAAAACACCCGGCCGTACGTGCATCCCTTGATGATTCTCGGGTTTGATATGTATCGTTTGCCGCAGGCCGACGTCCTGGAAAAGCTAAAGGGACTGAAATTCGATCTGACGATCTTTCGCGAGGACACGTGGCAAGGCCGGCCCGTCTATGTGGTCGGTGCGAAAGCCGGTGATTTACACTCGCCGCAGTTCTGGATCGATCAGAAGAACCTTTACTTTGTGCGCATGCTGCGTCCTGTCGGACGAGATGGGGCGCAAACGCAGGAGACCCAATTCAACAAGTATCGGAAGCTGGGCGGCGGATGGATGTCGCCGGAAGTAATCTTCCTCGTCGATGGTAAGATCGCCACCACGGAAGAATATTCCGAACTGAAGGCCAACATGACGCTGAACAGCAAACTTTTTGACCCGCAGTTTTTTGCCACAATGCATTGGAGAGAGTAGCATCGCCGTCGTGATTAACCGCGCCTTTGGCGCCGCACATGGCGGTAAGCCTCTGGCTTACCGGCGCCAGATCGATACTACTTCGCGGGAGGCTCAGCCTCCAGCGATAATCTGGTTAAGGAGGCTGAACGGAAAGCCAAAGGCTTTCCGCCATGTGCTGCGGCAAAGCCGCGGCGCAACCGCAACTTGCTACCTAAATCATTTCGTCACCGGAGAAATACCATGAACCCCAAACGTTTCGGTCTCGTCCTGATGATGTGTTTGAGCCTGGTGTCCACGACTTTCGGGCAAGCGCAGCCGGCTCCGGCAGATGACGACAAGCTGGCAAAGAACGTTTCGCATGAACCGCGCACTGCGAGCGGCAAGAAACTTCTCACCGCCACCGATCTCCTGAAGATCAACGGAGTTGGCGCGCCGCGCATTTCTCCCGATGGCTTGCGCGTCCTGTACACCGTCGGCGAAACCAGAATGGAGAAGGACAAAGAGTGGAAAGGGGTGACTCAGGTTTGGGTGGTGCCGGCCGGCGGTGGCAAAGCGCGCCAGTACACACGCGGCGAGAAAAATTCCAGCGCGCCCGAATGGTCGCCCGATGGAAACATGATCGCGTTTCTCAGCGATCGCGAAAAGGACGGCGAGCGGCAAGTCTGGATGATGATGGCTGACGGCGGCGAGGCCTGGGTGGTGACTTCCCACAAGGGTGGAGTGAGCGGCTTTCGCTTTTCACCGGATAGCAAGCGCCTGGTGCTGACCGCGGCCGATCAACCATCCAAGGACGAAGAGGATCGCAAGAAGGTCAAAGACGACACCCTGGTCATCGATCGCGACATCAGGATGACCCACCTTTGGCTGTTTGATATCGAGAAGAAATCAGAGAAGCGGATCACCGAAGGCGAGTTCACGGTCAGCGATCCGCAATGGTCACCCGACGGCACGCGCGTTACTTACACGACGCGGCCCACGCCAAAAGCGGACGATGGCGATTTGAGTGACCTTTGGATGTTGACGCTTGCCACCGGTGAAAAGAAGAAAATTGTGGCCGACGAGGGAGCAAGCGACACAGCGCGCTGGTCTCCGAACGGCGAATGGATTGCTTATACGGGAGGTCCGGCGAGCGGAGTCGCGACGTCCTATCTTTATCTCCTGCCGGCTGGCGGTGGGACTCCCAAACAGCTTTCCGCAACCTTTGACTTGAACGTGGGGACGCCTGTCTGGTCGCGCGACAGTAAGACTATCTACTTCAACGCGAATGTGCTCGAAGCGAATGAGGTTTTTGCGGCTGACGTGGCTACCGGCGCGGTTAAGCAAGTTACCCGGAGGGGAGGTTCGACCAGCATCACTGAAATCAGTCGCGATGGGAAGACGATTGTGGGAACCACTTCTTCGTCGCAACGTCCGACCGAACTCTATGTCGCGACCCCCGATTACCGATCGCCCAGGACACTCACGGATCAAAATGCATGGCTGGCTGATTACTCGCTGGCTGAATCCGAAATCGTCAAATGGAAGAGCAAGGACGGCATGGAAATCGAAGGCGTTTTGACCAGGCCGGTTGGTTACACAGCCGGTGCAAAAGTGCCGTTCCTCCTGAATCCACACGGCGGACCAACCGGAGCTTCGCTGAACACCTTCAACGGAACGGTGCAGGTCCTGGCCGCGAATGGCTTCGCGGTGTTGCAGCCGAATTTTCGCGGCTCGACCGGCAAGGGTCTGACCTTCGCTCAGGCTAATAAGAACACCTGGGGCAAGGGCGATTACGAAGACTGCATGACCGGCGTGGATGCCATGATCGCAAAAGGCATCGCCGATCCGGATCGACTTGGAGCGTTCGGTTGGTCCTATGGCGGCTACATGACCTTCTGGATCCTGACGCAAACGGATCGCTTCAAAGCCGTCTCACCCGGCGCGGGCCTCACGAATATTTATTCGATGTATTCTCAAAACGATATTCAGAGATACCTGCGCTGGTTTTATTCAGACAAGTCGCCCTGGGACGCAACCGATCTCTACTGGGACCGTTCACCTATGAAATACGTGAAGAACGTAAAGACTCCGACGATGATCATGCATGGACAGGTGGACACACGCGTGCCGCTGGCCCAGGCTCAGGAGTTTTACATGGCCCTGAAAGAGATGAAGGTGCCGGTCGAGTTCGTGGTTTATCCGCGCGAGAATCATGGCTTCACCGAAGCGCGGCATCAGATGGATCGCGTCCGGCGATACGTGAAGTTTTTCGCGAAGTACCTGAACATGCCGGTGGTCACCGAGCCGGACGAAAGTAGAATCTCGACGACTCAATGAACGAGTTCACCCACATCAAATTTCAAATCGAGGATCGCGTGGCGCGCATTACTTTTGCGCGCGCGCCATTGAACGTCTTCAACATCGCCATGATGCGAGAAGTTAGCGAGGCGATTGACCGGTGCGCGCATCGCGACGTGGTGGCCATAGTCTTTGATGCCGCGGCCGGAACCAGAGCGTTCAGTGCCGGGGTCGCAGTCGAAGAGCATCTTCCGGACACAGTCTTCCAGATGCTCGATTCCTTCCACAACATTTTTCGTTTGCTGACGCAGATTTCCAAACCGACGGTTGCGGTTGTGGACGGTCCGGCACTGGGCGGCGGATGCGAACTGGTTGCCGGTTGCGATATCGTTATCGCCAGCGAGCGGGCCAGGTTTGGCCAGCCGGAGATCAAGTTGGGAGTATTTCCGCCGGTAGCGGCAATCCTGCTTTCGCGCATCGTTGGTGAAAAGAAGGCGCGCGAGATGATCCTCCTGGGCGAGATGATCGACGCAAGCGAAGCTTTGCGCCTCGGGCTGGTCAACTATGTAGTCCCCAGCAGCGAGCTCGAGCACAAAACCAACAGCGTATTGGCGAAACTTCGGGAAAACTCTTCTTCGTCGTTGACCATGACACACGCTGCCCTGGAATTGGGCGCCGCCGGCGGTGATTTGGATTCAGCGCTCGAAAAGTTGGAAAATTTCTATCTGAATGAACTAATGAAAACCGAAGATGCACAGGAAGGCGTGCGCGCTTACATGGAAAAGCGAAAACCGGTTTGGCGGAACAGGTAACGCAAGGATGAAGGAGGAAGGCGGAAGGATGAAACTGTCCCCAAAAAAGGATCCTGCGTTACTTCGGCAAAGCGCGGCCCTGAGCCGCCGGGTCTTTGCCTTCATCCTTCATCCTTCATCCCTCATCCTTCTGATTGCACTGCTTTCTCCGTTTATTGAACTTCGATCTTCCCGAGCCCAAACCCGGCAACAGCCTGGCGCTCATTCAACTGTTTCCAGAGACAGTTTTACCGCGGCCGATCGCCGCCTGGTTGAAAAGGCGATTGGCACAACCTGCGCTGAACGCATTCGCGATCCGCTAGGCAGTACGCCGATTGATGAGATGCAGGCCCGCCCGTCACTGCCGGTGAACAATCCTGAGGCAGTCGCCGGGGCCCGCCGCGCCGAGAGCCTTTTGCCGACGACGCGGACGCTCGTGTCCAATGCGATCGTCAAGCTGGCGAAGGAGTATGACTTGTACGGCACAGCCGTCGCGCGCGCCCGGATCTCCGCAGCGACTCAGCGCGTCGAGGCGGTCAGAAGGATTAAGCCCGACGTCGATGCCCGTGATAACGCCTCGGTGGTTTTGCGTGAGCCGCGAACGATCGAATTCGGCACTATCTTTCTGGCGGGACTGCGCTCGGATGAAGCGATGATTAGCGTGCTCGCTCACGAACTGACTCATATCGCCAGCGGCCAGCCCGATTCTCTGCGACCCTTGTTTCGGGCGATCGGGCGAAGGGCCGCAATCCGGACTGGATTGCGAATTCAGGGCCAGCGCGCCGAAGAGTTAGCCTGCGATCTAATTGGGGTGATGGCCGCGCGTCAATTCATAAGTCAGACGCCGAGCTGGGAGCCACTGCCGCGCCGTCTGGCCCGCGCCTTCGAACACAATTGTGTCGACGACGATGCCTCGGATGAAGATCACTTGTCTCCGCGAAACACGATTCGCGCGTTGCTGGCGCTCGACGTGACCATCGCCGGCGAAGTGGTCGCGGACACAATGGGCTCGGTACGCACGCCTCCGGCGTGCGGTGCCGGATCTCCTGGCGTCGCCGAAAGCACTGCAGTTGCTTACCCATGAAGCACGCCAGCGGCGACTTGGTACGCAGGCCTCCGGCGTGCTGTGCCGATCTCTAAGGTTCGCCAAAAGGACCACAGTTGGTTACTCGTGAAGCACGCCAGAGGCGTGCGTACCCACGTTGACATCGTTAGCAGGCCGTTCCTAAGATTCAACTGAATGCTGGTCGCCCTTCGCAGATCGAAAACTCATCCCCGAAGTCTTATCCCAGGCTTGATACCGAATCGGCGGCCCTCTCGCTGGCGCGCCTTTGCATTTATCGCGACGGCCACGTTGCTGCTCATCACCTCCTGCTCTTCCTGCCGGCGGGAAAGTGATCCGCAGGGTTTACGACCGAGGCAGCTGCGTGACGTGCCTGCCGGGAAGCTGGCCTTCAAGTTCAGCGCTGATGTCGATCCGCCGACCGGTCTGCCGAGCGAAGAGGGCAAATCAATTTCCGCCATTCAGGATGATTTTGACGCGCGGCGAAAGGACGAAGCGCTGCTCCGCACTGTGCCGTCGCCCGATGGTCAACGCGCGTTGGCCCTTTATGGCGCCGCGGATGATTCGAACACGACGAGCTTTCGTATCGATCTCTATTCGTCAGATGGAAACTTTATTCGCAACATCACGCCGCCGAATCTGGCAGTTGTCTTTCAGGATTCCGTGGTTTGGACCAATGACAGCAATTACATAGCCTTCGTGGGTCGCCGTAATGCGCAACCTGATGCGAGCCCGACTCCGGTCGAGACTCAGCCAGAACCTCTGCTGCCATCGGCTTCGCCGACTCTGATGCCGACAATCGCGCCGGCGTTCGCACCACTACAGGTCTTCGGCACCGAACAGGTTTATGTTTGCAATCGCGACGGCTACGACCTGCGGCCGTTAACGACGCGCGACGGCTTGATTTACTTCGGCTTATCCTGGGCGCCCGATAGTAGCGCGCTGGTGGCGCTGGCCTGTAAAGAGACCGAGTGGGGTCAGCGAGAAAACGAATTCAAAACTCCCGCCGGGCGGCCGCGGTTGATTTGGTTGAATGGTGAAGAAAGACTTCTCGACGATCAACTCGCCGAAGCGCCGCCGGTCTGGTCACCCGACTCATCAAAAGTCGCCACAGCGTTTGACGTAAGTATTGGAATCTACGACGCGGCGAAAAAGGCGCCGACGCAGGCCCGGATTGCTCTGCGGGAACAGCTGCTCACTGCTTCAGCTTCGTTCGATGAAAAATCAACCGGCCAGAAGCAGGAGCAGGCGAACAACTCAAACGTCGCGCCCGCCTCAGCAGGATTGCCGGTTTCATTCAATCCAGTGGTACGACTGGAGTGGCCGGCGCCCGAAAAGCTCTACGCGGAAACTGCCTACGTAAGCCTGCGCAGCGAACTCATCAAGACATTTTCACGCTGGCATCTTTTAACGTTGAGTCCGCAGGCGGCAGTGCTCAGGCGCTAGTTCCACGGATCGGAAGACCGTCTCTCATTCAAACCGGGCTTTAGCCCGGTTATGCGATTCGCAGGAAAGTTGGGAAACCGTTCTTAACGGTTTGCTCTTCGTCTGACGTTAGGGAGACTTTTCGAGCTGGGGGAAGTGCGCGAACGAGCTTCGAAACCGTTGAAACGGTTGCCCAGGATTAGCACGCGATGATCACCGGGCTGAAGCCCGGTGTGAATGAGAAGCTGCATCCTTTTTCACCGGCCAGATCAATGAGAACCCCAGACCGATCAACCACAGCGCGATGGCGACCACGACCGTCATTACCACCCAGAATTTCCAGAAGCTGCTGAAGGCTCTTTCCCAGCCGGGCTGGACGAAATGGGCCACATTCACGTTCAGCTCCCGGGCGGTCACCAGGCGCGAAACCAATTGCATAAAGAGATACCAGACAAAGGCGTAGAGCCAGGCGATTCGATCCATCCTTACCCGGCGGATCACAAAGATTGCGACGATCAGTCCTCCGACGTGAGCGAGGGTGGAAGAAAACCCTGTACTGCCGCTAAGCCAAACATACCAGAACCAGATTCCCAGACCGGGAATCGTCCAAATCGCGGACGCGCGAATTAGTTCGCGATGATTCAAAAATAGCCCGATTGCCAGCAACAAATTTCCGATGTTGCACATCCATGCCAAATGTCCCAGCCCGCCATATCGGTAGTAGTGAACGGTCTGGGCCAGGAAAAAAATCAGCGGCAGCAATCCTACTAAACGAAACTGACGATTAGAGAGCTCGCGCACGCGCAGAGAATATCATGCGTGCGATTGTGGCACGCGCATCTTGCGCGTGATTCACGGGCGGGACGCCCGGGCCACCTCGCCAAACTGTACTCCACTACCCGCGCGACGTGACTATGGACAGCACCCGCCATTTGGGTTAGATTATTCTCCCCATAGGCATCGTTAATCGCTCGGGAACGCAAAGTCGTGATTTGACCAAACGTTGAATTAGCGTTCGTCTTTTCTCCCTGGATAACGCGGATTGGAACAAAGCTGAGCCGCAAAGGGACCGTGCTTACTGCTGACCAGACTCTTTTGCCCGACGCACAAACCTCCTGGCCAGGCGCGATGGGTCGCCCCCATGCGCTTTCCGCTCCAGGAGCTTTGGCTAAAACTTCGACCAGGCCTTCTGGTAAAAAACAATCCAGCCAAATTCACCGTGAGCGCACGGACAGGCAACGCGTCCTGGTGGTTGACGATGTCACCGATGTCACCGAGATGATTGCCCTGTTCCTTAAGCACGCCGGCTATGAGGTGACCACCGCAAATTCCGCCGGGAGCGCGTTGGAACTCGCCAGCGATCGATGTTTCGATTTGATAATCTCGGACATCGGTATGCCGGAAATGAATGGCTACCAACTGGCTGAGAGTTTGCGCGCCCAGGCCGACTATCAGACCACTCCTTTGATCGCCGTCACCGGTTACACCGAATACGACGATCGCGGGCGCTCACTAGACGCCGGGTTTGACGCACACCTCACCAAGCCAATTAATCCATCTCAATTGCTTGAACTCGTTGGGAAGCTAATAACCGGACGAGGGCGCTGATGGCAGCACCAGGCTTAGGCTTCCGAAGCTGCTAATTCAATTCCAGATTCCAGATTCGAGAGTTCAAATCTCAGATTTCAAATCTCAGATCTGAGATCTCAGAACAAAAACCTGTTGCTTTGTTTGATTCGTTGCGGCATTCTTCATTGCAGATGGAAGAGCTTCACGAAGCTGCGAAAGTCGAAGAAAACAAATCCAAATCCAGTGCCGCCGACTGGATGAAATCAGAGGCCGCGGTGCGCGCCGCTGATCTGCTGGCCGGAGCGATCGCCATTGCCCTGATTTTTTGGTGGCTCCAATACTCGACCGATGCAATCTGCTGCGGCGATTATGATGGTTACTATCACACCCGGTGGGCGCGCTTGCTCTGGGACAACATGCGGGCCGGCCACTTTCCGCCGCCGTTTCCGTGGTTACCGCTGACGACGCTCAATCCGAAGGCTTACGTCGACCATCACCTTCTCTATCACATCATTCTCATTCCCTTTACCTGGTTTCGGGACCTGCAAACCGGGGCGAAGATTTCGGCAATTCTGTTTGCCAGCCTGGCAGTCTTTTCCTGCTTCTGGCTGGTGGTGCGTTACGAAATTCGTTACCGGCTGATCTGGCTGCTGGCGCTGCTGGCGTGCTCGGCGCCGTTCTTGTATCGCATGAACATGACGAAGGCTCCGCCCTTCGCAATCATCTTCCTGGTGCTAGGCACCTATTTCTTATTCGAGAAAAAGCACTGGCAGTTGTTGCCGCTGGCGTTTGTCTTTGCGCTAACGTACGACATGTTTGTGCTGTTGATTGTGGCGGTCGTCATCTGGACTGCGGTAATTGGCTGGACGGAAGAACGGTTTGAATGGCGTCCGCTGGCATTCGTCGTGGGCGGATCGATGCTGGGTTTGATTATCAATCCCTACTTTCCGCACAACCTCTATCTGTTTTACGAGCACGCCCGCGTCAAAATCGTGGCCGGCAACTTCGCGACCAAAGTCGGCCAGGAATGGTATCCGTACGACACGCACGAATTCGTAATCAATTGTTACGTGGCCCTGGCCGCGATGCTGGTCGGCTATATAAGCTTTGACTTCAGCGATCGCAAGCGCTCCCAGAGACCGTTGTACTTTCTGATCCTCTCAACAGTCTTGTTGCTGATGATTGCCCGCTGGAAGCGCTTCGCCGAATATTTTCCACCCTTCGCAATTCTCTTTGCGGCATTTACGCTCGAGAACTTTTGGCGCGGACGAGCGGTCTTTACTCAGTTACCTGAATTCGTGATGGAAGATCTCCAACCCTTCCTTGATCGGCAGGATACGGCAACGGCGAAGGAAGAGAAGAAGCAACAGAAAAACTGGGACATGATTAAGGCCGGATTCTTTGCCGTGCTGCTGGGCGGCGCGCTGTTTGCCAACGTCTATCGTACCTCCAAGGACATTCGCGAAAGCGAACCCCGCGACCATTTCGCGAAGGGCACCTTGTGGATGCGCGCCAATGTGCCCGCCGGCGAAAGAATTTTCAACACGGACTGGGACGATTTTCCGCGCTTGTTCTATTACGATCCGACGCACGTTTACATTACCGGACTCGATCCAACTTATTTGCTGGACAAGGATGCGGAACTCTCGAAGCTTTATGATCGAATTACCACCGGCGGAGAGGAAGATCCGGGCCCGCTGATTCGCGACAAGTTCGGCGCGCGCTGGATCTTCAGCGACAACACCAACGACCATGATGCGTTTTATGACAACGCGCTGCGCAGCGGCTGGTTCGATCGCGTCTACGAAGATGCCGATTGCAGCGTCCTGCACATCCGCGATCAAAAAGGCGAACCTGTCGGTGAAGACAAAAAGACTGATGACGACCAGCCGGATAGCGACAACGACAATTCGCCGTGAGTTTTTCGGTACGCACGCCTCCGGCGTGCCTGGCAAAATCGATCAATGTCACCAAAGCACGCCGGAGACGTGCGTACCGCTTTTGAGAGCATCTATGCAGAGCTTGAAACGATTCATCGTCGTAACCGTTATCGTGACGTCGGTCGCGTTCGCATTCACCGCCTGCCGTCGCGGTGCATCTTCGGACGACGAAACACCTGACACGTCGACCTACCGGCCGGAATCTACTCCGGCCACGCAATTCGAACGCGACCTGAAATATGTTCGCGATGCGCACTTCAAGTATGTCTGGATCTTCGCACGCAAGGATGGAAAGGAACTCACCAAAGAAGATTCAGAGGCGCTGCATACGAATGCTCCGAAGGTGGTTGATTGGGTTAAGACCGATCAGAACCGGGTCATCGGCGGATCGAATTTTCCACTTGAAGGGCCGCAATTGGCGGCGCTGCAAAAGCGTTTCAATATTGAGGATTACTCGGAGAAGAAATGATTCATTGATTCAATGGATCATTCAATCAATAATACGAGCTTGCCAAACTGCGCGCGGTCTTCCATCAATTCATGAGCCTTACGCGCCTCGGCCAAAGGCAAGGTGCGATCAACGACGGCGCGAATTTGTCCCGACTCAATAAACTTCATCGCCGCCAGCAGGTCTGCTTTCGATCCCATCATCGATCCGAGAATGGTCAGATGCCGATAGAAGACGTGGCGCAGATCAGTGCGCGCGTCAAAGCCGCTGGTCGCACCACAGGTAACTAATCGTCCACCCTTTTTCAGAGAGAGAATCGACCCCGGCCAGGTGGCGTCACCCGTATGTTCGAAGACGATATCGACGCCGCGTCCACCGGTTAATCGCTTAACCTGCTTCGGCCAGTCATCGCTCGAGTAATTGACGGTTTGGTCGGCGCCCAGTTCGCGCGCCTTCTCAAGTTTACTTTCTGAGCTGGCCGTGGCAATCACTCGCGCTCCGTGCAACTTCGCGATCTGGATTCCCAAAGACCCGACGCCGCTGCCGGCCGCATGGACCAGAACATCTTCACCGGGCTGAACCTGAGCGCGTTTCACCAGCATGTGCCAGGCAGTCAAGGTCACCAGCGGCAGGGCCGCAGCCTCAGCCCAACTCAAATTCTTTGGCTTCGGAATTACGTTTACGCCCGGGACCGCCACCAGCTCAGCATAACCACCATCGCGGCGATAGCCGATCATGTCATACTCATCGCACATGTTGTCCAGGCCCGCGAGACATGCCGCACAATGCCCGCACGAGACGCCGGGTTGAATCATCACTTCATCGCCGGCGTTCACCCAGCTGACCAGCTCGCCAACTTCGCGGACCACGCCGGCGATATCATTCCCCAGGATATGAGGCAGCGGGATCTTGATTCCCGGCAGACCATTTCGCACCCACACGTCCAGGTGGTTCAGCGCGCAGGCGCGCACTTCAATCAAAACTTCGTTGGGATTGATTTTGGAATCGGGAACGTCGGTGACCTCCAGGACTTCAGGTCCCCCATGATTTTGGAAGATGACTGCTTTCATGATTGGAGCTAAGGGCTAAGGGCCAGGAACCGGCGCCTAATAACTCGGTTTCCTAAGCGTAACGAGCTGCGAAGCAGCGGTAGAACTAGGCCCAAGGCGAGGCTTTGCGAGCCTTGGGTTGTGGTTCAGTAGATTTGGCAGCCGCGGAGTGGCGAGAGAGCGTCCGTAACGAAGGTCGCTCTGATTGGCCGCTGATCTCTGTCGCCCCTTCGGGGCTCGATCACCTTAGGAGGTCGGACCCAAGGCTCGCAAAGCCTCACCTTGGGCTTAGTTCTTACCGCTGCTTCGCAGCTCGTTCCAGCCTTCTACCGTGCGGCTTCCATTCCCTTCTTCACTTCTTTGATGGCGTCCTTGACGAAATCCAGCGCCTTGTTGCGATGGCCACCCTTGTCAGCGGTCGCTTTTTCGAGACTGTCTTTAGCATTTTCCAGCGCGGTCAGAGCGTTCTGCATATGCGGTTGATCAGGTCCGAACAGATTCTCAGCCGTTAGCATGCTGACATGATTATGACGACGATCAAATGCGATCCCCGCATTCACTTCGGCAATCGCGGAGTTAATCAGGCCGATGGCATTAACTCGATGACCACCTTTGTCCGGAGTTGCTTTTTGCAGCTGAGCCCTGGCCGTCTGCAGGCTCGAACGCGCGGCTTGCATATTAGGCTGGTCCGGAACTGCACCCGCGATCGCCACTACGCCGAGCAATAACATTGCCGCAAAAACAGTTTTCGCTTTCATTATTCAAACTCCTATCTGTATTTAAAATTCGGGGAGAGATTCGTAAGAACCGGAATAAATTACTACATGGCGGAGAGCGAGACAAACGAGTGACCAGACTTTGGTTTGTGCCTTTCTCTGCTAATTACAGACGTGCTCATCAAACTCGATGGCGCTGTAAGAGCCCGCCAACACTGGGAGCGCCCTCGCCCGCAATGAGCGCGAAGCGCGAACGGGAAGCGGGCGAGATTCTTTGAGCATTGAAAGCGTTATGCGCAAGTGTGCGGGCGAGGGCGCCCGCGCTCCCAGTGTTGACTTGCTTCGGATCCCAAACCGGCTTTGAACCAAGCCTCCACAGACTGAAGTCTGTGCCACTAAAACTATTTGAGTTCGATGTCGACGCCTTCGTACCGCGTCGTACCGACGTTCTTGATTGCATGGGTGACCGGCTCTGAGCGCCAGAGCACGTTGCCCGCGGGCCTTTTGACGCGCTCGGGTTGGGCCCTTCCTTCGGTCGTCACTTCCAGTTCGGCGGAAGTAAGTGCGATCGCCAGGATCGGAACAGCGTGCGTGTGCATTGGCCCGGACTGCCCCGGATCGAGGGCCACTCGAAATACGCGCACGCGTTCGTTGTCCAGAACTGGATCACGGCCCGGTTCTTTTTTTAAGGTGGCGCCACCGGGCATCTTCAGCAATTCAATCGTAAAGTTATGAAACGACGTCGTCCCCACATTCATCGCGCGATGAATGTAAGTCGCTTTGCTGAACCTGACCTCGCCGAACTTCCATGGACCTTCGACCGGATCTCGCCCCAAAGTTTCGATGCGTAGCCTAACATCGCCAAAACTTACCACCACATTGTCGCTGCGATGAGCATGCCAGAGCGTCGCATCGCCGGCCGGCACAGTCACATCCCAAAGCCGCACGAACTCATTTTCAAATTTCGGGTGATGCCGCGGCTCGCCGCTGATCTCAACGGGCGACTGCGGCGTGTTGGATTGCGAAAGGCTCACGAAGGGAAGGGACGCGAGCATCAACAAAAGGATCAACGACAATAGAAGTCTCATCACGCCTCCCTCGGGACTTATTTTGGTCGACTTTTTCCGTAGCCCAGGCGTTTACGCCTGGGGAAAAAAGTGGTCGTTTCAAAAGCCCCATTAATGGGGCTTTGATCGCGTACGCGTCTTTGACCCAGGCGTAAACGCCTGGGCTACAGAAAAACTTTTTCAACGACCAAGCATTACCCACGTCAAACGATCACATCCGTTGCTTCTTGCGCAACGCGCGGCCCGCCAATACTCCAGTGAAGGTGGAATTCTCAACGGCAATCTTTCCGTTCACGATTACGAAGTTCATTCCCAAAGCTAACAACTCTGGTTGTTCATACGTTGAACGATCGGTAACCGTCCTCGGATCAAACACAATTACGTCGGCCAAGTAACCTTCGCGAATTAGACCGCGTTCCGGAATCCGAAACGTTTCCGCTACGAAAGCGCTGCTGTTGCGCACGGCAAATGGTAAAGAGATGATCTTTTTCACGAAGACATATTCATGGAGCTTTTTCGGATAGGTGCCGAACTTGCGTGGGTGCCCGGTCGAGCCGTCCGAACACGTCATCACCAGTTTATTTTTCATGAAGCGGCGAATGTCTTTTTCGTTCATGTTGAACGAGGCCACCCCCGCGCCACCCGCATTCCTGATGATGTCGAGCGCGGCTTCCACCGGTGGCTTATTCATTTCTTTAGCAATGTCGCTGAGACGTTTGCCAATCAGTTTTCGATCGGTGGCATCGGTTATCAACAAAGAGTCGGCGCCGCCGCGTCGTTTCAGGTTGTCGCGCATATCAGCCAACAAACGCTGGTTGATTTGCGCATCGTCGATTCGTTGAACCAGCTGATTACGACCGCCGACCTCGGCCCAGCGTGGCACGAGTGAAGCAGTCAGACTCGATCCCGATGCATCATAAGGATATTGGCAGGCCGTAACGTTCACGCCTTCAGCTTGAGCTTCTTTCATCAGCTCAATAGCCGGCTTGCTCTGTCCCCAAACCTCTGGTCCGAGTGCTTTAATGTGAGAGATGTGAACTGGAATCCGGGCCTCGCGACCGATGCGAATAGTTTCTTTGATCGCGCCCAGAAGTCCGATTGAATACGAACCCTCATCACGCATGTGTGTGTCATAGACGCCGCCTTTCGCAGCCGCGACCTTCGCCAGCTCGATCACTTCTTCCGTCTTCGAGTAACTCTGCGGCGCGTAGTAGAGACCCGTGGATAATCCGAATGCACCGTCATCCATCGCGCGCGCCACATACTGCTTTTCCTCTTCGAGCTGCGCGGCGGTTGGCTGGGCATCAGTGGCGCCCAGGACTTTCCCACGGATAGTCCCGAATCCAGCCAGCAACACGCCATTCGTGCCAATGCCCTGCTGCTCCCATTTCGCCAACAACTCGCCGACGTTGAGCACACTGCCACCGTCATTGCCGGTGACCACAGTTGTTACTCCCTGCAAGAGAAAAGCTTGATTGCTCCTCGTTTTTTCGTTGGTTAGATCGCCAAGCGTGTGAGTGTGCGGATCGATAAAACCGGGAGCAACGATCAAGCCGGTGGCGTCGATGGTGCGAGCAGCTTCCAGCTGTGACTTGCGCGAGTCGCCCACAAAGACGATTCTGTCGCCACGAATTCCCACATCCGCTTTGCGGGGCTTCCGGCCCGAACCATCGACGAGAGTTCCGTGCAGGATTAGCAGATCGAGCTGCTGAGTCTGAACAGACGGCGTCCGATCGTACGTTGAGGCCAGGACCGTCTGGATAGCCGGCTGGATCAAGGAAGGTAACAACACGAACGCCATTGCGATCCGAAGCATCGCGACCTTCCTCAATTGTGTTGGTAATTGAAGATTCCGCAACAAGGCGGGGCGATTATAGATTCAGCTTTGGAAACATGCTACCCAAAGCCTGCCGATGGTCAGCGGTACAGGTTGGCCTCGTTCTTTCTTTGGGAGGTAACTCTATAGTTGACTCTCTTGATTCGGGCCTTTGGCAATGGCAGGAGCAATACTTTACGACCCGACGTCTGATTGGAGTTGCGCGACAGTGATCGGTGATCGTAGCGCAGCAGAAACAGCTGCGGAGCAGCGATCAGAGTTAAGCCCAAGGCGAGGCTTTGCGAGCCTTGGGTCCGAACCATCTAAAGTGATCGGAGCCCCGAAGGGGCGACTGCCTCACAGGTAATCAACACGACTTTCATCCTCTGTCGCCGCGTCGCGGCTCTCAACCTATAACTGACCATTACCCAAGGCTCGCAAAGCCTCGCCTTGGGCTTAACTCTGTCCGCTGCTCCGCAGCTTGTTGAATGTTCACGTCTTTAAATCGTGGCTGCCATTCAATCGGTACGATAGGTGAGTCAACTGGTCCCTGTCCCAGGGGAGAGGGAGCCAAACCGCACAACTACTCGCGCCGATCGATCGGGAACAAAAACGATTTTCGCAGGTCTAACGGTTAGGTGCTTCCCCTTGACAGTCTGGGTGAAGCCCGTTAGGCTTTGTTCCCCTGACGCTCGAGGGATCCGAAAAATGGCCAACACGCGCACCGACCTCATGCAAGGCACGCTGGAACTTTTGATTCTCAAAACGCTTTCGCGTGGTTCGATGCATGGTTACGGCATTGCCCAACGGATACACGAAGCGGTCGATGATGTACTCAAGGTTGAAGACGGCTCGCTGTATCCGGCGCTTTATCGTATGGAAGAGCGTGGCTGGGTTTCTTCCGAATGGGGCGTTTCAGAAAACAACCGGCGCGCAAAGTTCTACAAATTGACCAGAGCAGGACGGAAACAGCTGGAAGGCGAACAGGCTAACTGGCAACGAATCTCGCAGGCAGTCACCAGGATTCTGCAAACTGCCTGAGGGATTCGCAAACGAAAGGCATCCAGCAGCGTGAGAGAGTTATTTCACCCTTTAGACCCCGAGCAGACGCGGCGCGAAATAGATGAAGAGCTGCGCTTTCATATTGATCTGCTGACAGACGAACACTTCCGACGGAGTATGTCCTTCGAAGATGCCAGAGAGGCGGCCTTCGTGCGGTTTGGCAATATCGAGCAGATCACCGATGAATGCGCACAAATCAAGCGCCGGCAGCATCCTTTGATTCGTGCTTTGAAGCTCTTCCTGGTTTTGGTTTTTCTCTCGGGAGTTGTCATCCGAATTCTTGCGCCCGAGTATCACGTAACACGTGTCGGCGACGTTCTGATGGCTGTTGGTTTTCTGGGCCGTTTGTGGCTTTATGTTCGTGGTCTGGTGCCGTCGAGTTTCATTAGCAAATCTGAAGAGAGCTCGCCGCTGCGGTTGCGAGATGAAGTTCAACCATCGATCGCGGTTTATGACCTGAAAAAGCAGACGCCGGTAGAGCGGGTCATTTTCCGTAAGTAAGCATCGCTAAAACTGAATCGTTAGTGCCGGAGTCTCTGCGATGAGAGTCCTGAGTATTATTGTGTCTTGACGCCAAATCGTGATTGAGATCATGCTCAAAATCAAAAAGCTTTCGAAAACCTACCCGAGCGGCATTCAGGCATTGAAGGAAATCTCGCTTGATGTGCCGTCAGGAATGTTCGGCTTGCTCGGACCCAACGGCGCGGGCAAGACCACCTTAATGAAAATCCTGGCCACCCTGCTCGAGCCTGACTCAGGCACGGCAGAGATGAATGGCATTGACTTGATAATCGACAAACATGGCACGCGAAAAATGCTTGGTTACTTGCCGCAGGAGTTCGGGCTCTATCCCACGCTTACCGCCGAACAAACGCTTCATTACTTTGCGAAGCTAAAAGGCGTCCACGATAAGAAAGAGCGCGTGGCGCTGGTGGATGCCTTGTTTGAGAGAGTGAACCTTGCCGACGCGCGCCGGCAGAGAGTGGGCGGGTTTTCGGGTGGCATGCGGCAGCGCCTGGGAATCGCTCAGGCGCTGATCGGTCAGCCGCAACTCATCATCGTCGATGAACCAACCGCCGGCCTCGATCCCGAAGAACGAAATCGTTTTCATAACCTGCTATCCGAAACGGCGGGCGAAAACGCGGTGGTGATTCTGTCAACTCATATTGTCTCTGATGTCTCGAGCCTTTGCAGCCAAATGGCGGTCATTCGACACGGCGCGATCCTGGCTTCCATCACGCCGCACCAGGCGATCGATCAACTTAAAGACTCAGTTTGGGAGGCCACTGTGCCGCGCGAACAGGTCGCAGCTTTAAAGTCTCGCCACCAGGTAATCTCTTCGCAGATGTTAGGCGGACAAGCGCGGCTGAGGATGATCGCAAAAGGAGCGCAACCGGGCGAAGAATTTACGCCGGCAACTCCGGTCCTCGAAGACTATTACTTTGATCTGGTAAACCAACGGTAACCAGCATGTCCGAAGCCCGACCGTAAGGGCGGGCATGATTCGCTTCACAGCCCTTGCTTACGCGCTGACGTCTGACACTCGCTACGCCAACATGATCAATCCCTTTCAGACTCGCTTCGCCGCAATCTTTCAAAATGAAGTGCGGCTTAACTCGAGGCGGGTTGCTCCTTACGTGTTGATGTTGTTTTCTGTCTTCAATGCGGTCCTGTGGTCTGCAGGCCTGGACGCCACCTACTATGGCCAGGAAGTACTCGCGAAATATGGGAGACTTTGGGCCTCAAACAGCGATTACTACATCACGCATAATTTTAGCGGCTATGCACTCGGCATATTTGGACTGCCTATCTTTGCCGCTCTAATCATGGCCGAGCCGGTGAGAAGAGACTTCCGGCTCGAAATCGATGCCCTCATTTTTTCAAAGCCAGTGAGCAGAGCCCAGTACTTGCTCGGAAAATTCTTTGGCAGCTTCTTGGTGCTCGTTTGTTGCCAGGCATCTTTCGCAGCGACGCTTATTATGTTTCAGGTCTTCCCCACATCTCAGATGTTTGTGCTTCCGTTCCGGCTTCTGCCCTATTTCAAGCATTTCATGATGATCGTGGTCATCACCTACGTCCTATTTGCCGCGGTCTACTTCACTGTCGGAACATTAACGCGCAACCCGAAGATCGTTTACGGGTTGGCAATTGCTTATTACCCACTCGTCTTTTTCTACGGATTCTTCTTCCTGAAAGGCTTACCGCCGCGATGGCGAGTGCTTCTCAGTCCTTTGATGTTGAGGGAAGTGCAAATTCAAACGTGGGGGCGGAGTCCAGAATGGGTGGATCAGCTGGTCGTCACCTATACGCCCATCATGTTCGCAAACCGCGCATTGGTAATTCTCGCGGCCGCCGTTTGTCTGACGGTTGTTTGTCTGCGGTTCAGAATAGCGGAACCACCCGCCAAGCCAGAAAACTTTTCATGTCTCAATCTGTCGGCAGGCAGCGAAGTGCTTTATTACGATCCACCTATCCTCCAGCCAACACGGGGGTCTACTGCGAGTGAGATAAGAAGTGTTCGAGTCGAAAAGGCAGAGGCAAAGGCGACTGCAGTTCCGAGCGTTAGCAGCTCGAACACGGGCTTACGAGCAAATCTTGCAAAACTAGCGGCTGCCCTTGGCGTTGAGTTTCGCCTCCTGCGCGCTGAGCGAAGTCTTGTCGTGATCACACCTTTGGCTGTCTTCGTTCCTAATCTGGAGCTGGCATTTTACCGGGTCGTCCCGGAAGGGTCGTACTCGGCCACGTACGCCACTGGAACGGCCAGGACCCTTTTGTCTTTTCTGATAGGGATGACTGTCTTTTACGTGGTCGAATCAATGCAGCGCGATCGCGAAGTGAGGATTGAACCCGTTCTTTGGGCCAAGCCTACTCCGAATTCTGTGTTGCTGCTGTCAAAGTTCTTAGCGACGTTCCTGCTAATGCTTTCGGTAATAACAATCGCCGGTCTGACTGCAATTGCAATCCAGTTGCTTAGAGGTCATGCGCCCGTTGAACTTTACCCCTACCTCGTAACCTATTCTGTGATTTTGATTCCAGGCATAGTTTTCACAGCTGGGGTGTCAATCCTCCTCAATGTCGTATTACGCGAGAAATACCTCACTTATGTGGTGATCGTTGGAGTGGGCGCGGGACTTTCTTATCTGTACAGTCAGGGCTACAACCTCTGGCTTTACAATCCCGCTCTTTATCAACTTTGGACTTATTCCGACCTGACTGGCGCGGGAGGCGGACGAATCCTGACGCAGAGAATCTATTGGCTGGCTCTTTCCTGTTTGTGTCTGGCCCTCGCGCACCTTGGTTTTAGACGCAAGTCAGCGAAAGGTTTCAGAGTCAACGGGCGCCTCGGCAGTACAGGTTGGGCGCTGGTGGTAACGGTTCTTTCGCTGGTGGTAGCGGTCGTCACCGGCTCGATGATCAAATAGCAATTAGGAAACCGCCCATCAGTAAGATGAGAAATCCCTTCCATACGCCGTTCGTCGCTGTCTTTCAGAACGAGGTGCTACTTAATGCGAAGCGCCTCGCACCGTATGTGTTGATGGCTCTCTTCAGTGCGAACGCAGTTTTGTGGTGGATAAAGGGACCGGCTGCCGATTTGGGATGGGCCACGAACAGCGACTTCTATATCGCCAGGAGCCTCAAGGCGTTCTCGTTTCTTCTCGGACTGCCAATTTTCAATGCCGTCATTATGGGCGACGCGGTGATTAGGGATTTCCGCCTGGGCCTTGTCCCGCTGGTCTTTTCCAAGCCCATCAATCGCGCCCAATATTTGTTCGGCAAGTTCTGTGGCAGCTTCTTCGTGCTGGTTTGCTGTCAGGCCGCTTTCCCGCTAACGCAGATCGTGCTGCAGGCATTTCGACCGGCGCGGATGGTGGTCCAACCGGCGCACTTCTTAATTCATTTCAAACACTTCTTTTTCTTCGTCGTAGTGACTCATCTGGCGCTGGCGGCTATCTACTTTTCGGTGGGGGCGCTCACCCGTAATAGCAAGATCGTCTACGGAGTAGCAGTGTGTTTTTACCCGTTCTATGTGTCGATCATGCTTTTCTTACTTAGAGGATTTTCTCTCCCGGTCAGGAGTCTGCTCGATCCGTTTCTGCTTAATACGGGACCGAGTCGCAATGGTTTTGGTCACAGCGCAGATTTTCTCAATCAGTATGTCTACAGTTACAGCTCGGGCATGATCGCGAACCGCGCGGTTATGGTTCTGATTTCAGCAACTTGTTTGCTCCTGCTTCATTGGCGTTTTTCTATTACTGACCGGACCGACAAGGAACACTTTTCGGTGCTCCAGCTGACAACGACGACAGAGAGAATCTATTTCGATTCTCCGAGTCTCGCGGCAACGTCAGGTCAGCACCCTGCCGAAGAGGTTAGCGAGGACCGGTCAATCGCGAACATCGTTCTCCCGGCAGTCAGCACAGCCAATAAAACGTTTAGCGATAACTTAAAGAAACTGGTCTCAGCCGTGAGCCTTGAGTTTCGTCTGCTGCGGACCGAGCGAAGCCTGGTTGCACTCTTGCCGCTCGCGCTGGTTCTTTCAATTTTCGACGTGGCTTTTTTCCGAGTAGTTCCCGAAGTCTCGTACTCCGCCACCTACGCCAGCCATACAGCCAACGCGATGCTGCTGTTTCTGATCGGCATGAGTGTGTTTTATACCGGCGAATCCATGCACTGCGATCGGGAACTCAGGATTGAGCCGATCCTTTGGGCCACGCCGGCGCCTAACTATGTGCTGCTGTTATCAAAGTTTCTGGCGACGCTGGGGCTCACGCTCTCGTTCATAACGTTGACCGGCTTTGCGGCATTTACGACTCAACTGATAAGGAGACATCCGATCGAAATTCAGACCTATTTGCTCACCTACTCGATCGTTCTGATCCCCGGCGTTGTTTTTTTGGCAGCCGGTTCAGTCATGTTGAATGTTCTGCTGCGCAACAAGTATCTCGTTTATGCGACAAGCATAGCCCTGGGTAGCGCGCTGTTTTACCTTTACGGCATCGGCCATAACCATTGGCTTTACAATCCACTTGCCTTTCGTCTTTGGACCCACGCTGATCTGATTGGGGTGCACAGCAGAGCACTTCTGTTTCAAAGATTCTATTGGATAGCGATTTCCGTTTTGTGTCTCGTGCTGGCGCACGTCAGCTTCGCTCGCCAGAGCGGCCGCCATGGGCCGGCTAATGCTTTGCGGGGATGATGAAGATTAAGACGATCAGCCGCGGATTGCCTGGTGCGCTTCTCAAAAAGAGATGAGTAAGGCTCGCGGCTTGGCCGCTTGAGGTGCGGAAAGGCTTTGCCTTTCCGGCCCCAGTGCCTTTTGTTTTCCTGAGGCTGTGCCTCAAGTTTCTCGAGGCATAGCCTCATCACTTTTTCAGCGGTTCCGGAAAGCCGGAGGCTTTCCGCACATCGAGCGGCAAAGCCGCATCTCAACATCTGAGCCTGAGGTAGCCGGCGTATTACTCGAGCGTCTGCTTTAAGCGATCCAGCGCCTCGCCCCAGAACTTTTTCATCTTCGCAGCGGCTTTGGCGTCAGGCAGTTTCATATGTTGGGCCACCACCTGGCACTTCTTTGAATCTTTCGCCAGGAATGAAGCCGACACGCTGGTCTTGTCTTCCCAGGTGATGCGCAGAGTTTTGTTGATGGTGGCCTTGCGGATCGTCAAATCAGCCGTCAACCATTTCTTACGCGTCTTTTCATCAGTCCATGCCTTGAAGGCCTTGCCGACCGGCGCGGCAATTGTACGGCTGATGCTGATTTCATAGCCTTCCGGCTTTTCGTGCTTGTCGCGCAGCCCGCGCGCCTGTTCGTAGGTCACCGCGATCATTTGGGTCCACCAGGGACGAACGCCGTGTTTGTCACTGAGGTGCGCGGCGATCTCCTGATGCGTCATTTTTTTCGCGCCGGCCGCGTCCAGATGCTTGAACCAGCGCGACCAGGTTTTCCCGGTCTTGGATTCAACCGCTTCGTCACTCATGCGAGGTTTAATAGATTCTTTGGGCATTTGGATCCTCATCTCAGAAGCCCGAACGTTAGCGAGGCTCTGGTGCCAACTGGAATATTGACATGATTAACAAGATGAACAGGATTTAAGGAACCAAACTGAATATCCTGTTAATCTTGTAAATCCTGTCCAACTCTTTCCCTCTTAGGTCTTACTCGTCTCTGTCATAAGCGACCTTCAACCACTTCTTCACTTCCTCATCGATATCTTTCAGTGAAGTTATTTCGAAACGATGTGTGATTCGATCTTTTTTTGCGAAGCCACCGGTGTCGATCAGGCGCTTCGGCGTCTTCTTCGTATCGCCCAGAGCCAGACCAAAGTCGATTCGCGTCTGGGTCGTCGGCCTGATCTGAGCAAACACGTGATTGCGATAGAGGGGCACGATGGTCTGACACGGACAGGCCTTCGTGTCCTTACCCATTGACAGGCCCAGCTTCAGCAACGCGTCATAGACAGGCCGCAGATGTTCTTTCTTGCCCGCGAACATTTCATCAACGTATTTTTCGGCGGCCCGCAGGTAAGCGTCGGGGTCACCGGCCTCTTCGCCTTTACCGACCGATCGCTCCGCCAACCACCAGGCTGAGTTTGTTCCCAGACCGTGCTCCTGTTTTAACCAATCGCGGCGTGCTTGCTCAGTCGGCGGGCCTTCCTTCCTGATGAACTTGATCCACTCATCGAGCGACCGGCCCGATTTGGCTTTCAGTTCGGCGACCCACTTCATGGTCATGGCGACGCCGGGATGCACGCCATAAATCGATTTTTTCTTAGCTGCTGTTTTTGTCATAACCTGCTCGTTGGATCTCTGTCCGGCCTGAAAACAAATGTCCGACAAACTTTAGTTTGTCGCCAAGTTTCGACAAGCTGAAGCTTGTCGGACATCACTGGTCATCCAGCGGTCTCGGCTACTTTGTCCTGGCCCAGGCTGAACCAGTTGCCGGAGTTGTCCATCATCACAGTGGCCGTGCCCCAGGATTGCACGGTCGGCGGTCCCTTCATCTGAACGCCGCGACCTTTTAGCTCGTCGTAGGTTTTGTAAATATCGTCCGCCTCGAAGACTCCGCCGCCCAGCACGCCTTTGTCGATCAACGCTCGCAATTGCGCAGCTGATTCTTCGTCCAGCATCATGCCGGCCACGGGCTCCATCAGGATGATTTCAAAACCTGGCTGGCTTTTGATCCTCATCGTCAGCCAGCGAAAGTTTTCGCCGATCATGGCGTCAGTGTCGACTTCGAACCCCAACTTATCGCGATAAAACTCGAGCGCTTCCTGCTGGTTCTTAACCCAAACCATAACGTGTGACATGCGTGTAATCATGGTGTCTTTCCCTCCTTCTTTCGATTCGGGAGTGAGCATAAGAATTTCGCTCAAAGCGCGCTTCTCGAAAATTGCTTTTGTACGGGTGATTGTCAGAACCCGGAGCGGTAGCGACGGGATCAACGAAAGTATGTTAGTGATTATCTACTGCTCCCGGTTCTGACAGAGGCCAAACATTTGAATAAAGCAGCCCGGGACTTTTTTCAGAGACTCTTGCTCACGCCGCCGGTAGTTGTTGGGCGCATCGCCGACGCACTTGCGGAAGAGCGAGCTGAACGATCCCAGGCTCTCAAACCCGACTTCGAAACAAATGTCGGTCACGCTCAGGCTACGGGCGCGCAGCAACCACTTGGCCTTCTCAATTCGCTTCTTAATCAGGTATTGGTGCGGAGTCGTCTCGAAGGTGTCGCGAAACGAGCGCAGAAAGTGATAACGCGACAGGCAAGCTTCTCTGGAAATCTGGGTGAGATCAAGCGGGCGATCGTAGCATTCGTCAATTAGACGGCGCGCGCGCCACAGTCGTTCGCGCAGGTCGGCGTTGGGTTTTGTGGGAATAGTTTTTTCAGCCATCGTCGGCGAGATTCTACTGCGTGATAGAGGAAAGGGGAAGGGTCAGAAGTGGCACAGACTTTAGTCTGTGAACGCAGCGCAGACCACAGACTGAAGTCTGTGCCACAGTCTAACGGCCCGGGTTGTACCAATATCTTTCCGCCAGCTTTTCATCGTGCCAGTTCGAAGTGATCAGACTTTTGACGACGTGGCCCAGCATCCAGAAATAATGCCACTCGCCGAACTGGTCGAACTTCCGCGTGCACTGGAGCGCCTTCACCTCAGGCACCCGGGTCAACTGTTGTCCCCGGCTGCGGCCGAGACGGCGCAACGCCAGCGGAAAGAGCACGTCTTCGGCGTAGAAGCGATCTTCATCGTACCCACCGACGGCTTCAAAGTCTGCGCGGCGGCAAAACGACAATCCGATGTCCAGGCCGGTGATCCAGACCATCGGCATGAACATGTAATGCGTGACCACCAGGGCGAAGGATTTTCGATCCAGACGGGCTCCGGTGACACCCCAAACATAACGGTCACTCTTCATCCGCTCGTCGATCGCGTTAAAGGTTTGCGGATGCACCGCCGAGTCCGCATCGATGAAGCAAAGAATTTCTCCCTGGGCCAATTGAGCGGCGCCGTTGCGCGCCGCTCCAATCCGGCGCTTGGCGACGTGGACGACTTGGGCGCCGTGCGTGCGCGCAGTTTCCGCGGTGGCATCGGTCGAGTCGTTGTCAGCGACGATCACTTCAATTTCATCTTGACCGCCGGCAAAATTTCTGGCCGCGACCTCGATCGAACTCAACAGCCGCGGCAGATAACGCTCTTCGTTGTAAGCGGGGATGATGACTGAAAATCGCATACGGTCACACTGAAGTAGCAGTTCAGATAGGCACCGCTAAAAACCATTAGACATGATTTACACGATTGACATGATTGTTTCTGGAAATCTTGTTAATCATGTAAATCCTGTCGATTCCGATCCGGCCTGACCTCAACAGCTTAAATCAACCAACCATGGCGCATCCAGCCTTTTCTCAATCAAGTGACGATTGAAGTTCGTCCAATGACTAACCTGATCGAGCAATGGTCCATCTGAAGTTATGACGATTCGGTCTGAAGAAACAATCTCGCGATCGGGATTGAAAGCAGTCTCGACCGTCCACGGCCAACCTTTCTGTTCGGCGCAAACGCGAATGAGTTTCGCCAAACGGCCGCTATTTGAAACCGGGCGGTCCAGAAGCCAATTCACTGATTTTGTTTTAAGGACCGAGAGCGACTGACCAATCAATTGAATCGCGACTTCGGTTTCATCCACTGAACGGTACGACCCGTGCACGCTTGAAAGATCGCGAACGCAGCCGTCGCGGCAGAGGAAAAGAACTCCACCGCCGAGTGCTGCCTCGATGGTAATGATCAGGTTGAAGCCGTCGATTACTACGTCGGCGCTTTCCAACTCTTCGATCGCAACCCGGGTATTCGCACGTCGCAGCTTACTCTGATCCGAACAGGCGCCGCGTGAAAGCGCTAACCTTTGCCGATCAGTCAATCTATGTCGATCACCGACCAGCTTCAACGCGCTTTTCATCGAGTAGTCGCGCGTCAGGAGCCACGACAGTTCGCTGACTGCCGTGCGCAAGGCGGGCAATTGATCGTTGCTGAACAACTTTCGATCTTCAGGATGCGCGCCGCGATGTTTGCGAATGTCAGGCATACTGAGAGTTCAGGCACTCTGCTTTGCAATTGGCAATCACACTCTGGCTGCTAAGCAACTTACGCTTAATGCATCTTATCTCAGTAATCGAATTCTGTTAGACTGTGGGCAAATGGACAAGCTCGAATACACGGAAGCCGAGCGCTGGCTGATCGAACCCAAACCGGGAACGGCCGCTGCGCGTGCCAGAGACTTTGGCGTGGACTTGTCTTTGACTGTGAGCAATCCTGCGAATGACTCCTGCAGAACGGGTTAAGCGTCTCGATGATTTTCAACACGAAATGAGACTGTTGCGTCAAGCCGTCCTTCTGGCAAAGCAAAATGGCCGAACTCGCTCAGGGACTAAAGCTGTTCGCTGACTTCAAAGTTGACTGCGTCGTTATTTGCGGCGTCGCCGGCGGCGCTCGCGGCTCATCTCAAGTCACCTACGATGTTGACGTTTGTTACTCTCGAGATTCGGATAACCTGGTTCGACTGGCTGATGCACTCCGATCAGTGAATGCTACGCTACGTGGTGCGCCAAAGGACCTTCCGTTCTTACTCGACGAGGAAACGCCGCGTCATGAATTGAACTTCACCTTCGACACTGACATCGGATCGATCGACATCCTCGGAGAAGTACAGGGAGTTGGAAACTACGAAGAGTGTCTGAAAGACTCAAATGAATTCGAATTATTTGACATTCCTTGTCGCGTGATCTCGCTTGAAAAACTAATTACGGCTAAACGATCCGCAGGGCGACCCAAGGATCTTTTAGCCCTGCCGGAACTGGAAGCCATACTGGAGCACCAGCGGAAGACCGGCATTGAAGAACCCTAGCTGCATATGTACAAGATAATTCAACTTATCTGCATCGTCACAGGACTGACGCTCGCGGCTGGTCAAGGTGCGGCGCTGCCAAGTGACCAAGTATCGTTCACTCAATCCCAGGCTTCCCACTTCGCCGCCCTCGCACTGAAGTGCGTGCAGAAAGAATTTCCCAACAAGCTCGATCACGTCAATAACGACGCGGAGGACGTGCGCAGCCCGCGCGCAATGCACCCGGCATTCTATGGATGCTTTGATTGGCACTCGACCGTGCACGGCCATTGGATGCTGGTGCACCTGCTCAAGCTTTTCCCCAACATGCCTGAGGCGCCCGCAATTCGCGTCGCCCTGGGCCAGAATCTCAGCG
>Ga0068859_100001184_pt1 | contig 26620 bp, 34 predicted proteins | sample KBSSwiS22_FD_66585 | JGI IMG/M metagenome (GOLD analysis project Ga0068859, IMG submission 66585) | Switchgrass rhizosphere microbial communities from Kellogg Biological Station, Michigan, USA - KBS Switchgrass S2-2 | ecosystem: Host-associated > Plants > Roots > Rhizosphere > Soil ...
CGAAAACATGCCAAAATCGCCACGCCGCCCCCGATATGGTCTGCCCGCCGCAATTGTCCATCTCGCCCTGGCATTCGCCGCGCTATTCGCACTCCCTGCCTTCGCCCAACCCCGTATACAGGCCCACACCCCCCTGATCTGGGCATTCGGCGACAGCCTGTCCTCGGGCTACGGCCTCCCGCCCGAACAAGGCTTCCCCGCGCGCCTCGAAGCGACCCTCCGCCGCTCCGGCATCCCCGCGACCGTTCGCAACGGCGGCGTCTCCGGCGATACCGCCGCGCAGGCTCGTGCCCGCCTGCGCTGGGGCCTGCGTGGTCTCGGCCGAACGCCTGACCTCGTCATCGTCGAACTCGGCGCCAACGACATGCTGCGCGGGCTCCCGGTCGCGCAGGCGCGCGCCAACCTCGACGCGATCCTCACCGAGCTCGACCGCCGCCACATCCCCGTGCTCCTCGCCGGCATGCGCGCCGCGCCCAACCTCGGCCGCGACTATGCCCAGGCGTTCGAGGCGATCTACCCCGCGCTAGCTCGCGCGCACCGCGTACCGCTCTATCCGTTCTTCCTCGAAGGCGTTGCGGCGAACCGGGCGCTGCTGCAGGCGGATGGGATGCATCCCAATGCGCGGGGGGTGGAGATTATCGTCGGGCGGATGCTGCCGGCGGTGGCGCGGGCGCTGGGGGATGGCGCGAAGGTGACTCCCTGATCCTTTCCGGGTTACATAGGCCGGTCGGGAAGTGCACCATCAAGTCCTTGCGTTCATGGAAAATTGCGCATGTATCGCATCACGCTGGAATGCCTTGATGTTCCCGCCACAGCGGGACACGAAGCAGCGCGCGATATCACCGACGCGTTTCGGCTTCACTATCCGCATGAACACAACGTCATCTGTACCTTTGTGGACGGCAAGCTGAGACTGGTTGCCGAGAACGACCACGACCCCGAAGGGCTCAATCTAATGGATGAGTTCTCGGACAACATTTGCGCATACGTCGAGCCTTTCGATGGCGACCTCAGGCTGATTAGTGTCGAAAGGCTTCGTTGAATTGTCCATGCCGCCTATCTGAACCAACTCGCTTCCCCGGCGAAGGCCCATACGCGCTAAGACAAGCCCTTCTTCTGCCTCCTTAGCCTTCTCCCGCTTGCGGGAGAAGGTTGGATGAGGGTCCTTCTTGTTCTGCTTTTTCTTCGGCTGAACCGCGCCGGGTTTCCCGGAGGCTCCAACATGTGAGAAGGAGGAGCAGCTATGGGAAGTCATTCGGCGCGCCTATCCGGGCTCAATTCTTCATCGACGATGGTGTCGATGCTCTTGCTGGACGTGGCATCGGACAGGCCCTCGGCAATTCGTTGCCCCAGCAAAGTTTTCAATTCCTGCCAGGCGTGATCGTCGCCGGACTGTGCCGGAAACAGCCGCTCGATCGCATATTGCTTGATCGTCTTGCCCTGCAAGGCGGCCAAGGCCTTCAGGCTCTGGTGCTGATGATCGGTAATGTCGATGGTAAGCCGACCCATAGCTTTGCTCCTCGGTTCGTACCACCATTACCACAAATGTGGGTTTGTGCGAGGTGGAGATCGATCGCAAGATAACCCAGCCGCGTCGAAACTGCGCAATGTCTCCGCCGTGCCTTGATCAAGCACCGGCGCCCTGCCAATGGCGGCGCATATGACATCCTCCTCGCGCGCGCAGCGCCGCTTCGCTTCTGTCCTGGTCCTGCCGCTGCTGGCCCTTCCGCTTTCCGCCGGCGCCGCAACGCCGAAGAAGGCCAGGCCGCGCGTCGCCGCGCCGAAACCGGCCGCAGCGAGCGCCAGCATCATCCCCTTGCCGCTGGAACCCGTCGTACCGCCCGCGCAGCGCCTGTGCACCGAGCGAACGCCGTCCGGACTCGGCTATACCATGTTGCGCCCGGCTTCGGGGCCCAAGCCCGCCGCGGACGCCACGGTACTCGTCAATTATATCGGCTATCTCGCCGCCACCGGCGCCGTGTTCGACCAGAACATGCGCTCGCCGATGCCGGTCTCCGGCGTGATCAAGGGCTTCGCGGAGGGGCTCCAGATGGCGGGCCGCACGGGCGTCGTGCGGCTCTGCATCCCCGCCGCGATGGGCTATGGCGCGGAAGCCACCGGACCGATCCCGGCGAATTCCGATCTCGTCTTCCAGGTCGAGATATTGGACTTCAAGTCGGCAGCCGAAATCGAGGAACTGCGCAAGGCGCGGGCGGCGGAGACGGCGGCGCCGAAGGACCCTGCGCCCCAGCAATAGGCCTGGCCTGGCGGACGCGCACCGGCGCGGCCATAGGTTCAGGGCGTCGACCCGGGCGCATAGGCCGCGCGGGCCGCTATCGGCTTCCGCGGTCCCCGGCCGCCGCCTTTCCGGCCGCCTGGATGAAGCGAAAGACCTCGGTGTCGAGGGCAGGGCCGACGTCGCCTTCCCACTCGTCGAAATGCGCGCTCATCTTGCGCGATCCTTCCTTCATCGCCTGGGGCACCGATGCGGTGAGCGGCGCCAGCAAGGCCCTGGTCTCGGCGAGTAAGGCCTGCGCCTGCTCGCTTGCCGGGTCGAGTGGAAGTGCCCCCTTGATGCGACCGACCAGCGCTTTCCACCTGGCGCTATAATCCGCCAGGTCGAACGTCTCGCCCAGCTTCTCCCGATGCGCCGAAATCTCGGCCATCTGCGCTTCGGTGACGTAGCGCGACGCCACCTTGTTCCATTGTTCCGTTGCCATCGTAATATCTCCTTGCTGGATCAGCGAGCAGAAGGTCGCGACATCGATGGGCTCGCTGCGATCGATGCAAGACAGGATGGATTTGAGCAGGGCGCGGGCCTTTGCGATCTCGCGCTCCTGCGCCTCGAGCGCCGCGATCTGCGCGGAGACCAGCTCGCGCAGATCGAGCTGGCGATTGCTCGTCAGCCGCTGGATCTGCGCGAGGCTCAGCCCCGCGCGCTTGAGCGCAAGAATCTGGTGCAGCCGTTCGAGCTCGGCGGGGCCGTAATGGCGGCGTCCGGAGCCAGTGCGCATCGGCGCTATCAGCCCGCGCGCCTCATAGAAGCGCAGCGCGCGCGACGTGACTCCGGTCAGGCGGGCGACCTGTGCGATGTCGAGCGAATCGGCCATGCGTGGGGTTTAGCGGTTGACGTTGGGTCAACATCAAGCGGCGATTTGGCTGTCGTCCCTGGGCGCAGGATGGTTGGACAGAATCGACGGCTAGACCGTCGAGAGCGAAAATCGACGCGCCATCTGGTGAGTGCGCGCCGGCCAACAGACATGCTCCCCTCCCTGCAAGGGAGGGGCTGGGGGTGGGTGCGCGTAAGCGCGCTTCTTCGATCTGGGAAATTGGCTTACGCCAACCCACCCCCAGCCCCTCCCTTGCAGGGAGGGGAGCTGGCGGATCGACTTCGATCGACATAATTCAGACTTGGCGCGGCGCTCTCTAGCGCGTTTGGGAGCTCAAACCCTTGCGCGCCCGGCCAATCAAATCAATTAGCATTGACTCATCAATTAGCGATGGCTAATTGAAGCGCGTGATGCAAGCCGCCCAGATCGACACCGTCCTGCGGGCGCTTTCGGACCCGACCCGACGGGCGGTGTTCGAGCGCATCGTCGCATCGGAGCTCAACGTCGCCGAACTGACACGCGCCAGCGGCGTCACCCAGGGCGCCGTGTCCCAGCATCTCAAGCTGCTCAAGCAGGCCGGTCTGGTCTCGGAGCGGCCGCAGGGCCGCAACGTCTTCTACCGGGCGAAGCCGGAAGGCCTCGCGCCGCTATTCGACTGGCTGAGCCACTATGACAGCTTCTGGCGCGAGCGGTTCGCCGACCTGCGCACCCTTCTCAAGGAGATCGACTCATGACCGACAGCGCTTTGCAAAGCCGTACCCAGGAGATCGTGATCGATGAGGTCTTCCCGCATGCGCCGGAGACGATCTGGGCGACGCTGGTGCGCCCGGAGCTGATGGCACGCTGGCTGCGAATGACTCCCGTCGGATTCGAGCCCGTGGTCGGCAATCGCTTCACCTACCGCACCAGCGCTGCGGGCGAATGGGATGGAACGATCCAATGCGCCGTGATCGAAGCCGAGCCCAACCGGCGCCTCGCCTATTCGTGGAAGGGCGGCCATGCCGCGAATGAAGGCTATGGCTCGTTGCTCGACACGGTCGTGACGCTCACGCTCGAACCGGTTGAGGGCGGAACGCGCCTTCGTGTGGTGCACTCGGGCTTTGTGCTGCCACGGAACGAAACTGCCTACCGCAACATGAGCGGCGGCTGGAGCGGCGTCGTCCAGCGCATCGGCGAGATTTCCGACGAGGCAGACACCTCTCACTGAGTACCGCGGAAAGCTGCAAGCAGGAGCAATATCATGAGCGAATTGCCCGAGAATCGCCCGCCGGTAGTGTCGCCGGAGGAATGGCGCGCGGCGCGCGACGCGATGCTGGTCAAGGAAAAGGCGCACACGCGCGCACGCGACGCGCTGGCGGCCGAACGGCGGCGGATGCCCTGGATGGCGGTCGAGAAACATTATGTGTTCGAGGGGCCGAACGGCAAGGCGAGCCTTGCCGACCTGTTCGACGGACGGCGGCAGCTCATCCTCTACCGCGCCTTCTTCGAACCCGGTGTGTTCGGCTGGCCCGAGCATGCCTGCCGCGGCTGCTCCATGGGTGCCGACCAGGTCTCGAACCTGATCCACCTCAATCAGCGCGACACCACCCTGGTCTATGCCTCACGCGCACCGCAGCCCGACATCGCCCGGCTCAAGGCGCGGATGGGGTGGGAACAGATCCCCTGGGTCACGATCACCGACAGCTTCGACGCCGATTTCGGCGTGGACGAATGGCACGGCCATAACGTCTTCATCCGCGACGGCGAGCAGATCTATCGCACCTATTTCGTCGACAATCGCGGGGACGAGGCGTTCGGCAATATTTGGAGCTATCTCGACCTGACGCCGCTCGGCCGGCAAGAGGTCTGGGAGGATTCGCCCCCAGGCTATCCGCAAACTCCGCCCTACAAATGGTGGAACTGGCACGACAACTACGACGCCGAGACCAGGCCGGACCCCAAATGGGTGGCGGTGTCCGACGCCGGCGAAGCGGCATTCCGCGACCCCGACACAGCGGTGAAAGCGTGAACTGGTCGCGCTGGCTCGCGCTGGCGGCCAGCCCGAGCTTCGCGCTGATGGCATTGGTCAGCCTGGTCCAGGGCGCGGATCCCGCCACCTTGCTGTGCTCGGCGGCGGGAAGGGCGCCGTTCGGGGGGATGACGGCGATGTATGCCCTGATGAGCCTGTTCCATGCGCCGGTGTGGATACGGCTGATCGGGGCGAGGTCTGAGGCTGAGCCTCGATAGGAGGGGTTGGGGTCTGTCCTGCTCGAAGTACGGAGCTGCGATGGTTGACGGGTGATGCCCAAGTAGTCGAGTAAAGCGACCTCGGAATTCGCGGGCGCCGCAATCACCGGCTATAGACGCTTCCAGCTTGCTGGTCCTCCCTCCGGTTAGGCGCGAAGGACCGGCCTCCGTCAATGAGCAACTCAGCCTGCTCGAGCACTGTGTTCGGGACGCAGGGGTCGGGGACTCCAATCCTCTCGCCTCGATCATTCTCTAATACGTAAGCGTAATCACGACGCATGTAGAATTCGGCGAGTCAACATCTAGCATAAAACGTAGCAGTCGGCTGGGTTGAAAAATTGTAGATAACTCCCTGTCTGCACGTCGCGATGCATCAGGCCGGACGTGCCGTTGCTATACCGGCAAAGTCTGAATCATGACCGGGCTACCTCTCGATAGTTGCTCAAGTCCAGCCGAGATGAACGGAGTCGACCTTCACCACTCTTCGGAGCCACTCAGTGCAATTGCGGATTTGATGGCCGTATGGATTTGTGAGTCAATTACTTCCTGGTCCGACCCAATGGGATAATCGGGCATGTCGTCGATCAACATCGGCAAGCAACGCCAACGGGCCGATGGGGCGTCAAACCGATAGAAATTTTTCTGCGGTTGACCTATCATCCACGACGCGCGCACTTCTGATTGACGCTGATAGCGCGGGTCTTTAATAAATTCCTCTTGAAGGAATTCACCGGGACCAATGTCACGCGATCTGTATACAACCGGTCGTACGTGACGAAGCTCAACCCCCTCAGTTAAGGCAGAGGCAGAAAATGCGTTTGAAAGGCAGTGAAAGAAGACACAAGGTTCGAATATTATGATAGCGGCGTCGTAACCCGCCTTGAAATCTAGACAAAGTTCTTTGTGCAAACATTGTGAGGTAGGATAGATCGCATAATTGTGGCTAATATTAGTGTTTCTAATCACGTTGCCGACGTCGCCCGGGCCAAAACCTTGTAATTCTGGATAGCCTGCGTTCAGGTGTGCATCGATGTTTCCATCGTCTATGCTTTGCCAACTGACTCCCTCATCGTCATCACCAACTTTCGCGCCGAACGTGTCCTGATCATAAGCGCGAACGGTCCCGATTTGGACAGTTCCAGTCTTGAAGAAACGGCGAACGTGCTCGCGTTGTTGGTATTTAACAAGATAGGGGAACATATTTACCCCGCAGATGTATCATTTTTGATGTCGCGCAATACGGGGCGGTGTCAATGTAGCTCCAACACATTCGAGGCCTGTCACCGCTATCCGACAGCTATCCCGACACGTGCAATAGCATCTGTCCGCAGCCATTCGACAACGCCCCGCCAAACATGGCTGTCCGACCTATTTGGGCTGGCGAACGGCAATGCCCATGACTTCAAAATGCGCGCCGCCCAGCAAATGATCGACGCCGAGAAACGCGCGGGCGGGCAGGGGGCCTTTGAAATAGCCCTGATAGACGGCGTTGAACCGCGGAAAATAGGATAGATCGGTGCAGAAAACCTGCACCCAGACGACATCGTCCATCGTCATGCCGGCCTTTTCGACCTTGGCCTTGAGCGCGTCGAGTACGAGCTTGGCGCCTGCTTCGGGCGAGGTCGCGGGCTGCCCCGTGGCAGGGTCGGCATCCGTCGCGCCAGAAATGTAGAGCGTGTCGCCTGCGAGGACGGCCGCACTGAATGGCACGCCCGCTCCTGGGGCGAGGTTGACACCCGGCGGCACTCTCCCGGTCGCCGGAAAATGCGTTCGAGTGGATTCTCCGGCGCTCGCGACGGCAGGAAACAGCACCAAGCTACTCAAAAGAAGCGCAAAATATTTCATCTGTAAATCTCCCGGCGAGGCTCCGCGGCGAAGCTATCATGCTTGTCCGTCACAGGCCTAGTGGCGCGGGGAACGATGCATTCAATGCTTGCGGCACCGTCGGCCGCGACGTCGCGGCGGCGTCGACGATGCTTCACCCTGCACCGACGACCCGCTAGGCATCATCGATGCGCGTTGCGATCATTGGGGCCTATGGGCTGATCGGTTCGTATCTATCGGGCCGATTGGTGGCTGACGGTCATACGGTCGTGGGTATCGGCCGCGACATTGACGCGGCCCGCCGCCGTTTTCCCGCACTCGAGTGGAAGCGCGCGGATATGGCCAGGACTTCGGTGGCGGATTGGGCGAAGCTGCTCACCGGCGTCGACGCGGTGATCAATTGCGCCGGCGCCTTGCAGGACAGCCCCCGCGACGACCTGAGAGCCGTTCATGTCATCGGGGTGCGTCGCCTGGTCGAGGCTTGCGAAGCAATCGGTCTCCGCCGCCTCGTGCACATCTCGGCGGCCGGAGTCGAGCCGGGGCGGACGACGGCCTTCAATACGACCAAACTCGAGGCCGAGGCCATGATTGCTCAAAGCCGACTGGATTGGATAATCCTGCGTCCCGGTCTCGTATTCGCCCCGGCCGCCTATGGCGGCACAGCCTTGTTGCGCGGGCTGGCCGGTTTCCCAGGCGTGAGCCCCGTGGTGTTCGGCGATAGTCTGGTTCAGACGGTCGGCGTCGAGGACCTGGCCGTCGCAGTCGCCCGCTGCCTGTCGCCGGATGCGCCGGCGCGCGTCAGCCTGGATCTTGTCCACCACGACGCGTTGTCGTTGATCGATCTGGTCGGCCGCCTGCGCACTTGGTTGGGCTTGCCGCCCGTGCCGACGATCCGCGTGCCGATCGCCCTGGCCCGCGCGACTGCGACCGCCAGCGATCCGCTGGGGTGGCTGGGCTGGCGCAGTCCGATGCGCACCGCCGCGCTGGAGCAACTGCGGATGGGTGTACGCGGCCGTTCCGAAGATGCGGCGCGACTGGGATGTGCGCCGTCATCCTTCGACGCCGTGCTCGCCGCTGCGCCCTCGGGCGTGCAGGACCGCTGGTTCGCGCGCGCCTATTTCGCCAAGCCTGCCATCCTGGTCTGCCTGTTTGCCTTTTGGCTCCTTTCCGGGCTGACCGGACTGACGGTCGGTTCGAAACACGCCGTCGCCATCCTGACCGTGTCCGGCATGCACGCGGCGCTGGCGAACGGAGCGGTGCTTGCCGGCAGCCTGATCGACATCGCGCTGGCACTGCTGCTTGCTTGGAGACCAACCACCGCCCGCGCGCTCCAGGGCATGCTGCTGGTCACGGCGGGCTATCTGATCGGCGGCACCCTGGTGCGCCCCGATCTGTGGCTCGATCCGATGGGGCCGCTGCTCAAGAGCATTCCCGCCGCCTTTTTAGCGCTGGCGGCGCTCGCCACGCTGGACGAACGTTGATGGACCTCTACACGCTGTTCAAGGTCGCGCACGTGGTTGGAGCGATGGTGTTGTTCGGCACCGGTGCGGGCATCGCCTTTTTCATGCTGATGGCCCATCGCACGCGCGATCCGGCGCTGATCGCACACACCGCCGGAATCGTCGTTCTGGCCGATACCGTGTTCACCGCCTCGGCCGTTGTGCTGCAGCCCATCACGGGCGCGACGCTGGCCCGCCTTGCCGGCTATCCGCTGCTGTCGGGATGGATCGGGTTGAGCCTGGTGCTGTATGTCGTCACCGGCCTGTGCTGGCTGCCGGTGGTGTGGATCCAGATCCGGCTGCGGGACCTCGCGATCCAGGCCGTCACCACCGGCGCGCCGTTGCCCGAGCGCTACTTCCGTCTCTTCAACCTGTGGTTCGTGCTCGGCTTTCCCGCTTTTGCCGCAGTGCTGGGTATCGTGTGGCTGATGGTGGTCAAGCCTCCCTTGTGAGGGCTGATCGGAGGTCCAACGGACTTCGCCTTTAGCGTTCCGGCTGGCGCGACGGCGATCGATCGCTCGCGCACCCGCAGGTTCGCTCCCCTAGTTCGGCAGGATCGTGACCACCACACGCCTGTAGCGCGTCAGCGGAGGCTCGCCCTTGTCGGTTACGCAGAGAATGAAATGGGCGGTTTCGGGCTTGGTGACCTCGGGCGCCTTGAACGCCATGTGGAAAATATTCTCGGCACCGATCGTGGGGATGGGGGCCTTCAGCGTGCCGGCCTCGGTATAGTTGAACCAGAGGTAGCTCATGCTGTCGCCGTCGGGATCGGTCGTTCCCTCCGCGCTCAGCCTGAAGACTTCGCCCGAGTGGACCGTGAGGTGGTCGGGCCCCGCAAGGCGGACGAGCGGCGGGTGGTTGGCCTTTTCGTAAGGCAAGGTCGTCCAGCCGATGCGCGCCGCGAAATCGTTCTGGAAATCGTCGCGCCAACGCCAGAGCGACACGCGCGCGCCCGAAAAGCTCCGCCGGCCCGCCGCCGCCGCGCGGCCATATTCGCCGGGGAGGAACGGCGCGAACGTGTCGGACGCGTTGGTCCAGATCGCTCGCGTCTCCGGCTCGATCGGCACGCCCCCGGTGAAGCCGGTGAGATCGAGATCCTGGATGACGGGCGTGTAGAATTCGAACCGGCCGCCCCAGCCGCCCCAGTCGGGATGGTCGGCGTCGTTCAATCCGTTCGGGATCAAGGGCAGGTAAGAGGGCGTGTCGCCTTCCATGCCATAGGCGACGTCGGGATAGGCTGCGCCCAAGGGTCCGTGCCCCTGCTGGATATTGTTGCGCAGCCAGCCATTGCCGATCGTGCGGTTGTCGATGCCGTCGACCACCTCCATGATCGCGCCCCAGGTGGCGTGGCCATAGCCGCCGGGGCTGACGACATAGAACAGATCCGGGAAATTGCGGCGGATCCAGGCGCCGCTGTCGTCCTGGTCGGAAATGGTGGCGACGCGGAGCTTTGCCAGCAGGCGGCTCGTCTCGGCCGCGCTATGGGTCGCCTTGAGCGTGAGCAGCGCCTGGGCGAGCGTGTTCGGACCGCCCCACACCGTCACCCACAAGGGCCTTGGGTCGGGCGATTCGAGCGCGCGGATGATGGCGTTCGAACCGGTCGTGTCTTTGCCGGTCCCGACTGCGGCCATTCCGTAATCCGGCTGTCCGGTCGCGATCAGGCCAAGCATTTTCGCAGCCGCCGGGTAACGCGTATCGTGCTTGAGGAGGTTGGGCTGCACCTTGGCATAGGCGTCGAGGATGCGACGGATGGTTTCCGGGTGGAGCTCATGCCGCATATGCGTGGAGGTGGTCGCGACCAGCCCCTCGATATCCACTTCATTCGCGTAGAGCAGGAGCCGGACGAGCGATTGCGCATCGTCCTGATCCGCCTCCATGTCGGTCAGGACGATCATGCGCCGCTTCGGCCCGTCGTCGACGACGTGGGTGGGGGCGGGCGGCGATACCGCAGCCGCCGTGGCGGGCGTCCCGCCGGCGAAGGCGGCGAGCAGGCCCGCGCCCAGGCATGTGAATGCTTTCATTTCTCTCCCCCTTTCCGCTGCGATAGGCGTGGCACGGTGACATTGTCGACAAGCTTGGGCGGCATTCAGCGCTTCCGGTGCTCCGCGAACTCGTGTTGTAGGAGCATCGCTCCCATGCGAGAAGTGTGGAGCAAATATCGAACAAACTGGCCTCGCAAATGACGCGAGGCACCGCAGCGCGGGCGTCGCGGACGTGCGTGGCCGCGGATCCCGAAGGACTGACCGGACATCACCGTCGCCTAACCGCAGTTGCAATCCGACGCGCGCTGGCCTACAGCCAGAGCGCTGACGTCGCATGCGACGGATCTGGGCTGCGTTCGCGCGCCCCTTGTCCTTCTAGCCTCACCGAAGCCGGGATGCGCCGCTGTTGGCGCATGCCCGTCATGCATGGGACAAGGATACCCATATGATCATCGGAACTGTAAAATTCTTCAATGTCGACAAGGGCTATGGCTTCATCGCGCCGGAAACCGGCGGCGGCGATGCCTTCGTTCACATTTCGGCCGTCGAGCGCGCCGGCATGCGTACGCTCGATAAGGACCAGCGCGTCTCTTACGAACTCGAGACGGACAACCGCGGCAAGACCTCGGCGGTCAATCTTCAGGCGGCCTGAGCCTCGACTGTCATGAGGGACGGGCGCTCGCAGGGGCGCCCGTCTTCCTGTCCGCGCACCAATTTCCAACGATCGCGGGCATGGCTCGCGGGAACGGAGACACGCATGTCGAGAGCGATAAATCTCAACGCGACGCAGCAACACGTCATCGCCGCCTGCCAAAAGCGTAACCTGCCGATCAGCGCGATCGAGGCGCTCCCGTCGGGTGGCACTCGCGTCGTCATGAACAGCGGGATCGACACGGCGATCCTCGCCAAATTGTACGGCAAGAAGGTCCTCGCGGGCGACGTTGGGCGTACGCCAATGCGACTCAACCGCGCCTGGCGCTAACCGCTCGCGACGCGCGCCGCGAACCTTCCCTAAATCTTCGAGGCTAATCAGTGCAGACTTTCAAACACCCCTCGTTTCAGGATCGCATCGCCGCGGCGCAAAGCGCCCGGCAAAAGGCTTTGGACCAGCTACGGTCGAAGCCTCCCGTCGAACAGGCCGTCATGGCGGAACGGCGCAAGGCACACGCGGCGCGCGAAGAGGCGCTTGCCGTCCAGCGCGCCGCAAAGGCAGAGGCCAATGCCCTCGCGAAGGCTGAAAAGGCGGCAACCAAGGCTGCCCAACTCGCCGACAGGGCCGCGAAACTCGCCGAAGCGGAGGCCGCGGCCGAACTAAAGGCCGCACGCCTGAAACCCGCCAGTGCCGCGGAGATGAAGGCTGCGCGCGACGCACGCTATGCGGCACGCAAGGCCCGAAAGGCCTGACGTCTTCCGTCGCGACAGCGAGCGCGTTCCGCCCGCTCTTTCATGCGTGGAGTGGTTCCTGACTCCCGCTTGATGCGCCGACCGTAGCCCATAGAATAATGACGGTCGCATCGATGGTGCGCCCGCCGACAATGCTTGCGGATTCCGAGTGGAAATCGGTACCTCCCGACCTTGTGTTGTAGGACGATCGCACGTACGCAAAAGGCGTGGAACAAACACCGAACAAACCGGCCTCGCGCGCAACGCCAGGCTCTTCAGCATGCGCATCTCGGAGCGTTGCGCGAAGCCAGAATCCTCACGCAACGTCGCGTTCAGCGCGGTCTGCAGCGGGAGCTGACGGAAACGAATGGTAGCCGTCAACTTCGTCAACTTCGTTGGATTTGCCGGAGCCGCTACCGGTGCTTACATTCATGGGTATGTCATTGAGATGCCGTGTAGAAACGGCACGATCCCGTAGCGTCGCCTTGCCAATCCCGTGTCACGCGCTAGCTCTCGGCCACCACCCCCATATGCGGCGTATCGGGCTCCGCTTCCGCCATCGGATCCAACTGCCCCTCCCAGCGCGCCACCACTGCGCTCGCCACGGCATTGCCGATCACATTGGTCGCGGTCCGGCCCATGTCGAGGAAATGATCGACCGCCAGGATCAGCAATATGCCCGCCTCGGGGATGTTGAAATGCGCCAGCGTGCCGGTGATCACCACCAGGCTCGCGCGCGGCACGCCGGCGATGCCCTTGCTCGTCACCATCAGGATCAACAGCATCTCGATCATCGTTCCCCAATCGAGATGGATGCCATAGGCCTGCGCGATGAAGATCGACGCGAACGTCATGTACATCATCGATCCGTCGAGGTTGAACGAATAGCCGAGCGGCAGCACGAAGCTGGCGATGCGCGGCGGCACGCCGAACCGCTCGAGCGCGTCGAGCGTGCGCGGATAGGCTGCCTCGGACGAAGCGGTCGAAAAGCCGAGCAGGATCGGGTCGCGCAGATAGCGGATCAGCGTGGCGGTGCGCGGGCCGACGATCAGGAAGCAGGCAGTGAGCAGCACTGCCCACAGCACGAACAGCCCGATGTAGAAGCTGCCCATGAAATAGGCGAGGTCGCCGACCACGCCGATGCCCTTGGTCGCGAGCGCGCGCGCGACGGCGCAGAACACCGCGACCGGCGCGAAGTTCATGACATAGCGAGTGAGGGTCAGCATCACCGACACCAGCCCCTCGAGCCCGCGCAGGATCGGCGCGGCCTTGTCGCCCACCGCCGCCATCGCCACGCCGAAGAAGACCGAGAAGATCACCAGCTGGAGGATGTCGCCAGTCGCCATCGCGTCGACGGCCGAGGTCGGTACGATGTGCGTGAAGAATTTGGCCGCGTCGAAGCCTGCTCGGTCGACGCCGCTCGATGCCGTGGCGGCGGGCAGCGCCAGGTGAACGCCCATGCCGGGCTGGAGCAGATTGACCAGGATCAGCCCGAGCGTGAGCGAGACCAGGCTCGCGCATACGAACCAGCCGAACGCCTTGAGGCCCACGCGCCCGATCGCGCCGCCGCTGCCCATGTGGGCGATTCCGGTGACGAGCGTCGAGATCACCAGCGGCGCGATGATCATCTTGATCAGGTGAAGGAACATCTGCGTCGGGATGTCGAGCCAATAGGCGACGCGATCAATCCGCGCGGCTCCGGCGTCGCTACCCGAGAGCGCAGTGTTGATGCCCCAGCCGAGCAGCCCGCCCAGGATCAGCGCCCCGAGAATGAACCATGTCAGCCGTTTGCCCAATGCATGTCCCCTGTCCGTGTGACGGCAGGGAAGGGGATTGCGCGGCGCGGGTCAAGCGCCCTCGTGCATCAGGTCTGGCGCTGGCGACGTGTCGCTGCCACGCCTTTCGATCGGTCGCGCCCTCTACCCCCTGCACGGGAGAGGGCGCGACCGGTTGTGTTCGACTCAGCAGCCGTTGCGATGACGCGTGTTCACCTTGTCGAGGTGGCGGCCGAGCAGGGCGCCGCCGACGCCGCCGGCGATCGTCCCAAGCGCATCGCCGCCAATGGCGTTGCCGATAAGCGCACCGCCGACGCCGCCGGCGACCGTGCCGACCGCGCCGTTACCGCCGCTGCAACGATACTGGCCGGTGGGGGTGCGATAGTGGTGAACGCGGCTGGTGGTGTGATGCCGGTGACGATGGCGTGCGGACGCCTCCGTCGGCATCGCGGTTGGGGCGACGATCATCGCGATCAGCGCAGCCGCTGCAAATTTGCTTTTCATGTCTGTCCTCCTCGTGACGGGCTCGTAACGCCTGGCTGGCAAACGCTCCCCGTCTTCACGCAGTTCCTATGCGTTTGGAGGTGAACGGCGGCGGAACGGGATGTGCGGCTGCGGTTCAGACGCGAGGCCAGTGCCGCAGACGCTCCCCTCCCTTGCAGGGAGGGGAGTTACAGTCCGTTGTGCTTGAGATGCGAGCGTGCGAGGCGCCTCGGCTCATCCGCCAAGCGCCCGGGCGCTGCGGTTCACCCAACCACCCGTACATCGCCACGCCAACTCCGCCGCGCATCCGCGCGATCCGCCTCTGCCGCCTTGGTCTGGCCCAGCGCTTCCTCGGCCTTGGCGCGGGTCGCCAGTGCAACGGCGTCGTGCGGCCGGCGCTTGAGCGACGTGTCGGCCTCGGTCATCGCCTCCTGTGCTTTGCCTTGCGCGAGCAGCGCGGCGGCCATGTCGCGGCGCACCGGATACCACCAGGCCGGCGGATCGTTCGAGTCACCCAGCGGCCTGCCCTCTTCCAGCGCGGTCGCCTTGCGGAACGCCTTGAACGCCTTGCCGGGATCGTTCTGCAGCATCGCCACGCGGCCGATCAGAACCAGACGGCTAACCTGGACCAGCTTGCCGTCCCAGCCATGGCTGGGATCGGGGCGGAGGTGGTCCGGAATGGCTTCGGCCTCGCGCGCGACTGCTTCGGCGTCGCCCGCGCGCGCGAATGCCTCGCCACGCGCATAATGCCACAGCGCCTGCAACAGCGGTTTGCTTGCGCCCGGATCGGCGATCGCCATCAGTTCCTCGCGCGGCGCGAACCGTGCGAGCGCGACATAGGCCTTGCCGACCAGGCCCTGGCGCCCCGTCTCGAGCTTGTCGCCGGCGCGCGCAGCCATGGCGGCGAGCGGCCGCGCCAGCGCCAGCGCCGACTTGGCGTCGCCGGCCATCAAGGCGCCGGCGAGCCCGAACGAGACATTGTGGCTATAATAGGCGAGCGTCCACTGGCCGTCGGGCTCGGGCAGTTTGAGCCGCTTGGCGTTTTCCTCGCTGATCTCGACCGCGCGGACGTTGGTAGTGCCGGCGTCGGCATAGCGGCCGATCCAGTAATAGGTGTGCGCGGGCATATGGACGAGGTGGCTCGCCGCCGGCGCCAGCGCGGCGAGCTCGTCGGCATAGGGCGTCGCGCGGTCGGGATAGCCGGCGAGCTCGGTTGCGTGAATGTAGAAGTGGATCGCCGGCGTATAGTCGGGGTTGCGCTTGAGCACGGTCTCGAGCAGCGCGACCGGGCGCGCCATCTTCGACGGCTGATAGTCCGAATCGATCATCAGCGCGTCGGCCGCGATCACCGCCAGCTCGTCGTCGGCCGGGTTGCCGCGCGCGAGGGCGTCCATCGCCTCGGCGAACGCCTTGTTGCCGCGGTCGTTTGCGTAGCGCAGCTGCAGCGCGGCGATCAGCGCGCGCTCGTTCGCCGGCCCGCTCGCCGCGAGCTTTTCGGCGGTGGCGGCGATCTCGGCGAGCTTCTTCCGGTCGGCTTCCTCGATGCCATAGTTGATCGTCGGTCCAGACGACCATGCCTCGCCCCAGGCGCACATTGCGCACGCCGGGTCGAGCCGCCGCGCTTCCTGGAACGCCGCGATCGCCGCCTTGTGGGCGAACGCGTGCGCGAGCTGCATGCCGTTGTCGAAGAACGCCTGCGCCTGTGGGCTGGTGGTCCGGACCTTGAACCCGCCGCCGCCATAGCCCGGCAGCAGCTCCGGATGCGCGCTGGCCTCGATCGGATCGCCGCACCAATGGCTGGCGTCGGGCAGCAACGGCGCTGGTACGGGCGGCGCGGCGCCCCACAACAGCACCATCGGCCCGATCAGCAAGCGGCGCATGGCAAATCCTCCCGTGAGCGGAGCAGGGAAAGCTATTGTCGCGACGCGGTCAAGACCCCTAACCATGCGCATTCGCTCCGGAGGGCTACCATGTTCCGCTTAGATCGTCGTACCGTGCTCGGCGGCGCCGCTGCGCTGCCGCTGGCTACGGTTGCGCTACGCGCCTCGGCTGAGGACATCGATACGTCCGGCCTCGCCGACATGACGAAGGGCGCGGTGCCAATCGGCAGGGACGAGCGGCTGTCGCGGATCGCGCGCGCCCAGTCCCTGATGGCGGCGAACGGGATCGGTGCCGTGCTGATCGAGCCGGGCTCGTCGCTCGACTATTTCACCGGAGTGCAATGGCATCGCAGCGAGCGGCTCACCGCCGCGATCCTGCCGGCCGAGGGCGAGCCGTGCATCGTCACGCCGTTCTTCGAGGCGCCCTCGGTCCGCGAGACGCTCGGCGTGCCCGCCGAAGTGCGCGTGTGGCAGGAGGACATGGACCCGCTCGCGCTGGTCGCCGGATACCTCAAGGACCGCAAGCTCGCCGCGCGCCCGATCGGCATCGAGGAGACGGTGCGCTATTTCGCGGTCGATGGGCTGCAGCGCGCGCTGCCGGGCGCGAAGCTGGTCTCGGCCAATCCGGTCGTGCGCGGCTGCCGCATGATCAAGACGCCCGCGGAGATCGCGCTGATGCAGCTCGCGACCGACGTCACAATCGCCGCCTATCGCTGGACCTATCCGCGAATCCAGGCCGGCATGGTCTCAGCCGACATCGCGGCGCTGATGGCCGCGGCGACCACCCGGCTCGGGGGATCGGTCGAGTTCAACCTGATCCTGATCGGACCGGCATCGGCCTATCCGCACGGCTCGCACCAGGTGCAGCGCGTGGCGCCGGGGCAGGTCGTGCTGATGGACTGCGGCTGCACCGTGCACGGCTATCAGTCCGACGTGTCGCGCACCTTCGTGTTCGGCGCGGCGAGCGATGCGCAACGCGCCGTGTGGCGTTCGGTGTGGGAGGGGCAGCGCGTGGCGTTCGGAGCGGCGAAGCTCGGCACGCCGGCGGGGCAGGTCGACGACGCCGTGCGCCGCTATTACGCCTCGCTCGGCTATGGCCCGGACTATCAGCTGCCCGGCCTGTCGCACCGCACCGGCCATGGCATCGGCCTCGACGGGCACGAGCCGGTCAACCTCGTCCGCGGCGAGCGCACGCCGCTCGCGCCGGGCATGTGCTTCTCGAACGAACCGGGGCTGTACTTGCCCGGCCGTTTCGGCGTGCGTCTCGAGGACTGCTTCCACATGACCGAGAGCGGCCCGAAATGGTTCTCGGGCCCGCCGATCTCGATCGACCAGCCGATGGGGTAGGGGTGGCGCATGACCCCGCCCTGTTGGCCCGCGCGTTCGAACTGGCGCAAAAGTCGTTCGACGAAGGCGGCTGCCCGATCGGCTCCGTGCTCGCGCGCGGATCGCTCGTGCTCGGCGAAGGCCACAACCAGCGCGTCCAGCGGGGCGACCCGATCGCGCACGGCGAAATGGATGCGCTGCGCAACGCCGGGCGCCAGCGCAGCTATGCCGGCACCACGCTCTACACGTCGCTCAGCCCCTGCATGATGTGCGCGGGCACCATCGTGCAGTTCAAGATCCCGCACGTCGTGATCGGCGACAACGTCAACTTCGGCGGCAACGAGGCCTTCCTCCGCGCGCACGGCGTCATCGTCGAGGTGGTGAACGACGCGCGCTGCATCGGCCTGATGCGCCGCTTCATCGCCGAGCGGCCGGCACTGTGGAACGAGGATATCGCGGAGGATTGACTCGCTACAGCCGCGGCAGCGTCACACCCTTCTGCCCCATATATTTGCCCGCGCGGTCGGCATAGCTGGTCTCGCACGGCTCGTTGCCCTTGAGGAACAGGAACTGGCACGCGCCTTCGTTGGCGTAGATCTTGGCGGGCAGGGGAGTGGTGTTCGAGAATTCGAGCGTGACATGACCCTCCCACTCGGGCTCGAGCGGCGTGACGTTGACGATGATCCCGCAGCGCGCATAGGTCGACTTGCCGAGGCAGATCACCAGCACGTCGCGCGGTACCCGGAAATACTCGACCGTCCGCGCCAGTGCGAAGCTGTTGGGCGGGATCACGCAGACATTGGTTTTGCGATCGACGAAGCTGTTCGAATCGAAGTTCTTGGGATCGACCACTGCGCTGTCGACGTTGGTGAAGATCTTGAACTCGTCGGCGACGCGCGCGTCATAGCCATAGGAGGAGAGCCCATAGCTGATGCACCCCTCGCGCCGCTGCGCTTCGACAAACGGCTCGATCATGCCGTGATTCTGCGCCTGTTCGCGAATCCAGCGGTCGGAAAGTATCATTCAGGTCCCTTCGTTCTGATTCAGCCGATGCCGAGGTCGCCGGGCCCGAACGCATGGGGCAACAGGTCCGAGAGCATGTGCGTCTCGATCGCGCTCCCCTCGGCGCCGCCGCAATAGACCGCCAGGTCGCGCTTGCCCATCTGCGCTGCCTCGTTGAGCACCTGCCGGCAGCGGCCGCACGGGCGGATCGGGTCGGCGCCGTGGGCCTTGCCGTCGTCGCCGATCATCCCGCCGATGACGCCGACCGCCACGACATCACGCAGCCGTCCCTGCGCGTTCGCAGTGGCGAGCGCGACGGTCTCGGCGCAAAGCGACAGGCCGTAGCTGGCATTCTCGAAATTGGCGCCGGTGACGAGGCTGCCGTCGGTCAGCAGCAGCGCGGCGCCGACCGCGAAGTTCGAATAGGGCGCATGGGCATTGGCGGCGGCCGTGCGCGCCGCGGCGATCAGGCGTTCGGCGTCGCTCACGGCGCGACCACGTCCCAATGTACCGGGCGGTTGAACCCCGCGACGCGGCGGAAGGTCGATGCCTGCCAGATATGCCAGGGCCGCGGGAAATAGCTCGGCGCGACGAAGGACTGGACACCCCACAGGTCGCGCGGGATGGCTTGGCTCACCTGATATTCCGTGTCGAACGAGCGCGTGATCAGCAACACCGCGGGCTTGCCGCTGTGCGTTTCGATCGCCTGCAGCAGGCCGCGGATCTCCGCGAGCACGGCGTCGCGCGGCGGGCGCGCGGTGCATTCGCGGCGGAACCGCAGCTCGACCGCCGCGGGCAGGGCATCGGCGGTGCGCGGCACCATGCTCGCGAATACTTCCGCCTGCTCGCGCGCGAGGCGGCACAGCGAATAGGCATGCAGCGCGCCGCGCCGGATCCCCGCCTTTTGCGTGTCCTCCCAGTTCGCCGCGAACCGGGTGTCACGCACCGTGCCGTCGACCGCGCGGAGATAGGCGAAATCGACTCCTGCGCCCTTGGCCTGCAGCCAGTTGATATCGGCCTGCTCGCCCGACACGTCGACGCCCTGGACCGGATAGACTTCCCTTGCCGGCTGCCAGCCGATCGTCAGCAGCCAGCCGGCGAGCGCGATCGGCAGGAGGCCGAGCGCCACAGCGGCGAGGAAGCGAAGCGCGCGGTGCATCATGCCTTGATGTGCAACACGCAGATGAGCGTGAACAGCCTGCGCGCGGTATCGAAATCGAGTGCGATCTTGCCGTCGAGACATTCCTCGAGCAGCGTCGCCGCCTCGTTGTGGATTCCGCGGCGCGCCATGTCGATCGTCTCGATCTGCGCGGGAGACGCATCGCGCAGCGCACGATAATAGCTGTCGCAGATCGCGAAATAGTCGCGCACGTGGCGGCGGAAACGCGCGAGGCCGAGGATCACCATCTCAAGCACCGAGTTGTCCTCGCGGCGGATGTCGATCACCAGCCGCCCTTCCTCGACTCGCAGATGTACGCGGTAGGGGCCGGCATAGCCGTCGGCGTGCGGTCGCTGCGGCGCGAATCGATTATGTGCAAGCAGATCGGTGATCGCAATCTGCCGCTCCTGCTCGATCTCGGCCGAACGCCACAGAATCGAATGCTCGTCGAGCGTGACTTCGATGATGCGCGGATCGGCCATTGCCGTGGGGGTAATAGGGCCTGCACCGTCGCCGGGCAACGGCCATGGTCGCGGGTCTATAACCGTTATTCACATGGCAATGTGGTTGCCGCCTCGCGTCTATTGCTAGAGAAGCGAATCCCCATGCCCCAACCTGTACGCCTCCCGTTGCCGGGCCCCGACGAGGGCGCGACGCTTCCTCAGAATGTGGAAGCCGAAGCGGCGCTGCTCGGCGCGATGATGATCGACAACCGCATCGCCGAAGACGTGATGCAGAAGCTGACGCCCGAGCATTTCTTCGAGCCGGTGCACGGCCGGATCTATGAGGCGATCGAGCGGCTGGTGAGCGACAACCGGCTCGCGACTCCAGTGACGTTGCGCCCGATGTTCGCGACCGATCCGGCGATGCAGGAGCTCGGCGGGCCGACGTATCTCGCGCAGCTTACCGCCAATCCGGCAGGCCTGATCGGCGCGCGCGCGTTTGCCGACCAGATCTACGACCTTGCGCTGCTGCGCGCGCTGGTGACGGTCGGCCGCGGCATGGTCGAAGGCGCGCTCGACACCAGCGAGGACATCAACCCCGCCAAGCAGATCGAGGCAGCCGAACTCAGGCTCTACCAGGTCGCCGAGCAGGGCGGAGGCGATGGGTCGGTCAAGACCTTCACCCGCGCCGCGACGCTCGCGGTCAAGCAGGCCGAACGCGCGATGAACTCGGGCGGCGGCATCTCGGGTATCACCACCGGACTGACCGACCTCAACGCGATGACCGGCGGGTTCAATCGCTCGGACCTGCTGATCCTCGCCGGCCGCCCGGGCATGGGCAAGACCTCGCTCGCGACCAACATCGCGTTCAACGCCGCGCAGCGCTGGGCGCGCGACATGGAAGCCGGGATCGCCGAGGAAAAGTCGATCGGCGCGCCGGTCGCCTTCTTCAGCCTGGAAATGTCCGCCGACCAGCTGGCGATGCGTATCCTCTCCGAACAGTCCGAGATCGTCTCGGAGAAGATCCGCACCGGCCATCTCAGCCCAGGCGAGTTCCAGAAGTTCGCGCGCGCAGCCGCCGACCTCGAGAGCCTGCCGCTCTATATCGACGACACCGCCGGCCTCACCATCGCCGCGCTGCGCACGCGCGCGCGCCGGATGAAGCGCCAGCACAAGATCGGCATGATCGTGGTCGACTATCTCCAGCTGCTCTCGGGGAGCGGCAAGAGCCAGGGCGACGGCCGCGTGCAGGAAATCTCCGAGATCAGCCGCGGCCTCAAGACGCTCGCCAAGGAGCTGCACGTGCCGGTGCTCGCGTTGTCGCAGCTCAGCCGCGCAGTCGAAAGCCGCGAGGACAAGCGCCCGCAGCTCTCGGACCTGCGCGAATCGGGCTCGATCGAGCAGGACGCCGACATCGTGCTGTTCGTCTATCGCGACGAATATTATCACGACTTCAAGGCGCCCAAGGCGCCCGACGGCACTTCGACCCCCGACGAGATCGCGCGCTATTCGGCGTGGCAGGACGAACAGCTCAAGATCGCCAACAAGGCGAGCGTGATCGTCGCCAAGCAACGCCATGGCGCGACCGGCATCGTCGACCTGCGGTTCGATCGTCAGTTCACCAAGTTCAGCGATTTGGCGCAGGTCTATTGAGCGGAGTGCGCGAGGACGCGGCCGGCACTTCGACGAGCCGCTACCGCTTCAGTCGCGCTACAGCTGTCTGGGGATGTCTTGGCGGTTTTCTGGGCATCCTAGTGCTCGGTTATCTCGCGATCCTGTCGGCATCCGGCTATCTGCCGATGCGGCAGTTCAATTCGGCCAAATGGAAGGCGCAAGCTGAGCGCAACTTGCGCGTCCAGATGATCGAGTCGCTCCAATGGAGCTACACGTTGAAGGGCATGCGGCGGGCTGAGATCCTGAGCCTCCTCGGTCCGCCTGACGACACATCCTATTTCCGCGAATGGGACTATGTTTACTGGCTAGGCGACGAACGTGACCTGTTAAGCATAGATTCGGAATGGCTGGTTCTGCGCTTCGGTAAGAACGGTCGTGTCTCAGAATGGGCGGTGGTGCGCGACTGACATAGTGTCAGCGTTCCGAGGCATACCGCCACTGCATCGCCTTGCTCCCGTCGGTCAGCGAGGTCTCGGCTACCAGGGTGGCACCCTCGCGCCAATAGCGGATACGCTGGGGATAGTCATGCGCAGCATTTGTGAAAGTCGCCGAACGCGCGCCCGACGCGATTTGGCGGAACGCAGTGAAAGGGCCGCCCAGCGAGGCTTCATAATAGACCTGGCCGCCGCGCCTTTGGATGCGCAACTGCTCCTGCTCGACCGTCTTGCCCGCCTTGATTGTGCTACCCCGACCGAGCAGGCGCCGATGGCGGTCGACACGCCAGTGCTCGCAAGTGCGTGTGCCGTCGGCGGTTTCGGTACACCAGCGGCCGAGCATCCAGCCGAAGCCGATTCGCGGCGCCGCCCAAGCAGGGACCGGCAGCAGGCACAGTGCAATCGCGATCGTCAGCCGCATCATCCTCTCCTCCGGTGTTCGGCACCAGATAGCGCAATCGCCCGCGCTAGACTTGAACCGATGCGACAGGAATGATCGCGTGATGGAATATCGCGAACTGCCCTTGCCGCCATGCCTCGAGGGTCTGGTCGCCGCCGTGTGGACGATGCGGCACCAAGGCTCGGGCGACGAATGGATCGAGCATGATGCGACGCCCGATGGCTGCGTCGAGGCGATCCTACGGCTGACCGGCCGCTCGGCCTGGCGACGCGACCAGCCGGCATGCTTCGTTACCGGTCTCGGCACCCAGTCGATCCGCTTCGGGTTCAGCGGTGATGCGGAGTTCCTCGCGGTGAAGCTCTGGCCCTGGGCGTGGGAAGCGCTTGGCGGTGTGCCGTGCCCGAGTTTTGCAGACGACTGGCGCGCGCTCGATGACTCGCATCCGCTGAGCCAGTTGCTGGCGAACGGCCCGGAAGCCATTGTCGAGGCACTGGAGAGGGCAAAGCTCGCGCGCAATCCAATCGGCGAGGCGATCCTCGTCGCGCGTAATGTCGCCGATCTCGGCACCCGCGTTGGCTTGGCTCCCCGCGCACTGCAGCGCTGGTTCGCGCGCCACATCGGAATGTCACCACGCGACTATCTGCGCGTGCTGCGTTTCCGCGACACGTTGCGTGCGCTCCCGCATGACGAGGCGAAGCTCGCCGAGGTGGCGGCCGAACGCGGCTATGCTGACCAGGCGCACATGGCGCGCGACTTCCGCGCCATGGCCGGAACCGCGCCGAGGCGCGCGCGCAAGACGGCGAAAGGGCCCTTTCTCTAGCCATCCGAAACGACCGGAACCTTCTCGCTCGGGAGCTATTCCATACTCGGTGTGAAATGCTGTTTGAGTAGGAGCAGCTTATGGAAAACCGCAGCGTCGAGCATGTCCCAAGCGACATCGACAGCCCCAATATTTCGACCGAGAACCAACCGGAGGGCGCCGGACGACGCCCAAGCGATACGCTGGATCGCGAGCCAAAGCGCGACCCGCGGAGCGGCGGCAGTATCCCGGACGATTATGATCCGGAAACCCAGACGCGGATCGGCGAGGAAGACGACAGTCGCGCCGCACGCGAAGGCGTGCTCGAGCGGTGATGGAGCCACGTATGGATCGCCAGCCGTCAGATCCTTCGCCAGCAGAACATGGCGACGACTCTGCGCGTGGCGGCCAGCCGCCGGAACCGATCGAGGACCGGCCCAATGTGAGCAAAGTTCGACCTGACGACTACCCGGAGAAGGACCGGAAGGCAGCCGTTCCGGACCGCCGTTAGCGCAACGTGTACAGATAGGCGGCGATGTCGCGCGCGTCGCGATCTGAGAGACCCTGTTCGGGCATCGCCGTGCCTGGCGATACATGCTCCGGTATACGGATCCATACGATCAGGTTTTGCGGGTCGTTGCTCAACCGACCGCCGACGACCGCGCGGCGCGAAAGGCCGCGTAGGGAAGGTCCGGCGCGTCCGGTTGCGGTCGCCACGCCTGGAATGATGTGGCAGGCGCCGCAGCCGTTACGGGTGATGGCGGAGCGGCCGGCCTCGACACTTCCGCGCGTTATCGCTTCGGCAACGCGCCTGGTCTGGGCGGCCGTCTCACGATGCTGGACTATGCCCGACGCCAGCGCTCCGACCACGCCGGATGCGAGCAACAGGCCTACGAACTTGAGGCTAGACGGCATGGCCCGCCTCGCGGCTGCGTCCGAGCATCGTATGGACGACGACCAGCGCGCCGCCAGCGTGTACCATGCCCCCCGGAACCCACATCAGCAGTCCGGCCAATTGCTGGTCTTCGAGCGGCGACAGGTTGAACGGTGCCATGCCCATTGCCGCGTAGCGCGCGTACCAGGGGCTCATCGCGAACGCCATCAGCGCGCCCAATGCGCCCGAGACGAGTGAGGTCGCGAACAGGCACAGCGCGGCGGTTCCGCGCGGCGTCGTGCGCGCGAACATCGCGGTCCAGAACAGCAGCGCCGAGACGAGAAAGCTCAGATGCTGCACGGCATGCCATGTCTCGTCCGCCAGCGCCCGATCGAATAGCGACGGCGCGTGCCACAGCCACAGCGCGGCGGCCTGCAGCAGCGTGGCGGCCACCGGCGCAGTCGCCGTACGCCACGCGGGTACCAATGCGCCTCCGACACCACCCAGACCGCGGCGGGCATCGGCGGGGAAGGCCCAGAGAAGGATCGCCAGCGGGCGCGCCAGCACGAGCAAGGGTGCGGCGGCGAGCATCAGCAGTTCGTGCTCGAACATATGCGCCGCGAAGCTTCGCTCGCCGAGTTGGTGGAGTGGCGAAACGAGCGCGAACGCGAGCACTGCCCAGCCGATCAGGAACAGCAACGCCCGACGCGACAATTGCACGCCACCGGGCCCGGAGCGGCGGCGCAGGCGAACCCAGCCGGCAAAGAACAGCGCGAACGACAGGCCGAGCGGTCCGATGATCCAGACGTCCCAGGTCCACTCCGGGACTTGCGTTCCGACCCCGAGATCGTGCGCCCGCGCAGGCGCAGCCGCGACAAGCGCGATGGCGACGCAGAAGCGCGGCTTCACATCCATCGCGGCACCCAATAGACAAGCAGGTAGACTGGAAGCCATGCGAGCACCACGAAGGTCCAGTAGTTGGAATCGTCTTCGACATCGGAATATTGGTCGTCGCCGATCTCGTGCGTGAACAGCCAGACCGTCTGGACTCCGGTCTCGCCGAGCTCGGTCGCGATGTGGCTGGTGTGCAGCACCATCAGCATCCACACCACCGAGCCATATGCATCGTGATCCCAGCGGACATTGAGGTGGCCGAGCTCGATTGCTCGTAGCGCGACCAGACCAATGCCGATCAGGCACATGGCCAATGCCAGCCACCGCACCGGGCTTTCGCGCTTGCGCTTCGACTCGCGGAGTAGCCAGAGGTTCGGCACCTGGCTCGCGACCAGGGCGATAGTGAAGATGCTGCTCCATGTCAGGTCGGGCAGCGCGTCGCCGGGGGGCGGCCAGGAGGGGCTTCGCCCGAACAGATAGAGATAGCAGGCGGCGGCGAGCAGGAACGCCATGCCCTCGATCAGCATGAAGCCGAAATTTCCCCACCAGACCACGTGCTTCGCACCGGTCGCGCTGCCAGGCAGCGCGGACAGGTCGCCGGTGACGCGGACCGGGATCGTGTTCATCCGCCTCTCCGCGCAAAGGGGCCGGTGGTGGCGCGAGGTCGCGTCGGCCAGAACCAGATCGTGAGCGCTGCGCCGACCGGCACTGCACCCCACACCAGCGCCCATGGCGTAAAGATGCTGCCGACGAAAAGTGCAGATACCGCTAGGCCGGCGAACAGCGGCCAGATTGATGGTCCCACGCTGTTTTGGCGATATTCGGGTTCGGCTTCGACGATCGATGTCACCAGCACTTCGCGGCTGTCGGTGGCGAGGCCCTCCATCACTGCGAGCCCGTCTTTCGCTTCCCACAGCGGAGCGAAGCCGGTGACTACCGGCGTCCAGTCGAAATTGTGCTGGGGAGGCGGGGAGGGCGCGGCCCATTCGAGCGTCGCGCCGCCCCACGGATCGGATCCGGCTCGTCGGCCGCGGCGAAGGCTGACGACGGCGTTGAGCACGAACACGACGCCGCCGGATACGGCGATCGCGCTGCCGATCGTCGCGACGAGGTTGAGCGTTCCCCAGCCCAGCTCCGCAGGATAGGTGTACACGCGCCGTGGCATGCCCGTCAGACCGAGCAGGTGCATCGGAAAGAAGCCGAGGTTGAATCCGCCGACGATTAACCAGAAGGCGAGCTTGCCCCAGGCCTCGGACATCAACCGGCCGGTCGCCTTCGGATACCAAAAACAGAAGGCTCCGAAGAGTGGGAACATCGCGCCGCCGACCAGAACGTAATGCAAGTGCGCGACGATGAAATAGGTGTCGGTCAGTTGCAGGTCGAGCGGTGCCGCAGCCGCCATCACACCCGAAAGCCCCCCGGCCACGAAGGTCACGAGAAAGGCTACGATCCA
>Ga0068859_100001186_pt1 | contig 26604 bp, 20 predicted proteins | sample KBSSwiS22_FD_66585 | JGI IMG/M metagenome (GOLD analysis project Ga0068859, IMG submission 66585) | Switchgrass rhizosphere microbial communities from Kellogg Biological Station, Michigan, USA - KBS Switchgrass S2-2 | ecosystem: Host-associated > Plants > Roots > Rhizosphere > Soil ...
AAGACGGCCGGATCATAGTGCTCCAATCTGACGGCACGCAGCCGCGCGTCTTCGCGAATACGGGCGGACGCCCACTCGGGTTGGTGTTCGATCGCGCTGGTAACCTGATAGTCGCTGACGCGATTAAAGGGTTGTTGTCAGTGAACAAGTCCGGCGAGATAAAAGTACTGGCGGTTGAAGCTGATGGCATCAAGTTCGTTTGTCTTAACGATCTGGATGTTGGAGCTGACGGCACGATTTATTTCACTGAAGCGTCGAACAAGTTTCCGATGTCGCAGTTTGCGAACGATCTACTCGAGCATCAGCCCAACGGGCGTTTGCTGGCGCTCGATCCGCAAACTCAGAAGCCACGCACGTTGTTGCGAGATCTTTACTTCGCGAACGGAGTCGCGGTTAGTCCTGATCAATCGTTTGTGTTAGTGGCTGAGACTGGGAAGTATCGCGTGCGACGCGTGTGGTTGAAAGAACCAAAGCTCGGCCAGGACGACATCTTCATCGACAACCTGCCGGGCTTCCCTGACGGTATTTCCTCGAACGGTCGTGACCGATTCTGGTTGGCCCTGCCGACACCCCGCCTGCCAATCGTGGACCGCATGCTCCCCCACCCATTCTTACGCAAGATAGTTGCGCGGCTCCCGAAATTCCTCCAACCAGCGCCGCAACATTACTCATTCGTCCTTGGCTTGGACCAGAGTGGCCGCGTAGTCGAAAACCTCCAAAACAACTCGCCCGACTGCTACGCCGAAATCTCCAACGTCCTCGAACACAACGGCGCCCTCTATTTCGGCAGCATCGGCGAAGACACCGTGGGCCGCTTCCAACTGCACTAGCGTTTGCTCAAAGCGTCGTCGCTCCGGCCATCTTGTCGAGTTGTCGTGGGCTTTGCACAGAGTGTTATGCAGAGAAGATTTCTCGCGCAAAGGCGCAAAGGCGCAAAGCGCTGCCGCGTTTCTACGGGTTTTCTTTGCGCCTTTGCGCGAGAAAAATCCCTTCTCTGACAGAAGCTTGGATGGATTTGAGTACTTTGTGCAAAGCCGTTGGCGTGTTGGCGTGTTGGCGTGTTGGCGTGAGTACCCATTGAACAGTGTATAGCTCTGTGGCACAAGGGGTTTTTGGATCTCAGTGAATTTCCTATGGAATTTTGCCCGGTGCGTAGTGGGTATACAGATGACGGCTAAGACGATAACTCCGCGTTTCGCAAAATCTCCTTAAACCGAAGGAATCTGCACATTAAGCTCCCGCCACATCTGCGGCACAAGAGTTGTAACTCAAATCAGCGTCGGAACGGTCGGGTAGACAGTCTGACGCGGCAAACCCCCTCTCTTGGAGTAGAAAACGACAATGATTAACCTCTTAGCAGCGGCTACCTCAGTGCCTCAAAATGCCTTCAAGACTACCGAACTGGTCGGAAGTCTGATGCATAAACTCTCACCCGAGCTGATCAATACCATCAGTACTCTCGGCGTCGACCAGCGATACTCAACTCTCGAAAATTATCCGGATTTTCTTTGCGGCAAACCGAAGATAGCCAACAGTTCCACCAGCGAACTCGGTGTGGCCGCTACCAGTCGCTGCATTCACGAATGGGGAGGTGATCCGACCCGAATCGGTCTGCTAGTCGCGGCAACCAACACGCCTGACCAGATGTTGCCGTGCCTGGCGTCCGAGATCATGGCAAAAACACACGGACTACTCTCAAGGTCCGTGTGCACTGTCAATATGCAGGCACAGGGTTGTTCCGTGTTACTTAAGTCGATTGAAGTTGCTCAGTGGTACCTGGCAGCAAATCCCGGCAAGCTCGCGATAGTGGTGATGTCCGAAGCGCACACACCATTCGCCGCTCCCCTGCTGCGCGAGGAGTATTCCGGGTACCGCGAAATCATTAGATTGAGGAAAAATAGCAGACTCGACATCGAGCAGTTCGAACAACAAAAGTTGGATACAACCTTCGTGATCCAATCCATGCTTTTCGGAGATGGTGCGGTCGCGTTGCTGGTAGGCAGTGAAGAAGGAAAACCTGCGTTTGGACCAATCTCGCACCTGACGAACGATCAGCCAAACGATATGAACCTGCTCACGATGACCAGCAGCAGCTCACATCCCTTCCTCAAAGGAAGGCCGCAATACTTCATGCAGCCGAACGTCCCCTCGCGCGGCGCGCATTATGCAGTGACTACCGTCAAGAACGTCCTGCAGCATCCCGATTCGCCAGTGTCAGATCTGACAGAAGTTGATGACTGTTTGATTCACACCGGCAGCAAGAAGATTCTCGACGGCGTTTGCACTCAACTGGATCTCGAACCGGATTCAGCAAAGGTCCTCGGGTCTTACCAGGTCCTCGAACGCTACGGCAATTTGTCGAGCGCTTCGACCGGTTTTATGTTGGCTGAGAAGAGCGAGTGGTCTGGTCCGGCGATAGTCGTTGGATTCGGAGTCGGTTTCGCCGCCAGCGCCGGAATCATGAACTTCAACTAAGATTTATGCGGATTTTTACGGATGAACGCAGATACTCTCGTTTCTCGTGAGAGTGTTGATGGTCGATCCTACTTGTGCGAAGTCGAAGGGCTTGCCGATGATAGCGTCAACGAGATTTTCTTCACCCGTTGGCGGAACAGTGTTTGGTCCATAACCAGTTACGAGAACGATCCGCACGCCGGGCCAGTCTTTTCGAATCAGCCGCGCAGTTTCCCAGCCGTCCATCTCAGGCATTGCGAGATCGGTAAAGACAAAGTCAAAGGCACCGCTGCGCATCTTTTCAACTGCTTCGTGTCCACTTTCAGCGAGCTCCACGCGGTGATGAACTGCTAGAAGCATTTCGGCGAGTGTTTCTCTGACGGGCTTCTCATCGTCAACAACGAGAATGCGCAAACTCGGTGCGTCACTCAGAACTATCGATACCTCATCAGACGTAGTTTCTGCTGCGACTGCCGGGAGATCGATCGTGAAGTTAGCGCCGCTGCCGGGTTCGGAAACGACACTGATCGAACCCGAGTGACGTTCAATGATGCTGTAACTGACTGACAGTCCGAGTCCGGTGCCGTGCGCGCCTTTGGTCGAAAAGAACGGCTCAAATATTTTCTGTCGCACGTCTTCCGGCATACCCATGCCGTTGTCAATGAAGTGTAGTTCCAGGCGACTGTCTTTGCGACGACAAGTCACGAGCACCTTACCTCCACGCGGCATCGCGTCGACTGAATTCACAATCAGATTAACGAATACCTCGCGCAGCTCAGACGCGCTGCCGTACGTGAATTGCTCACTCTCCGTGTCGAGTTTGACCTCGTATTCGAGCCCTCGAATACGCGCTTCGTTTTGCCAACGAGTTCTGGTTATTTCAACAGCGTCATTAAGTAAACTCGCGACATCAACAAGCTCAAATTCCTTCACGGCGGATTTGCGTGCGAACGTCTGAATGCGACGCACGGTCGCAGCAGCATCCTCGGCGGAAGTCTGAATGATGTCGAGGTTGCGCACTAGCGCCGGGTCGTGAACCTGACGTCGCAGCAACTGTGCGCGTCCAAGGATCGCAGCCAGTGAATTGTTGAAGTCGTGGGCCACGCCGGATGCGAGTTGGCCCAACGCGCGCAGTTTGTCGGCACGCGCAGCGCGTTCACGTTCTTCCTTCTGCTCGGTGATGTCGCGCGCGATACCAAGCACACCGGTAGTTCGCCCTTCGACGACGAGCGGTGAATTGTCGACGCGCGCATATCGCAGTTGTCCGTCATAAGCGAAGTACCGCATCTCGTAAGTTTGCGGCGAGCCGGTTAACGCAGCCGCGAGCTTTTGGCGGACCAAATCGCGATCGCCTTCGTAGACCATACTCAGCAACGGCCGCCCAATGAAGTTGCTGCGCTGATAACCGAGGCCTTTCAATGTGGCTGTGTTGCACCACTTGAAGTTGCCGTCAGGATCCACTGCATAAATCGACTCACGCGCGCTCTCGAGAATATTCGTCAACAACGACTGATGCTCGCGTGCGACAGCCTGAACCTTGCGCAGATCCGAAAGATCGCGCGCAGTGCAAACTACCGCGACGGCCTGGTTATTCTCATCAACTACCGGCTCAACTGAAACCAACAACGGCCGGTTGAGACGATTCGGAGTGATCTCAATCGTCACACTGCGGCCGGTTTCGAGCGCCTTTTCAACCACGCACGCTTCGTCCTCTTCGCTGGTACGGAGGATGTCGCAACACTGACGGCCGAGCAGTAATCGCGGATGAACTGCTTCCATCGTAGCCCCGGCGCGATTGACGCGTTTGAGTTCGCCGTTGCTGTCAAATATGAAAATACCGTCCGACATTGCGTCGAAGGTCGTTTCCCACTCGGTCTTTCCGCGCGCCACCATTTCAAACAGTTCGGCTTGCGCTATACCGACGGCGATTCGTTCCGCCAGCGCTTCTACCAACGCGATTTCATCTTCGTTCCACAGACGTATGCGGTCCGTTTGGTAGATACAAAGTGAGCCGCGAAATTGTCCCTTGATGAATATCGGATAGTTGATTTGCGAGCGGATGCCAAACTGCTCAGCCCGCCGGCACACGTACTCCGCTAACGTAGGCGAAGAATCTTCGTAATTCGCGGCGTCATCAACAATGAGTGGCTGTCCTGACTGCGAGAGGCGACACCCGATCGGATCGTCACAGTTAATAACGCTGTTTTGAACAGTTCTGCCGCCCGGCCCGAGGTATTCGTATTCGAGAGGTTCGCTAACACCTTCGCTGTCGTACAAACAAAGCTGAACTCTCGACGCCACCAGCGCTCGCCCGAGTTCGAGCGTCGCCGTGCGCAACACTTCAGGCAAACTCAACGACGCGCGAATCGCCATCGTCAAACGATTCACCAGAGCTTCGCGTATCGACGTGCTTTCCGCTTTTTGATAAAGCTGCGCCTGGCGAATCGCGATGCCGGTTTGATCCGCAACAGCTTTAGCGAGGGCGATGTCAGCCTCGCTCCACTGCCTGACTTCTTTCGTGGTCGAAAGCGCAAAACCCGCAGGCACGTCGTCGCCCACTCTAATCGCGACGTACATGATCGACTTCACATTCGCTTTCGCAAGTATGCTCTGGTAGAGATCGGCGACGCGTGGATCGTTGGCCGCATCGTTAAAAGCCAAAACGCCTGTGGTACCAAGGGCCGAAAGCAGCGTTTTGACATGAGAGAGCGCGAAATCCGATGCGGCAGGTTCCACATCAGCCACGTGATACTCGGCGACATTCATCCCACACTCGGCGCGGACGTCTCTCATGTAGAGTGAACAACGATCCACCTCGAGATAAGAACCCAACTCTCTAACTGCCGTCTGATAAATCTCCTGACTATCGAGAGAGCAGCGAATCGCCTGGGAAATACGATGAGTCATCGCCTCGCGTTGGGCTTGTTGGGCCAAAAATGCCTGGCTCTCGCGCAGAGCTTCTTCCGAATTTTTGCGCTCGGTGAGGTCGCGGCCGATTCCCTGCACGCCAACAGGCTTTCCGTCGCTGAAGATTAAACGCGTGCTGACTTCGAGCCGTACTCGTTTGCCCGGCTTCGCGATGATGTCGATCTCGTAAACAGTCGAAACACCTTCGTTCGCCTTTTGCGCCATCATCTCGCGCGCGAGAGTTAGATACTCCGGCGCGATCACGTCAGCAATATTCATCTGCGCTGCTTCTTCGCGCGAGTAGCCGGTGATTCGTTCGCCACTGCGATTGAGCGACGTGAAGTTTCCTTGCAGATCGTGCGTGTAGATGATGTCGTTGGCGTTCTCGAAGAGTTCGCGATAACGCTCTTCGCTTTCACGTATCGAGTTCTCGGCTCGACGTGCTTCAGTGATGTCTGTCGCAACTCCAATGACGCCTAATACATTGTCGCGTTCATCTGTGAGTGGAGAGTAACGAACTTCAAAAACAAGATCTCGCACCGTCACCGATGACGTAAACGACTCGCCTCTCAAAGCTCGTCGGAGGTTTTCACCGACCTGCGGTGAATCCCTGTAGACTTCAAAAGCCGATTTGCCCACCAGCTCACCGGCGTGCAGCGAGAGACTCTTCAAACCTTCGCCTGCACACAAAGTGAAAACGCCGTTCTGGTCGACAGCAAAGAGAATGAGTGACGCGCTTGCTACGACCGTGCGCAAACGCTTCTCTGCTTTTCGCAGCGCCTCGCGTGCCTGCTTCTTTTCAGTAACGTCTCGGAAAACTGCCAGCACGGCAGATCTGCCTTCCGAAGAGAAAGGCAAACCGGTTACTTCAACGTCAAGCTCGGATCCATCAAGACGAAGACACTTTTGTTCCGCAAGCTCGGTGGCTCTTTGAAACCCCATTATGTAATCAACGCGTTCGCGAACGTGCTCGTGATAATCCGGATGGACCACGTCGAGAATCGACTTGCCGATCAATTCCCGAGCACTGGACGCGCCCCATAGTTTTACGGCCGCGGGATTGACGTAAGTAAATTTGCCTGCGTGGTGAACGACGATCGCATCAGGCGACAACTCAACCAGACTCCGATAACGCTCTTCACTCTCTTTCAACGCTTTGCCGATGCGATGGCGCTCAACCAGTCGCGCGACCTTCACCAGTAATTCTTCGTTTCGGAACGGCAGTTCGAGATAGTCGTCGGCGCCCGCGTACAGACCTTCGATACCGGCCTCGTCTGAAGTGGCGAGCCCGCTGATGAGGAGCACCGGCACGTAAGCAGTGCGCGCGTCTTCCTTCAAACGGCGGCACAGCTCGAGACCGCCAACATTGGGCATGATCACATCGCTGACGACGATGTCGGGATTGAAGGAGAGTGCGAGGCGGATTGCCTGGGCGCCATCGACCGCGGTGGCAACTTCGTAACCTTCCATTTCGAGGAGATCGTGCAGTAGATCGAGTATTTTCCTGTCGTCATCAACGATCAGGATCCTGCCCCGGTCTGAGGTGCTGCTGGTCATCTAGTCTGTTTTCCGGCCGTAAGTAAGGAACCTCGGGAGGAAAATGGAGATTTGGTGCGGTAGTTCCTTGCAGTGCTAAGGCAAACACACTGGCGGAGAGGAGTATAACAGGTTTGGCTAAGGTTTGTCAGCCATGTGTATTAACGGGTGGTGTCTTAATCGATCGATTTTCTCTGCGTTCTCGGCGTATCTCAGTGTTCTCTGCGTTAAAAGGCAACTAAACGCAGAGGGCGCAGAGATACGCCGAGAACCGCAGAGAAGAGTTTTAAATTAAGGCACCACGTATTAACGCAAATTACGCGAAAATCATTGGTCCTGGGTGCGTTTGCGCGTAGCCGGCTCGGCCCCGGTAGTCTTGGCGAAATAGCCGGAGCGGTAGTTCAACTTGAGGTTTTGATCGCGCAGGGCCGGGTTTATCACCTGGATCTCAATCTTGCGGTAGGAGCCATCCCGGGCCTTGTTGCTGGGTGAATAAGCCACCAGATACTGCTCGCGAAGGTCTTTCTGGATCTGGGCAAAGGCGTCGCGGAGATCACGTACGCCACGTGGAAAGTAGGCCCGCCCGCCGGTCTTTTCCGTCACTTTCCGCAATGAGCCCTCGTCGACGTTGAACGTGTAGCGGTCGCCGATTCCGATCGCGTAGATAAGCGCATCAGCCTTCTGGGCCTTCTCGATTGCCTCGTGAATCTTCATACGGCTGCTGGTGTCTTCACCGTCAGTCAGCAGGATGATCGCGCGTCGCGTGTGTTCCGCGGAAGAGCTCATCAATTCGTCGGACGTTGCCCATACCGCGTCCCAGATTGCAGTAGAGCCCGCTAGACTCTGATTGGTTCCGGAAATCGGCGGAGTGCCGTTAACGACCACGCCGCCGCCTATGTAACCCGAAGGTGGCACAAACTCGACGCGATCGATCGCCCTGCGAAGGCGTTCTAAACTTCCAGTGAAGCCCTGCTCCAGGGTCGTCTCGCCAGTGAAGGAAACAACGGCGGCTTCGTCCTTGTTTGCTCGCAGCACATTTTCGAGAAATGAGCGGGCCGCTTCTTTTTCATCGGGCAGCGTGCGTTCTTCGGACGCGCTCGTATCGATGAGTATCGCGAGTGAGAGTGGCAGATCGATGTTTTGTTGGAACGTGAAGATCTCCTGTGGCTGGCCGTCTTCCAATACCCGGATGTCTTCGGCTTTCAAAGTGCTGACGAAGCGTTTGTTCTTATCAGCGGCCGTGAAGAAGAGGTTGGTCAGGTTTGTCTCGACCTTGACTACTTCGTCCGAGTCCTGCGGCACTTCTTCGCGTTTCGGCGTTGGTGACGGTGATGGAGTTGCATTAGCGCCTGGCGTGCTCGTCTCGTTTTTCGCAAATTGACTACGGTTAGCTATTCCTCCACACAACAGAAGAAAAACCAGAACGAATAAAACTATTGAGCGATATTGCATCTCTTACTTCCAGTCTGTTTATTGCGCGACACTGTCGGAGATAGCTTTGTAACCTCGCTTGGTCCTTACTTTCAGATCGCCGTGTCCGTCCGACAACTTGACATCGATCTTTCGGAACGTTCCGTCGTAATGCTTATTCGTTGGATCGTAAGTGACGAGATACTGCGCGCGCAGCTCTTTCGAGATCTTCGTGAACGAACGCTCGAGTGAGAGCATGTCGCCCGTAAAAAATGCCATGCCGCCTGTTTCTTCCGACAGCGTTAGCAGGTCCTTGTCTTTCTTATCGGCTACTTGTCCTGCTTCAACGCCCGGTACTGTTGAGAGAAAACCGGCTTTCGTCGAGATCGCGAAGATAGTTGTTTCAGTTCTTTGCGCGATATCGATCGCGTCGCGCAAGTTCGCGCGACTATAAGTGTCTTCACCGTCCGTCACGATCAACAGCACGCGGCGTCCCGGAACCGAGCGCATCTTCTCGTCGCAAAACTGCCACACTGCATCGAACAGCGCGGTCTGCTTGCCCATCTTCTTAACGCCGTACACAGCTTTATCGAGCAGGTCGAGCTTATCGGTGAAGTCCTGCAATAGTTTGATCTCATCGTCGAACGTGGCAAAGAGCACGCGATCTTTACGCGGCTTCACCACTGTTTGAATAAAATTCATCGCCGACTCTTGTTGAAACTTCAACTTACCGGCTGTTGACGGAGATGTGTCCATCAGGACAGCGACGTAGAGCGGCGTCGTTTGTGAAAGATCGTCGGAGAAGGTTTCAATCGTCTGCGGTACTTTGTCTTCGAGAATCGCGAAGTCGCTCTTAGTCAGGCCGGGTACGAAATTACCTTTCTTATCAGTGACCGTGATCGGCAGCCGGACACGTCGAATCAAGATCCTTTCCGTGCCCTGCGGGTTTTCACCGGGCGGTGGAGTTGGCGATGGCTTCGACTTTTGCGCAGACGCCGACAGCGTGGCAGCCGTAATCACAAAAATGACCGACAAATATTTGAATAAAAACTGTGTTAGACGTGCTGACATGCTAATGGAAATGTTCGGGAGCTGAGGTTCGATGCGATTGCCCCTGAACTTGTTGCCCTTTCTCGGCTATCAGTAGGACTATAAGTCCTATTTAGCGGTGCTACAATGCGCCAGAACTGCTGATGCCCGACAGCCCGAACAACCTAGCTTCAGCGAATAGCAATTTACCACCAGAGTACATCGCCCATTATCGCATCTTACGCAGGCTGGGCAAGGGTGGTATGGGTGAGGTGTTGCTCGGTGAAGATACGAAGCAACACGGTCGCAAAGTCGCGCTGAAAGTTCTGCCGCAGGAAGTAACGAAGTCAGAGAGTCGCCTGCGCCGTTTCAAACAGGAAGCTCGGGCGATCCTCGCGCTCAATCATCCAAACATCCTCACCATTTACGAGATCGGCCAGACCGACGAAGGCTATTACATCGCCACCGAATACATCGAAGGCGAAACGCTGCGTCACTGTCTCTGGCGTGGTCCAATAAAGTTTGACGAAGCGCTCGGCGTCGGCATTCAAGTGGCTATGGCTCTCGAAGCGGCGCATGCGGCAGGCATCGTTCACCGCGACATAAAGCCGGAGAACATCATGTTGCGGCAGGACAAGTTTGTGCGCGATCGATTCGTGAAAGTGCTCGACTTTGGACTCGCGAAACTCACCGATCGCGAAGCCCCAAGCTCTGACCCCGAAGCTGTGACGATTCCGATCACTGAGACTAGTCCGGGCACGGTCATGGGCACGACCGGCTACATGTCGCCCGAACAGGCGCTGGGTGAAAGCATCGACGAGCGTTCTGATGTTTTTAGTCTCGGAGTTGTGCTTTACGAAATGGTGGCCGGGCACCCGCCGTTCAAAGGCAAGACCGATAGTCATACGCGCGTTTCCATCATCGATCACGATCCGCAGCCGTTGGTCCATCTCGTTCCGAACGTCCCGCGGCAGTTCGAACGAATCATTGCGAAGGCGCTGGCCAAGGATCGACTCAAGCGCTATCAAACGATTACGGATCTCAAGCTCGATCTCGAACAGCTCCGAGACGAGCTGCACACGTCGGATACCGGGGAATTAGCGCGCCAGGAAGCGCGCGAAACACAAACCGACATGGTTACGTCCGTGCCGACGGTCGCGAAAACACAAGTCATCACCGTGACTGGAGAAGCAACCACTTCCGGCTTTACTACTCCCGCGCCAGGTCGCAAGCGATGGCTGGCCTATGGTGTTGCAGGCGCACTCGGAGTGTTGCTGTTGGTGGTGGCTGTAGTTCTTTTTGCGAGGTCAAGACCGGCGATAGACTCGGTTGCCATCCTGCCGTTTGTAAACGACAGTAACGATCCAAACGTCGAGTACCTGTCTGACGGAATCACGGAAAGCATCATCAACAGTCTTTCGCAACTACCCAACCTGACGGTGATGTCGCGCAATGCAGTCTTTCGATTCAAAGGTTCGAACCTCGATCCCGTTGAAGCGGGCCGCAGTCTAAACGTCGGTGCGGTGCTGACCGGACGTTTGTTGAAGCGCGACGATCGGTTTGTCATCAAAACAGAGCTGATCAAAGTGGCGGATGGGTCGCAGCTCTGGGGTGATGAGTACAACAGCAGCTTCGCCGATATTTTTTCAGTGCAGGAGGAAGTATCGAAAAAGATCTCGCAGAACTTGCGGCTGCGACTCACGGGCCAGGATGAAGAGAAGCTCGCGAAGCGTTACACGCACGATGCGGAAGCGTATCAGCTTTATTTGAAGGGCCGGTATTTCTGGAACCGGCGTAACGAAGAAGGTTTTCGCAACGGCATCGAGTACTTCAAACGCGCTGAAGAAAAGGATCCGACTTTCGCGCTCGCGTTTTCAGGACTCGCTGATTCATACGCACTTCTTTGCGACATCGGCGTTGTGCGGCCGGTCGATGAAATGCCGAAAGCAAAGGCGGCCGCGCAGAAGGCTGTCGATGCTGACCCGACGCTGGCCGAAGCCTACACGTCGCGCGCGTTTGTTCGACTCGCTTACGACTGGGACTGGCTCGGTGCGCAAAGCGATTTTCAGCAGGCGATCAGGTTGAACCCGAAGTATCCAACTGCGCACCAGTGGTATGCGTCGTACCTGATGCAGATGGGTAAGTTCAGTCTCGCGAAGGCGGAGATCGAAGAAGCGCACAACCTCGATCCGCTGTCGCCAATCATCAGCGCCAACACCGGTCTCTATTCGTATTACGAGCACAACTACGACGATGCGATCGCGAAGTACAAAGTGACGTTGCAAAGCGATCCGGATTTCTGGGTTGCGCGTCACTACCTTGCGCTTGCTTACGTGCAGAAAGGGATGCACCAGGACGCGATCGCGGAGTTGCGCAAACTGATCAAAGCGCCGCCGGGTGGTCCAATACCTGATCAGGTGGTAGAGGCTGAGTGTGAAGCGTCGTCGTCGCTGGGTTTTGCGTATGGTATGGCGGGGAAGCGAGCGGAGGCGCAGGCGATTCTCAATCAGATCGAGGCGTTATCGAAGCGTCGCTACGTTTCGCCGCTGTACTTCGCGATCGTGTATGCGGGGCTGAAGGATAATGATAAGGCGATTGAGTATTTGGATAAGGCCTTCGAGGCGCGTCACCCGGGACTGGTGCTGATCCGGATCGAGCCCATGTTTGACGGGCTTCGCAGCGACGAACGGTTTCAATCGTTGATTAAACGTTTCGAACCAATCCCGTAACCACAGATTACACGGATTAAATCCGGATTTTTATCCGTGTAATCCGTGGTTCAAAAAGTCTGACAATTCCGCGGGCAGCGGGCATTCGAACTTTACGAACTCGTTTGTTGCGGGGTGTCTAAAGCCGAGCTTCTCTGCGTGCAGGAAATGTCGTTTGAGATGGCGAATGCGCGCGCGCAGTTGTGGATCTTGAATGGTGTTATCACGCCCGCCACCGTAAGTCTCGTCGCCCACCACCGGATGCTTCAACCACGCAAGATGAACGCGAATCTGGTGTGTCCGGCCCGTCTTGAGTTCAACATCCAAGAGTGTGAACCTATCAAAACCCTGCCGCACACGATACAGCGTCAACGCATTGCGCCCGCCACGCACGACCGCCATGCGCGTACGGTTTGACCGATCGCGTGCCAGCGGCTGATCGATCTTCCCTGAACCCGCACTCATCCGCCCATGGACCAGCGCCACATACGACTTAAACACAGTTCGATCCCGAAACTGATCCGAAAGATTCTCCAGCGCGCTTTCGGTTTTTGCGACGACGAGCAACCCGGACGTGTCACGATCCAATCGATGCACGATTCCCGGCCGCACCTCACGGCCCGGCAGTTGTTGAAAGTGATACGCAAGTGCGTTGGCGAGCGTCCCTGACGGTGTGCCCGACGCAGGATGGACCACGAGCCCGGCCGGTTTGTTCACTACCACCAGCACCTCATCTTCGTAAACGATCTCGAGTGGAATATTTTCCGGCGTGAAGAGATCCGCCGGCGGCGCTATCAAATCAACTTCAATCTCGTCATGTTCGCGGAGTTTGTAGGAAGGCTTTGCGACTTTGCCGTTTACGAGTACGTCTTCGTTTTCGATCAGACGTTGCAGACGCGCCCGACTCCAGCCTTCAAATTGCGAAGCAAGGTAAATGTCAAGACGCGTGCCGGCATGTTCTGGTCCAATCTGTGTAATCTGTGGATTACCCATTGCGCCGTTCAAAATCCTTCATGAACGACACGAGTGCTTCAACTCCCGCGCGCGGGAAGGCGTTGTAGATCGACGCACGAATACCGCCGACCGAGCGATGCCCTTTCAATCCATCGAGGCCCTGCGCCGTTGCCTCAGCAACAAACTTCTTCTCCAACTCTTCAGCCGGCAAACGAAACGTGACGTTCATCGTCGAACGACAATCAATGTCCGCATGACCGCGATAGAAGTCAGTGGCGTCAATCGCTTCATAAATGAGCCGCGCCTTCTCTTCATTCTCACGCTCCATCCCGGCGAGGCCGCCTTTCTCCTGCAACCATTTGCACACGAGACTGAGAATGTAAATGCCCCACGTGTTCGGCGTGTTGTAGAGAGACTTGTTTTCGACGTGAATGCGATAGTCGAGCATCGTCGCCAGGTTCTCGGGAATGCGTTGTAACAAGTCGTCGCGCAGGATTACGACGGTCACACCGCTTGGTCCCATGTTCTTCTGCGCGCCGGCGTAGATGATTCCGTATTTACTTACGTCAACCCGGCGCGAAAGAATGTCAGACGAAGTGTCTGCAACGAGTGGTACATCACCAACGTTCGGCTCGCGTTTCCACTGCACACCCTCGATCGTTTCGTTGCTCGTGATATGGACATAAGCCGCGTGGCTGTTCAAACTCATCTCATCGCGCGACGGCACGCGCGTGAAGCCGCCGTCAGCCATCGTCGCGGCAACGTTCACGGCGCCGACTTTCTTCGCTTCCTTCAACGCTTTCTTGCCCCAGCTTCCGGTGAGCACGTAGTCAGCGCTACCGTCCGCGGGCAGAAAGTTCATCGGCACCATCGAAAACTGCAAACTCGCGCCACCCTGAAGAAAAAGAATGTGATAGTTGTCCGGAACTTTTAGAAGCTCGCGCAGACCCGCTTCGGCGCGCCCGATGATCTCGTCAAACGTCTTCGAGCGATGACTGATCTCCATCACCGACATGCCGACGCCGGGAAGGCTGACCATGTCGCGTTGAGCTTCTTCCAAAACCGGCAACGGCAAAACCGCGGGGCCGGCGCTGAAGTTAAAAATTCGTTCCGTCATTGCTATCTCCATTAACTATTCTTCAAATCGCGAGCGCAAAGCTTTACCAGCCACTTTCGTCACAAACGATCTCGGGAAGATCCGTTCGGCTTCAACCGTGAGCAAGTTGGTCCAACCTGAAACAACTGTGCTCTTCTTCCGGTTGAGTGCGCGCAGCGCCGTTTCCACTACTTCCTCCGCAGTTTGGATCGTGCGCATCGGCGGACGATCGATCCCCGACGCTTCGAAGAAATTGGTTTCGGTGACGCCGGGGCAGAGCGCCATCACGTGAACTCCGTGCGAGCGATTCTCGTCCCAGAGTGCTTCAGAGAACGAAAGCACGAAAGCCTTCGACGCCGCGTATGTGGCCATGTAAGGCACCGCCTGAAAACCTGCGGTTGATGCGACATTGATGATCGTGCCGCGTTTGCGTTCGCGCATCGGTTGCAGAAAACGATGCGTGAGATCGACGAGAGCTCTGATGTTTAGTTGGATTATGTCGAGCTCGTGGTTGAGATCGAGTTTGACGAAGTCGCCCATCGAGCCGAAGCCGGCGTTATTGATGAGCATCTCTATCTCCAACTCACGTTTCTTCGTTTCTTCGAAGAGCTGCGCGGCGGCATCGGGTTGTTGCAGATCGAGTGCAACGTACTGAGCGCGGATGCTGGTCAAACGTCCGAGCTCGTTACACAAGGCGATGAGCTTGTCTTCCGAGCGAGCGACAAGCAAAACGTTTCTGCCGCGGGCGGCGAGTTTTCTGGCGAAGGCCGCTCCAATTCCTGAGGATGCTCCGGTAATGAGGGTTGTGTTCATCAGGTCAGCGTTCATCCGCGTACATCCGCGGCTTTCAACTCAAGCAGATCGAGCTCGATGATATCCGCATTGCCGGTTTGAAGTTTGTTGAGGCATTCCCTCGTCGGCGCGTTGTCCAGGTTGATGCGAGCCACGGCTGCTGCCGCGCCTTCAAAGACGATGTTCTCCATCTCCTGAACATTGATGTGCTCTGCTTTGATCGCATCGAGCACGCCGGCCAGCACTCCCGGTCGATCGCGATGACGAACTACCAGACGGTGTGTCGCGGGGGTTTGGCGCGCGAGGTTAACGACGTTCGGCACCTTGCCCGTTTCTCTGAACTCCTTCACGATGCGTACGGTCTCGGCTGCAATTGCTTCCTGCGCCTGATCGGTTGAGGCGCCGATGTGATGTGTGCCGTAAAGTCCTTCCTCTTTGACTATCTCATCCTGAAACTCGCCCGCGCTGCTTGTCGGTTCAACTGCATAAACGTCAAGCCCGGCGCGAATGCCACGACTACGCATGGCTACGGCCAGCGCTTGTTGATCGACAACTTCTCCACGCGCCGTGTTGATGAAGTAAGCGCCTTCCCGCATCGCGTTGAAGAAGTCGGTGCTGAGCAGGCCCTTGGTTTCCGGATTCAAAGCGAGGTGAACGCTGACAACATCCGACGCGTTCGCGACCGCCTTCGGCGATTCCTTCAACTCAACGCCAAGGAGCGCAGCGCGCTCAGTCGTCAAACTCCGGCTCCACGCCACCACCGGCATCCCAAACGCGCGCGCGCGCGGGATCATCTCCTGACCAATTTTTCCGACTCCAATCAAACCGAGCGTACGACCAAACAGACCACGCGCTTTTGAAAACTCCTTTTTGTTCCACTCACCGCGTCGCAACGTCACGACGTTGTCAGCAATGCGCCGGTCGAGTGCGAGGATCAGTGCAAACGCGAGTTCAGCAACCGCGATCGAGTTCTTGCCGGGACAATTCGAAACGTAAATGCCGCGCTTCGAAGCGGCGGCAACGTCGATGGTGTTGTAACCGGCGCCCGCGCGCACGACCAGTTTCACTGGTCCAGCGTCGAGCATTGGCTCCGTTACTTTTGTTCCTCTAACGACGAGCACGTCCGGTGCTTCGTTTTTGATAGCAGCCACGAGCGCGTCGTCTTTCAGATCCGGCTGATAGGAGATCTCGCAACCCAGCGACTGCAAGCCATCGCGCCCCGACTGTTCGAATTTGTCTGCAATTAACACTCGCATAAATTTAAATAGTGTGTATCAACAAACCATCACGTAACTTCGGTTCGAACCACGTCGACTTCGGCGGCATGATCTCGTTCGCGTCGGAAACCATCAACAATTCCTCGACCGTGGTTGGAAAGAGTGAAAACGCGACGGCTGCTTTGCCTTCATCTACTAAACGTTCGAGCTCCTTCGTTCCACGAAGACCACCGATGAAATCAACTCGCTTATCAGTGCGAATATCCTTGATGCCAAGGATTGGATCCAATAGCCGATCCTGAAGAATACTCACATCAAGACTCTGGACAGTCCCCGCGGGCTGCGTTGCCGCCGGTGAAAGTTGCAGCCCGTACCACTTGCCGTCGAGATACATGCTCCAGTGGCCACGCTGCCGCGGCTCCGGATTCGCATTCTCAGTGACCGTAAATTGCGATCTGATCTCATCGAGAAACTCTTCTTTCGTGAGTCCATTGAGATCGTGAACGGTGCGGTTGTAGGCGAGTATCTGCACTTGCGAGTCAGGGAAGATGACCGTCAGAAAATAGTTGTAATCCTCTTTGCCTGTGTGCGCGAAACTCTCTTGCTTCAACTCCGCACGCGCACGACTCGCACTCGCCGCACGATGATGACCATCGGCAATGTACAACAGCGGCACTGACTCAAAACTCCTGACGAGCGCATCCGTCTGATCGAGACGCCAGATCGTGTGACGCACACCATCCGCGGCAGTCAGATCAAACAGCGGTCCGGCACTGATCGCAGCAGCGACTTGTTCGTCGATCTCGACGCGTCTCCGGTAAGTTAGAAAAACCGGACCAGTCTGCGCCTTCAGCATCAGCATGTGGCGTGTGCGATCGTCTTCCTTGTCGCGTCGCGTGCGCTCGTGTTTACGAATGACGCCGTTGTCGTACTCATCGATCGAGCAAACCGCGACGATGCCGACTTGTTCGTGCTCGCCCATGATCAGACGGTACAAGTACAAACTCGGTTCAGTTTCTTTTTCGAGAGGGCAATTGGCGATTAGTGTCTCGAAGTTCTCGACTGCCTTGCGATAAACGGTGTCGCTGTGAATGTCGGTGTTGGGCGGCAGGTCGATTTCCGGGCGCGAAACGTGAAGAAAACTGAGCGGATTCCCCCCGGCAAGCGCGCGCGCCTCGTCAGTATTAACAACGTCGTACGGCACGCTGGCCACCAGTTCCGCGCGATCGGCTCGCGGACGCAAAGCACGAAAGGGACGAATAACCGCCACAGATCCTCCTTATGAACTACGTGATTAATAAAGGCTTAGTTTGTGGATTAAGACTAGCCGTTTAGGTGTGAAAACTCAAACTCGTTGAGCTAGAATCAATCGCCACCGCGGATGATCAACAAATTTCGAAAAACAGGACGCTTGCTATCAGGGTTTACGCGGAAATCTGTATCCAGTCCGCGTGAAACGTGGTTGTTACTGCGGATGGCGTGGTGGGTCGCGGTCCTATCAATCGCCGCACGGTTCTATTCATTACCACGCGCACTTCAGATCGTGGCCGGCGGCGGCAAGGCCACTCGCGCAGAGGCAACTGACACCGAACTGGCCCGCGCGATCGATCTACTGCTGGCGACGGACTTTCTAATCTTCACGCCCGTCTGTTGGAAACGCGCCGCGGTGCTCCATCGCTATCTTTCGTGCAGCGGAATACCAACGCGCATCATATTCGGCGTGCGCAACGAGAGCGGCGGCAAGGTCGCCGGCCATGCATGGCTCGAACGCGAGGGACATCCGATTCTCGAGAACACGCCGCCGGAGTATGTGGTGACCTATAGTTTTCCGTGATCGGGAAAGAGTTTCACGCAAAGGCGCAAGAGATTTTAAATTCTCTTGCGCCTTTTGTTTTAGACCTTTGTGCCTTTGCGTGAAAGCTCTAGTTTATGGCAGCGCTTCTACGTTGACGAAGAACCTGAAGCTGCCCGTCTGCTGAATGCCAAGCAGGAATCGCACATCGATCGATGCGCCGTTAGCAAGCGGGGTCGCGAGGGTTACTGTTCCGGAGGACAATGACGAGTTGAAACCGCCGCCGTTTGGTTGTGACGGAGGTTGCTCGAGCGTTGTTCCCTGAACGGTGACGTTGCTCGTGCCGCTGCCACACGGTGGACGATCGACTGTGACCACCACTGCCGTAGAAGTTCGTGGCCGCAAATCGGCGATACCACTCGGCGCCGGGAACGTCGTGACATCGACCACCCGCCAACGCAGACGGGTTACGTTTCCGCCAGTGTTGTTGATGACGGTTCTGCGAATATCGAGAGTACCGAAGGTGGAGTTCTGCGCCGGAGCAGACGTGAAGTCGCGCACGCGATTCGGTGGCGAGGCTGCTGCCACGCAAACATCCAAAAGGGGCACAGCGAAAGAAGCATTTCGCTCGATCGGCGAACTCAGGTTCTCGGGCCCAGGTGCGCCAAGGCGTTGGCCCGCGCCCGCAGATGTGGCGTTGGTATCGACAAACACGAAGTCAGCAGCGTTGTTGTTCGTATCCTTGAGGTCTCCACCGGTAGGGCAGCCGCCAAAGGTGGTAATCGAACCTCCCTTGCCACAGTTATCGCGATAAAATGAGTACTCAATCGAAAAAGGCACCAGCGCCGGGTATCCCGTGCCTTCCTTGTATAGCGTATTTGCTTCTGAGGTCGAGCCAACGGCATCAAGACGGTTTGCCAGGTTAAAGTTGGCTGCAATACTAGTATTGAAGATAGCGATACCGGCATTGTCGGGAATGTCAGTCGTGTAGGTAGCATCGCCTGTTGCAGTGGTTCCGTTACCAGCCGGGTAAGAAGCAAGGCTATACCCGATACTGTTCACGCAAAGATAGTGGCCCCTGTTGGGGATAACCGTACCATTCGGGATAACGCAACGAGCAACTCCATTCGAAGCCGCTACGGCATACCCAGTCCCGCCACCGGCAACTGTATGATCGGCGCCACTGTTGTTGGAAATCTCGATAAACTCATCGTTCAGGCCGTTTGGACCACGAACGCGGAATTCAGAAATGACTAATTGTCCGGCCGCGATCTGCGCTAGACCAAGCATCATCACTACCAAACCCGTGCAGATGACGGAAACTCTAAACGACTTTGACATGCCTGTTTTTTTCTCCTTTAACGTGGGCCACATTGTGTGGCGCAAAACCGTATCACGCTTTTTTGAAGGCAGTCAACGAATTCTTACTTCGCACACTCAGCCCGTATTCCCGGCGATCCCAATCGACGAAAATCAAGTACATCGCGAGCTGGTGAGGAAAGAAAATGTTCATGAAAAATAGCGTCGCTAAGTGGAAAACGATTCCGAAGCTGAGAATCCACCAGCGCCAGCGTCGCTGGAAAATAGCGAGTGGAAACAGCAACTCCCAGAGCAGCACAAAGCCCACGGCAAACGGCAGGTAGGCTTTAACCGGCGGCAACCAAAACGCCAGCTTGAAGTGTGTGTCGTGCAGGTTGTCCAGTGAATGAAAGATTGCAAGGGCAGGAAGATTGTCTGGGCTCAAATACTTGAGTCCCGCAACTCGTAGTTTGATTAGCGCGGAGCTGAAGTAAGTCCACGCCATTAACAACTGCATCAACAAGATCGGATACGCATAAGCAAACGCGGGTCGCTCCGCTCGCGTCTTCGTCAATCGGCTATCGACTGAGAATGCGTCGCCGCATGGTGTGAATGCGAGCACCGCCAGGCAGTAAACCGCGAGCATCTCGTCGTGATTAAAGTGTCCAAAGCTGCGCAGCAAACCCTGGTAGAAAAGTACCAACAGAAACGACGTTTTTGTTGAGAGAACGGTCAAAAATCCCGCCGTACTCAACAACAGCGACAACACCAGCACGACTTTAAAAGTCACCATCGCGGCCGGCGTTTGCAGGCCGTCATAAAAACTCCAGGGCAGAAACTTCATCGCCCCGGTAGGGCGCAGGATTGTTACGGGCAGCGAACCGAGAGCGGAGAATGAGGTGAAGAGAATCGAGATCAGGAATGTGCCATGCACTATCGAACGCACGACACCCAGAGCAAAAGCGCTCCTGGGAACGACGCGATTTACAATTCCTTGCGCCACGATTCTATGAATTTATCGTAATCAGAATAACGACCACTCTCCCAGCGGTACATATCGAGCCGGATTGCCTTTAGACGTTGCGACGAGGCAGCCGGGAGTTGCTTGTTATAAAGATCGCCCCACGCCTGAAGCAGGTCCGTTAACCGCACGCCGGGCGGCAAGTTTTCAACTCCACCAAACTGGCGAATCAACTCCTCGTTTTGCGGATGAATCGACTTGAGTTTGAAGCTTTGATTGTCGATGGTCGCGTTGACCATGGTCCAGGTGCGGCTATACAGAGCGTTGGTCAGGTTGATAGCGGGAATGTCAACGGTCTCGCCTGAAATCGTCTCGCCACGAAGCATGCAATAACTGCGGCCGCGCTCGAGATCGCCGCCCGCCACCATCACGTTCCACGACGCGAAGGGATAGAGATTGCGCACAAAGAGAAACGACCAGACGAGTGGCAGGAAAATGGCGAGGGTGAGAACGGCGTACTTGACGATCAGTCGCCGCTCGCCTGGCTCATGGCGCGCCAACCAGTTTGTAGCTTTGGAAATTATCAACGATTCTCTGCACGCTGAGGGTGGCTTTGTCCGGCGCCACTTCGTAAGTGGTAGTGATATCGGCGACGATCTCGTTCATCGTTTTGCCTTTTTCGAGACCTTTCCACACGACCATCGCCGTCTCGTTCAGTTGATAGTATCTCCTGGTGTTGAGATCTACGAGTATTCCTTCACCGCCGTCAAAATCCGTAGTCACTACGTGTTTGCCTGGTCTTATATTCATTTCCGTAATCTTTTCTGTTCGAGTCGTTGATACGCTTCGTTGGACCACGCTTCCGTCACTTTCCGAACGAGATCCGAAGCTAGTTTCTGTTTTGCGTACGTGTCGGCGATAAACGGACGCGTGCCCGAAACTTCCTTCGAGTAAATTCCCCTTGTACGTGCGATGGCTTCTAATTCCTGAGATGAGGGACTGACCTTGAAAAACTCTAACACACTGGATATTGACAGTTCGTTGTAATTAAGCAACATGCTGTTGTCGTTCGCAAGAGCAGCGGCGCGCGAGTAGAAGCTGCCGATCGATCTGGCACACCGCTCTTCGAGCGACATCGCCGCGACTTCGTCCGGTGAGACCCCGATGATCGACGCCAGCACTCGCCAGTCGTCATCCAACAACCACGTGGGTGGATCGTTAATGTTGGACACGACGGTTTCGACCGGATCGCGATAGAGAAAAATCCACGGCACATGCGGCCAGATGCGCGTGATGCGTTCGATCTGCGCGAAGCTGGTGCAGGCAAACTTGATGAAGAGATGTTGTTCATTGTCGTTGCGACGTTGGCCCAACGCGTGAACAACACCGCGCAGGAAAACTGAGTAAAGTGACTCTTTGACGCCACCTTCAGCGGCGTCAGTAAAAAACCTGGCAATCAACTTGTCGATCGCGAGGGCTTCCGAGAGCACGACCGAGTTCGTGATAGCGCGACATGCGTTGGCAACGAGTGTCGAACCGCAACGCGAAGAGTGAAAGATGAAGCCGCTGGGTGGGACGCTCTCCAGTATTTTTTCGAGTTGTAGCAGAACGTCAAACTCAGTAAACAACTCGCCGCGCTTATCTTGCCTCGCTCGCTCGACTGTTTGCTGAAGGAACGGCTCGTCCAGACTGACATCCGCCATCTCCATCCACCACAACCCCGGACGCCCATCCACCACGACAGCGTCAACCGGCAACCAGCCTTTTAGATCAGAGATGTTGATGGTCAAAAGTGCTCTGCTCAGATTCGAAAGAGCGGGGGCAAGCCCCTCTTCCTGACTTGTTCTAGCTGAGTTTGTTGTGTTCCATCTGAGTTTATTAGGTTCCATCTGAGCTTATAAAAGACCAGTTTATTACTTGTTCTAGCTGAGTTTATTAAGGACTTACAATCCACTTGCCTGTAGGTCCCCCAACAAACTCAGCTAGAACAAGTCAGGAAGAGGGGCTTGCCCCCGCTGCCAGGGGATTTTGTTGAAGCTTTGCAAGCAAAACATGCAGGGCGAGCCGGTGTAGATGTCAGGTGTTGTTGCTCGGTGGCGTAGCGCCGCGAGTGCATCTTTTCGTCGTTGCAACTGCGCTGAGACCACCGCCATGAACTTCTCGTAAGCGGAAGCAAACGTCTCAACATTCAAATCCGCAACCACGTCTTGTTCTTCCGTCCCGCCACGAAAACCCGAAAGATTGCAGCACAACGAAAGTCGCCCGCGGTAATCGATGTTCATGCTCGTACCGGCAAGGGACGCACACGGCGGACGCGTCTCGTCGATGTTGTAGTAACCGACGTCGATGCCGATATTCATTTTAAAAATGCGCGCAAGGATCGCGATCTCCTGTTCGGCGACGCGCTGCTCATCCAGACTCAAAGCCGAATCATCCGCAACTGCACTTGACGTTGGCATGACGTGCACGAAGTGCAACGACGCGGCGCCCATCCTGGCAGCAAAGAGAGCGATCTGCTCGAGTTGGCCCACCAGATCACGACGAATCACGATCTTCATCACAAACGGCAGATCCGACATGTAACAACGCGAAAACGCGCGCACCAGTCGATCGAAAGATCCGTTTCCGCGCCAGCGATCGTGATCGTCGCGCGTTACGCCGTCGAGACTGAAAGCAACATGAGAAATCGCAGCGCGATTTTCCTGAATAGCCGGCCAGACGCGATCGAAGTGCCAGCCATTGGTGACGAAGCTGCTCGTCAATCCGGCCTCGCCAACCGCGTGTAATGTTTCCGAGAACGCGGGATGAAGCGTCGGTTCACCGCCGGTGAAGCCGATGCGCGTGATGTTTGCGGCACTGCGAGCCTCAGCAATCACGCGGCGTAGTAGTTCAATCGGAAAAAACTCGGCATGAGAGCTGTAGAGATTCTCGTCGGCGCGGAAACAATAGCTGCAATGAAGATTACAGATGTTGGCCAGCTCCACGTTCAAACGCCGTGGTCCATAATCACCGGCAAAAGAAGTCTCTGTCTCCATTACAGTTCAGACAACAATTTAGCAGCGTAACCCGGCTGGAGTAGATCGCGACCTGCAAAAAGTTCGAACGCGACTGCCTGGCGCGCGAGCGTGGAAAGAACTTCCAGGTTATGGTTTGCAATCGACATGTCATACGTGGCCCACGGACAGGCGCGAATCAATCGCATCATACCCTCAGCCTGCGTGAGCTTACGTATGTCGGATTTTGTTCCATCATTAACACTAACGAAAAGCACAACGCCGGGCGACGCGTGTGACGTTCGCTTTAACCCTAAACTCACATCAGGCTCAAAACAATGCTTCAGCCGCGCGTTCTCCTGTTTGACCGCAAAAAACGTGCGAAACCCGCGCGCCTCCACCAACCGGTCAGTTAAACTCAGCAACAACTCGTCGTCTGAAAGATAAGCCCACCCCGAAAGCGCCAATTGCAGCGCGAGAGTCGACTTTCCACTTCCCGATGGACCAACGATCATCACACCCTTCTCGCTCCCGGGCTCCACAACGCCCGCACTGTGCACATCAAACAGTCCGAAGCGTCGCAATGCCGCGCAGACGGCAAACGAACTTGCTGTTGCCGTCTGCGGATCGTTTGGACCAGGAAGCTCCGCGAACCAAACATCAACCACCAACGGTTTAGTTTCTTTGAGATGGACCAGCGAGTCTCGCAGCGCAAGATACAACTCGCCACCGCCTGTGTAGCACTGTCCTACGCCGGCGACTTCAAACTTATTCAGATTGTCAGGAATGTCGGGCTGTCGATCGCCGCAAAAGAAATTGATACGAATGTCGGGGGTGCTAACAGTTAATGGGACTGGGGTAAGTTGCCAGCCGGCAAAAAGCAGTTCTATCAGTCTACGTAGTTGGACGTTGAAGCTTTCGGTAAATAGCAACCGACCGGCGACCGTAAAAGCCTGGGACGCCGGCCGGTCATCGATCTGATTAACTTGCATGCCACCGAACTGCTACTGGGTTAATTCGTTACGCTGCTACTAGCCGTCTCAAAAAACGTGGTCGCTTCAAGAACATCAACCGGGACGGATATTGTCGGTTCGACAAACACCTTCTTAATCTCGCTGCGCTCGGTTACACCATTGCCACTGTGCAAACCAGCGATTTCTTCGTTGATAATCTCGTTTTGCTTAGCCAAGGTTTAGCCGCCTCCTCAAGTTGGTAATATAGGTTCCTGATCGATCCATGGCAACACAAAAGTGGTCCAGGTTTCGTCAAGTTATCATCGTCGTCTTTCACGGGTTCTGCTGAGTCGCTTGCACCGGCTCCGCAAGAACCAGCCGCAATGCTCGTTTGTCGGCGCGTGTAAGATCGGCGCGAAGAAACAGCCGAATGTTGGGGGACAGTTGCCGCACGACATCCTCTATCGGAAGTTTTGAGATTTCAGTATCTACTATCGAAACTGACTGGTCCTGAATTTCAACCGGAATACCCATTTCTTCACCAATTTTCAGCAGTACTAAAGACAGCGGCTGCTTTTTGGCTTTAACGGTCAAAAGATTGTTCTCGAAAGTAATGCGCAGTGGTTGCTCTTCACTTTCCGGTTGCGCGCCCTCTTCGGTGTTGCCTTCAATCAACATCGACTGGACCGATCCATTCACTGCCGCACTCAGCGGCGGTTCACCCTGGTTCGCATCAAGGAGATAGATTCCGAGTGGCTTCGGCATTAGTGCGCCGGTATTGATCTCGTAATCGACATAGACTTGCGGCGCGAGTAACTGTAGCGCTGGTTCGAGAGTGAGTTCACTGAACTCGACGGTCAGCAACTCATTCTGTCTTTCCTTCCCGAGTTGCACGGGAACTTTCAAACGCTTCGAGAGTTCCTGGGCCACTTCTGACACTCTGGCCTTCTCGGCTTTAAGGGAAATATTCAGAATGGGTAGCGTTTTTACGGTCAGTACAAACGAAGGCTTCCTCGCGGGTTTAGCACTGGCTTCGGGTTTTGTGGTCTTTTGGGACAGGGCAATGGTGAATGAACCGAGGCAGATTACAACCAAGGCAAGACCGTTCGCATAGCGAAAAAAAACTGTGCGTTTCAAGCTTTTATTACCTTTGTTCCTTTGTATTGAGCAGTTTTGCTCGCGCCGACTGACCTCAGTTCAATTATCGTGAAACTAACATGCGAAAAAAAATCCGTCAAATTTTGGTGCGAAATAGACGAAATGGTCGAGTGAGGTAGTAAGCGAAATTCAGACTCGCGGGCAGCGAGTGGGAGGCCAGATCGCCGTCGGTCGGGCGCAGCATATAAAGCAAATAACGAGCGCGTGAGCCGAGCGTTTTTCGGACGCCGAGATTGTACTTAAAGATCTCGCGGGACGTTGCCGGCACGTGCGTCGTACCGTTAAAGAGATGTGCGACGATGTTGTCGGCGAGTGATATCAAACGTGGATCTGATGCGCAGCGTTGTTTGATTTTGTCGGGTAAAGGCGCGTCGAGAAGTCGTTCAGCGAGATATGGACCAAGCAGGAACATTCGCTCGCTGTCGGCGGCGCAGGCACGTTCGAGTAGTGTGGGCCAATCAATAGCATGTCGGGCGATTAGCTCCGCCACGTCACAGATCCAGGCCAACCGCTCCCAGAGATGACGCGAGCCGTGTACGCAGAGTGAGAACAACAGATCGGCCGCGGAAAACGACTTCACCGTGGTTCCGTTGAGATCGATGGTTATCAGTTCCCGCCACAGCCGATCGGTGTTCACGCTCGAGGCGAAGAGATGCGGGGCGACGTCCCAGTGAAGTTCGACGATCAGGTGATGATTGTCACGCGAGAACTGCAAGTTATGTTGCGTGCGTAGCAAGAGTTCCTGCTGACTGAGTGAAAGCGACTTCGTTGGTGTGTAACCTTCGTTGAGAAGAACCTCGCGTGCTTGTAAGACATCAGACTTGCGGACGATCACGTCGAGATCCACAAAGCGCCGCAACGCGATATTGCCGTACACAAACTGCGCGAGCACTGGACCTTTATACGGGATCGCGTCGATGCCTTTCTCCCGAAATAGGTTAATCAAACGGCAAAGCTCGGCCGTAAGTAGTGTGTTGCGAGCTGAGTTTTCGATGTAGTGTTTTTTGAGTTTTGTGAGGACTTGTGGCGGTACAAGATCGCGCGCGTGTCGCTCGAGTTGAACGTAGAGCAGCGGGACCATCGAGTGGCGCCGCGCAAGTTGAAACAGGTATTCCCAATCAACCTCACCCGCATTCGTGCGCGCATGACGGAGCAGCAATTCAACCGCAGATTCACGCGGATAAACGCGGATGCAATTATTCATTGACCTTTAATACCGCGAGGAAGGCTTCCTGTGGGATCTCGACACGTCCCACTTTCTTCATGCGCTTCTTGCCTTCCTTCTGTTTCTCGAGCAGCTTGCGCTTGCGCGTGATGTCGCCGCCGTAACACTTCGCGATCACGT
>Ga0068859_100001188_pt1 | contig 26597 bp, 26 predicted proteins | sample KBSSwiS22_FD_66585 | JGI IMG/M metagenome (GOLD analysis project Ga0068859, IMG submission 66585) | Switchgrass rhizosphere microbial communities from Kellogg Biological Station, Michigan, USA - KBS Switchgrass S2-2 | ecosystem: Host-associated > Plants > Roots > Rhizosphere > Soil ...
GCGGGCACGATGCCCGCGCGTTCGCTGCCGGCACACGGACGTGCCGTCAGCGAACCCCGTAGCGTCCTCACGAAGTCGCCGGGCAGGAGCCCGGCGACCGCGACCGCGGGGGTGCCCTTTCTCTTGGTTACTTCTCTTTGGGCAAGCAAAGAGAAGTGACCCGTCCGCCAGGATGGCGGACGGAAAAACACACGGATGTGTTTTCGTACCAACGACAACACACCCAAAAGCGCCCTCACCCTACCCTCTCCCGCAAGCGGGAGAGGGGAAAAACTTGCAGCGGCGACAGGCCAATCCGGGATAACGCCTGTCACCCGCCCTGCTTCTGCTTGATCCAATCGTCGATCACCCGCTCGAGCAACGCCAACGGCAACGCACCGTGCGTCAGCACCTGGTCGTGAAATTCGCTGAGCACGAACTTGTCGCCGAGCGTCTTCTTCGCGTTCTCGCGCAATTCGAGAATCTTCAGCATGCCGGCCTTGTACGCGAGCGCCTGGCCGGGATCGACGAAATAGCGCTCGATCTCGGCGGTGACGTCGGATTCGGCCATGCCGGTGTTGTCGAGCATGTACTGGATCGCCTGTTCGCGCGTCCAATGCTTGTAGTGGATGCCGGAATCGACGACGAGTCGCACCGCGCGCATCATCTCGTCGCGCAGGCGGCCGAGGTTGTCGAGCGGGTCTTTCTCGAAGCCGAGCTCCCACGCAAGACGTTCGGAATACAGCGCCCAGCCTTCCGCATACGCGGTGAACGGCAGCACGCGGCGGAAGAACGGAACGCCTTTCAGCTCCTGCGCGATCGAGATTTGGAAGTGATGGCCGGGAATGCCTTCGTGATACGCGAGCGTGCGCATCGCCCACTTCGGCGTCTCGCTCGTGTCGCGCATGTTCGCGAAGAAGACGCCGGGGCGCGTGCCGTCGAACGATCCCGGCTCATAGTAGGCACCGGGCGCCGTCTTCTCGGCGAACTCGGGCACCGCTTTGACTTCGACGCCGAGCTTGGGCCGCACGTCGAACGCGCCGTCGAGACCCTTGTTCACTTCGTCGAGAATCGCCTGGTATTGCTTCAGCATCGCCGACTTTCCGTCCGGCGTGTTCGGGAACGTCGACTCGGCTTCGTGCGCGAGCTGCTGCACGCGCGCGCCGACCGTGCCGTCGGCGAGTCCCTTGTCGCGCAGGATCGCGTCCATTTCGCCGGAGACGCGCTCGACTTCGGCGAGGCCGAGCGTGTGCACTTGCTCGGGCGTCATGTCCGTCGTCGTGTGCATGCGCACGCACCACGCGTAGTACGCGTCGCCGTCCGGCAGATGCCACGCGCCGAAGTTGCCCTGAGCCTTGGGCTCGAGCGCTGCGAAGTAGTCGATCATCTGCCGATACGCGGGATAGACGCTTTTCGCGATCGAGCTCTCGACGCCCGCGAGCAGCTTGTCGCGCGTCGCCTGATCCATCTGGTCCGCAGCGATCTTGGTGAGCTTCTCGTTGAAGCTCGTGTACAGCATGTTTTCCTTCGCCGGCTTCTCGATGAAGCCTTTCATCTGCTGGATGACTTCCTCGACCGTGAACTGCGGCGGGACGATGCCCTTGCTTTCGCGCAGCTTCAGGCCTTCGATCACCTGCGAGAATTTGGTGGGGAATTTGTCGAGCCGCGCGATGTACGCGTCCGCATCGTGTTTGTTGTTGACCTGATGCGTCTGCGCCATGAAGCTCGGCAGGCTCGACTGGATGCCTTGCAGCTGGTTGACCGGGAAATCGTAATCGCGGAAGCGATCGCCCTCGACCTGGATCGAGAGGAAATAATCGAGCACGTCGTAGGACAGCTGGCCGTCGCGATCGAGCGCGTCGCGGTCGTAGCGATGCAGCGTGTCGACGTCGCGCTTGATCATGTCCGCCATATCCGCTTCGTGCGCGGGCGAGGCGTCGTCGAGCTTGTCGCTGTAGAAATCGAGCCACGGCGGCAGGATGCGCATGTTGCTGAGGAGCTCGGGACTTTGCAGCGCGAACTGCCCGAACACGCGGCCGTAGAACCAGTCGATCTTGAGCGGCTTGAAATACCAGACGTGGACGACGAACGCGCCGGCCAGGACGATCGCGAGGACGATCAGGCGCAACAACCACTTCAACAGCGTACGCATCGACGAGGCTCCCCTGTAAAACGCCGAGCGTAGCGGGAAGGCCTTGCCGGGCGCGAGTGACTTTCGGCCCACTCCGCGGCCTTACGAACCCCTAACGTGCTTTCCGCGGTGTCTCCATAATCTCTGCAGCATGCCTGCACAACTCGGCGCCATGATCCACGCATGGCCGATGCATCGCCCACGATGCCCTACCCCAACGTCATCCGGCTGCAGGCCCTCCCCGGCCTTCCTCTGCAGCTCGCGATGCATCGGCCTCTCTTTCGTTACGGGCGAACTTCGAAATCGTCGGCGTCCATCCACGCAGGAAAACGCTCGCGATGCGCGGCCAGCGCGGCGGGATCGAGCGTCACGGTGACGACCTGTTCCTGCGCGCCGAGCTCGACGATCGGCTGGCCGAGGAAATCGAGCGCCGCACTGTCGCCGGCATACGGCAGATCGTTACCGTCGACGCCGACGCGATTGACGCCGACGCAATACGCGAGATTCTCGATGGCACGCGCGCGCAGCAGCGTGCGCCACGCGTAGCGGCGCGGGCTCGGCCAGTTGGCGACGAAGAAAATTAGGTCGTAGTCGAAGCGGCTTTCCGTCCGGTCGTAGCGATTGCGCAGCCACACCGGAAAACGCAGGTCGTAGCAGACCTGCGGACAGATGCGCCACCCGTTCAACTCGACGATCAGGCGCGAATCGCCGCCGCCGTAGCGCTCGTGCTCCTTCGCCATGCGGAACAGATGGCGCTTGTCGTACATTGCGAGCGTGCCGTCGGGACGCATCCAGACCAGGCGATTGACGCAGCGCTCGCCTTCGCGGACGACCAGACTGCCGGTGACGACGCTGCCGACTTCGCCGGCGAGATTGCGCAGCCAGTCGATGCCTTTGCCGTCCATCGTTTCGGCATTGCCGAGCGTCTCGTTCGTGAAACCCGAAAGGAAGGTTTCCGGCAGCACGATCAGATCGGTCTCGCCTTTGAGCGAGCGCGCGAACGCGCCGTAGTACTCGCGATTCGCGGCCGCGTCGTGCCAGCGGGTGGCACCCTGGACCAACGAAACGCGCAGCGGTGTCATCGTCATCTAGAGTTCCCGATCAAAGCGCACGCAAGCGTTCGGCCGCCTGCTCCAGCGTCGCGTCGCTCTTGGCGAAGCAGAAGCGGATCAGGCGCTGATCCTGCGGCGGGGATTCGTAGAACGCGGAGATCGGAATCGCCGCGACGCCGGCTTCCTTGACCAGCCACTCGCAGAACGCGAGATCGTCGCGGTCGTCGAGCGCCGAATAATCGGCGATCTGGAAATACGCACCGCCGACCGGCGGCAGGCGGAATTTCGATCCGGCGAGAAGATCGCGAAACTTGTCGCGCTTGGTCTGATAGAACGCCGGCAGGTCACGATAGTGCTGCGGGTCTTTTTCGAGAATCTCCGCGAATGCCCATTGCGCCGGCGTGAACGTGCAGAACGTCAGGTACTGATGCACCTTGCGGAATTCCGCCGACAGCGCGCGCGGCGCGATGCAGTAACCGACTTTCCAACCGGTGCAGTGATAGGTCTTGCCGAACGAGCTGACGACGAAGCTACGCTCGGCGAGCTCGGTATGGCGCAGCACACTCTGGTGCAAGGCGCCGTCGAAGATGATGTGCTCGTAGACCTCGTCGGAGAGGACGAAGATGCCGGTGTCGCGCGTCAGCGCCGCCAGCGATTCGAGATCGTCCGCGCTCAGTACCGATCCGCACGGATTGTGCGGCGAGTTGATCAGGATCATGCGCGTCTTCGGCGTCACGGCGTCGCGCACGCGCTGCCAGTCGGGCGTGAAATCGCGCGGATCGAGCGGCACGTGCACCGCGCGCCCGCCGTTGAGCTCGATCGCCGGCTCGTAGCTGTCGTAGCAGGGGTCGAGCACGATCACTTCGTCGCCCGGCCGCACGACGGCGGCGATCGCGGCAAACAGCGCTTCGGTCGCGCCGGAGGTCACCGTAATCTCGGTGTCCTGATTGATCTTGCGCCCGTACAGCGCTTCGGTCTTGCGCGCGATCTGCTCGCGCAGCGCCGGCAGGCCGGTCATCGGCGCGTATTGGTTCCTGCCGGCATTCATCGCCGCGGCCAGCGCATCGCGCATCGCCTGCGGGCCGTCGAAATCCGGAAAGCCCTGGCCGAGATTGACCGCCTTGTGCTCCAGCGCGAGCTGGCTCATGACGGTGAAGATCGTCGTGCCGACTTTCGGCAGCTTGGTCTCTATCTGCATCGTGCGATCGTTTGGATGGCCAAATGGCCCGCGATGGTAGCACGCGGACGCGTCGGCCTCGGGTAAACCCTAGACAGGGATCGCCCCAGCTGCGGCCCATGGCGCATCGATCTAATGTCGCGCGTGTCTTCCAACGCTAGGTGAGCTGTCATGTCGGTGTCCCTCGAAGTCGGTGCGAGCCGCGCTGTAGCCGAGCGTTATGACGATATTCCGGCGAGCTCGCCGCAGAACGCCGACAGCGGCGCACAGAGCCACAGCGTCTCGCCCGACATCTTCTGGAATCCGCAGCTCCAGCGCGTCATATCGACCGCGCTCGCCGCGAATGCGCCGACCGGCCCCGCGCCGAGTCAGGGCGCGGGCTTCGACGCGAGCGTCCGCGGTACCGATCCGAAAGCGATCGACCAGACGCTCGCCAAGCTCTCGCAGGACGTCTACGACATTCCCGCCGCCGGCGCGCCGCCGAAGAGCATCGACGGCTTCACGCGCATGAGCGAGGACGAGCTGCGCCAGGCCGGCATCGATCCGGCGTCGCTCGACAATTCGTCGACCGGTTTCCGCGCGGCCGTCTACGAAGACGCGCAAGGCCACAAGGTGCTCGCGTTCGCCGGCACGCGCGAAGGCAAGGACTGGTTCGCCGACGGCACGCAGGCGCTCGGACTTCCGACCGCGCAGTATCAGGAGGCGGTCGCGCTCGCCACGCAAGCGAAAGCCGCCTTCGGCGACAGCGTCGTCATGACCGGCCATTCGCTCGGCGGCGGACTCGCGTCGATCGCGTCGGTCGCGACCGATTCGGCCGCGGTCACGTTCAACGCCGCCGGCGTCAACGACAACACGATGCGCATGCTCGTGCCCGACGCCGATGTCGGCGCCATCAAACAACAAGCGGCGGACGGATTGATCCGCCGCTACGCGGTCGACGGCGAAGTGTTGACCGGCGAGCAGGAAAGCGGCGCCGGCCGCGGCTTCCTGCCGGATGCGCTCGGACACAAGATCACGCTCGACGATCCGAATCCCCTGCCGTGGTACGCCGAGCTCCCCGGCGTGAATCTCGTTACCGACACCGCGCACGGCGTGTCGCTGCATTCGATGGATTCGGTGCTGAGCGCGCTCGGCAAGGATCATCCGTGGGCGCCCGATGCCGGCGGCAAGGGCGTCGTCGATCGCATCGTCGACGGCACGGGCGATGTCGCCGACGGCGTCGTCGGCGCGGTCGATGCGGTCAAGAACGGAACCAAGAGCGTGATCGGCGCGGCGACGGACGGTGCCGGCGATCTGCTCGGCCACGTTCCGCTGATCGGCGGATTGCTCAAAGGCGGCGCGCACCTCGTCGGCACGCTCGGCAAGGGCGCGATCGAAATCGGCGGCGACCTCATCAACGGCGCGGTCGGCATCACGTCGCATCTGCTGCAAGGTGCGGAGAAATTCGTCAGCGGCGCGATCGATACCGTCGTCGACGGCGCGAAGAAACTCGGCAATCTCGCGGTCGATGGCGCGAAGACGGTCGGTGGCTGGGTCGTCGATGGCGCGAAGACCGTCGGGGGTTGGGCAGTCGATGGCGCCAAAACAGTCGGCGGCTGGGCCGTCGATGGTGCGAAGACGGTCGGTAACGCGATCAACAAGGCGATGCCCTGGAACTGGTGAGATCGTTCGCTCGCGCGACTCCGTCACATCGCAATAACGCGCGCGCGGTTTCAATGCCGCGCGTCGTGGACCTCATGCGATACTTCTTGATATATCCGCATCGACGCCGCGCTTGCGCGTCGATCATGTTCGTCGTCGCATTCTCGATCGCCACTTTTGCATCCGCAGCCATGAGCGAAGCCGATCCGTACAAGATCTTTCCCGACCCGAAAGTCGCTGCGCTCGCCGCTGCGGTCGCCGACGGCGATGCCGCGAAGATCAAGGCCGAAATCGCCGCGGGTGCCGATCCGAACGGACGCGGCGATCGCGACGTGACTTTGCTCGAATGGGCGCTGCTGCGACAAAGTCCGCGCGGTCTCGCAGCGCTGCTCGAGAACGGCGCCGATGCATCGCGACCCGGCGTCGGTGGCGCGACGGTGCTGCACATGGCGGCGATGGCGAACGATGCGCAGTACCTTCGCATCCTCCTCGATCACGGCGCCGATCCGAATGCGCCGCACGGCGTCACCGGAGAGCCGCCGCTCGCGGCCGCGCTGATGAATCCCGACAACGCCGCGTTCGATCTTCTTCTGCAGCGCAAAGCCGATCCGAATCGTGCCGACCGGCTCGGCAATACGCCGTTGCATGTTGCCGCGAAAGTGCACAAGCCGGACGACGTATTGCGCTTGCTCGAAGCCGGCGCCGACGCGCAGCGTCGCAACGAGCGCGGCGACACGTTCCAGGTTTATTTCAATATCGCGCCGGCCGGCGGCTTCAGCAGCGCTGCCAAAGCCAAGCACGAGACCGTCAACACCTGGCTGCGCTCGCACGGCGTCGCGGTCGAAGCCGCGACGCCGCGCTGACGCGCGTCAACCTGAGAGCAGCGCGCGGTTGACGCGCGCGATGAATCCGGCGGGATCATCGAGCTGATCGCCGGCCGCGAGCCGAGCTTCGTCGAGCAGCAGCAGCGCGAGATCTTCCCGGCGCGCGGCATCGCTTTCGACATCGATCCGCTGCACCAGCGGATGCTGCGGATTGATCTCCAGCACGGGCGCGTTGTTCGGCACGTCGTGTCCCGCTTCGCGCAGCAGGCGCTGCATGTGCAGCGCCATGTCGTGCTCGCCGAGCACGATGCATGACGGCGATTCGGTCAGGCGATGGCTGACGCGCACGTCGCTGACCCGCGCGCCGAGCACTTCGCGGATCTTGGCGACGACACCTTCAGCCGATTTCGCGGCTTCCTTGCGTTTCTCGGTTTCGGCGGCGTCGGATGTGTCGACGTCGATATCGCCCTTCGCTGCATTGCGCAGCTTCTTGCCAGCGTATTCGCCGAGATGGCCGATCATCCATTCGTCGATACGATCGCCGAGCAGCAGGACTTCGATCCCACGCGCCTTCAACGCTTCGATCTGTGGGCTGCTGCGCGCGGCCGCGTGCGAATCGGCGGTGACGTACCAGATCACATCCTGGCCGACAGCCATGCGCGCGATGTAATCGTCGAGCGAGACGGTTTTCTGCGCGCCTTCGGATTTCGTCGAAGCGAAGCGCAGCAGTTTGGCGATGCGCTCTCGATTGACGTGATCTTCGGCAATGCCTTCCTTCAGCACGTTGCCGAACGCGTCGGTGAACTGACGAAATTTCTCGGGCTCGTCCTTCGAGAGCTTCTCCAAGAGATCGAGCACGCGCTTGACGCAGGCGCTGCGGATCTGCGCGAGCAGGCGGTTTTCCTGCAAGATCTCGCGGCTCACATTCAGCGGCAAGTCGTCTGAATCGACCACGCCGCGCACGAAGCGCAGGTACGCCGGCAAGAGCTGCTCGCTCGCGTCCATGATGAAGACGCGGCGGATGTAGAGCTTCAATCCCTTGCGCTCGTCGCGACCGCTGAAGAGCGCGTCGAACGGCGGCTTTTCCGGCACGTAGAGGAGCAGCGTGTAGGTCTGCGCGCCTTCGACGCGGTTATGCGTCCACGCGAGCGCATCGTTGAAGTCGTGCGAGATCGACTTGTAGAACGACTGGTAATCCTCGGCTTTCAGCTCGGTCTTCGGCCGCGTCCACAACGCCGATGCGTGGTTGACGGTCTCGAATTCGCCTGTGGGCTTGCCGTCTTTCTGCTGCGGCAGGCGGATCGGAAACGCGACGTGGTCGGAATAGCGCGCGATCAGATCGCGGAGTTTCCAGGTGTCGAGGAATTCGCTTTCGTCCTGTTTGAGATGCAGCACGACAGTCGTGCCGCGCCGCGGCTCGTCGACAGTTTCGAGCGTGTATTCGCCGGTGCCGGTCGACTCCCAGCGCACCGCTTCGCTCGACGGCGCGCCGGCCTTGCGCGTCGTCAGCGTCACTTTGTCGGCGACGATGAACGCCGAATAGAAGCCGACGCCGAACTGGCCGATCAGCTGCGTGTCCTTGCGCGCGTCGCCGGACAGCGATTCGAGGAACCGGCGCGTGCCCGAGCGCGCGATCGTGCCGATGTTCTCGACGACTTCCTCGCGCGTCATGCCGATGCCGTTGTCGCGGATCGTGAGCGTGCGCGCGTCGCGGTCGAAATCGATCTCGATGCGCAGCTCCGCATCGTCGGCTGTGAGCTTGGCATCGGACAGCGTCGCGAAGCGCAGCTTGTCGCAGGCATCGGACGCGTTCGAGATCAGCTCGCGCAGGAAAATCTCCTTGTGCGAATACAGCGAATGCGTGACCAGGTGCAGAACCTGGGACACCTCGGCCTCGAAGGCGCGGGTTTCGGTCGTCGAACTCATCAAGGGTCCTCGATAAAAAGGGGGGGAATCCGGCGCATATCGGGGCGCCGTTACATGAATCCAATCGGCACGGCGAACGGCCTATGGCGGTCAGCCTGCAATCGGATATCGTATCGGTGATCCGGCCGATTGGTGCCGGTATGCGTTTCGGGGGAATTCTGCATGTTACAGGGTCGAATTTCGTCGCTCGGCGGCGCGCTTGCGCTCGCGATTTCCCTTTTTGCGGCGGATGCGACGGCCGTCGACCGCCCGTTCCTCCTCGCTGCCGGCGACAAGAGCGAGGGCGAGGAAGAGGCGATCGAGAAGCGCCTCGAATGGTTCGCCGAGACCCGCGGGCTCGACGAAATCGCCAATGCGCGGCAGCTGCGCGCACAGGCCGCGACCACGCTGCGCGCCCAGATCGCGCGCGGGACGCCGATGCTGCTCGCCAGCGAAGTCTGGCAGCCGCTCGGACCCGACGGCATGACGATGCTGGACTGGAACATGGGCCGCGTGGTCGGACGCGTCACCGCGCTGGCGGTCGATCCGGCGGACGAAACGAAGGTCTTCCTCGGCGCCGCCGCGGGCGGCCTCTGGAAGAGCACCGACGGCGGGCAGGATTGGACGCAACTGTTCGACGCGATCGGCACCGAGAGCATCGGCTCGATCCTGCTCGAAGCCGGCAACTCCGATCATGTTTGGGTCGGCACGGGCGAGTTCTACGCGGGCTGCTCGGACTATTTCGGCATGGGCCTTTTCTATTCGGCCGACGGCGGACAGACCTTCGAGGCGCGCAACGGCAGCGACGATGCGCCGATGCCGCTTTCGTTCGTCACCGCGATCGCGCAATCGCCGGCCGATGCGCAAGTCATGATCGTCGGCGGCCAAGGTCATTGCGCCGACAACGGCTCGACGGTCGGCGGCGGGCTCTACCGCACGGCCGACGGCGGACAGACCTGGGCGCAGGTGATGAGCGCGAGCGGCTCGCGCGACATCCTGTTCGATCCGGCCGACGCGAATGTCGTCTATGCGCAGGTGCGCGCGAAAGGCGTCTACAAATCGACCGACGCGGGACAGAACTGGACGCGTCTCGAGAACGGCGTTCCGTTCGGCGCGTCGGCGACGTACGGACGCATCGCGATGGCGCCGAGCAATTCGTCGATCCTTTACGCGCTGCTCGGTCCCGGCAGCGGCGCGTCGCTGAAGCTCTATCGCAGCGACGATGCCGGCGCCACCTGGACGCAGGTCAACGGCAACGCCTGCGAAGGCCAGTGCTTCTACAACTACACGCTCGACATACATCCAACCGATCCGGATCGCGTCCTGGTCGGCACGATCCGCCCCGCGCTCTCGATCGACGGCGGCGCGACGCTGGACATCCTGACCAGCGGATGGGGCTCGGGCCAGGCCGTGCATCAGGACACGCACATCGTGCGCTTCTCGCGCAACGACGGCGACGTGTTCTGGGTCGGCAGCGACGGTGGCTTGTGGCGCAGCGATGATTCGGGCGGCAACTTCAAGAATCTCAATTCGAATCTCGAGATCACGCAGTTCTACGACATCGCGATCGATCCCACCGATCCTTCGCGCTTGTACGGCGGCGCGCAGGACAATTCCTCCTCGCGCCGCGACGGCGATCAAATCTGGGACGTGACCGAAGTGACCGGCGACGGCTTCATGAACGCGGTCGATCGGCACGATCCGGACCGCGTGTTCCAGACCAGCTACCCGAGCAACGGACCTTCGCTGATTCTTTCGACCGCGCGCGGCGATCCGGACACGTTCCAGTGGGTCAACACGAACGGCATCGACGGCAGCGAGCCGTTTCCGTGGGTGACGCCGCTGGTGACCGGCGCCGACTCGGTGTTCGTCGGCTCCAATCGTGTCTATCGCGCGGTGATGGGCGACAACGCGAACTCGTATTCGTGGACGGCCGTGTCCGACAACCTGACCGGAAATTCGAATTCGTCGATCAGCGTCCTCAGCGTCGCCGAGAACGCCGACGACGGATCTCTGCGCATGTACGCGGGCACGTCGAACGGACACATCGCGACCAGCGCGAACGTCCTCGCCGCGACGCCGGAGTGGACCGACATCACCGGCAGCTATCCCGGCGGCAACGTGTCCGACATCGCGATCGACAGCGAAGACCTGACGCGCGTCTACATCACGCGCAGCGGTTTCGGCGATCCGCACCTGCTGCGCTCGATCGGCGGCGCAGATTGGGAAGTGCTCGGCGAAGGCTTGCCGATCGTGCCGTCGAACAGCGTCGCGATCGATCCGCTCGACAATGAGCGCATCTTCGTCGGCACCGACATCGGCGTTTACCAGAGCACCGACGGCGGCGCGACGTTCACGCCGTTCATGGCCGGCTTACCGCTCGGCATGGTCGTGACTGATCTGGAGATCGCGGCGGATCCGCATACGCTCGTCGCGGCGACATACGGACGCGGGGCATGGACGATCGCGCTAGAAGAGACGATCGACGACACGATCTTCGCCAACGGCTTCGAAACCCCAGCCCCGTAACAATCTTCGCTTTTTCGGGAACCCGAAACGATCCCCGCAAGCGTGCCGTCTATAGCGTGCTGTCTATTAAGAGTGCGGCCATGGATGGCCGCTTCTAGACCCACAGAGAGCAAATCCAGCGCAAGATCGTCCGACCTCCGCCGAAACGGCGATCAAGGACCGATCGCAAAAATAACGAAGCGGCCGTCGTTGCCGACGGCCGCCCCGGACGAGGAGCATAGACGCGACTCAATGCTCCAAGACTTGATTTCGTTTTCCGATCAGCTTTCCGTAGCGTTGTCCGCAGCGGCCGCGCCGAGATCTTCCTTGATGCGCGCCTTCTTGCCTTCCAGGCCACGCAGGTAATAGAGCTTCGCGCCGCGCACCTTGCCGCGACGCTTGACGACGACCGAGTCGATCGCCGGGCTGTGCGACTGGAAGACGCGCTCGACGCCGGTGCCGTGCGAAATCTTGCGCACCGTGAACGCGGAGTTGAGGCCGGCGTTCTTGCGCGCGATGCACACGCCTTCGTAGGCCTGCACGCGCTCGCGGTTGCCTTCCTTCACCTTCACGTTGACGATGACCGTATCGCCGGGGCTGAACTCCGGCAGCTTGCGGGTCATCTGCGCGGCTTCGAACTGTTGAATGAGATTGCTCATGACGCTCACCGATAATGTCTAGTTTTCATTCGCGGGCCCGCTGGTGCGGTCCCGCGTGATTCTTTGCTGCTCGCGCTCGAAGTGCTCGCGGCGAAATTCTTCCAGCAACGCGCGCGCTTCCTTGTCCGCTTCCACGTGCGCCAGCAGATCCGGCCGGCGCAGCCACGTGCGACCCAGCGACTGCTTCAGGCGCCAGCGGCGTATCGCCGCGTGATCGCCCGAGGTCAGCACCGCCGGCACGTCGCCCCAGGCGTCGCGCTCCGGACGCGTGTAGTGCGGACAATCGAGCAATCCGTCCGAAAACGAATCCTGCTCGGCCGACTGCGCATCGTTCAGCGCGCCTACCTGCAAACGCCCGACCGCGTCGATCACGATCGCCGCCGCCAGCTCGCCCCCTGAGATCACGTAATCGCCGATCGAGATTTCCTCGTCGACCGCGTGGTCCAGAAAGCGCTCGTCTATGCCTTCGTACCGTCCGCACAAGAGGAACAACCGATCCCGTCGTGCGAGCTCTTCCACTTTCGCCTGCGTGAGCCTTGCTCCCTGCGGGCTCAAGTAAATCGCTTTCTCCGGTCCACCCGCCGCGCGCACCGCATCGAGCGCGCGCCGCAACGGATCGACCATCATCACCATCCCCGGACCGCCGCCGTAGGGCCTCTCGTCGGCCGACCGGTAGTTGTCCGTCGCGAAATCGCGCGGGTTCCACGTCGCGATCTCGATCAAGCCTCGCGCCTTCGCGCGTCCGACCACGCCGATATGGGCCGCGGTCTTTATGAATTCCGGAAACAGCGTGATGACGTCGATGCGCATCGCGCGGTGTCCTGGTTTACCTTTTGCGTTCGTCCTTGAACGCGAGAATCAAACAGCGGACATCCTGTCCGCACTCTTCAATTCAAAAATCCGGATCCCAATCGACCGTGATGCGGCGCGTATCGAAATCCACTTTTTTTACGTAATCGTCGAGCACGAACGGAATCAGGCGTTCGCGTTCTCCGGCGACGACCAGCACGTCGTTCGCGCCGGTCGCGACGAGGTGCGATACCTTGCCCAGCATCGCGCCTTCGACGGTGACGACCTCGAGACCTTCGAGATCGGCCCAGTAATATTCGCCGTGTTTCGACTTGGGCAGCGCCGAGCGCCGGACCCAGATCTCGCTGCCGACGAGCGCCGCCGCATCCTCGCGGCTCGCCACTTCCGGCAGCGTCGCCACGATGCCCTTGCCCTGGGCGCGTCCGCGGCAGCCGCTGATTTCCTTTTCGCCGGAAGCGGATTTCAGCCACCAGGGTTGGTAGCGGAAGATCTGCATCCGGGGTTCGGTGTACGACTCGAGCTTGAACTCGCCCCGCACGCCCGACACACCGACTATCCTGCCAACAAGAATCAGCTTGTCCAAGGCCGGTTTCTCGTCGGCTCCGCCGGAGCGGAGCGCCGATTCACCGCTCACTCAAGCTCAAGCGGCTTTCTTCGCCGCTTCCTTGTAGAGCAACTTCACTTTATCGGTCATCTGCGCACCCTTCTCGACCCAGGCCTTGGCCTTGGCGGTGTCGAACTCGAGGCGCACGTCCTTGCCCGAAGCGATCGGGTTGAAATAGCCCAGACGCTCGATGTTGCGGCCGTCGCGCGCGTTGCGCTCGTCCGTGACGATGATGTGGTAGAACGGCCGCTTCTTGGCACCGCCGCGGGACAGGCGAATCTTGACCATTGTATGTCTCTGATAATCCTGGAAATTCTTGCGGGTCGCGCCGATGACGCCGGGCGCCCCGGAGGGAGCCGCGCATTGTAGCGGAACTTGAGGAAAAATAAAGACCTATCTGCGGACGGTAGTGCTTGGCTTCGAACCAGGGTCTTTTTCAAGGACGCTGTCGCAATGCAGGCAGTGATTCACCCAAGGCCACGCGATACTGACTAGACCGAACCGCAGACAGTAGAAGCGGCCGCATCTCGGACACGGCCAGAACACCACCATAAATCCCACGACGAAGTACGCAACCGCCAATAAAAGGGCGGGTAACCATGCGAACTTCACCGGCAGCACGATGAGAGGAACAAGGACGAGGAAGATACCCAGCCATATCAGGCGCAATCGCCTGAACGCACGCGATTCTTCTGCCGTGATGACCTGCTGTTCCATCGACAGACGCTGCTTTTAGCGTCAGCGCTGTGGCGGCAACCCGCCTCCGCCACCCATCATCCGCATCGCGCCCTTCATCTGCCGCATGACGCCCTTGAGCCCGCCGCTGCCGAGCTTGGCCATCATCTTCTCGGTCTGCTGATACTGCTTGAGCAGGCGATTCACGTCGGCGGGCTGCGTGCCGGAGCCGCGTGCGATGCGCGCGCGGCGCGAGCCGTTCAGGACATCCGGATGGCGGCGCTCTTTCTTGGTCATCGAATTGATGATCGCGATCATGCGCGTGACGGCCTGATCGCCGGCCTGAGTCTTGACGTTGTCCGGAAGCGCCATGCCGCCGGGGAGTTTTTCCATGAGCGAAGCCATGCCGCCCATGTTGATCATCTGCTCGAGCTGATCCTTCATGTCGTTGAGATCGAAGCGCTTGCCCTTGATGACTTTCTCGGCGAGCTTCTTCGCTTTCTCCTGATCGACCTTCTGCTCGACCTGCTCGACCAGCGAGAGTACGTCGCCCATGCCGAGGATGCGCTGCGCGATGCGATCGGGATGGAACGGTTCGAGCGCATCGACCTTCTCGCCGGCGCCGATGAACTTGATCGGCCGCCCGGTGATGTAGCGCACCGAGAGCGCGGCGCCGCCGCGCGCGTCGCCGTCGGTCTTGGTCAGGATCACGCCGGTCAGCGGCAGCGCATCCGAAAACGCTTTCGCGGTGTTCGCTGCGTCCTGGCCGGTCATCGAATCGACGACGAACAAGGTCTCGATCGGATTCAGCGCTGCATGCAGCGCCTTGATCTCGGTCATCATCTCGGCGTCGATGTGCAATCGGCCCGCGGTGTCGACGATCAGCACGTCGGCGAAATTCTTCTTCGCGGCATCGAGCGCGCGCTTCGCGATCGCGACCGGATCCTGATCGCCGCTCGATGGATGGAAGAGCACGTCGACTTGTTCTGCGAGGGTGCGCAGCTGCTCGATCGCGGCCGGACGATAGACGTCGGCGCTGACGACCATGACTTTCTTCTTGCGGCGTTCCTTCAGGAGCCGCGCGAGTTTGGCGACGGTCGTCGTCTTGCCCGCGCCCTGAAGGCCGGCCATCAGCACCACCGCCGGCGGCGCGGCGGCGAGATTGAGATCGGTGTTCGCGGTGCCCATGACCGCGGTCAGCTCGTCGCGCACGACCTTCACCAGCGCCTGGCCGGGCGTGAGGCTGCGCAGCACTTCCTGGCCGAGCGCCTTGACCTGCACGCGCTGGATCAGCGCCTGCACGACCGGCAGCGCGACGTCGGCTTCGAGCAGCGCGATGCGCACTTCGCGCAGCGATTCGCGGATGTTGGCTTCGGTCAGCCGGCCGCGGCCGCGCAGGCGCTGGACGGTCGAAGACAGGCGTTCACTTAAGGACTCGAACATCGGAATGGGAAACAGGCGGAAGATCGGCCGCGCAGTATATCAGCCGCATTCCGCGCGCCCGAAACCCGCGTGTCGCGCTGGTAAAAAAGCAAAAACGACGCGCGGCGCTTACATTCGCCGCGGCATTCCGATTCAGGTTTGCGAAACAGCATGCGACACTAGCGCATGCCCAGCTGGTCAGCCCTGCTCGCGATCCTCGCCTATCTCGCCGCGGCCGCGTGCCTCGTGTTGCCATTGATCGATCGGCCGGCGCCGCCGCGTGCGGTCGCGCTCGGGCTTGCGGCGATAGCCGTCGCTCTGCACCTCATGATGGCGCTCGGCGTGCATCACGGCGGCGTCAACCTCCACTTCTTCGATGCGCTTTCGCTGGTCGGGCTCGTCATCGCGGCGCTGACGTTGCTGGTGAATCTGTTCCGCCCCGTCGCGGGGCTCGGCGTGCTCGTCTTTCCCCTCGCGGCGTTGTTGCTCGCCGTCGAGGTCTACTTCGCCCCGCCGACGGCGCCGCTACCGATCGAATGGCAGATCAAGCTGCACGTCGCGTTCGCGCTTCTCGGTTACGGCATTCTCAGCATCGCGGCATTGCTCGCTATCCTGCTCGCGCTGCAGGAGCGCGCGCTGCGCAAGCACAAGCTCGATTCCGGCCTGATCCGCGCGTTGCCGCCGCTGACCTTGACCGAAGCGCTGATGTTCCGCCTGATCGGCGCCGGCTTCGTGTTTCTGACGTTGACCCTGGTCAGCGGCGTTCTCTTCGTCGACAACCTCTTCGCGCAACACCTCGTGCACAAGACCGTGCTGTCGATCGCGGCGTGGATCGTGTTCGGCATTCTTCTGTTCGGTCGCTGGCGCTGGGGCTGGCGCGGGCGTCGCGCGGTGCGCTTGACGCTGATCGGCATGGGCGTGCTGCTGCTTGCGTTCTTCGGCTCGAAGTTCGTGCTCGAGCTCGTGCTGAAACGCGTCGCCTGATAGCCAGCGAGCGACCCTAAGCCGCCTCGCTTCAATCGCTATAATCTTCCAAAGAGGCGCGCTACGACGCGGCGTGTGCAAGCGCCTCGGACAGCCGATCCACGCCGATGATTTCGAGATCGCCGATCTTTGCGCGCTTGGGCGCATTCGCCTTCGGCACGATCGCGCGCAGGAATCCGTGCGTCGCCGCTTCGCGCAGACGCTCTTCGCCGTTCGGCACCGGCCGGATTTCGCCGGACAATCCGACTTCGCCGAACGCAACGAGCTTTTCCGGCAGCGGCCGATCGCGAAAGCTCGACAGCACCGCGAGCAACACGGGCAAATCGGCCGCAGTCTCCTGCACGCGAATGCCGCCGACGACGTTGACGAACACGTCTTGATCGTAAACCGCGGCGCCGCCGTGACGATGCAATACCGCGAGCAGCATCGCGAGCCGGTTCTGCTCGAGCCCCAACGCAACGCGCCGCGGATTGCCGAGCGATGATTGATCGACCAGCGCCTGCACTTCGACGAGCAACGGTCGCGTGCCTTCGCGCGTGACCATCACTGCGCTGCCCGCGGTCGGCTGCGCGTGCGCGGACAGAAAAATCGCCGAAGGATTCGGCACTTCGCGCAGACCCTTGTCGCCCATCGCGAACACGCCGAGCTCGTTGACGGCGCCGAAGCGATTCTTGAACGCACGCAGCACGCGAAAGCGGCTGCCGGCTTCGCCTTCGAAATACAACACGGCGTCGACCATGTGCTCGAGCACGCGCGGACCTGCGATGCCGCCTTCCTTCGTGACGTGGCCGACGAGGAAGACGCTGGTGCCGGTTTCCTTCGCGTAGCGGACCAGACGCGCCGCCGATTCGCGCACCTGGCTCACCGAGCCCGGCGCCGCGGTCAGCGTTTCGGTCCAGATCGTCTGGATCGAATCGATGATCAGGACATCGGGTTTGCCTTGCGCGGCTTGCGCGAGAATGCGTTCGATCGAAGTTTCCGCGAGCGCTTCGAGCCCTTCGAGCGCGATGCCGAGCCGCTGTCCGCGCGAAGCGACCTGCGCGAGACTTTCCTCGCCGGTCACGTAGAGTCCGCGCACGCGCTGCCCGATCGCGCCGAGCATCTGCAGCAGCAGTGTCGATTTGCCGATACCGGGATCGCCGCCGATCAACACCACCGAGCCCGACACCATGCCGCCGCCGAGCACGCGATCGAGCTCGCCGATGCCGGTCGCATCGCGATGCTCGGCTTCCGCGGCGACCGTCGCCAGCTTCGTGATCTTCGGCGCATCGCCCGCGCCCGCATACCCGCCGCGCGGATTCACTGCGACAGACTTCGCCGGTTGCACCACGAATTCGCTCAGCGTGTTCCACGCACCGCACTCGGTGCATTGGCCTTGCCACTTCGAATGCTCGGCGCCGCAGTCGTTGCAGACGTAGGCGGTTTTTGCTTTGGCCATGCGACAGCTTAGCCTCTCTAGGATTCGTCCTGCCGGGCGCTCAATCGACCACGGTGAACACGAGCAAGATAGTGCTGCCGTTGAGCGGAACGCAGATCGGCGAGTCACCGCATGTAAGCACGAACAAGCGTGGTGCCGCTCAGGAATCATCCTCGACGAAGCGTACGCGCCGCGTGACGCCGCACGTAAGCTCATAGCCGATCGTGTCCGCGTGCATCGCGATTTCCTCGACCGGAAGCCCGCGGCCCCACAGCACGACGGGATCGCCGATGCGTGCTTCCGGATGATTGCGAAGATCGATCGTGATCAGATCCATCGACACGCGGCCGACGAGGCTGGCGCGCGTTCCGTTGACGAGCACTGGCGTGCCGGCGTCCGCGTGACGCGGATAGCCGTCGCCGTAGCCGATCGCGGCGATGCCGATGTTCATGTCTTCGGGGCATTCGTAGGTCGCGGCGTAGCCGACGTGCTCGCCTTTGCGCACTCGGTTGACCGCGATCAGGCGCGTGGACAACGTCATCGCGGGACGAAAACCGAAATCGGCGCCGATCTTGCCGGCGACGACCGACATGCCGTATAGCGCGCCGCCGGCGCGCACCCATTGCCCTTGCGCTTCGGGCCAGCCGAGGATGCCGGCGGAATTGGACAGCGAGCGCTCGCCTTCGACACCGCTGAGCGCGCGTTCGAAACGCTCGATTTGCGTCGTCGTCATGACGTCGTCGAAGACGTCGGAATTGGCGAAGTGCGTCATGAGGCCGATGTCGTGGTCGATGCTCGGCAGCGCGCGCAGGCGCGCATGCACTTCGCGCGCGCGCTCGGGCGCGAAGCCGAGGCGATGCATGCCGGTGTCGAGCTTCAGCCAGACGCGCAGCGGCCGCGGATCGGCGTCGGCGGCGAGCCATTCGAGCTGCGCGTCGTGATGGATCGCGGACTCCAACCGCAGGCGCCGGAGCTCCGCGAGATCGGCCGCGTCGTCCGGTCCCGATAGGACCACGATGCGCTGCGAGATGCCGGCGGCGCGCAGGCGCTGGCCGTCGGCGATGCCGGCGACGCCGAACGCATCTGCGCCCTGCAGCGCACGCGCGACGCGCTCGAGACCGTGTCCGTAGCCGTCGGCTTTGACGACGGCCATGACTTTCGTGCCCGGCGCGAGCTCGCGCACGCGACGAAGGTTTTCACGCAGCGCAGCGAGGTGGATCGTCGCGACCGTCGCGCGCATTACTCGAAGCTTCCGGCGTAGTTGTCGGATGCGAAATTCGCGAACTTCGTGTACTGGCCGAGGAAGGTCAGCTTCACGGTTCCGGTCGGGCCGTTACGCTGCTTGCCGATGATGATTTCGGCGGTGCCCTTCTCGGTCGATTCGGGGTTGTAGTACTCGTCGCGATAGATGAAAAGGATGACGTCCGCGTCCTGCTCGATCGCGCCCGATTCGCGCAGGTCCGCCATCAACGGACGCTTGTCGGTGCGCTGCTCGAGCGAGCGGTTGAGCTGCGACAGCGCGATCACGGGAATATCCAGCTCCTTCGCCAGTGCCTTGAGGCTGCGCGAAATTTCTGAAATTTCGGTGGCGCGGTTCTCCTTGTTGCCGGGCACCTGCATCAGCTGCAGGTAGTCGATCACGATGAGGCCGAGATCGTGCTCGCGCTTGAGGCGACGCGCGCGCGCGCGCAATTCGCCGGGCGAGAGCGCGGGCGTGTCGTCGATGAAGATCTTGGCTTCGGAGAGGAACGTGATCGCGTTGGTCACGCGCGGCCATTCCTCTTCGGCGAGATCGCCGGTGCGAAGGTGCTGCTGGTTGATGCTGCCGAGCGATGAGATGAGACGGAACGCGAGCTGCGAGGCCGACATTTCCATCGAGAAGATCGCGACGGCTTTTTTCTTCTGGATCGCGGCGTATTCGGCCATGTTGACCGCGAGCGCGGTTTTTCCCATCGACGGGCGCGCCGCGACGATGATGAGATCGGACGGCTGCAAGCCTGCAGTCATCTCATCGAGATCGGTGAATCCGGTGGCAAGGCCGGTGACCGAGCCGCGGCTTTCGTAGCGCTGGTGCAGGATCTGGAACGCATCCTTGACCGCCGCGCGCATCGTCACGAAACCTTTGCGGCCGCGCGCGCCGGCTTCGGCGATATGGAAGACCTTCTGCTCGGCGGTTTCGAGGAGCTCCTGACTGGAACGCCCTTCCGGCACGAATGCATCGCCCGCGATCTCGGTGCCGGCGTCGATCAGCTGCCGCAGCACGGATTTCTCGCGCACGATGTCGGCGTACGCGGTGATGTTGGCCGCGCTCGGCGTCGAGTTGGCGAGCTCGATCACGTAGCTCGCGCCGCCGACGAGATCGGCGAGATTCTGAGCCTGGAACCATTCGCCGAGCGTCACCGCGTCGTACGGCATGCCCTTGTTGGAAAGGTCGCCGATCGCGCGATAGATGATGCGGTGGTCCTTGCGATAGAAATCGTCCTCGGTGAGACGATCGGCGATGCGATCCCACGACTCGGGCGACAGCATCAAACCGCCCAGCACGGCCTGCTCGGCTTCGATGGAATGCGGCGGCACACGCAGCGCTTCGATGTTGGAAGCGGCTTTGCGTTCGATCAAGACGGGCATGGTCGTCCGTGCGGAGGAAGACGAAGCGATGAATACTAGTCGTGCGTCTCAAGGAACGCGACGGAACAACTGGAGGAACATCCCGGGGATAAGTGGCCTGAACCTGGGGACAAGCCTGTGCACAAGCTGTGTGCTCGAAGCATTTCCGTCATGAAATGGAAGTCATTCTGCACCGTCGGCGGCGCCGCTTAAACTCAACAGCATCACGGTCATCGAGGGGAAACGGCGATGCGGCAGACGAATCGGCGTTTGGTGATCACAGGCGCGGCGCTCGCCGCCGTCGCGATCGTTTTCTTTCTTTACATGCTGAGCATCGCGCCGACGTCGAACGATCCGAAAGCGCTGATGCAGACCGTGGGCCAAGTCTCCGGCGTCGCCGTCGCGATCGGCATCGTCATGATCGTGTTCGGGCTTAAAGGCAAAAAGCCCGCCTAGCGGCGGGCTTTGCTGAACTTCGAAGCGTTCGCGGTCGCGAACGTCGGGCCGGATCTACTCGTCGGCGACGACGATGACCTTGACCGTCGTGTGCACGTCGGCGTGCAGGTGAATCTGCACCTCGAACTCGCCGATGTGGCGGAGCGGGCCTTCGGCCATCACGACTTCGCTCTTCTCGATCGCGGTGCCGGCGGCGGTGAATGCCTCGGCGATGTCGCGCGGGCCGACCGAACCGAACAGCTTGCCTTCGGGGCTGGCGTTGGCCTTGATCGTGATCGACGCGTTCTCGAGCTGCGCCCTGCGCCCTTCGGCGCCGGAGAGCTGCTGGTTGGCCTTGGCCTCGTAGTCGGCGCGGCGCTTCTCGAAATCGGCGAGATTCGCCTCGGTCGCCGAGACGGCCTTGCCGTGCGGAACGAGGAAGTTGCGGCCGTAGCCCGGCTTCACCTTGACCTTGTCGCCGAGGTTGCCGAGGTTTTTCACTTTCTGAAGAAGAATGAGTTCCATGGTGCTGTGCTCCGATTCGTTAGCGCCGGGGTGGCCGACGCAGCGGTGGCTGTCCGAATGGACATGACTCGTAAACGTTCGCTCACTTCGTCATTCCGGCGAAAACCGGAATCCATGTTGCTTGGCGAAGATCAAAATGGATCCCGGCTTTCGCCGGGATGACGGAGTGTTGTGTTTCTAGATCGCTCAGTGGCTGTCGCTATACGGCAGCAGCGCGAGGAAACGCGCGCGCTGCACGGCGGTCGACAGCTGACGCTGATAACGCGCCTTCGTGCCCGTAATGCGGCTCGGCACGATCTTGCCGGTCTCGGTGATGTACTGGCGCAGCGTGTTGAGATCCTTGTAATCGATCTCGACGACGCCCTCAGCGGTGAAACGGCAGAATTTCTTGCGGCGGAAGAATTTGGACATGATCTTGACTCCGGATGAAGGGACGGCCCCGCACTTGAAGGGCGCTTACTCGGCGACGGGCTCGCTCGGCGGCGCGGCGGCTTCTTCGCGCGGCGGGCGCGAGTCGCGGCGCGGGCGCGGCGCGTCGTCGTCTTCGCCGAAACCGAAGCCCTCGTCGTCGCGACGGCGGCGTTCGCCCTTGTCGTCCTTGTTCTTCATGATCGCGGACATCTCGGTGACCGCGTCCTCGCGCTTCATGATGAGGTGACGCAGCACCGCATCGTTGAAGCGGAAACCGGATTCGAGTTCGCTCAGGACTTCCTGGCCGCACTCGATGTTCATGAGCACGTAGTGAGCCTTGGCCAGATGCTGGATCGGATAGGCCAGCTGGCGGCGGCCCCAATCTTCGAGGCGATGGATCTTGCCGCCGTTGTTGCCCTCGATCAGCGTCTTGTAACGCTCGATCATCGCGGGCACTTGTTCGCTCTGGTCAGGGTGGACCAGAAACACGATCTCGTAGTGACGCATCGTTGTCTCCTTGTGGATACCGCGCGGAACGATTTCCGCCGGCAGCCTCCCGCGGCGCGGTGAGGCAAGGCCTGCGACCGGGTTGCCCGGTCGGAAGGGGCGCGAATACTAGGCGAATCAGGGGATTGGCGCAAGCATGACGTTGCCTTCGGCCGATTTCGGCATGGGCAGCGGCTCGATGCGCGCGATCGCGTTGACCGGCAGGATCGCCGCATGCCCGTCGGCCCGGTCGTAGACGAAGACGTAGCTCGCCGTCGTTCCGAGGTAGGTCCAGGTCTTGGCGCCGGCCGGCACGAGCGGATCGGCGCTGCCATTCATCCAGATACGGACTTCGGCGGCGTCGCCGTGCTTGACCGCTTCGGCGCGATGCGTCGCATACGCCGAAACGAACGTCCAGCCATAGGCAATGACCACCAGCAGATAGATGACTTGCGTGTACCAGTGCCGGCCATTCATCCATTCGATGAAGGCCAGGCGCCCACGCTGCCAGGTCGAGAGCGTCGACGCCGCACGAAGCCGGGCCGCTTCGATCGCGCGCCGGCGTCGGCCGCGAAGATTGATCTTGTCGAACACCCAGCACAAAGGAAAGGTCGACAACACCAGCACCAGCGCCATCGGCTGCTGGATGCCGGCGACGAGAAAATCGCTGATCTGCGAGAGCGTCAGCACCGGCACGTCGAACAGACGGTAGAACGTGAAGTTGTAGAAGATGCCGGCCATCGCGACGAGGAGATACGTCAGCGTGATCGCCAGCGCCGGCTCGCGGCGCAATGTGCGCAGCACGTGCGGCAGCAGCTCGAGCAGCGCGGAAACCGGAGGATCGATCTTGGAGGCGCCTTCGCTCTCGCGCGCGACAGGTTTTTCGGGCGCGTCGATCACGGCACGTCCGACGGCGCGCTCAGGCAGCCGGCGCGACCGTGAAGCTTTCGCCGCAACCGCATTCGCCGGTCGCGTTGGGATTGCGGAACACGAAGGTCGCGTTCAAACCCTGGCGCTGAAAATCGACTTCGGTGCCGTCGATGAACGGCAGCGATTTGCGGTCGACGAGGAGACGCACGCCATCCTGGTCGATGACGAGATCGTTCTCTGCGATCGCGTCCGCGACGTCGACCGTGTAACCGTAACCCGAGCAGCCCGTGCGCTTGATGCCGAAACGAACGCCGACCGCGCTGGGCTCCTTGGAAAGGTAGTCCTGCATGCGTTGGCGGGCGGCTTCGGTGAGCTGGATCGACATGGGTGCGTCAATGAGTCCGGATGCGGATTGTAGCGCAGGACGGCGGCCAGACGGCCGATTCCGTTATCATCGCGAGTCCTCGCCCAACCAATGTGGGTGCCCGTTCGCGGAGCTTCAAGGCATGGCAGCAAGCGCAAAGAACGTCGTCAGCGTCAAGCAGGCACTGTCCGGCGCCCTCGAGGCCGGCAGCACCGTCACCGTACGCGGCTGGGTGCGCACCCGTCGCGACTCGAAAGCGGGACTTTCGTTCGTCAACGTGAGCGACGGATCGTGCTTCGACGCGATCCAGGTCGTCGCGCAGAATACGCTGCCCAATTACGCCGACGAGATCGCGCGCCTCACCGCCGGCTGCTCGGTCATAGCCGAGGGCGAGCTCGTCGCCTCGCAAGGCAAAGGCCAGGCGTTCGAGATCCAGGCGAGCCGCATCGAGGTCGTCGGCTGGGTCGACGATCCGGAAACCTACCCGATCCAGCCCAAGCAGCACTCGCTCGAATTCTTGCGCGAAGTCGCGCACCTTCGCCCGCGCACGAATCTCTTCGGTGCCGTCGCGCGCGTGCGCCACACGATCGCAAGCGCGATCCACCGCTACTTCGATCAGAACGGCTTCTTCTGGGTCAACACGCCGATCATCACGACTTCCGACGCCGAAGGCGCGGGACAGATGTTCCGCGTGTCGACGCTGGATCTCATGAACCTCCCGCGCACCGACAAAGGCGCGATCGATTTCCACAAGGATTTCTTCGGACGCGATGCGTTCCTGACCGTGTCCGGCCAGCTCAACGTCGAAGGCTACTGCCTCGCGCTCAGCAAGGTGTACACGTTCGGGCCGACGTTCCGCGCCGAGAACTCGAACACGCCGCGCCATCTCGCCGAGTTCTGGATGATCGAGCCTGAGGTCGCGTTCGCGGACCTCGGCGATCTCGCGCAGCTCTCCGAGGATTTCCTCAAGTTCATCTTCAAGACCGTGCTCGCCGAGCGCGGCGACGACATGGCGTTCTTCGCCGAGCGCGTCGAGAAGACGGCCGTCTCGCGCCTCGAAGCGTTCGTCGACGCGCCGTTCGAGCGCATCGACTATACCGACGCCGTCGAGATCCTGAAAAAATCCGGCAAGAAGTTCGAGTTCCCGGTCGAATGGGGCACCGATCTTCAGACCGAGCACGAGCGCTACCTGACCGAACAGCACGTCGGCCGCCCGGTCGTCGTCATGAACTATCCGGAAAAGATCAAGGCGTTCTACATGCGCCTCAACGACGACGGCAAGACCGTCGCCGCGATGGACGTGCTCGCGCCCGGCATCGGCGAGATCATCGGCGGATCGCAGCGCGAAGAACGTCTCGACATGCTCGACAAGCGCATGGCGCAATTCGGGCTCGACCCGAAACATTACGAGTGGTATCGCGATTTCCGCCGCTACGGCACCGTGCCGCACGCAGGTTTCGGGCTCGGCTTCGAGCGACTCGTCGTCTACGTGTGCGGGCTCGCGAACATCCGCGACGCGCATCCGTATCCGCGTGCGGCGGGGCTGGCGGAGTTTTGATCCGTATGCGCAACGCAAACCGACACCATCTCGCCTTTTTCGTCATCCCGGCGAAAGCCGGGATCCATTTTGACTTGCAAGATCAAAATGGATCCCGGCTTTCGCCGGGATGACGAGACTAGAACGCTTCGACCATGCTCGCAGCCCGCGAATTCCTCCTCATCATGGGCCTCGGCCTCATCGTCGCCGGCTTCACCGCGTACGTCATCGTGTGGATGCTGGTCGCAGTCCACCTTCGCGATCATCACCCTGCGATGCGCGAACGCATCGGCAACGTGCTGGTCGCACCGCACGCGCTCCTTTGGTATCTCGCAGCCGGCTGGCGCGCGGCGAAGGACTCCAGCCTCAACGTGCTCGCATTCCCAGGCACCGTCGGCGTCTGGGGTATCGTCGGCGGCCTCCTCTGCTGCGGACTTTCCGAAATCCTCGCCATCATCGGAGGCACGCGATGAGCGACAACGAACCGCAATGGTGGGTCGCGGCCGTCGGCGACACGCTGATCTGGGCGCGCCTCACGTTGACGGATTCCGGCGTCGCCGAAGTCTTCGACAGCGACGGCGGCACGCTGCGCTACGACGATGAGACGCAAGCGCGCATGGCGCTCCTCGACGCCGAGTTCCGCTCGTTCGACGGACTCGACGAAGACGACGCCGCGATGCTCGGCTTCGACCTCGAAGAAATCGAGCCGCCACGCGGAGAGAGCGACGACGAGCTGCTGCCGCAGATGGTCGCCAAGCTACCGTCGCAGCACTGACGCGCGAAGGACAACGATGAACCTCGACCTCACCGGCAAGCACGCTCTCGTCTGCGGCGGCTCTCAAGGCATCGGCCTTGCCGCCGCGACCGAGCTCGCCTCGCTCGGCGCGCACGTCACGCTGCTCGCACGCTCGCGCGACGCTCTCGAGCGCGCGCTGGCCGCGCTGCCGCGCACGCACGCCTCGCAGCAGCACGCGACGATCGCCGCCGACATGAACGATCATCCGGAGCTGCGCGCGAAAACCGAAGCGACCGTCAACACGCATCCGGTACAGATTCTCGTCAACAACACCGGCGGCCCGCCCGGCGGTCCGGCGCACACGGCCGCGCTCGACGATTTCCGCATCGCTTTCAACCAGCATCTGATGGCGGCGCAAATCGTGCTGCAAGCGGTCCTGCCCGGCATGCAAGCGTCCGGCTACGGACGCATCGTCAACGTCATCTCGACGTCGGTGAAAGAGCCGATCCGTAATCTCGGCGTCTCCAACACGATCCGCGGCGCGATGGCGAGCTGGGCGAAGACGCTCGCGACCGAGCTCGGCCCGTTCGGCATCACGGTCAACAACGTGCTGCCGGGATACACGCGCACGCAACGTCTCGACCAGATCCTCGGCGACCGCGCGAAAGCGACCGGCAAGAGCGAGGACGAGATCGCAAAGACGATGCTTGCGACGGTACCGCTAGGGCGCTTCGCCGAAGCCACAGAGATCGCGAGCGTGATCGCGTTCCTCGCTTCGCCGGCCGCAGGTTACGTCAACGGCGTCAATGTTCCGGTCGACGGCGGTCGCACGCTGTCG
>Ga0068859_100001199_pt1 | contig 26458 bp, 27 predicted proteins | sample KBSSwiS22_FD_66585 | JGI IMG/M metagenome (GOLD analysis project Ga0068859, IMG submission 66585) | Switchgrass rhizosphere microbial communities from Kellogg Biological Station, Michigan, USA - KBS Switchgrass S2-2 | ecosystem: Host-associated > Plants > Roots > Rhizosphere > Soil ...
GACCAGCGAAGGAATCATCTTCCCGAAGTTCCGCGGTGATCTTGTCGCCTGCGCTGCCGTGACCCGTGCCATGCACGAAGGGCGTGTGGAATCCACGAGATACCCACGCAACCCGCTCGACGTGCTCGCGCAGCAAGTGGTCGCGATGGCGGGCGTCGACAGCTGGGATGTCAACGAGCTGTTCGCGCGCGTCCGATGCGCGGCGCCATTCGCCGATCTGAGCATGCGCATGTTCGAAGGCGTGCTGGACATGTTGTCAGGCCGTTATCCGTCGGACGAGTTCGCGGAGCTCCGGCCACGTGTCACCTGGGACCGGGTGCGTGGGACGATCGCGGCGCGGGAAGGGGCCAAACGTGTGGCGATCGCCAACGCCGGCACCATTCCGGACCGCGGACTCTATGGCGTCTTCCTTGCCGGCGCCGATCGCCCCGTCCGCGTTGGTGAGCTCGACGAGGAAATGGTGTTCGAGAGCCAGGTGGGCGAGACCTTTACGCTGGGAGCGTCGACGTGGCGCATCGAGGAAATCACCCACGACCGCGTGCTTGTTACGCCCGCGCCAGGCGAGCCGGGGAAGATGCCGTTCTGGCATGGCGACCGCGAAGGCCGGCCCATTGAGCTTGGCTACGCCATCGGCAAGCTGATTCGCGATCTCCGCGGCATTTCCCGGCCTGCCGCGATCGAACGCCTCGTGCGCGATCACGATCTCGATGCACTGGCCGCGGAGAACCTGCTGCGGTACCTCGACGATCAGGCCGCCTCAGGCGCGATCCCGGACGACCGTACGATCGTCATTGAACGCTGCCTGGACGAGCTCGGTGACTGGCGCGTATGTCTGTTATCGCCGCTCGGCAGCCGCATACACGCGCCGTGGGCCATGGCCGCCACCGCGCACATCCGAAACCGCACGGGTATGGACGTGGAGGTCATGTGGGGCGACGAAGGCTTCGTCGTCCGGTTTCCGGAGGTTGAAAACCCACCCGACCCTGCCCTGCTGATCCCCGACGTCGAGGATGTAGAACCGCTCGTGCTGCGACAACTCGGGTCGACGTCGCTGTTCGCCGCGAGATTCCGTGAAACCGCGGCTCGGGCGCTTCTGCTGCCGCGCCGGCGGCCGGGGATGCGCACGCCGCTGTGGCAACAACGCAAGCGCGCCGCCGATCTGCTCGCGGTCGCCGCGCGCTTCGGTTCGTTTCCGGCGCTGCTCGAAACCTACCGCGAAATTCTGCGCGATTACTTCGACATGCCTGCGCTGGTGGACACGCTGAAGAAGATCGACAGCCGCACGCTTCGCGTGGCGACGATCGATTCACGCGCGCCATCGCCGTTTGCGGCGTCACTGCTCTTCAGCTACGTCGCCAACTACATCTACGACGGCGATGCTCCGCTGGCGGAGCGACGCGCGCAGGCATTGTCGGTCGACCAGGCGCAGCTGCGCGAGCTGCTGGGCGATGCCGAGCTTCGCGAGCTGCTCGATGCCGATGCCATCGACGCGCTCGAAGCGCAGCTCCAGCATCTGGACGACAAGTACAAGGTGCGCACCAGGGACGGCCTCCACGATCTCCTGCTGCGGATCGGCGACCTCGCGCTCGACGAGGTCGAGGCACGGACGATCGTTGCTGACGTTGCGGCGACGATGCACGCGCTCGAAGACGAGCGGCGAGTTGTCTCGCTGCCGATTGCGGGAACGCGCCGCTACGTTGCGGTCGAGGACGTGGCGCGTTATCGCGATGCGCTCGGAGTGCCGCTGCCGGCGGGTCTTCCCGAGTCGCTGCTCGAACCCGTTCGAGATCCGGCCGGAGACCTCGCGCTGCGATATGCGCGGTCCCACGGACCGTTCACCGCTCGCCAGTTTGCTGCGCGTTACGGCCTCGGTGTCGGCGTCGCTACCGCACTCCTGCTGCAGCTCACCGCGGCGGGCAAGATCATGGAAGGCGAATTCCGGCCAGGTGGCACCGAACGCGAGTGGATCGATGCTGACGTGCTACGCGCGCTTCGGCGGCGATCGCTGGCGCGGCTCCGTCACGAAATCGAGCCGGTTGATGTCGAGGCGCTCGGCCGCTTTATGGTGTCGTGGCACGGCATCGGCTCGGGCCGGCGTGGACTCGAGGCACTACTCGATGCGATCGAGCAGCTGCAGGGCGCAGCCGTTCCCGCCTCGGTACTCGAACGCGAAGTTTTGCCGGCGCGCATCGATGACTACACGCCCGCCATGCTCGACACGCTCATGAGTGCCGGCGAAGTCGTCTGGGTCGGAGTCGAGCCACTCGGCGAGCGCGACGGCCGCATCGCCCTGTACCTCACCGACCATGTCGCTCGGTTGCGTCCGCCGTCTGCAGCAAGACCCGAGCTCGAAGGACGCGCCGCGGAAGTTGTGGAGTACCTGCGTGAACATGGCGCCTCGTTTTTCGCCGCGATTCATGACGGTACCGGCGGTGGATTTCCAAACGAAACCGTTGATGCGCTGTGGACACTCGTGTGGCAGGGTCTGGTCACCAACGACACGATGCAGCCGCTGCGAGCGTACACGCGTACGGAAGAGGCGCGTGCCGCCAAACGCCATCGCGGCGCGCCGTTCCGCTCGCGACGGCTCGTTCCCCCCCGCGCGGAGGGACGCTGGTCTCTGGTCGATCCCGCGCGTCAGCTTGTCCGCCGAAGCGCGCAGCGCGAAAGCGGACGCGACCGCGCCGCCGCGACGGAATGGGCCACGGCGATGGCGCAACAGCTGCTCACCCGTCACGGCGTCATCACGCGCGAGACGGTCGCCGCCGAATCAGTCGCTGGTGGATTCTCGGCCGTCTATCAGGTGCTCAAGGCCATGGAGGATGCCGGACGCATCCGCCGCGGGTACTTCGTCGCAGGACTGGGCGCGGCACAATTTGCCATGCCCGCGGCGCTCGACTTGCTGCGCTCGATGCGTGATGCGCCGGAAGAATCCCGTACGGTCGTCATGGCTGCGACCGATCCGGCCAACCCGTACGGCGCGCTGGTCAAATGGCCTGACATTGCAAGTCCGCAGTCAACCATCGACATGCCGGCGTCGGGCCGCGGACCGACCAGAGCCGCCGGTGCGCTGGTTGTGCTCGTCGACGGACGCGCGGCTGCGTACCTGCGGCGCGGCGAACGTGAGCTGTTGCTGTTTCTTCCAGACGCCGAACCGTCGCGCTCGCGCGTCGGCCGGGAGATTGCGCGGATACTGTTTCAACTCGCGGCGACACGCGAGGGGCGGCGGGGAATGCTGATCGCCGACATCAACGGCGCGCCGGCCACAGCACATCCGGCGGCGCGGCTGTTTGTGGAAGAGGGATTTGCTGTGACAGCGATGGGCATTCAGGCGAGGACCGAGAAGCTCCGGCCGCGCGGTTACAGTCCGCCAGAGACTGCAGCAGCGCTCCACGATGGTGGCATCGCCATTGCGGCGAACGATAGCGGAGGTACACGCATGGCTGAGCCCCGCAATTCATCCGATACGCTCGAGAACATCCGTCCACGGCGCAATGAGGACAGCGAGACGGAGCACGACCGAATCCGGTCGACCAACGACCAGGATCAGGCGATGGAGCGGCAGGGGTTGGAGTCCAGGCGCAACCGCGGATACGACGACGTCGTGCGCGGCGAGGACGCGGCCCGCGAGGGCAGGGAAGCCGTCCGTCGTGGTGACGTGGTTCGCGGTGAGGACCTCGGCGACGTTGACGACAGGGAAACCGACCCCGACAGCGCCTTCTCGGACGTTGATCGCGACGATACTGTCGATGACTAGATCCCAAAACCCAAATCCCAAAACCCAAATGCCAAGCGCGATTCGCTTGGGGTTTGGAGCGTGGGATTTGGGATTTGGGTTTTCCTGATGCCCGAAGGCGACACGATCCTGCGTGTTGCGCGCACGCTCAATGAGACGCTCGCGGGCCGCCGGGTCACGCACTTCGAATCGGTATTCTCGAGAATCGTGCGCGCTGACGACGACCTCACGATTCGCGGCCGAACGATCGAGCGGGTGGACGCGCGTGGCAAGCAGCTCCTCATCTGGTTTTCCGGGGATGTCGTACTCCGGACCCACATGCGGATGCATGGCGTCTGGCATCTCTACCCCCATGGAGCGCGATGGCGCCGTCCGCATTCCGATATGCGCATCGTCATCGGCACGCCCGAATACGAGGCCGTGGCGTTCAATGTCCCCATCGCTGAACTCACGCGCGGCTGCGATCTAGCACGCAGTCCCGCTTTCCGTACCCTCGGGCCGGACATCCTCGCACAGCAATTTGATGCGGTTGATGCAGCGCAGCGAATCGCGATGACACCGGAAATGAACATCGCCGAAGCGCTCCTCAATCAGCAGGCTGTTGCAGGCATCGGCAACATCTTCAAGTGTGAGGCGCTGTATGCCGCAGGGCTCGATCCATTCACGCGTGTGGCGGATCTGTCTCGCGACGAGATCGCCCGCGTCGTCGAAAAAGCGCGGCGATTGATGCGCACCAGCGTCGCCGGCCGGCGAATGGCGTTCTCGGTCTACGGTCGCGGCGGCCGCCCGTGCCGGCGGTGCGGCGCGGTGATCGCGCAGCGGAAGGGAGACGATGCGACGCGCGTGACGTACTGGTGTCCGCGTTGTCAGGCACCGCGGGTCGCTGCGAACGCGCGCACCGTTTGAAGAAATCGCTCGCGCTCCTGTCCATCTTCGAGCGCCTCCTCGTCGATCATCGGCAGACCTGGGATGATCGCAGTGAGCACTTCCGCAAACAGTCCCCGGCCCGTCGACGCCGGCGGCGCACCCGACTCGTCGTGCACGAGTACCGCGGCAGGTCCGCAGCTCGGCGATCGCGCCTTGAGGACAAATCCGCTGATACGGGCCGCGGCAAGCTCCGCCGCCCGGGCCGCGGCCCAGCGATCCATGCGGTCCGTCCAGTCTTCGCCGGTTTGAACGCCCTCGAGGCGTACGGATTCGCTGCCGGAACGTACGCCATCACCGCGACGCGAAAGCTGAATCGGCTCGCGCGGAACACCCATCCCGACTTCCACCTCCGGACAGACGGGAACCCATTCGACAAATGGCGTGAGTTCGGTGACGGCGGGACTCAGCCTGTTCGTGCCGTCGTATCGGACGTCGTCGCCGAGCAGACATCGCGAGATGCCGACGCGCGGCTTCACATCAGTTTCCCGATGGGGCCGAGATCGAGGTTGAGTTCTTCAGGCAGGACGCCGAATCGCGCCGCGATATCGACGACTGTTTCCTCGAGTTTCATCAGCGCCCGTCCGATGTCTTCCGTTTGCTGATCGGTGAGGGTACCTGCCTCCATCCGGCGGATGGCCTGGCGCTCCAGAAGCTTGCGGATGAACTCGACGAGCGTCAGCACCAGCTGCGCCACCGAGCGTTGCACGTCGTCGGGATCCGCATTCCACCGCAATGGTGAGGACGCGTTCGTGCGTTCGAGCTCGCGGCGCAAATCGTCGAGCTTCGCAAGCTCGCTTACGGTCAGGCCCGCGGTCTTGGCAACAACTGTTCTTTTCGCGCGCGGCATCTCTCGTCCGGCGCTGGCGCGAGCGACGGCCGGGGCCCTTCGTCGCCGAAGCCGCTTCTTGGCGCGCGGTTTTTTCGGCATCTACCAATTGTCCGCGAAGGCGTACGGGGCAAACGGTCCGCTGACCACGAGACGGACGTCGCTCTCCGTTGCGGTGCGTTCGACCGCGGAACGGTACCGTTCGACCATCGAGCGTGGAATCAGATGGTGAATGGTGGCGATGTCACCGCGCCGCTCCACGCGCTCGTCCTTCACGAACCGTCGAAGCGCCGGCTGAATCGGCGCAAGCTCGGGTACCTCGCGCGCCGTACGCAGGACCGCCAACCGCTGCCGCAAATACTGCGTACCTTGAGTCGACTTGTTCCGGGGTCTGACCCCGGTACGACTCGTCACTGGGGTCGGACCCCGGTACGACTCGTCACTGGGGTCTGACCCCAGAAGGCGAATCGTCATCTGCGTGCGGCCGCGGACGGCGCGCAGCCGCCGACGCATCGTTGCTCCACGCGATCGGAGCACCAACGTCAACTCCGCCACGTCGTCGAACGTGGTACCGAAGCGCGCGGGAAGGACGGCAGGCATCCGTGCGGCGATCGATTCGACGACGGCCGCGTACTGTCGCAAATTCCTGGTTGAGGCGGCCGGCCTCCGCCGCACGTCACCGACGATTGCCATTACCCCGTCGAAGGGGATCGCGCGCAGCCGCTCGCCCGCCATGCCAGTCAACCTCTGAACGGGGCGCGATGACACTGCCAGTGCGTACACGCAGAGGATCACGACCGCGCCCGATGCCGACGCGGTATCTGTTTCACGGTAGCGCTCGGTTTCGCGCCGCGAACGCGCGCCCTCAACACGTGCCGGGCGTGGTGTCGCTCCATGAACTCCGCGTGCTCACCGGGGAGAACGCGATCGGCAGCCGACAACAGCAGCGACAGGCGCGCGTAAATGAGCTCGACCCGCGCGAGCCCGATGGTGAGATCGCCGTTCAGCACGACACCCTTGTTGAGCAGATTGTCGACGATGTCGAGCAGCGATGCGTCTTCCGGCCCGAGAATGTCCTCGGCTTCCGTCCGCCTCCGCGGAGGCTTCGGTGGATTGGGACGCGTCGAGCGGGTTGGACTCATTCCACGAAGTTATAGGGCGGCCACGGTCCGGTCAGCGACATCGTTATCCCCGCGTCGCGCAGGCCGCGCGTCCGCTGACGCACCGCCGATCGAAACGCGCCGCTTTTCGCGACCGGAACCAGAAACGCCGCGTCAAGCAAAAGCCGCGAGCCGGGCGCCGCCCGTTCAAGACTTGTGCGCCGCTGTGCGGCGGCCGCGAGCCGTGCCATCGACTTATACATTTGCTCCGCTGCGCCGCGCGCTTCTTTCGCACGCGTGCGATTGATCCCAAGCACGTCGCGTTTTCTCGCGAGAAATTCCTTGCCGCTGCTGACAGGACGCTTGGAAACCGTCGCACGCGCGATCTTCTCATCGAACGTGAGCCGGAGACCCCATTCGACCTTCCCTTCGACCCGCTTGAGAAGACGGCGAACGCGCGGACGGTCCGAGTGTACGTGCTGCACGACACGATCGTCGGACGTGAACAGGGTGAACAAATGCATGGGGAGCAGCGCTGGCACCGACAAGAACAACTCGATCACATGCTCATGCGCAATCGCACGAGGACCGACCCAGTCGAGATTCTGCAAACCAAGCGCAAGCGCCGTCTCGCCATAGTCGGCTTCGGGCACGCTCTGCACGATCGCCCATAGATGCTCGCCGACGTCAATCGCACGCAGGTCACGTCCGCCGGGCATGCCTTCGCTGACGCGGCGCATTGTCGGCTGCCTGTTGCTTCGAATCAGGCAGAAGACATAGCTCAGCACGATTAGCGAATCTTACTCGTTCGGGTCGTTCGGGTCGTTCGGATGGTTCGGGTCGTGCCAGTCGCCGGTTTCGCTCGGGCCGTTCGCTTGATGGCTCGTTTAATCCTCGTTCGCGCGGGCTTCTGAGTGGGAAGCGGAAGGCCCGGCTCCTCGACCGTTACAGCGGCAACTGGCTCGATGTCGAGAACGCGTTCGACCTGACCACGTTCGGTGCCGATGATTCCGTGGGTTGGCGGCTCCTGCTCGACGATCGTCGTATGAGGCGCTTCGTCCGGTTCATGAAAATCGCCGGACACGGTCGCTTCGATCTGGAACCGACTTTCCTCGTCGGTTTCGATTGGTGTGCCCGCGCCGAATTCGAGCGGGCCCGGGCCGCCTTCGCGGCGTTCCTTGATTTCGCGAATGCGTGTCAGAAGGTCGCGTTCGATCTCGGCAAACTCCTCGTCCGTCATCTCCCCGAGCTCACGCTGCATCTCGGCGGCCAGTAACTGCTCGCGGAGCGCCGTGTCGTCGTTCATCTCGGCCTCAGCGGCGGTGGTAACGGTCCTGAGAACCCAGGAAATGCCGTCGATCATGAGGGAGTCGAGGAGAAACATTGACCCTAATGCTGCCCAGCGCGCTCCAGTTTCAATCTGATGTTGACGAAGTTGTACGGCGGCCACGGGCCGGTGTACTTGAAGGTCAACTTGTCAAAGGTGGACGCGATTTCCTTGATGCGGCGATCGAAGGCGGGCTCCTGATCGCGTTGAACGAGGAACGCGGCGTTCATGATCATCTTGTCGCCAATCGCCCGGTTCACTCGTGAGGCGACCGAGACATCGCGCAGCCGCTGCAGGAACTCTGCGACGTACCGCTCCGAGCGCTGCTGGAGCGCGCCGTCGATGAGTCGCCCGTACTGCATGCGGGCGAAATAAGTCGAACCCTTCTGTGACGAAATCTCCGTCTTGAGGCGATGGATGTCCTCGTCTTCCTCCTCGATCTGCCGGACAATCTCATCGCGATCCCAGAGCACCTTGAGACCGTACTCCAGCTTGTCCTGCATCTTCGAGAGCACATCGGCAAACGCGTCGTAAGCGGAGCGCAGCAGCTCGACGATGTCTTCACGCGTCTTGAAGATGGTGCCGAACGACATCGGGATCACCGTGTGATCGCGCATGACCGTCTCGTTGACGCGCTCGTGCGCCAGCACGTTTTCACGCGTCGAGTCGAGCGGCACCAGTGGAATATCCGAGACGACCGCGGCCATGTCCTTGAAGGTGATCGTATAGACCTCGGGCCACTGCTCGTCCATGCCGATGGCACCGAACTTCAGCGGCTGGCTCGCGCGGATGATGCAGTAGACGTAACGTCCGCGGCCGGCGGCCCGATCGACGTCCGGCAGCGTCGGCTTCGGCGTACGTTCGACGACGCGCTCCACCCGCGTTTCGGTGCCGCGCACCTCTGTTTCGTGCGTGACGCGGGTGACGGCGATGTCGTCCCGCTTTCGCGTTGTCGGTCGTGCGCTGCGGACCGGCGCCGCCCGCGTGGTCCCGCGTTTCATCGACCGTGTCGCCGCCACCGGCCGCGGCCGCGCGGGCGATGGCCGAACGCTGGATTTCCTCGCGGAGGATTGCTTCTGAGCCTTCGGCATATCGGATTCCTAATGTCAGGCTTTCTTGACTGTGTCGAGCATCCGCCGCACTTCAACAACCAGATCATCGGGCAGACACGGTTTGGTGACAAACGAATCGCATCCAGCTTTGCGGGCGCCTTCGGATGCTCCCGCCAAGGCGTGTCCGGTCAACGCCACGACCGGAATATGTTTGGTCCGTTCGTCTGCCTTCAAAACGCGCGTCGCTTCCCATCCGTCCATACCGGGCAACGACAGGTCCATCAGGATCAAATCAGGACGGAGCGAAAAGGCCTGCGCCACAGCCTCGTTGCCGTTGCGCGCTTCCGCCACGCGGAAGCCGGAGAACTGGAGGTACTCGGCGTACATCTCCCGCGCGTCCTGGTAGTCGTCCACAACGAGAATCAGGGGGGCGTCTGGTTGCGTCATTGTTCCGTTTCGACAGGTATCGTCAGCGTAAACGTCGAGCCGACACCCATCGTACTTTCAAGCGTGATCCGCCCGCCGAGCGCCGTCGCCAGGCGTCGACAGATAGCGAGTCCAAGACCCGTGCCGCCATACTGACGCGACGGCGAGTCGTCCACCTGCCTGAAATCCTCGAAGATTTTCTCGTGATTCTCGGGTGAAATGCCGATCCCGGTGTCCGCTACGGCGACACTCGCTGTCCGCTCTGCCGGGCGGTATGCCACAGTGATGCGAATGCCTCCCTCATGCGTGAACTTCAGCGCATTGCTCAGCAGGTTCACGATGATCTGCTTGACTTTCTGCCTGTCGCTGTAGATGGTCGGCAGGTCGGGCCGTAGTCGTGGGGCCACCGTGAGCTTGGATCGCGAAATCACCGGATCGAGCTCGGTCATCACCTCCGGGACAAGCTCGTTGAGGTTGAACTCGCTGAGCTGCATCGGCATCTTGCCGGCCTCGATACGGGTGATATCGAGAATCTCGTTGATGATCGTCATCAGATGGCGGCCGTTCGAGTCGATGCGCTGCAGCTGGCGCTTCACCGCAGGAAGCAGATCGCCAGCCACTCCCTGCAGCAGCATGTGCGTGTAGCCGAGGATCGCGTTCAGCGGCGTCCTGAACTCGTGCGACATGTTGGCGAGGAATTGCGACTTCAGACGTGACGCCTGCTCGAGCTCGATCGCCTGGCGTCGGAGCAGTTCGTTCTGCGTCGCGAGTTCGGCGGTGGCGGCCTGAACGCGGGCCTGCAGTTCGTCGGACGCGGCTTTCAGCTGTTCATACAACCGAGCCCGTTCGAGCGCTTCCCGTCGATCGTGCAGGATGGTCACGACCGCGGTCAGCTCGCCTGTGTCGGTGAGCACCTTTCCGGCAATCGCCTCGACCGGAATCGGCTCACTCGTTCCCGGATTCATCAAACCGATTTCACCCCGCCGGATTTCGCCCGGCCCTGTCTCTCCGAGCAGCAAGCCCGAAATGAAGGACGAGAAATGCGCGTCATTGGCTTGTACCGTGCGCGAGGCCGCTTCGCTGGCGCCCGCGATGACCGTGAAGAGATCCTCGGCGGGCGAGTTCATCATCACCGTCGCGCCCGTTGCATCCGTGACGATGATCGGATCGGCCACCGAGTCGATGATGAGATTGAGTCGATCGCGCTCGGCACGCACGGCCGCCTCGGCCACGCGCAGCTTCTGATAGTTCTCCTCAATCTGCTCGGTGGCCCGCCTCAGGTCGGTGATGTTGCGCAGCACCGAGACGACGCCCGTGCCTTCGCGCGGATCTTCCACCGCGGTCGACAGCACTTCGAACAGCAGATCCGATCCGTCGCTTGGATCGACCAGCAGCAGCTCGCGCGCCTCCGGATTGCCTTCGACGGCCGACCGCGAGAGGGCCGCCGAAAACAGCATGTTGTTCAATTCAACCGCGCGTCGCCGCCCTTCGCTTTCCTCCTCGCTCGCCGCAAACAGCTTCTCTGCGCGCGCGTTGGCGACAATCAGCTTGCCTTCGATGTCCGTCAGCATGATGGGGTCGGTGACGGCGTTGATGATCGTGAAAAACAGCGTCCGCTCGCGCCGCAGCTTGCGTGCCTCCTCCGCGAGGCTGCCACGCCCGCGCACTTGATCGATCTTCTGGCCCAGAACCATGACGAGCCAGTCGATGTCCGCGCTGATGGCCGGCGCGCGGAGTAACAACAGCCCGGGCGCCAGGTCTTCGCGCTCGCCGACGTTGCCGGGGCGCATGCCAAGCGGAATCGCCGTGAACGCTCCGCGGCCGAGCGGCGTCGGCGCGGCATGTCCGTTGGGCCGGTAGGAGCGAAACGGGACGGGCCGCGACGACTGCAATGCGCCGATGAGCGGATCGTAGGTGTCCGACAACGGCCACGAGAACAGCTCGATATCGTCGCTGGCGACACCATAGGCGGCAATGCCCACCAGCATGTTCGATTCGGCGTCCACGGCAAGGCACGCGGACTGCTTGACGCCAGCGTACCGCGCGAGCCACTCCAGGCTCATGTGCGCGCAGCGGAGAATGTCTTCGTGATGGGCGAGGTAGTTTTCGAGCAGTTCAAGGCGTGCTGCGTGGTTGACGCCACTGCCAATCGGTCGAGAAAAGGTCCGCGCCTGAAGCGTGCTCATGTCCTAGCTTGTCCGATGGCCTAAGGGCGCCGCCCCGCGGCGTCCCACCGTTATTTGTGGGTCCGCCGGCGGGTACCGGCTGGTGTTCGCGTGGTTGCCGGCGCTCCTTCCAGCTGCGCGCGCAGCGAAACGTTTTCCGCGGCGATCTCATCGTACGGCCGTGGAGCTTCAATGGTCGGACGTGCCGCTGATTGCGCCGCACCGATCGCGTCGGAATACTTCAAGTAGGTATCGATCGAGGCGACGACGACACGGGCTTCGACGGTGATGAGATCGATCCCGACGAGCGACACACGCACCCATGCGTCGATGACGATCCCCTTGTCGAGAACGCGGTCAAGAACGTCGATGAGACTTGTTCCGCCAGCAGCACGTTCGACGGCCATCGTAGAGACTCCTTAATCGGGTATCAGTCCTTTGCCGGTCACACGCGCGCGCCGGCCGGAGGCGCGCGTCAGCGACGCGACCCGCCGTTCGAGCAGCTGAAGCTGCTCGCGAAGTTCAAGATTTTCCTGCAGCAGCTGCTCGCGTCCCGGTGAGAGATGACGGTCGTACTTCCACCAGTCGAGACCAATCTCCTCTGCCTTGTCGATCGAGCAGATCATCAAACGGATGCGAATCGTCAGGAGCTCGACTTCGGCCAGCGACACCTTGATGTCGCCCGCGACGACCAGGCCCTTGTCGAGCACTCGATCGAGAATGTCGACCAGCCCGGCACTGCCGCGGTTTGGACTCCCTGTCAGGTCGGTCGGCATGCGGCTCGCGTGATGGGCTGGCCTCTCGTCGCGCGATTGCAGGCAGGATGCCCGGCACGAAGTTCACGCGAACCGCCGAAGTATATCTCGGCGAAGTACAACGGACCAAGATAGTTGAGAGCAAATCGACACCCGGGCTCATCCATGATTGCGCGGCACAGTCTCATCGAATAGGTATCGAAAGACATCCAAAACTCAGCTCTGCGCTAGCATTGGATCGCATGACCACCCAGTGTTCGTTCGACGTCACCTCCAACGTCGATCTCCAGGAAGTGGACAACGCCCTGAACCAGGCACGAAAAGAAGTCGCGCAGCGATACGACTTCAAGGGTTCCAAGGCGTCAATCGACTTCGACCAGAAAGAATCAAGGCTGGTGCTCGTCGCCGACGACGAATTCAAGCTGAACGCGCTCTGGGAAATCGTGTCCACCCGTCTGGTCCGCCGCAATGTACCGGTGAAAAACCTGACCCGAGGCTCGGCGCAGCCAGCCGCCAACAGCACGGTCCGTCAGGAAATCGCGCTGCAGCAGGGCATCCCAACGGAAAAGGCGCGGGATATCGTCAAGTTCATCAAGGATTCGAAGCTCAGGAAGGTTCAGGCGGCGATTCAGGGCGACCAGCTGCGGGTCAGTTCCGGCTCCAAAGACGATCTGCAGGAAGTGATGCGACTGCTGCGGGAGCAGGACTTTGGCGTCGCACTGCAGTTCGGCAACTATCGCGGGTAAGCCGCCGGCCTACCTCTTCGACTTTTTCTCGTCCCACGCCACTTCGGTATCGCCGTTCTTGCCCATGGCGAGAATCGCATTCGCAATCCGGTCCGTCCGCGTATTGAGCGGAAGCTCCGAGTCGTAGACGATTTCCTTCTGACCGACCGAGCGGAGTTCGAACTTCACATGGTAGCGGCGGAGGATTCCTTCGATGTCGGTCCGAAGGGCTGGCGGATCGGGCGTCGATACCTTCAACTCGAAGTGCTTGGTGAGCTCCGGCTCGATCGATTCGACGGCCCAGAGCACCCCGAGCAGGAACACGGTGGCAAACAGCGCGAGGCCGTACAATTCGACGCCGCAACACAGCCCGATGCTCAACGTCGACAGCATGACCACGGCGTCCTTCGGATCATCGATTTTGGCTCGATAGCGAATCAGATTCGCTGCGCCGACGATGCCGAAGGCGCGGGCGAGACTCGATCCGACAACCAGCATGACGGTCGCGCCAACCACCGCGAGCACGATTTGCGTTTGGATGACTGGCGCCGATCGAGGCGGTGTGCCGCGGCGGCGCGGCCGGAACGCTAACGCCGCGCCCAGCGCCGTGGCGACGGGCAGCGCCAGGACGGCGCGTTCCACCATGTCGAAATGCGACTCGAGTATCTGCGGCAGCGATTGCGCGAACTCGGGAGGTGGCGGTTGCATGTCGGTCGTGTCGGGCGGGATGCTTCAGCGCGTCGCCTGCTCGACGGGTCTGGCGCGAAGCGCAAACGCGTCGTCAATCTTCCGCTTGAGCCTGATGATGAAGCGCTGCGCGTCGGCGTCGGCATAATTGGCCGCGCGGAACGCATCGTGCCACTGCTTGTCCGTCAGGCGCGCCATGCGCTCCGCGGCCCATCGGACGTCAGCGGGCCGAATCATCGAAACCAACTCCTGGTGTCGTCCGGCATAGTCGAATTCGATTCTGTCGCCATTGACCGCGGTGATGAACCCGTGCCGCTCGAAACACTCGAGACAATTGCGTTTCGGATAGAGCTTCCCTGTCTCGCCGAGCGCGGCGCCAAGATCGCGGACGACAAACCAGCGCGTCGCGCCTTCGACTGGTTCCTTGAACGCGTAGAAGCTGTTGTTGTCGTTCTTCAGATCCGTGCTGTTGAACATCAACATGACCACGAGAAGGCCGCTCAATTCGCGTGTGCCGACGAATGGATTCTGCTGCCACCACCAGTACTCATCGAGCCGCTCGAATTCCTTCAGCTTTGGCCGGAATCGAGCCTCGCTGATCGTGGACGTGACCCCGTTCTCCTCCATGGTCCACGAGGGTAGGTAGTAGATCGGCTCCTGGTGGAAACCGAGTCCCCAAAGGATGCGCGAGAGGACGACCTCCGTCTGGGCCTCAGGACCGATTTTCGCGTTCCACTCGGTATCGTCAGGCCCCTTGACGACGTACTTCGTGCTGAACCCCGCAGCGTCGAGCTCTTTGAGCGAATAGGTGGCGTCCGGCCTGGGTGCGTATTTCTGGCCGCCGATTCCCCAGAACAGGTCGCGCGGCTCACTCCCCGGATCCACCCAGAGCTGTTTGATGGCGGTCGCGGTCGGCGGTTGGGCTGGCGGCTGAATGGCGATTGCGCCGCCGCATGCGGACGCGCTAATAATGGCCGCGACTACGGCTGAGATCAGGTGCGGACGCACACGACCTCGTCAGCAAGCCGTGTTCCAACACGTGCGCTGGCACTCAGTTTGGTTTCGTACCTCTACCGAATGCTTCCCTCCTCCGTTCCCGCCGCCACGTACCGGCTGCAATTCAACAAGGCCTTCACCTTCAACGATGCCACGGAGATCGTCGAGTACCTCGATCGGCTGGGCATTTCTCACTGTTATGCGTCGAGCTACTTCAAGGCAGTGCCGGGAAGCACCCATGGCTACGACGTTGCCGATCCGACGCAGCTGAACCCGGAGATTGGTGATCGGGCGAGCTACAACCGCTGGATTGAAACACTGCGCCAACACGCTATGGGCCACATCGTGGATTTGGTGCCGAACCACATGGGCATCGCCAAGTCGGCGAATCCGTGGTGGCAGGACGTCCTCGAGAACGGCCCCAGCTCGCAGTATGCATCGTTTTTCGACATCGACTGGCACCCGCTGAAGCCGGAACTCGAAAACAAGGTATTGCTGCCAATCCTCGGCGACTCGTACGGTGCCGTGCTCGAACGCCAGCAGATCACCGTGGAATACGTCGCGGGAGCGTTCCGGGCACGCTACTTCGAAACGGTGCTGCCGATTGCGCCGGGCACCTACGATCGCATCCTCGGCATCGATGTCGAGCAACTGCTCGTGGAGATTGAGGATAGCGATGCCGAAATGGAGTTTCTCAGCATCCTCACCGCCGTCAGGAATCTCCCGGGCCGCGGGGCGCAGACACCGGAACTGCGCACCGAGCGAACCCGCGAGAAGGAAGTCATCAAGCGGCGTCTGGCGCGTCTGACCGCGGAGTCGCCCGCGGTCCTGGCGCACATCGAACGCGCCGTCACGACGCTGAACGGCAGGCCGCGCAATCCACGAAGTTTCGATCGCCTCGATGCGCTGCTGTCCGCGCAGCCATACAGGCTGGCCTACTGGCGTGTGGCGGCAGAAGAAATCAATTACCGGCGGTTCTTCGACATCAACGAGCTCGCGGCGGTTCGGATGGAGGATCCAGAGGTCTTCGAGCACACACACGCCTTTGCTTTTGAGCTGCTGCGCGCAGGGTGCATCGACGGGATGCGGATTGACCACGTCGATGGTCTGTTCGATCCCGGCGACTACCTCGAACGCCTGCAGTTGCGGGCGCAGCACGTGCGACCCGATTTGTTTTCGGGCGATCGCCGCCTCTATTTGGTCGTGGAAAAAATTCTGGGTTCGGACGAATGGTTGCCGTCCTGGCCGGTTGAAGGAACGACCGGCTATGAATTTCTCGTTCGTGTGAACGGGCTGTTCGTCAATCCCGCGAACGAGCGGGCGGTCAATGAAGCGTTCGAGCGGTTCACGCGGCTGCGGGCACCATTTCGTGAATTCGCGTACCGCAGCAAGCAGTTGATTCTTCGTATGAGCATGGCGAGCGAGCTGCAGGTGCTCGCGCACGACCTGACGCGTTTTTCGGAACGGAACCGCCACTTCCGCGATTTCACGCTGAACCTGCTGCTCCACGCCATGCGGGAAATCATCGCGTCGTTTCCGGTGTACCGCACCTATGTCAACGCGCGTGAGTCCGACGTCACGGCGCACGATCGCCGGTACATCGATCACGCGGTCAATGAAGCCAAGCGGCGCAACCCGCAGTATCCGGCCGTTGTGTTCGAGTTCGTCCGTGGACTGCTGCTCAAAAAGGCGGACTACATCCCCGAAGACGAACGGGGCGAGCATATGAAGTTCGTCGGCAAGTTCCAGCAGGTCACCAGTCCGGTTACCGCCAAAGGCATCGAGGACACGGCGCTCTATCTCTACAACCGGCTCGTGTCTCTCAATGAGGTTGGAGGCGAGCCCGACAAGTTCGGGGTCGCACCCGACGCGCTGCACGCGTGGCTGGCCGACAGAGCGGCCAAATGGCCGCACGCCTTGTCGGCCTCTTCGACGCACGACACCAAACGCAGCGAAGACGTTCGGGCGCGCATCAACGTGCTGTCAGAGTTGGCCGGCGAGTGGCGTCCCGCAACACAGCGCTGGGCGCGCATGAACCGGAAGGCGCGTTCGTTGATTAACGGCGAGTCATACCCGAGCCGCAACGAAGAGTACTTGCTGTATCAGACATTGGTGGGAACGTGGCCGTTGGGTGCGATGACGCCGAACCAGGAACGTGAATATCACGAACGAATTCACGACTACATGTTGAAGACGATGCGCGAGGCCAAAGTCTTCACGAGCTGGCTGAACCCGAGCGAACCGCACGAGAACGCGATGGCCCGCTTCGTCGCGATGGTGCTCTCGCCTGCCAATGTGGCATTCCGCGAGGACTTTGGTGGGTTTGTCCGGCGCGTCATCAGGCTCGGCATCTACAATTCGCTTGCGCAGCTCGCCATCAAAATCGGGGCGCCTGGTGTACCGGATTTCTACCAGGGTACCGAGCTGTGGAATTTCAGCCTCGTTGATCCCGACAATCGAAGGCCTGTGGACTACGGCGAGCGCCGCGAACTGCTCGATCGTGTCGAAGTCGCGGTCGGTGACCGGGCGTCGCTCGCGTCGGAACTGCTTCAGCATCCCGAAGACGACCGCATGAAGCTCTTTGCCACGACAACAATGCTGCGCGCGCGACGAGCGGCGGACGACGTGTTCCGCTGCGGCCGGTATGAGCCGCTGGCAGTCGAAGGCGCGGCACGACAGCACCTGTTCGCGTTCGCACGTGTGCTCGGTCCGCGGCAGGTGCTCGTGTGCACACCGCGGCTGATGGCGACGCTCATCCCCGACGGCAACCCGCCGATCGCCGACGTCTGGGGTGATACGCGAATTTCCGTTCCGGAGGAGGCGCCGCGCTGTTACCGTCAGGTCTTCACCGGTTTGTGCGCCGCGGTCAGCGAACAAGACGGACGCAAGTGGGTCCGCGCCGCGGATGTATTCGCGCAGTTCCCGATCGCGTTCCTGGAGGCGGCGTAGCGGTGAGCTGGACCATCATCGGCCTCGGATTCATCGTTTGGTTCGTACTCGTTCTCTTCTTCACGCCCCGCATCGACTACAACGTTTCGCACCCCACCCGGCGGAACAGCGACGAGTTCCTCCACGTCCTCCAGGCGACCTGTCAGGCGGCGATTCATTTCGATAACAAAGTCGAGATTCTGACCAACGGCGCGCAGTTCTACCCGGCAATGCGCGATGCCATCCTCGCTGCGGAGTCTTCCGTGAATATGGAGGCCTACATCTTCGAACAGGGCGAGGCGGCGAAGATGCTCGTTGAGGCAATGGTCGATCGTGCGCGCGCAGGCGTTGAGGTGCGCCTGACACTCGACTGGGTCGGCAGCCTCATGATGGTCTTCGGGACGCCGTTGCGGCAGCTGCGCGAGGCGGGCTGTCAGGTTCAGTTCTACCAAGGGCTGAGGTGGTACCGGTTTCATCGCATGAACAACCGCACGCACCGCGAGCTGCTGGTCATCGATGGTCGGGTTGCGTTTACTGGCGGGGCGGGTGTGGCTGATCAGTGGCTGCATCCGCATCACCGTCGGGCTGCCTGGCGTGACACGATGGCACGCATCGAGGGCCCGATCGTGGCGGCGTTGCAAGGAGTCTTCGCCGAGAACTGGCTCGAGTGCTGCGGTGAAATTCTGACGTCACCACGCCATTGGCCGCCGTTGCAGAGCGCCGGGCCGACCGAAGCGATGCTGGTCAAAAGCTCGCCGTCTGACCGCTCGACCGCATCCCGGGTGGTGTTTCAGATGCTGATTGAGGGAGCGGTCAGCAGCGTTGACATCCAGACTCCCTATTTCCTTCCCGACAAGGCGCTGCGGCGGGCTCTCGTCCGCACAGCCCGCCGCGGGGTCAAAGTACGCGTCATCGTCCCCGGTAAGTACAGCGATCAACGACTTGTGCGGCTGGCGAGCCGGCGCATGTACCGCGAGCTGCTTCAGGGGGGAATCTGTTTATACGAATATCGTCCGGCGATGACACATGTGAAAGCGCTGATGGTCGACGATGCATGGGCGGTGATCGGAACGACAAACGTCGACAACCGCTCGTTCGAGCACAACGACGAAGTCAACGTTGCGTTTCGGGAGGCCGCCGTGACTGGGCGGCTACGGCGCGATTTCGAAGCAGATCTCGCGGCGTGCAACGAGATTACGGTGGAAGAATGGGGGCGCAGGTCCGCGCTCGAAAAGCTCGTCGAGCCCGTTTGCTGGATTCTGGAGCGTCAACAGTAGCGAGGCTTCGCCTCGGCTAGCCTGCGTCAGTGGTCCGGAGGCCCACGACTGCCTTTCCTGCCTGCAACTTGCGGAGCGCGTGAACCTGGTACGCTCGTTGCTCCACGGCCGCTAGAGGTTAACGACCGTGGTTCGAAACATCATTCGCTTCACCGCACTAATCCTTCCGTTGGCCGCCCTCTCAGGGACTGTAGGTGCCAAGGACAACGTCGAGATCAGGCTCTCGGGTCACTTCTTCGCTGAACCGGCTACTGTTCAGATGATCATCGCCGTTGAACCCGATGCCCAGAACCGGACCCTCCGCGTGGAGGCCGACGGCGACAACATGTTCTGCGCGACCGAGATTCCATTGCAGGGCGACAAGGAACAGCGGCTCCACACCATTCAGTTCAAGAACCTGGCGGCCGGTGAATACACGCTTCGCGCGCAGGTGCTGTCGAACAGTTCTGTCCGATCGCAGACCGAGCAGGGGATCATGGTGACTGGTGGTGACGGAACTCCGTAGCGGACGGTGATTTTGGGTTTGTGATCTGTGATTTGTGATTCGAAGGTTCAAACACAAACCGCAAATCACAAATCTTCAATGCGACTTATCGATTCCTGCGGTCCACTCTGCAATCTGTTCGGGTGTCATCGAGCCGCGCGGCTGCAGACGCGCATCTTCATAACCCCACTCTTCGACGTCAACGAGATATTGCGCGCGTGACAGCAGCGTGCCCTGGCACACCTTGCTGTCGCGGGTGGGCACATCGAGCTCGGCCTGTACGCGGTTAAGCAACTCTTTGATCAGCGCTGAAGGAATCAGCGAGCGTTCGCCGGGGTAGATGAAGCCGAACAGAATGAGGTGGCTCAGGAGCACGCGCCAGTGCGGACCAAACCGGCGCACGAGCCGCTCCCAGTTCACCAGGCCCGCACAATGGCGAAGCAGATGTGCGACATCGGCGCCGTCGTACCGCTCGCGTTCCATGATGAGCGCCTTGGTCCAGATCATCTCTTCTGCAGGCACCAGCTTGACCGGGACGCCCAGGACAGTCTCGTCCACGGCATGCGCAAACCACTCGTCGTCGACTTCTGCCAGCCCGTTGCCGGAGTTATAGATCACATCAATGAACTTCTCGCCGTGATGCGCTTTGGCGAGCCAGTGATGGAACGCGATCTCGGTTCTGAATCCGCAGCGAATCAGCACCTCGAGCACGCGACGCAGATCGCGCGGTCTGGCGAAAATGTCGAAATCTTTCGTCTCGCGGTAGATGCCGGCGTAGTACTGAAACGCATAGGTGCCGCCTACCAGGTACGGCACGCCGCACCGGTTCAACATCTCGAGCGCATCTCGATATAGCTGAGCTGTGTCGGGCGAGGTGAGCAGCGGAACGTCGGTGTCTATCACGCGATCAGTCCCTGTGCGCATGGCTGTGCAGGATTCACGCCGTTTTTACGCAGACTTCACGAGTGGTTCTCCGCGCGGCTCGACCGGGGGCGCCGTGTCAGACACCTCACGCGGCACTTCAACGATGAGAAACGGGGGGCGATTTGGATTCACTCTCGTCAGCAGCGGCATCGATACGTTATGGACGGGCACGCCGGTGGACGTGCGTCCTTCCGGTGTTCCGCGATGCGCGTGCCCATGAAACACCGCGTTCACCCGATATCGGTTGATCGGTTCCTCCAGTCGGCTGGAACCGAGATACGCGAAGATCTCCGGCGGTTCTCCTTCGACCGTGCCGCGAATCGGTGAGTAATGCAGCAGGGCAACGCGCTTCTGCGTCCGCAGCCGCGCCAGCGCCGTCTCGAGTTTCAGCGCTTCGTCCACGGCTTCCTGGACAAACGCTTTGGTCGCGTGCTCGCCCCACGGTCCGAGGGCACCGCGGCCGAAGCCGCCCGCAAATCCCTTGACGCCAGCGAACCCGACGCCATGGATTTCCGTGGCTTCCCCATCAAGGACATTTACACCTCCATCAGCGAGAATCTGACGGATTTCGTGTGGCTTGCCGCCTTCATAGTCGTGGTTACCGAGCACCGCGACGACAGGAATCTTCACCACGGCAAGCTCGCGGGCGAGCACGCGAGCCTCATCCGGCAGCCCGTAGTCGGTGAAATCACCGCACAGCAGCAGCACATCCGCTGACTGGTTGATTTGCGTAAAGAGCGGCTGAAAGGCACCCTGGGAACTCTTCGAGACGTGCAGGTCGCCCATCGCGGCAATCCGCAGGTGTGTTCGCATCAGCGTGTCCATGGCTCATCGGACGTACTCAAACCGGGTGCCCAGCCGGGATTAAGCTGAAGAGCAATGGCTGTGCTGCATCAAATCTGGATCAAGCGTGCGCACCGCGGGCCCATGGACGCTGCCGTCCGCGCGACGCTCGTCCCCGGCCGCGGCATCGCCGGAAACGCAGATCAGGGTGGCCGTCGTCAGGTAACGCTGATCGATCTCGAACGGTGGCGCGAGCTGATGGATCGCCTTGGGGCGGACCAGGAGACAGGCGCGCGACGGGCGAATCTCGTGATCGACTCGCTCGATTTGTTCGATTCGAGAGGCAAAACGTTGCGCATCGGCAGTGCTCGCCTGCACGTCCTCGGTGAGACGCGCCCATGCGAGCGCATGGAAGAAACGTTCCCTGGGCTGCGAGCGGCCATGCGTGAACGCTGGGGTGGTGGCGCGTACGCCGAGGTCATTGAGGGCGGGGACATATCCGTTGGAGACGCGGTCGAGTGGGTGTGGTGAACTTTTCCACTTTTCCACTTAGAATCGCGCCTCATGACCAGGTGGATCGGCGTCGGGCTGCTTATCGCATCCGGCGCGGTGTCGGTGGCGGCCCAGAATCAAGGGGCAACCGCGCCGCGGCCGACAAACGGAAGGCCCGATCTCTCCGGCATCTGGCAGGTGCTCAACACCGCGGCATGGGACATCCAGGATCACTCGGCTTCACTGGGGGTTCCCGCGGGCCAGGGCGTGGTCGAAGGAAACGAGATTCCATATCAGCCATCGGCACTCGCGAAAAAGCGCGAGAACTACGAGAACCGCCGCACCGCGGATCCGGAAACCAGATGTTTCCAACCAGGCGTTCCTCGGATCACCTACATGCCGTTCCCGTTTCAGATCGTGCAGACGCCGACCTACATCGCGATCCTGTACGAGTACGGCCACGTGACGAGGCACATCTATGTCGATGGCACACCGCACCCGAAAGGGCCTATCGACAGCTGGTTCATGGGTGATTCCAGAGGCCACTGGGAAGGCAACACGCTCGTCGTCGACGTGATTCATTTCACCGATCAGACGTGGTTCGACCGGGCCGGAAATTTCCACAGCGAAGCGCTACACGTCATCGAGCGCTACACGCCAGCCGACCGCGATCACATCACCTACGAGGTGACAATCGAGGATCCGAAAGTCTTCACGCGGCCATGGAAGATGACGATGCCGCTCTATCGCCGGCAGGAACGGAACGTCCAGTTGCTGGATTACGAGTGCTACACGCTGCTGCAGGAGGAACGGGCCGCAGCGCGGTAGTCAGCGCCATCCAAGTCGGATCACCTCGAAGTCGGCAGCGGTCAAGGCGGCAAATGCCGGATTGAGCTCGGAGTTATTCCATCGTCCGTCCATCGAGCCGGTCACGTACATGTCGCTGCCGTTGTCAGCGACGATCAGCCCATAGATCTGCATCGCACGGAAGATATTCTGGATATACGGCGGGTAATGCGAGAGGTCTTTCGATGAGCGGAGCCGGAGCCGGGCGCCCATCGGCAGTGCGCCAGTCGTGCTCCCAGCTCGATGCGAGGCGGGCCAGACGTAGCCGTTCGTACTCCGCACGGTCATGCGGAACGCATGACGAACCGGGCCGCGCGTCGCCTCGTCGTAGCGGACCAGACCCGGGAGGATGGCCAGGCCGGCGGCATCCGCCGAGGTCCACCCTTCCGGACGGCGCGCATTGGACGACAGGTCGAACACGGCTCCGGAACCCGCTTCCCATCGACTGCGCGAGGCGTTCCATCGCGCTGCAAACAACTCGAAGAGCACCCATCGATCGCGATCGACGACGAGCAAGTGACGATCGCCGCTGGTTCCCCCACCGGCAATGCCGCCTTCGATGAAATTCGGCTGTGATCTCGCCGCGTCCGGGACCGGGTAGCCATTTTCGGCGCGGAAGCCGGTGTCGCTCTCGTCGCCGTAATCCACGAACGCGATGGGGAGGCGCGCCTGGGTGCCGCTCACACTCACATACGGGATGCCGTACGGGGGCGGGCCGAAGTCGGGATGCGCGCCACGCGTGCGTCCAATGAAATTGATATAGGCATCCGACTGTCCATCGACCGGCGCCGTCGAAATGTCCTGGTTCCACCAGTTGTCCGCCGGAAAGAGCTGGCGGCCGCCGAAATCGTCGCTCAACGCGACAGCGCCGCCGCCGGAGTCCGATGGTCGAGGTGTCGGATCGGCGGGTGCGCTCGGGTCAACGGAACCCGAGGGAGCGGAGGGGGTTCCGCCGCAACCCGCAATCACGAGTAACAGCGCGCACACGAAGCAACGCATGGCCTGGCGACTTCGGCAAGAAGCAGACCAGCTCATCCACGCCCGCGAACGTAACCTTTTTCGCCTCGCGTTGTTTACCGAAAGCGACGGAACTGTGACCGACGAGACACTCATGGATGCCGTGCGCAACGGGGACCTGGCGAAGCTGGGGCTTCTGTTCGAACGCCATCATCGGGCGCTCTTCGATTTCCTCGTGCGCATGACGGGCAGCCCGTCGACAGCGGAAGACCTCGTGCAGGACGTATTCGTCCGCGTGCTGAAGTACCGCGGGACCTGGCGCGGCGAAGGGCGGTTCGACACGTGGCTCTTTCGGATCGCCCGCAACGCGCGCGCGGATTACTTCAGGACGCGTCCGCCGAGTGCGCCGATTGACGACGCGGCCGAGTATCCATCGCATTCGCCGCTGCCCGGTGACCTTCTGGCGCGCAACCGCGACGTGGCCCGGCTGCAGCGCGCGCTGATGCTTCTCCGCGAGGACAAACGGGAATTGATCCTCCTCGCGCGCTACCGCGGCATGAAGCTCGAGGCGATTGCCGACCTTCTCGGCATCGAGGTCGGCGCCGTCAAAGTACGAATCCACCGTGCGGTGAAAGAACTGCGCGACATATTTCTTCGACTCAATGAAAGCCCGTCATGGAAAACGACAAGCTCAATAGGCTCCTGCCCGACGACGTAGACCCAAGGGAGGCGGACGGCCTCGATGCCACATGGCGGATGCTCGGCGCCATCGATGCGCCTGCACCCGATTCCGACCGGATGCGCGCACGACTCGATACCGTGCTCGGTGCGGTCGAACATGCGGCACCACCTGCGTCACCACGATGGTTTGGCCGCCGAGACGTTGACGGAGGCCGTTACGCCCTGCAGGGCCTCGCGGCCGCAGCTGTCCTGCTCGTCGGAATCGCGATCGGCCGGTTCGTCGTTCCTGACACGACGCGACTACCAGATTCCTCGTCCGAGATCGCCGCGATGCGCAGCGAGATGCGCGAGCTTCGCGAAATGGTTTCGCTCTCGCTGATGCAGCAGCAGTCCGCTAGTGACCGGCTGAAAGGGGTGACGTGGACGGGACAGCTCGATCGACCGAGTAGCGAGGTGATCTCGGCGCTCGTCGACGCGCTGATGCACGATCCGAACGTCAACGTACGTCTCGCCACGATCGACGCGCTCGAGCGGTTCGCGTCGCGCGATGACGTGCGCCGCGCCGCAATTCAAGCGGTTGACCGTCAGATGTCGCCGCTCGTCCAGATTGCGTTGATCGATTTCCTCGTCAAGACGAACGAACGGCAATCCGCGCCGACCCTCAGGCGTCTCATAGAGGATCCACAAGTGAACGACGCGGTGCGTTCCCGTGCGGCGTGGGGCCTTCAACAGCTGGGATAGAAAACGATGAAAGGAATGATTCGAATCTGCAACGCCGCCCTGTTGTGCGCCCTGCTCGCAAGCAGCGCCGTTGCTCAGCAGTCGGTTCAACCCACGACGGATCGAATTACGGTGCCGTTCAGCGACCCGGAGCGTCCCGGCACGTTGAAAGTAAACCTGCTGGATGGAGCCGTGACCATCAAGGGATCCAATCGGCGCGACGTGTTGTTCGTCGCCAACTCGCAGGAGGCACGCGACGTCCTGCGTCGCCGCCAGCAGGCCGAACCGCCGGCTGGAATGCGCCGATTGACGCAGCCTGGCGGTTTTGGCGTCGAGGAGCGCGATAACGAGATGTCCGTGTCGTCGGCGTTCAACCGCGAAATCAATCTGGCCGTTGAAGTCCCGACGAGGACAAAGCTGAGAGTCTCGACCGTCAACGGCGGGGTTACCGTTGACAGCGTTGACAGCGAGATCGAAATCAACACGGTGGACGGCGCGATCACGATGACGAACGTGGGCGGCTCGGTCGTGGCCCATGCGGTCGACGGAAACATCACCGCAACGGTCGCGCGCGTGGCCCCGCAGGCGCCAATGGCGTTCACGTCGTTGAATGGTGATATCGACGTCACTCTTCCGGCAGCGGTGAAAGCCAACCTGCGGCTGCGCAGCGATCAGGGCGATGTGTTCACGGATTTTGATGTTCAGGTGATCGCCAGCGCCAGCGCGAATCAAACGCAACGTAACGGGCGGGGCGTCCGCATCGATGTCAACCGATCGATCTACGGCACCGTCAACGGCGGCGGCCCCGACTTCGAGCTGCGGACGTTTGACGGAAACATTTACGTCAGGAAAAGGTGAAGCGCAGCGTTGAAACCGTCCTACGCCCGATTGCGTAAAGGGATCCATGGTGCTGACGATCGGGTTGCACGAGCCGACACGCGAGCTGATTAAGGGAAATACCCGCGTTCGACTCCAGGAGCAGCCGTTTCAAATCATGCGGCTCCTGCTCGCCCGCCCCGGCGCGCTGGTCACACGTGAGCAATTGCGGAGCCGGCTGTGGCCGGACGGCACGTTTGTCGATTTCGAGCACAGCTTGAACGCGGCGGTGAAACGTTTGCGCGCGGCGCTCGGCGACGACGCGAAGGCGCCGCGCTATATCGAGACGCTGCCGAGGCGAGGCTATCGATGGATCAACGCCGTGATTCCGCTCGACAGCAGGCCCGACCGCGGCCCTCAAGTGGCGCAGAGCATCGAGATCGTCTGGACTTAGCGAATGTTCCTCCGCGTGACGCGAACGTGACTGTCCTCCAGGCGGCCGATCATGGCGAAATCGAGGACGTCACGCTGGAGCGCCAGGATGATGTCCTCCCGCGACCGATAATCGTGTTCGCCGCGAAGGCTCGCCGCAATGTCCTCGTCATGCATGCAGTCCCAAACCGCCTGCACGTGGTCGTACGGCGTCCCGATCAGCAGATGTTCGAGGTAGTCGGCGCACCGCTCGTCTTCTATGGAGGGTGTGACGCCTTCGAAACCCATCGCGACGAGCGTGACGGTGACGTCGTGGCCGTGCACCATGGCATCGACGCGAGCAGCGTCGCGGATGTATGTTGCCGTCGCCGCGGCGTTGAGATAGCTCCCGAGTAT
>Ga0068859_100001200_pt1 | contig 26449 bp, 28 predicted proteins | sample KBSSwiS22_FD_66585 | JGI IMG/M metagenome (GOLD analysis project Ga0068859, IMG submission 66585) | Switchgrass rhizosphere microbial communities from Kellogg Biological Station, Michigan, USA - KBS Switchgrass S2-2 | ecosystem: Host-associated > Plants > Roots > Rhizosphere > Soil ...
GGGCACATTCCCACGCGTTACTCACCCGTCCGCCACTCCCCCGAAGGGGCGTTCGACTTGCATGTGTTAGGCCTGCCGCCAGCGTTCGCTCTGAGCCAGGATCAAACTCTCAGGTTGAGTTAGGACACCTGACCAAACTGAACCGGATCCTCAACGGATCCAGCCGGCTTTAGTCTGCGTAGTTCTTGACGAGTTCCCACAAATTCCAGCCGAACCGAAGTCCGGCCGTATTCATGGTGTCTTCAAGAGACCGCAGTCACAGTCAGTATCCAGAGATGTACGTAAACGTACATCCGCCAGACCACCGCCGCCTGCGTTTCTCTTTCCAATCAACGATGTCAAAGACCCGATCGACTTTCCATCGACCCCGCTGTTTTTCGCCGGCGGTCGGCGGAGGCGGCTATCTAGTGGCCGGTCTCTGAGGTGTCAACCGGTCGTATTCGACTTTCTGCGCCGCCCTCCGAAACCCCGGATTTAGGCGCAAAAACCGCTGCGGGCCGCCGAGGGGCTTCCCTCATAAGTCCGTCGCGATTCGATTGAGGCTCGGGAAAATACCGATAGGCGCGAGAAAATCAAGCATCTTTTGCTGTCATTTCGCCCCGCCAGGGGTCCCCGCCCGAGCGGGAGGCGGCATCTACGGCTCTCCTGCGCGCATGTCAACGCTTCGTCCGTACAGCCCTCTCGCCTCGAGCCGTCCGCCTCCCTAATCTCCTAGGTCTCTGGGATTCGAAACGACCGGAACGAGATGCTGTCGCAGAAGGCCCGCTACGCCTTGCGCGCCTTGGTGGAGCTGGCCCGCACGGAAGGCGGCCAGCTCACCTCGGGCGAACTCGCCGCCCGCGCCGATGCGCCGCGCAAGTTTCTGGAAGCCATCCTGCTGGAGATGGCGCGCAACCACCTCGTGATCAGTCGGCGCGGCAAGTTCGGGGGCTATGTGCTGGCCAGGTCCGCAGACCAGATCAGCTTCGCCGAGGTCATCCGCGCAATCGACGGCCCGCTGGCGTTGGCGCCCTGCGTCAGTCCCAGGACGGGATATCGCAAGTGCGACGACTGTCCCGACGATCCGAAGCTGTGCGCCCTCCGCGAGGCGCTTCGCCGCGCCCGCGACGCCACCGCCGAGGTGCTGGAGGCCTATTCCCTCGCCGACGCCGCCCGCAGCGGCGGAGCGCTCGACGTCGTGGGCCCCGTGGCCTGACGCCCGCGGGAGCTCAACTGGCTGCGATGTAGGACTTGAGGCCCTCGGCCTCCGCTTCCATTTCGGAAAGCTTGGATTTCACCAGGTCCCCGATGGAGACGATCCCCACCAGGCGGTCCTCGTGGCAGACCGGCAGGTGGCGGATGCGACGGTCGGTCATCCGGCCGAGCAGCGAATTCACCGTCTCGCCGGGGTCGGCGTAGAGCACGTCCTTGGTCATGCAGTTCGACACGGGCGCGGCCAGGGCGTCCGGCCCGCCCTCGGCGAGGGCCCTCACCACGTCGCGCTCGGAGACGATGCCCGCGACCTGTCCGGCTTCCAGCACCACCAGCGCGCCGACGCCCCGTGAATGCAGCAGCCTGGCGACTTCGGCGATCGAGTCCGCGGGGGCGGCGGTGAAAACCGTATCCCCCTTCAGCTTGAGGATCTGCGACACGAGCATGGCTGAGTTTCCATCCCTTGTTGGACGGCGAGCGTGGCGCAAAATCTCAGCAACATCAACGCACGCAGGTGTGAGACGCGTCAGCGCCTCCGCAGCGGCCGCGCGAACACGCCGATCAGCAGCACGCCGGCGAAGAAGCCCGCCACGTGCGCCTCCCAGGCGATGGCCGCCCCGCCGGTTCCTGGAAAGATGCCGCCGCCCAGCAGGCCCACCAGCAGGTTCACGGCCAGCCAGGCGCCGCCCATGCCCAACACAGGAGAGGAGAAGATGCGGCCCACGCGTCCCCGGCCGTCGATCAGCCGCGAGGCCGCGCCCATCAAGCCGGAGACGGCGCCGGACGCGCCCACCAGGGGCTCGGCCTGACCCGGGTGAAGCGCGGCGTATCCCAGGCTCGAGAGCACTCCGCACAACAGATAGAAGCTGAAGAACACGACCATCCCAAGAGGCCCGTCGCCGAAGTAGCGCGCCACGGGCGTGGCGAAGGCGAGCGCGAAGGCGGCGTTGATCAGGGCGTGGCCCCAACCGCCATGCACGAACAGGGCGGTGAAGAGGGTCGGCCAGCGGCCTTGCGCCAGGCCTTGCGGCGAAAAGGCCATGGTCTCCACCACCGCCTGTATGGAAAAGCGGGTCTGCAGGGCGTAGCCGCCGACGATCAGCGCCACCAGCACCAGGGCCGAGAGCGGCGCGTTGAACACCGGCTCGCGTTTCGGGCGGGGTTCGGGCGTGGGATCTCCCGGCCGCCCGCGACGCGGGTCGTTGGAGGTGTCCTGGAACGGGGCGGTCGGCATCACACCCATTTAGGACCTATCGCCCGCGGGCGCGAGCCGCAGCCGCGATCCCGCCTTGCCCTCGCCACGACCCGGCGCAATCTTCGCCGAGATGACCTGTTCCGCTTGCGCCTGGCCTTCCCCCACATGATGCGATCCTGGAAGGCGGGCGCAGCCCGCGCGGCCGCCGCGCTTCTCGCCGCGGCGCCCCTCGCCGCTTCCCCGGCACGGGCCGCCTCGCAGCCGTCCGTGCGCCCGGCCGCGCTCGCGCCCGGCGAATGGCCTCAGGCCCGGTCGGACCTCAAGCCCGACCCCGACATCCTGTTCGGCGCCCTGCCGAACGGCATGCGCTACGCGATCCGCCGCCAGGCCATTCCGCCCGGTCAGGCGGCTCTGCGCCTTTGGATTGGAGCCGGCGCCTTGCAGGAGACCGACGCCCAGCAGGGCCTCGCCCACTTCCTGGAGCACATGGCCTTCAACGGCTCCAAGGCGGTGAAGGAAGGCGAAATGGTCAGGATCCTGGAGCGCCTCGGCCTGGCGTTCGGCCCCGACACCAACGCCGCGACCGGATTCGAGCAGACCACCTACAAGCTCGACCTTCCCCGCGCCTCGACCGAGGCGCTCGACACCGCCCTCATGGTGTTTCGCGAGACCGCCGGGAACCTGACCCTTGCGCCGGACGCGGTCGACCGCGAGCGCGGCGTGGTGCTCTCGGAGGAGCGCGCGCGGGACACCCCCGCCTACCGGCTGATGAAGGCTCAGCTCGCCTTCTACCTGGAGGGCCAGCGCCTGCCGACACGTCTGCCGATCGGTCAGGTCGAGGTGCTGAAGACCGCGCCTGCGAGCCAGCTCCGCGACTTCTATGAGGCCTATTACCGGCCCGAGCGCGCCGTGCTGGCAGCCGTAGGCGATTTCGATCCGCATGAGATGGAAGCCAAGGTGCGGGCCCGCTTCTCCGACTGGCGGGCGGTCGCCCCGCCCCGCCCCGATCCCCCGCTCGGACAGGTTAAGCCTCGCGGGGAGGACGTCAGGCTGGCCATCGAGCCCGGCGCTCCGGCCAGCCTGCAACTCACCTGGACGGCGGCGCCCGACCTTTCGCCCGACACCCGCGCCAAACAGAGCCGGCAACTGGTCGAGCAACTCGGCCTCGCGGTGCTGAACCGGCGCTTTTCGGCGCTTGCGCGCGCGTCCAGCCCGCCGTTCATCGCCGCCTGGGCCGCCAAGTACGACCAGACCCGCTCGGCCGAGATCACCCAGGTCGGCGTGGTGTTCCAGCCGGGCCGCTGGCGCGAGGCGCTGTCCGCCGCCGAACGAGAGCAGCGGCGCCTGGTGCGCTACGGCGTCCGCCAGGACGAACTCGACCGCGAGATCGTCGAGGTCCGCGCGCAGCTGAAAGCCGCCGTCGAAGGCGCCTCCACCCGCCGCCCCGCCGACCTCGCCGACGAGATCGTGGGCGGGCTCGCCGACCAGGAGGTGGTGACGAGCCCCGCCTTCGACCTCGCGCTGTTCGAGGACGCGGTGAAAGGCTTGACGGCGCAATCCGTCTCCGCGGCGCTGAAGCGCGCCTTCGCAGGCTCCGGCCCGCTGCTGTTCGCCGCCTCGCCGCAGCCGATCGAGGGCGGCGTCGGGGCGGTGCGGGCCGCGCTCGACGCCTCGCGCAAGACGGTCGTGGCGCCGCCCGCCGCCCCGGCCCGGCTGACCTGGCCCTACGCCGACTTCGGCGCGAAGGGAGAGGTGGTCGAACGGCGCCCAGAGGCCGACCTCGGCGTCACCTTCGTCCGCTTCGCCAATGGCGTCCGCCTGACGGTCAAGGCCACGCCCTTCCGGCGCGACGAGGTTCTCGTGCGGGCCAACGTCGGCCAAGGCTTCGTGGAGCTGCCCGCCGGTCGCCAGGCTCCGACCTGGGCCGCCAACGCCGTCATCGAGGGCGGCCTCGGCAAGATCGCCGCCGAAGACATGGACCGGGTGCTGGCCGACAAGCTGTATGGCGCGCGCTTCGCCGCCGCCGACGATGCCTTCGTGTTCTCGGGCGCGACCCGGACCGAGGACCTTCCGACCCAGCTCCAGGTGCTCGCCGCCTACGTCCTGGACCCCGGTTGGCGGCCAGAGGCCTTTCAGAGGCTGAAAACGACCGGAGCCACGATCCACGACCAATATGAAGCCACCGACTCCGGCGTGCTGTCCCGCGACCTCGCCGGCATGCTGCATGGCGGCGACCGGCGCTGGACCTTCCCCTCGCGCCAGGAGATCGCGGCGGCGCAGCTGGACAGTCTGAAGGCCCCGCTCGCGCCGGTGCTCGCATCGGGACCCATCGAGGTGGTGGTCGTCGGCGACGTGGACCTGGAAAAGGCGATCGCCCAGGTCGGGGCGACCTTCGGCGCCCTGCCCCGGCGGGCGGAGCGGACGCCCGCCCCCGAAGCGACCCGCCGTATGGGCTTTCCGTCCCCGACCGCTCAGCCGGGCGTGCTTCGCCACAAGGGGCGAACGGACCAGGCGATCGGGCTGATCGCCTGGCCGACCGAGGACCGGTGGGCCGATCGCCGACGCCTCTGGGCGAACGCCGTGCTGGGCGAGGTGCTCCGCGCCCGGCTGACCGACCAGGTGCGCGAAGCCGAAGGGGCCACCTACAGTCCCTCCGTCAGCTACACCCAGAGCGCGGTCTGGAGCGGCTGGGGTTACATCGCCGCCAGCGCGGAGCTCCCGCCAGGCAAACTCGCCGGCTTCTTCGAGGACGTCCGCAGGATCGCGGCCGACCTGCGCGATCGCCCCATCGCCGACGATGAACTGGCCCGCGCCAAGGAGCCGCGCGTCCAGGGCCTCCAGCGCGCCCAAGTCACCAACGCCTATTGGCTCGCCGAACTCTCCGGCGCCCAGGCCGACCCCCGGCGTTTGGAGATCGTCCGGCAGATCGTCCCGGGCACGGCGGCGGTGACCGCAGCGGACGTGCAGGACGCCGCCCGCCGCTTCCTACGGGACGAGACGGCCTTTCGGCTGGTGGTGCGTCCCGAGGCCGACTGAGGCGTGCCATTTTGGCGCAAGAGGGTCTCTGGCGCCCGGCGTGCTGCAAGCGGCATGCGGCGGATGCGGCCCGCGGAGACCGGCCTCGATGTTCCATCCTGGCGCCCAGGCGCTGATCGACTATTGGACCGCCCGCGCGCCGGGCGGGCGTGCGCCTGCGCGCGAGACGATCGACCCGGGCGAGCTGCATCACGTCCTGAACCAGGTCTTCATGGTGGGACGCACGGCGCGCGGCCGTTATCCGCTGCGGCTTGCGGGCGACCTGCTGGTCGGCCTGCACGGTGAGGACCTGCACGGCCGAAGCCTGCTGACCCTATGGTCGGAGCGTGACCGCCCGCGCCTGGAAGCGGCGCTGGAGGAGATCCGGCGTACGCCCGCCCCCCTGGTGGTGATGGCCGAAGCCCTGACGGATGGCCCGAGCCTGTCGATGGAGGTGGTGTTCGCCCCGCTGGCCGTCTCAGCAGCGGGCGTCGAGCGCTACCTCGGCCTCTACCAGCCCCTCGCCCTGCCCTCGCGGCTGCAGGGCCGTCCGGTGCGCGAGCTGGCCGTGCGGGCGCTGCGGCGCACCGCCTCGGAGGACCTCGCCGTCCGCCCGCTGCGCCTGGCGGCCTTCCAGGGCCGGCGCATCGCCTAGGTCTTAGAGAGCCTGCAGGTCGGCGCGGAAGCGCTTCCAGTTCTGGACATAGCCGGCGGCGGACCCCGCCAATCCAGCGACTTCCTCTGGCCGAAGCTCGCGGATCACCTTGCCCGGCGCGCCCATCACCAGGGAGTTGTCGGGAATCTCCTTGCCTTCGGTGATCAGGGCCTTGGCCCCGATCAGGCAGTTGCGGCCCACGCGGGCGCCGTTGAGCACGACTGCGCCTATTCCGACCAGGCTGCCGTCGCCGATCTCGCAGCCGTGCAGCATGGCCAGGTGGCCGACGGTGACGTTGTCGCCGATGTTCAGCGGCGCGCCCATGTCCGTGTGAAGGACAGAGCCGTCCTGGATGTTGGAGTTCTCGCCGATCGTGATCGGCTCATTGTCGCCGCGAAGCGTCGCACCCCACCAGATCGAGGCGTTCTTCTTCAGGATTACACGGCCGATCACGGCGGCTGTTGGCGCGATCCAGTATTCGTCGTCATCCGGCAACGATGGTGTCACATTTCCTAAAAAATATATGGACATCAACTCCCCTCACGACTTCGCGGATCGCGCTGTTTAACGGATTAGAAAGCACGTTAGGATCATTCTAGTCAGGCGATTCGAGAGGACGCGAGTCCTCTCGTAAGCCGCCGCGGGCCGAGCATCGGCTCGCGTCTCGCGCTGGACGGAGTTGATGGCGCTGAGGTCCTTTTCTCGGGCGAAGTCGCCCGGATGCGTTCCCCTCGCCGGGCCCCCGGGTCCCGCACGCCGATGCGACCGTCTTTCATCCTCTCGACCCGAAGGGCGCTCCACCATGGAGACGCCCTTTTTTCATGCCCCCACGGAGGCCTTGATGAGCAAGCGAGCCACGAAGCGACAACTGCGCGAAGGCGCGTTCGACGCCGGTCAGTTCGAGGAGGATGACAAAATCCGGCGCCTGCCTATCGAGCGGGGCTGGTCGCCGTTGGCTCATCACAACGATGACCGCGATCAGGGCTACCTCAAGACCATCAAGCCCAAGTCCACCGGTCAGACCGATCTCATCAAGGCGATCGACGACAAGAACCTGGTCCTGGCTCTCGGCCCCGCCGGCACCGGCAAGACCTATCTGGCGATCGCCAAGGCCGTCGAGGCGCTGGAAAGCGGGCGCGTCGGCCGCATCGTGCTCTCGCGGCCCGCGGTCGAGGCCGGCGAATCCATCGGCTTCCTGCCCGGCGAGATGGAGGACAAGCTCGCCCCCTATCTGCGACCGCTGTACGACGCCCTGTCCGACCGTCTGTCGATGAAGCGGGTGCGGGCGCTGATATCCGAGGGCGCCATCGAAATCGCCCCGGTCGGCTTCATGCGCGGGCGAACCCTCAACAACGCCTTCGTGGTGATCGACGAGGCGCAGAACTGCACCTACGTGCAGCTCAAGATGCTGCTCACGCGGCTCGGGTGGCATTCCACCATGGTGATCACCGGCGACCCCCACCAGTCCGACCTGCTTCCGGAGCTTTCCGGCCTGGCGACGGTCGCCACCAAGCTTGAGGCGGTGGACAACATCGCCGTGGTCCGCCTGGCCGACCGCGACATCGTCCGCCACCCGTTGGTGGCCGAGATGCTGGGCGTCCTGTGATCTAAGAGGGAACCGGCGCTCGGTCCGGGGGCTTCCGCCAGCGGAGGCCCCCATGAGCGCAAACCCATCTCCCGATATCCCCGAGCCCGGCGACGGCCAGGAGGTGGCCTTCGGCGACCGCCACGGCGAGGTCCGCTACGAGCCCGACCCTGACCAGCTCGTCAGGGCCCGCTACCTTGTGCGACCCGAGGGACCGCTGCCGCCGCACGAGCATTCCGCAGCCCAGGAGCGCGGCGACCTTCCCCCCTCCGCCTTGGTCGAGGACGTGCTGGTCGCGCCCGACGTTCATTCGGTCTGGGATGCGCGACCCGTGGAGGGGCCGGACGACGACCGCTGAGGGCTCCGCGGGGGCCGCTAGAGCTGACCCAGGAGTCATTCCGGCTCGCCCCGGGTCGCTGGAGGCGTGGCCGCGGTCTTTTTCGCCCCTTGGCGCTTGCGGCCTTGCCGATAGACCTCGGCCGATCTAGATTGTTAGCCGAACTAACTATCTAGATTCCCATGACCCTGCCCGCCGCCCTTGCCGCCTCGGACGATCCGGTCGCCCTCGCCGACGCCCTGCGTCCCAGCGTGCTGCGGCTGGCGCGGTTGCTGCGGCTCGAGGCCCAGAAGGCGGGGCTGTCGCAGCAGGACGCGGTGCTCCTTGGCCGGGTGCGGCTGGCGCCGGGAATAGGCGTCAGCGCCCTGGCCGACAGCGAGCTCACGTCGCGCCCGACCATGAGCGCCCACCTGAAGCGGTTGGAGGGCTTGGGCTTCGTCGCGCGGGACGACGATGCCGTGGACGGCCGCCGGTCGGGCTTCACCCTCACCCAGGCGGGCGAGCACAAGCTCGATCAGATCCGGGCTCGCCGGAACGACTGGCTGGCCAAGCGCCTGGCCAGGCTCGCACCCAGCCAGCGGGCCCGGATCGCCGCAGCCTGCGCCGCCCTCGCCGAACTCTCGGGAGCGAGCGCATGACCGTGCAGCAGCTGGAGGCCGCGACCGAGGAGGAGCTTGTCGGGAGGCCCAGCTGGGTCGCGCCGACCATCATCGGCTTCGGCCTGATGATGGTGACGCTGGAATCCACCATCATGGCCAACGCCCTGCCGACCATCGCCGATGCGCTGAAAGAAGAGCCGCTGCGGCTCACTCTCGCCATGACGATGTTCCTGATGGCCACCGCCGTATTCCTGCCGATCAGCGCCTGGCTGGCGGACAGGTTCGGGGCACGGCGGATCCTGATGTTCGCCATGGCCCTGTTCGCCCTGTCCTCAGCCGCCTGCGGCTGGGCGCACAACCTGCTGGAGCTGGTGCTGGGCCGGATGGTCCAGGGGGCGTCCGCATCGATGCTGATCCCCGTCGGACGGCTGGTGCTGCTGCGCATCACCCCGCGCGAGAGGATGGTCGACGCCCTCACCCTGCTGACCGTGCCGCTCATGGTCGGCCCGCTGATCGGCCCCTTGCTCGGCGGCGCGATCGTCACCTTCTTCAACTGGCGCTGGATCTTCTTCATCAACCTGCCGGTGGCGGCCGCCGCGATCGTCCTGGTGCGCATGTTCGTGCCGGAGGTGAAGGAGGATACGACCTATCCGATGGACTGGCCGGGCTTCGCCCTGACCGCCGTCGGCCTGGCCTCCATCATCTTCGGCTTCGAGAACCTCGGGCGCAGCGAACTTCCGCCGGCGGCGGTCGTCGGGCTCTTCGTCCTCTCCGCCGCTTGTTTCGTCCTCCTGGCGCGGCACGCACGCGGCAATCCCAACGCCATCATCGACCTGGAGATATTCCAGATCCCGACCTATGCGGCGTGCATCATTGGCGGCGCCTTTCTGCGGGTGGCGGTGGGCGCGACTCCGTTCTTGCTGGCCATGCTGTTGCAGGTCGGTTTCGGCATGAACGCCCTCGCCGCGGGCGCCCTCACGCTTCTGTCCGGCGCCGGCGCGCTGTTCATGAAAGGCGTGACCCCGCCGCTCGTGCGGCGTTTCGGTTTCCGCCGGACCATATTGGTGAACGGCGTCCTGGTGGCGCTGAGCCTGATCGTCTTCGTGTTCGTGACGCCCTCGACGCCCATATGGGCCCTGTCGCTGATCGTCGGACTAGGCGGTTTCGTCCGGACGCTGCAGTTCACGGCCATGAATTCGCTGGCCTACGCGGACCTGCCCCGGCGGTCCCAAAGCCGCGGCTCGACGACCAGCTCCATGGCCCAGCAGGTGACCCAGTCGCTGGGCATCGGCGCCTCGGCCCTGTTGCTGCACTGGCTGCAGGGCGCCCGCCACGCGCCGCGCCTGACCTGGGAGGCCATCGTGCCCGCCTTTCCCATCTTCGGCGTGATCAGCCTCGTCGCGCTGGTCTGGTTCATCCGGCTGCCCCCGGAGATCGGCGAGGATCTCCGCGGCGTGCGGGCGCCCTAGGAAACGACGTCCTTAAGCTTCGGCGGCGTAGACCTTCGGGCGCGTCGGTCGGACGTGCACGGTCTGTCCCGGGGCGACGCCTTCCGGCGCCGCGCCGCCAAGGGCCTCCAGCTCCATGTGCACGCCGGAGACCACGCATTCGATGCGCGTCTTCGGCCCGCGTATGGACGCCGTCCTCACCTCGGCCGCCAAGCCCTGGCCTTCCGGGACAGCGAAGCTCACCTCGTCCGGACGGAAGAACACCTCCACCCGACCCTCCGGCGACCCCGCGGGCGCCCTGGTCTCCCAACCGCCGGCGACCTTGAGCCGGCCGCCCGAGACTTCGCCGGGCAGGCGGCAGGCCGCGCCCAGGAAGTCGTAAACGAACGGATCGGCCGGCGCCTCGTAGAGCTCGTTGGGCGCGCCCAGCTGGACAAGCTGCCCGTCGCGCAGGATGGCCACCCGGTCGGCGAGGTCCAGCGCCTCCTCCTGGTCGTGGGTGACGAAGACGGTGGTCACGCCGGCGCGGTCGTGCAGCTCGCGCAGCCAGCGGCGCAGGTCGCGCCGCACCTGGGCGTCGAGCGCGCCGAACGGCTCGTCCAGCAACAGCATGCGCGGCTCGATCGCCAGCGCCCGCGCCAGGGCCACCCGTTGCCTCTGCCCGCCGGAAAGCTGGGAGGGGAAGCGCTTCTCCAGCCCTTCGAGCTGGACCAACGAAAGCAGGTCGGCGACGCGGTCGGCGATCTCGCTCTTGGCGGGGCGCTCCGACCTTGGCCGCACCTTCAGCCCGAAGGCGATGTTCTGCGCCACGGTCATGTGACGGAACAAGGCGTAGTGCTGGAACACCATCCCCACCCGCCTCGCGCGCACCGGCAGGGCCAGGAAGTCTTCGTCGTCGAAGCGCACCTCGCCGGAATCCGGCTGCTCCAGCCCCGCCAGGACGCGCAGCAGCGTGGTCTTGCCCGAACCCGAAGGTCCGAGCAGCGCCAGGAACTCCTTGTCGCGCGCCTGCAGCGAGACGTCCTTGAGCGCCGGAAAGCGTCCGAAGGCCTTTGAGATCCCGCGGATCTCGAGCGAATTGGCGGTGACCTTAGTGTCGGCGGCTGGCTGCAAGTTCACCTGAGTGGCGCCATTCGAGCGCGGTCTTGAGGACAAGGGTGACGAGGCCGAGGGAAGCCAGGATAGAGGCCGCCGCGAACGCGCCGACGAAGTCGTAGTCATTGTAGAGCACCTCCACGTGCAGGGGGAGCGTCGTGGTTTCACCGCGGATATGGCCGGAGACGACCGACACCGCGCCAAACTCCCCCATGGCGCGCGCGTTGCAGAGCAGGACGCCGTAAAGCAGCGCCCATCGGATGTTTGGCAGGGTGATCTTCCAGAAGGTCGTGAAGCCGGATGCGCCAAGCGTCAGGGCCGCCGCCTCCTCATCCACGCCCTGGTCCTGCATCAGCGGGATCAGCTCGCGAGCGACGAACGGGAAGGTCACCAGGATCGTCGCCAGCACCAGGCCCGGCAGGGCGAAGATGATCCTCACGTCATGGTCGATCAGCCATTCCCCGAACCACCCCTGGGCGCCGAACAGCAGGACCCAGACCAGGCCGGAGACCACCGGAGAGATCGAGAACGGCAGGTCGATCAGCGTCAGCAGCACGGTTTTGCCGCGGAAATCGAACTTGGTGATCGCCCACGCTGCGGCCAGGCCGAACAGCGCATTGAGCGGCACCGAGATCGCCGCCACCCACAGGGTCAGCTTTACGGCGGCCACCGCGTCCGGCTGCTTCAGCGCTTCGACGAACTGGCCGACGCCCTTGGCGAAGGCGTCGTGGAAAACGACCCCGAGCGGCAGGACCACCAACACCGCCATCACCACCGTGGAGGCGACAAGCAGCAGCGGGGCGACGCCCGGCAATCGGACGCCAGGAGCAAGCCGGCTCATTTACGCCCCCTCCCCGCAACCAGGAGCTGGACGACGTTCAGCAGGATCAACCCGCCGAACGAGATGGCCAGCATGGCCAGCCCCACGGCCGCGGCGCCGGCGTAGTCGTACTGCTCGAGCTTGATGACGATCAGAAGCGGTGCGATCTCGGTCTTCATCGGCATGTTGCCGGCGATGAAGACCACCGAGCCGTATTCGCCGACGGCGCGGGCGAAGGCCAGCGTCACGCCGCTGATCAGCGCCGGGGCCAGGGCCGGGGCGACGACGAACAGCACGCGCTGCAGGTCGCTGGCGCCGAGCGTCTGGGCCGCCTCCTCCACCTCCTTGTCCAGGTCCTGCAACACCGGCTGCACGGCCCGCACCACGAAGGGAAGGCCGATGAACACCAGGGCGATGAAGATCCCGAGAGGCGAATAGGCGGTCTTGAGCCCAAACTTGGCCGCAAGCGCGCCCAGGGGGCCGGTGGGCGCATACAGGGCCGTGAGCGCAATGCCCGCCACCGCTGTCGGCAGGGCGAACGGCAGGTCCACCAAGGCGTCCAGGAGCCGTCGGCCAGGAAACTCATAGCGCACCAGCGTCCAGGCGATCAGCAGGCCCAGCACCGAGTTCAACAGCGCCGCATAGAGCGACAGGCTGAAACTGAGGGTCAGGGCCTTGGCGACCCGCTCGTCGGTCAGCGTCGCCCAGACCCCGGAAAGGCCGATCTCCCAGGGCCGGATCGCCAGGGCCGTCAGCGGCAGGATGACGATCGCGGACAGGTAGGCGAGCGTGACCCCCAGCGACAGGCCGAACCCCGGCAGGATCGAAGGGGTGCGCCAACGCGAAAGCGGGGGCTTCCAAAGCCCCCGCCCGCGCGGATCGATTGGTCGACGGGCTCTCGCCTCGTCGAAGGGGCGGACGATGTCGGTCACGGCTTATAGATCTTGTCGAACACCCCGCCGTCGGCGAAGTGCGTCGCCTGGGCCTTCTTCCAGCCGCCGAAGGTGTCGTCGATCGTCACCAGCGGGATCTGCTTGAAATTCGAGACGTACTTCGCCGCCGCCTGCGGGTTGCGCGGCCGGTAATGGTTCTTGCCGATGATGTCCTGCGCGATCGGGCTGTAGAGGAAGTTGAGGTAGCCCTCGGCCAGGGTGCGGGTCTTGTGCCGATCGACGTTCTTGTCGACCAGCGCGACCGGCGGCTCGGCCAGGATGGAGATGGACGGATAGACCACGTCGAAGTTCGGGCCGAACTCATCGATGGTCAGTTGAGCCTCGTTCTCCCACGACAGCAGGACGTCGCCGATCCGGCGCTGGGCGAAGGTGGTCGTGGAGCCCCGCGCGCCCGTGTCGAGCACCGGCACGTTCTTGTAGAGGCGGGAAATGTAATCGCGAGCGCCCGCCTCTCCCCCCCTCTTCTGCGCGTAGGCCCAGGCCGCGAGATACGCCCAGCGCGCGCCGCCGGACGTCTTGGGGTTGGGGGTGATCACGCCCACGCCCGGCTTGATGAGGTCGCCCCAGTCGCGGATCTTCCAGGGATTCCCCTTCCGCACGAGAAAGATGATCGTCGAGGTGTAGGGGCTGGAGTTGTTCGGCAAGCGCGACTGCCAGTTGGCCGGCAGCAGCTTGGCGCGCTGAGCGATCTCGTCGATGTCGGCGGCGAGCGCCAGGGTCACCACGTCGGCCTGCAGGCCGTCGATCACCGAACGGGCCTGTTTGCCCGAACCGCCGTGGCTCTGCTTGAGGTCGAGCACCTGGCCCGTCTTGCTCTTCCAGTAGGACGCGAACGCGGCGTTGATGTCCTTATAGAGCTCGCGGGTCGGATCATAGCTCACGTTGAGCAGGCTGAGGTTTCCAGGCGCCGCCAGCGCCGAGCCGCCGGCGAGCGCGGAGACCCCCGCCAGGCCCGCGCCAGCCGCGGCGGCGGTGATCAGAGTGCGGCGGGTCGGAGAGAAGGATTGGGTGTCTTGGGTCATCGGTGTTGTGCTTCCGATCAATCTTAGAACGCGACTTGGGAACGCAAAGAAATGACGTTCGCGTCCGTGTCGAGGTTGCCGCCGGCGGCGGACAGACGATTCACTTTGATCCACTGGTAGTCGAGCAGGAACCTGACGACGCTGTTGGGGTACCAGTTCAATCCGAGAGTGGTGATCTTCTGCTCGCCGCCGCGCATGCCGCCGGCCGGCGTCGCCGCGCCCCCGACGCCCTCGTGGTCGTTAAGGTTCAGCACGCTGTAGCGTCCGGCGACTTCGAAGGCGCCCCAGGTCCCCTTGGACCGGTCGAAGGGCTTGTCCGGCTTGATGCCGCGGAAGCCGCCGTTCTGCGAGCTCCAGACGTGGCGCTCGCCGGTCAGCGTCCAGGCGCCTTGCAGGTACCAGCCGGAGAACTCGGGATCGAACCGCGACGGCGCGGAGCGCTGAACCTTGACCTTGAACCATTCGCCGGCGGCGTAGAACTGCCTGAAGCTGGCGCCGCCTTCCAGGCCAAGCGCCCGCAGGCCGCCGGCGTTGATATTGCCGGTGTCGACCAGCCGGTTGCCGTCGACGCGGATTTCCGGCCGCTCGCGCAGCCGGAGCGCCTGGGTGCGGACCGGGCCCGCCGCCGTATCGGCCGCCTCGAGGATTCCCTGATAGCTGGCGCCGATGTGCACGTCGTAGTCCTGGCCCTTCAGCGGATTGAACGCGCCACGCAGAAGAAAGCCCGACTGCTGGTCGAACTCCGCCGTGGCCGGCACGCCGACCGTCTTGCCGGTCCAGACCGCCGAGGCGTACCAGCGCTGCCCGTTGGCGAACACGCCCACCCCCGTCCGGCCGTCGCCGCCGGCGAAATTGCGAACCAGCTCGGCCGAGGCCGCGCGCTCCAGGAACAGGCTTTCGGTGTTGCTCGTGGCGTCCTCCAGCCCGGTCGGCGTGGCCCAGGCGCCCCCGCGGATCCGCAACTGGACGTCGGGCCCAAACGGCTTCAGCCCCGTGTACTCGATGTAGGCCTGGTTCAGCGCGGGCGACTCTCCGCCCGAACCGCCGAACTCGCCCCACAGGGAGTAGTTCCAGTCCTTGAAGGCCGTTCCGTCGAAGCCCAGTCGGGCGCGGCGGAAGTTCGTGCCGGAGCCGAGGTCGTTGTCGGTCCTGAGCGGGCTGACGTTGTAGCTGGCGGCGTCGAACTGGACCACCGAGCGCAGGGCGAACGAGAAGTTCCCGTCAGGCGTCGTGATCTGCGGCCGCGCGTTGGACAGCGTGATCTTGGGCTGGGCGGCGATGTCCTGGCGGATCGCCTGCTCCCCGCCCGCCACCTGCGCCTTCAGGTCATAGACCTGGGCTTCGAGGTCGCGGTTCTGCTGCTCCAGGGCGTCGAGCCGCGCGGCCAGCGCGAGCGCCTGCTCCTGGCTGACGCCGCTCGAGGCCGAGGTCGGCGCGGTGGCCACCGCCTGAGCGAGCGCGGGAGCTGAGACGCCGCACAGCAGGCCGCTCATCAAGATCGTTCCGGCGATGCGGCGTGGCGCGGTCGTGCTCATCTCGAAACCCCCGTTTTGAAGTGGGGCGACTTCTAACGTCATCTTTTCCTATTGGACTAGTAGGATAACGGCCAGGCTTACTCAGAAAAACTAAGGCCGGACCTAGACGGACTGCACGGCCTCTTCGATGCTAGGCGGGCGCGCGCTTGACGCCATGGGCGCGTCCGGCCATTTGGCCCCATGGCCGATATTCGCCGCCTCACGGCAGATTTTCCCGCCGCCACGCCGGAAGCGTGGCATGCGCTGGTCGCGAAGACCTTGGGCGACAAGCCCTTCTCCACACTGGAGAAAGCCACGGCAGAGGGCCTGCCCGTCGCGCCGCTTTATCCGCCCGGCGACCTGCCGGGCGCCCAGCCGTTCCCGCCCCGGCCGATGGGGGCCGGCGCACCCTGGGACCTGCGCGTGCTCACCGCCCACCCCGATACCGCACGGGCCAATGTCGAGATCCTCGGCGACCTGGAAGGCGGGGCGGCCTCGGCCGTGCTCAAGATCGACCCGACGGGAGCCGCCGGCGTCGCGATCGGCTCCGCCGACGGCCTGGCGCTGGCGCTGAAGGACGTGGTCCTGGAGATGGCGCCTGTGGCGCTCGACGCCGGTTTCCTGGGCGCGCGAGCGTCCGAATGGCTGGGCGCCGTCGCCAAAGCCTCGCCCAGCGCCCGGCTCGACTTCCACATGGACCCGCTGAGCGCCTTCGCCGAGACCGGCGCGAGCCCAGGCCCCATCGAAGCCCATCTCGCCGAGGCCGCCTCGGTCGGCGCACGCCTCGCCGAGACCTATCCGCATGCGGAGCTGTTCCTGGCGTCGGGCCGCGTGGTCCATGAAGCCGGCGGCGGCGAGGCGCTGGAGCTGGCTGTGGCGGCCGCCGCCGGCGTCGCCTACGCCAAGGCGCTCAGCCAGGCCGGCTTGGGCGTCGCCGAGGCGCTGGGCCGCGTCACCCTGGGGCTCTCGGCCGATGCGGACTATTTCCTGACAATCGCCAAGCTGCGCGCCGCGCGGCAGGTCTGGGCGCGGATCGCCGCCGCCTGCGGCGCCGATCTCCAGGCGCGCATCGAGGCGCGCGCCTCACGCCGGATGCTGGCCCGCCAGGACGCCTGGACCAACATGATCCGCCTCACCGCCGCCGGCTTCGGCGCGGCCGTGGGCGGCGCGGACGCGGTGGTGCTGGGCGCCTTCACCGACGCCTTGGGCCTGCCGACCGCCTTCGCTCGCCGGCAGAGCCGCAACACCCAGCTCGTCCTCATGGAAGAGGCGCACGTCGGCCGGGTGGCGGACCCCGCCGCCGGCTCCGGCTATGTGGAATCGCTCACCGACCAGATCGCCCGCGCCGCCTGGGCCAAGTTCCAGGAGATCGAGGCCGCCGGCGGCCTGGCCGCGGCCTTGTCCTTGGGCCTCGTCGCCCGCGACGTCGCCGCCGCCAACGCCGCCCGGCCCGAGCCCAGGCTGGTCGGGGTCAACGCCTTCCCCCCGGAAACAGACACGCCCGTCGAGGTGGAGCGCGCCGAGCCCCGTCCGGTCGCCGCCCCCGCCACGGCCCTGCCGGGCGCCGACAGTCATTGCCCGCCGCTCCACGCCATCCGGCTGGCCCAAGCCTACGAGGGCGCCCGATGAGCGCGTTTCCGAATTTCGCCGACATCGCCTTCGACGCCCGCCTGCCTGTCTCGGCGGCCCCCAAGGGCGAGGCCTGGGAGACGCCGGAAGGCATCGCGGTGAAGCCGGCCTACGGTCCGCTCGACATCGAGGGCCTGGACACGCCTAGGGGCGCATATCCGGGCGTCGCGCCCTATCTCCGCGGCCCCTACCCCACCATGTACCTCACCAACCCGTGGACCATCCGCCAGTACGCGGGCTTCTCCACGGCCGAGGATTCCAACGCCTTCTATCGGCGCAACCTGGCGGCGGGGCAGATGGGGCTTTCGGTAGCCTTCGACCTGGCCACCCACCGCGGCTACGATTCCGACCACCCAAGGGTGAAGGGCGATGTCGGCATGGCCGGCGTGGCCATCGACTCCATCCTCGACATGCGCACGCTGTTCGACGGCATCCCGCTCGACAAGATGAGCGTGTCGATGACCATGAACGGGGCGGTGCTGCCGATCCTGGCGCTCTATGTCGTGGCCGGCGAGGAGCAGGGCGTGCCGCACGCCAAGCTGTCGGGCACCATCCAGAACGACATCCTCAAGGAGTTCCTGGTCCGGAACACCTACATCTATCCGCCCGCGCCCTCGATGCGGATCATCTCCGACATCTTCGCCTACACCAGCGCCGAGATGCCGAAGTTCAACTCCATCTCCATCAGCGGCTACCATATCCAGGAAGCCGGGGCGACGCTGGACCTGGAGCTGGCCTACACCCTCGCCGACGGCGTCGAATACGTCCGCGCGGGCGTCGCCGCGGGCATGGGCGTGGACCAGTTCGCGCCGCGGCTGTCGTTCTTCTGGAACGCCGGCATGAACGTCTTCATGGAGATCGCCAAGCAACGCGCCGGCCGCCTGCTGTGGGCCAAGCTCATGAAGGAGAACTTCGACCCGAAGGACGCCCGCTCGCTGGCGTTGCGGGCCCACACCCAGACCTCGGGCTGGAGCCTGGCGGCGCACGACGTGTTCAACAACGTCGCCCGCACCGCGGTCGAGGCCATCGCCGCCACCAGCGGCCAGACCCAGAGCCTGCACACCAACTCGCTGGACGAGGCCCTGGCCCTGCCGACCGACTTCTCGGCGCGGATCGCCCGCAACACCCAGCTCTTCATCCAGCTCGAAAGCGGCCAGACCCGGGTCATCGACCCCTGGGGCGGCTCCTACTACCTGGAGCGCCTGACCGCCGAGCTGGCCGGGCGCGCGCTTGGCCACATCGCCGAGGTCGAGGCGCTGGGCGGCATGACCCGCGCCATCGAGGACGGCCTGCCCAAGCGCCGCATCGAGGAGGCCTCAGCCCGCACCCAGGCGCGCATCGACTCCGGCGAGCAGAGCGTGGTCGGCGTCAACCGCTACAAGCCCGACGTGCCGGACGAGATCCCGATGCTGAAGGTGGACAACACCGCCGTGCGCGAGCGCCAGCTGGAAAAGCTGAAGGCGCTGAAGGCCGAGCGGGACGGCGAAGCCGTGCGCCAGGCGCTGGAGGCCCTGACCAACGGCGCGGCCGGCGGCGGCAACCTCCTGGAGCTGTCGGTCAACGCCGCGCGCGCCAAGGCCACGGTCGGCGAGATCTCCGATGCGCTCGAAAAGGTGTTCGGCCGGCACAAGGCCTCCGCCGACGCGGTGAAGGGCGTCTACCTGCGCGAATCCGGCGACACGCCGGCCGCGCTTCGCGCCAAGGCCATGGTGCAGGACTTCGTCCAGACCGATGGCCGAAAGCCGAAGATCATGGTCGCCAAGATGGGCCAGGACGGCCACGACCGAGGCCAGAAGGTTATCGCCTCGGGCTTCACCGACCTGGGCTTCGACGTCGAGATCGGCGACCTCTTCCAGACCCCGGCCGAGGCCGCCGCCCAGGCGGTGTCGGAGAACGTCCACGTGGTGGGCGCAAGCTCGCTGGCGGCCGGGCACCTGACCCTGGTGCCGGAGCTGAAGTCCGAGCTCGCCAAGCTTGGCCGGCCGGACATCATGGTGGTCGTCGGCGGCGTCATCCCGCCCGAGGACTTCAAGGCGCTTACCGACATGGGCGTCGCCGCCATCTTCACCCCCGGCACGGTGGTCCCCGAAGCCGCGGTCACCGTGTTGGAGCGGCTGAACGCCCTGATGGGCTACGCCCAGGAGCGGGCGTAGCCGCGCTCTATTGCTGGGCGGCCTGGGCGGAAAGCGTCGAATCCGGGGCGTAGAGCGCCTGCATGTTCGCCCGCGCCGTGGCGGCTTCGTCGGCCGCCCGAGCCGCAGCGGTCCGGGCGGGCCGTGACGGGCGCCTCGTCTCGCGTGGGCGCTCGGCGACCCTGGGCTGGGGTTCTGGCGGAGGCGCCTCGGCGAGGGCGGGCGAAGGCGAAGGCGACGGCGGCGGAACGGCCTCGGCGACCGGCCTGGCGGGCCGGGCCTCCACCTGCGGCGCGGGCGCAGGCGCAGCCGGTACGGGCCCGCCGCTCGGCGCCCCGCGTTCAAGCGCCGCATAGCCGACCAAGGCCGCGGCCACGCCCAGGCCCAGGACTGCGGCCAGGCCGACTGTCAGGAGTCCCCGGCGCGAGCCCGCGCGGCGGCGAGGCGGCGCGGCCGGACCTTCCGTAAAGCCCCCGTAGGTGGTTCCGGCGAGCCCGCGCCTGGGCCTCTCGCCAAGATGCAGCGGATCCTCGCCGGCGCCGACCTGCGGGCGGGAGGCGGCGAAATCGAGGTGCAGCGGCTTGTCGGGCTCACGGCCCGGACCAGAGGTGACGTCGGGCTCGGACATGCGGCCTCCTGCTGGGCGACGCTGAAAGCCTCCCACCGCTTGGCGCCATCAGTAAGGCCCGCGCGGGGCGTTTTCCGGCGCGCCGCGGCCGAAGCGTGCTAAAGGCCGACGATGAGCGATCCTTCTGACAAGCCCGCCGAAACGCCGATTCAGCGCGCTCTTCGCATGAAGAAGGCGGCCCAGGAGGCCCAGCCGAAGACGCCGGGCTCGGACTTCAAGCCCGAGCAGACGGCCCGCATGCCGGCCGGCGCCTCCAAGCCCTGGATGAAACGCTAGCCGGGAACGGGGCCATGGCGGGATTGAAGGACAAGCGCGGCTTCATCGACAAGGAGCGGCTGGATCTCTCCGAGCGCAAGGCCGTGGAATACTGGATGAAGCGCTGGGGCGTGACCCGCGACCAGATCACCGCCGCCCACCGCAAGGTCGGCCGCCTCACCAAGGACATCGCCGCCGAGCTCGGCAAGAAGCGGTAGAGCGCGTCAGGGTGAAGTGGATACCGGTTCACTCGCCCGACGCGCTCCAACTCCAGAAAATCAGCCGCGTTTGCGCCGAGGCGGCGCCCCGCGCCCGGCCGGGCGCTTGCGCGGGGGCGCGGCATGGCGCGGGCCCGGCGCCTCCGCAGGCGTGATCGGAACGTCGCCGTCCGCGGCCTTGCGAAGCGCGTCGCGGAAACGGCCCTCAACGGCCGGATCGATCTCGAAGCGGGTCTCCCGCGCGGAGATGCGGATCTCGCCGATCTCCTTCTTGGTCACGTGGCCCCGCCGGCAGATCAGCGGGATCAGCCACTTGGGGTCGGCCTTGTCGGCGCGGCCGATGGGGATGCGGAACCAGGCGCCGGCCGTGGGCTCGCCGCCTGGCGGCCCTCGCCTGCGCTCCGGCTGGGCGCGGGGCGCGGGCTCGTTGGACCGCCCGTCGTCGAAGACATCCTCGGGCTCCGGCAGTTGCGAGCGGTAGAGGCGCACCAGCGCCGCCGCCACCACCTCCGGCGCGCTGCCCATCAGCAGCTTACGGCCGAGCGCCAGGTCCTCGTCGGCAGGCGCCTCCTGCAGCATGGGGCTCTCCAGCAGCCGCTGCTGGTCGCGCTCGCGCACCTCCTCGGCCATCGGCGGGCCGGACCAGATCGCCTCGATCCTGGCCGAGGCCAGGAGCTGCTCGGCCTTGCGCTGGCGCGTGTAGGGCACCAGCAGGATCGACACGCCCTTGCGGCCGGCGCGCCCGGTCCGGCCGCTGCGGTGGAGCAAGGTGGGCTTGTTCTGCGGCAGCTCGGCGTGGATCACCAGGTCCAGCGCCGGCAGGTCCAGCCCGCGCGCGGCCACGTCGGTGGCCACGCAGGCGCGGGCGTGTCCGTCGCGCAGCGACTGCAAGGCGTCGGTCCGCTCCTTCTGGCTGAGCTCGCCGGAGAGCGCCACGGCCTGGAACCCCCGCTCGCGCAGCGCGGCGTACAGGTGGCGCACCGCCTCGCGCGTCGCGCAGAAGATCAAGGCGCTCGGCGCATCGAAATAGCGCAGCACGTTGACCACCGCGTGCTCGACCTCGTTGGGCGCCACGCGCACCGCCCGATACTCGATATCCCCGTGCGGCTCGTCGCGCCGGACGGTGTCGATGCGCACCGCGTCGCGCTGGTAGCGGCGCGCCAGGGTGGCGATCTCGCGCGCGATGGTGGCCGAGAACAGGAAGGTCCGCCGCTCCGGCGGCGTGGCGTCGAGGATCTCCTCCAGGTCTTCGCGGAACCCCAGGTCGAGCATCTCGTCGGCCTCGTCCAGCACGACGACCCGCAAGGTCGACAGCTCCAGGTTTCCCCGCTCCAGGTGGTCGCGCAGCCGGCCGGGCGTGCCGACCACCAGGTGGCAGCCCGCCGCCAGCGCGCGCTGCTCGCGGCGCGCGTCCATGCCGCCGACGCAGGTGACGATCCGCGCCTCGGCCGCCGCATACAGCCAGCCGAGCTCGCGGCTGACCTGCAAGGCCAGCTCCCGCGTCGGCGCGATCACCAGGGCGAGCGGCGCGCCGGCCGGCCCAAACCGCTCCGCCTTCCCCAGCAGGGCGCCCGCCGCCGCCAGGCCGAACGCCACGGTCTTGCCCGACCCCGTCTGGGCCGACACCAGCAGGTCCACCCCGCCCGGCGCCTCCAGGATCGCCGCCTGCACCGCGGTCGGCTCTTGATAGCCCTGCCCGGTCAGGGCGCTGGCCAGCGAGGGATGGATGGTCGGCGGAAACGGCATGGTGCGCTCCATAGCCGATCTTCGGGGCGTGGGGTGGTTTTTGGGGGCGCGGCGCTCGGGTACGGCAACTGGCTTCGCTTTAGCGTGAGCCAAATCGGATTGCCGCCGAACGAGGTTTCGTGCGAACCCGCATGCGCTCCCAAGCGAACGCAAAGGAATCCCCAGATGCGCGCGATGCTGGCTCGTCAGCCGGGCGGCCTGGACAAGCTCGAACTCGTCGATCTGCCGGAGCCCGGCGCGCCCGGCGCGGGCGAGATCCTGGTGCGCCTGCGGGCGAGCTCGCTCAACTACCACGACTATCTCGTCGCCGCGCGCGGCCTGGCGGAGGACCGGCGCGTTCCGATGTCCGACGGCGCCGGCGAGGTGCTGGCCGTGGGCGAGGGGGTGAGCGAATTCGCGGTCGGCGACCGTGTCGTCTCCACCTTCTTCCCCACGTGGATCGACGGCCCCGGCCGCCTCGACGACATGGCGAGCGTGCCCGGCGACGGCGTCGACGGCTACGCCCGCGAGCTTGCGGTCATGCCCGCCGCCGGCTTCACCCGCGCGCCGGCCGGCTACAGCCACGCCGAAGCCGCGACCCTGACCTGCGCCGGCGTCACCGCCTGGCGGGCGCTGGTTCCGCACGGACCGGTCAGCCCCGGCCAGACCGTCCTGGTCATGGGGACCGGCGGCGTCTCGATCATCGCCCTGCAGCTCGCCAAGGCGATGGGGGCGCGCGTGATCGCCACCTCGTCATCGGACGAGAAGCTGGAACGGCTGAAGGCGCTCGGCGCCGATCACGTCGTCAACTATCGGACGACGGAGGCCTGGGGCCGAAAGGTGTTCGAACTCTCCGACGGCGGCGTCGACCACGTGGTCGAGGTCGGCGGTCCCGGCACCCTCGGCCAATCGATGGAGGCGACCCGCGTGCACGGTCACATCGCCCTCATCGGCGTCCTCACCGGGTTTCAGGGCCCGGTCAACACCGGCATGCTGATGACCCGCCAGATCCGCCTGCAGGGCGTCATCGTCGGCAGCCGGCGCGATCAACTCGACCTGGTCCGCGCCGTCGAGGCCAACGGCATCAAGCCCGTCATCGACCGCAACTATCCGCTCGAAGCCCTGGCGGACGCCTTCCGCCACCAGGAAAGCGGCCGCCACTTCGGTAAGATCTGCGTGGATATCTGACGGCTGCGCACCGACCCATCACGTCGGGCTGACGCCAGCGTCACAATCGGAAGGAGAACCAAAGCCGATGATCACGGTGTGGGGCGGCCAGACCTCGCGATCCCTCCGGGTTGCCTGGCTGCTGGAGGAGATGGGCCTGCCCTATCGCGTGCGGCAGGTGGATATGCTGGCCCCGGAGAAGGATCCGGAGTGGCTTGCCGTAAATCCCGGCGACTTTCTGCCTGCGATCCAGGACGACGACGTCACCATGGTCGAGTCCGTCGCGATTATGGAATACCTGATGGGCCGCTATGGACCCACGCCGTTGCAGCCGTCACCTCACGATCCGGCCTTCGCCGCCTACCAGCAGTTCCTCCATATGGGCGAAGCGGGCCTGGCGACGTTGATCATGGTCCCGCTGGTGAGCGGCTTCCTCGCGCCTGAGGCGGAGCGGAACAACTGGGGCGCCCGCTGGGCGCGCGAATGCGTCGAGCGGCGGCGGCGGCTGGTGAGGCGGCAGCTCGCAGGCGCGCCTTACATGGCGGGCGGCAGGTTCACGGCGGCCGACATATCCGTGAGCTACGCGCTCAGCTTGGCGGCGAACCACGCCAGGTTCAGTCTTAGCGACGCCGAACAGGATTACCTCGCTCGCACCCGAGCCCGCGACGCCTACCGGCGCGCCTTCGACCGCTCGCATGAGGACGTAGCAATCTAGACTTACCGGGCGAGCACGATGTGGGTGGCGTGCTCGCTGGCTTGGTGCTCAGTGACGCGGAAGCCGAGCGCCGGAAGGTCGATCCCGGTGAACATCGCCTCGCCATGCCCGAGCAAGACCGGCGACAAGGCGAAGTGCACCTCGTCGATCAGGCCAGCGCGCAAGTACTGACGCACCGTCTCGACGCCGCCGCCGATCTTGACGTCGAGATCGTTGGCCGCCGCCCGGGCTTGCTCGAGCGCCGCCTCGATCCCCTCGGTCACGAAGATGAAGGTGGTGCCGCCCTCCATCTCGATCGGCTCGCGCGGATAGTGGGTCAGCACGAACGTCGGCGCATGATAGGGCGGATTGGCGCCCCACCAGCCCTTCCAGCTGGCGTCAGGCCACGGGCCGCGGATGGGGCCGAACATGTTGCGGCCGAGGATGAAGGCGCCGAATCCGTCCATGGCGCGATGCGCATAGGCCTGGTCGACACCATCGGAGCCCCCGTCCTCACCGATCATCGTCCGGAAAAAGCGCGTGCCGAACATCCACTGGTGCAGCTCCTGTCCGCGCCGGCCGAGCGGATCCTGCAAACTCTGCTCAGGTCCGGCGCCAAAGCCGTCGAGCGAAATCGAAAAGCCGCCCACGCGCACCCGTGACATCCCTGCCTCCGACATTACGACCGCCGGCCAAGACGGCCAGATCGGACGCGTCCCGACAAGCCCGTCGTGCTCACGTTGGAGCATCCGCCGTTTCCAGACGTTGCTTCCCGAGAACCGGAAGAACGGAGATTCCGCGGTGAGCAAGCTCGACCAATCCGATCGCGACGAGCTCACGTCGCGCCAATACGCCTTCCCGAAGCAGCGGAAAGAGCCGCTGGAAGACGCCCGCCACGTTCGCAATGCGGTGGCCAGATTCAATCAGGTCGAAGACGTCACCGAGGCTGAGCGGGACGAAGCTTGGAAGCGCATCCAGACGGCGGCGAAGAAGTTCCACGTGAAGCTCGAGGCGCGGAGCTGGCGCGAGCTCAACAAACCGAAAAGCTGATCTGCGGCCGAGGCTTCGTTGCGCCAGGAGCGGAAGTTGGCTTCCCACCGGAAAGGCGACGTTCCCCGCAGATGCTTTAACGGAAACGACGCTCGCGAGAGGCGGCTCGGCTGGTGAGGCATATTTGCTCGGCCGCGCCGATCAGGTGCGACCGACCTTGCTCCATCTCCGAGGCAATTCCCGCTTTGCGTCGCTCACCTTTTCCGCCTGTAGTCCGCCAGCGTGTTACTCTTCGCACGCTGCGGCCGCGGGAGCTGACGCGTGGACGACGTCGATTACAGGATCAGACAGGCGGAGCTGTCCGACGCCGCGGCGCTCGCGCACGTGGATGAGGCGACTTGGCGCGAGACCTATGCTGGCCTGATGTCTGAGCAGATGCTCGATGCGTTCACAGCAGACGCGAGGGCGCAGGTCTGGCGTAAGATTCTTGGCGGTGAGACACGGCGCCCAGCCACGGTCTACGTCGCAGAGCGCGGCTGCCAGCTCGTCGCGTTCAGCTCGTGTGGTCCGCAAACCGACGAGGATTTCGCAACGGCTGGATATGCAGGGGAATTCACATCCGTCTACGTCCTGCAGAGCGACCAGCGACAAGGGCTGGGCAAAAAGCTGATGAAAGCCATGATGAGCGACCTCACGTCCCGAGGCCTCGTCGGATTCACGCTCTGGGTGCCCCGCGAGAACATCCCCGCCAGATCTCTGTACGAACAGCTTGGCGGGAAGCTCGCCGGACAGCGCGAGATCAAGCGCGGGCAGGCCGCGCTGACCGAGGTGGCGTACGCCTGGGCCGGCAATCCCATCCGCTGACGCCCGAGCGGCGCCAGGAGCGAGCCGCCGACGTCACTGTCGGAACTGCTTCCTGCATCCCGGTGTTGGAGGCGGCCAGGGCAGCCGGAGCTATCGATGCAAAGCTGCCATCTGATCGTGAAACGCCACGGGAAGGCATGGGCCGTGAGTGCTGACGGCGAGGTGCTGGCGGTCGCCCGCCTGAAGGGCGACGCGACACACCTCGCTCGTGAGGCCGCTGCGACCCTCCGCAGGAGCGGCTTCCATGCCGAGGTTGTCCTGCCGAGCGAGACGCGAAGCTTCACCCAAGGATGATCCTTCTTGCGCGGCTGAGGCGGTTTGCCCCGGCCGACTTGCGCCAGGAGCGGACAGGTCGATCCATGGCTCCGAGCAAAGGCGACGCTTGGGCGGAGGCGAGCCGGTCATATCTATGCTGGTGAACCGACAGGATTTGGAAAAATGGCGACAGGTTGGGCCGCTGAAGGCGCGGTTCTGGATCAGATCCACGACACGATCACCGACGGCGTCCAGAGCGCTCGGTCCCGCCTTCCACATGGGGAAGGCACGTTGGAATGTGTCGAGTGCGGAGAGGAGATTCCGGCGCGCCGCCGCGAAGCGTTGCCTGGCGTCACGACCTGCGTCACGTGCCAGGCCGGTCGGGATCGCCACATAGTGCACTCGACTATCAACCGGCGCGGCAGCAAGGATAGCCAACTCAAGTAGACCGGTGCTCGCCGAG
>Ga0068859_100001204_pt1 | contig 26399 bp, 25 predicted proteins | sample KBSSwiS22_FD_66585 | JGI IMG/M metagenome (GOLD analysis project Ga0068859, IMG submission 66585) | Switchgrass rhizosphere microbial communities from Kellogg Biological Station, Michigan, USA - KBS Switchgrass S2-2 | ecosystem: Host-associated > Plants > Roots > Rhizosphere > Soil ...
CAACGCCGTCGCGGGGACCGCGGCGCCGGTGAAGGCGGCGGCGCGGGCATCCGTAGGACAGACGGCGCTCAACGCCGTCGCGGGGACCGCGGCGCCGGTGAAGGCGGCGGCGCGGGCATCAGTAGGAAACGATGACCCGCCTCACGCTGGAGGAGGCGCGGGAGCGGCTGCGCGAGCTCGGCTACCTCGACGCCGGCGTCGACCGCATCCTGTTCCGCCCGGTCTTCGAGGGGCGGGGAATCGGGGGCGCCTGGCTGCCGGCGATCCTCCTCGGCGCCTTCGCCGCGGCGCTCGCCTCCGTCGCCGCCGTCGAGGGGGCGGAGGGGTTCGCGTCCGTCGGTTCGGCCTCCGTCGTGTTCGCGCACCTCTTCCTCGCGGATCTCCTGCCGGCGGCGCTCCTCGCCGCCCTCCTCTCGCCCCTCGCGGACCGCTCGCGCGCGCCCGGCCCCGCGGCGACGGCGGCGGGCCTCGCCGCGGCCGCCGGCGTGTTCGCGCTCTGGATCCTGGGCACGTGGGGGCTCGAGCGCGAGATCTCGATGCGCGCGCTTCTCTGGGGGATCCCCGTCGCCGCGGCCGGCCTCTTCCTCGCCGCGGCGGTTCGGCTCGCGTTCCTCGCCCGCGCGTTCGCGCGCTCGGGCACGCTGCCCGGAAAGGCGGCGCGGCGTCTCTTCGTGGCGGCGGCCGCCGCGGGACTGCTCGTCGCGACGCTCCTCTTCTCCTCCCGGCGCGAGCCCGAGGCGGTGCCCCCGCCGCAGCCGGCGCCGCGGCCCTCGCCGACGGTCGTGCTGGCGATCGACGGCCTCGACCTGGACGGCCCCGGCAGGCCGGCGGAGGTGGCGGCGATTCTCGCGCGCGGCGCGACGGGCTGGTGGCCGGCGGAGCGCCTCACGCCGCCCGAGCTGTGGACCGGCCTCGCGAGCGGCGAGCCGGCGCGCCGCCACGGCGTGCGCGCGCTGACGCGCGTCCGCCCGCTCGGTTCCCGCGAGTCTCTGCGCCCGCCGATCGGCACGTCGTGGTACTTCCGCCGTGTCGGGCCGCTCCTGCGTTCGGTCGCGAGCGCTCCGGTCTCCGGCTCCGACCGCCGGCGGCTCGATTTCTGGGAGGTCGCCGCCTCGGCCGGGATTCCCAGCCTCGCCGTGGATTGGTGGGCCTCGGCGCCGTGGCCGGGCGCGACCGTCGTCGAGAACCGGGTCGTGCTGTCCGAATCGAAGAACGGCGTCGACGCCGACCGGATCGCCACGGCCCGCTTCGACGCCCAGAGCGCGCGCGCCTTCGGGGTCTCGACGCTCTACCTGCCGGGCTGCGACATCGAACGGGACGACGCCGTCGCGCGGCAGGCCGCGGTCGCGGGCGTGCTGCGCGTGCTGGAGGCCGCGGTCTCCCGCGCGCGGCGGGGAGAGGCGGCCCTGATCGTGCTGGCTGCCGACAGCCACCCCCGCACCTCCTCGGCCCTCGCGCGGATGATCGTCTTCGACGGCGCGCCGGCGGCCCGGACCGTCCGCATCCGTGCAGAGGACGCGGCGCCGTCGATCCTGGCCCGCGCGGGCGTCCCCGTGGCGCAAGACCTTCCCGGGAGGCCGGCCGCCGGGCTCTTCGCGCAGGGGACCCTCGAGTCCGCAACGGTCCCGACCTACGGTGCGAGGATCGTCCCCCCAGGGTCGAGCGCGCCGGAGAGCGATCGCGAGTATCTGGAGAAGCTGAGGAGCCTGGGGTACCTGAAGTAGTTGTGAGTTGTGAGTGGTGAGTCGTGAGTCGTCAGAATTAGACTTGCTTCGACGACTCACAACTCAAGACTCATGACTCACAACCCTCCCTCATGAAGGCCGTCTTCTTCACCGAGCACGGAGACAACTCCGTCCTCCAGTACGGCGACCGGCCGACTCCCGAGCCCGGCGCCGGAGAGGTGCGCGTGGCGATCCGCGCCGCCGCGCTCAACCACCTCGACATCTTCGTCCGCGACGGGATCCCGGGCGTGCCGCTTCCCCAGATCCCGGGCGGCGACGGCGCGGGCGTGGTGGACGCTCTCGGCGAGGGCGTGCGCGGGCTGACGCCGGGCGACCGCGTCCTCATCCAGCCCGGCCTCTACGACAACACCTGCGAGTTCTGCCGCGCGGGAGAGCAGAGCCTCTGCGTGAGCTACCGCATTCTGGGCGAGCACGTCCCGGGCACGCTCGCGGAGTTCGTCGTCGTGCCGGCGCGCAACCTCCTTCCGATCCCCGCGGGTTTCTCGTTCGCGCGCGCCGCGGCGTTTCCGCTGGCGTACCAGACCGCGTGGCGGTTGGTCGTCGGGCGCGCCGCCGTCTCTCCCGGAGAGACCGTGCTGGTCCACGGCGCGGGCGGCGGAGTCGCGGGCGCCGCCATCGAGATCGCGCGGCTCGCCGGCGCGCGGGTCCTCGCCACGACGTCGGGCGAAGAGAAGATGACCCGGCTGCGCGAATCGGGCGTCGAGCGCGCCATCGACTACAAGACGGAGGACGTGCTGGCGGCGGTCCGCGAGCACACCGCGAAGCGGGGCGCCGACGTCGTCGTGGATACCGTGGGCGAGGCCACCTGGATGACGTCGCTCAAGGCCGCCGCCCGGGGGGGACGCATCGTGACCTGCGGAGCTACGAGCGGTCCCAACCCCAAGGAGGAGATTCGCCTGATCTTCTGGAAGCATCTCTCGATCCTGGGCTCCACGATGGCGAACGATCGCGAGTTCCGGGCCCTGTACTCGGCGGTGGCGTCGGGACGCCTCAAGCCGCGCGTGGACCGCGTATTCTCGCTCGCGCAGGCCCGCGACGCGTTCGCCTACATGGAGGAGGGCCGCCAGAACGGAAAGATCGTGCTCGTGCCCGAGGGTGCGCAGAAGGACTGGCCGGACGGGGATTAGGAGTCGACTCTCTAGCGCCTGAACAGCCAGAGCAGGAGCGAGAGGAGCAGCGACAGGATCAGGCACGTCACGATCGGGAAGGCGAACGTGAAGCCGGGCCGCCGCACGACGACGTCGCCCGGGAGTCGGCCGAAGTAACGCGACACGACCGGCCAGAGCATCCCTGCGGCCAGGAAAAGGATCCCGAGCGCGATCAGGATCGGTCGCGCGCCGCCCTGGTACGGAGCCGGCATCTTTGTGAGAATATCGCCGTCCGTCCTCATCGCGCCTGCGGATCCTCGGCGGTTCTCGCCGGCGAGCCACGTCCATGACCGAATCCCACCCGCGTCGCGCCTTTCGCATCCACGACCTGCCTTCCGAGGAGCGGCCCCGCGAGCGCCTCCTGCGCCTGGGGCCGGCCGCCCTGTCCAACGAGGAGCTCGTCTCGCTTCTCCTGCGCACCGGAATCCCGGGGGAGAGCGCGCTCGACCGCGCCCGAGGCCTGCTCGCCGCGCACGGGGGCCTCGCCGGGCTCTCCCTGCTCGGCCCTGCGGAGCTGCTCCACGAGCGCGGCGTCGGACCCACCCGCGCCAGCGCGATCGCCGCCGCGGTCGAGATCGCGCGCCGTCTCCCCGCGGAGGCCCTCGGCGGCCGCGACCTGCTCCACTCGCCGGACCTCGTGAAGGAATTCCTGCGGCGCGCGCAGGCCGACGACGCGCAGGAGCGAACCGGGGCGCTCTTCCTCAACGCGCGGAACCGGCTGCTGCGCAACGACGCCGAGATCTACCGCGGGACGCTCGACCGCGCGGTCGTCGAGCCGCGCGAGATCCTGCGCCGCGCGCTCCTGACCAAGGCGGCCGGCGTGATCCTGTACCACAACCATCCCTCCGGCGACCCCGCGCCGTCGCGGGAGGATCGCGAGTTCACACGGCGCCTGGCCGCGGCCTCGGAGGCCGTCGGCGTCCGGCTGCTCGATCACATCGTCGTCGGCCGGGAGGCCTGCGTCTCGTTTCGCGAGGCGGGCTTGTTGTGAGTTGTGAGGTATCTTTTCCGCTTCCCCGATGAAGACCTTCTACGCGACGACGCCGATCTACTACGTCAACGATCTGCCCCACATCGGGCACATCTACTCGACCGTCGTCACCGACGCGATGACCCGGTACCGGAGACTGATCGGCGAGAAGACGCGCTTCCTGACGGGCACGGACGAGCACGGCCAGAACATCGAGAAGGCGGCGGCGGCGCAAGGGATCGCCCCGCTCACATTGGCCGACAGGGTCGTCGCGCGCTACGAGCAGCTCTACCGGACCTTCGAGATCGAGAACGACGACTTCATCCGGACGACTCAGGACCGGCACAGGCGGGGCGTCGAGGCCCTGATCGCGAGGATCGACGCCGCGGGCGACTTCTACACGGCGAAGCACGAGGGCTGGTACTGCGCGAGCTGCGAGGCCTTCTACACGGAGAAGGAGCTCGATGCGCAGAAGCGATGTCCGGTCCACGCCACGCCGACCGCCTGGGAGTCCGAAGAGAACGTGTTCTTCCGGCTGTCGAAGTACCAGGAGCCGCTCCTGCGGCACTACGAGTCCCACCCCGGCTTCGTGCGGCCCGACAGCCGCCTCGCGGAGGTCGTGTCGTTCGTCAAGTCGGGGCTCGCCGACCTGTCGGTCTCGCGCGCCAAGGTGAAGTGGGGGATCCCTTTCCCCGGTCACGCTGGCCATGTCGTCTATGTCTGGCTGGATGCCTTGGCGAACTACATCACCGCGCTCGGATTCGGCGCGGCGGACGACTCGCTGTACCGCGAGTTCTGGGACCACCCCGACGCCGAGCGCGTCCACGTCATCGGCAAGGACATCCTCCGCTTCCACGCGGTCTACTGGCCGGCGTTCCTGCTCTCGGCCGGTTTGCCGCTGCCGACGCGCGTCTGGGCGCACGGCTGGTGGCTGCGCGACGCCAAGAAGGTCTCCAAGTCGGTCGGCAACATCGTCCGGCCGGACCAGCTCGTCGCGGACTTCGGGCCGGACGCCCTGCGCTACTTCCTGCTGCGCGAGATGGCGTTCGGCCAGGACGCGAACTTCTCGGACGAGGCCTTTCTGACGCGGTACAACGCGGACCTCGCGAACGACCTGGGCAACACCGTCTCCCGCGTCGCCGCGCTTCTGCGGCAGTCCTTCGGCGGCACGCCCAACGAGGTCTGCGACGACAACGAGATCCTCGCGGCCTACGGCGACGCTCGCGGGGAATGGCAGGCCGCGCTCGGCGAGAGCCAGTTCAACCGGGCGCTCGAAATCGTCTGGAAGTTCCTCGCGGTGATCAACGGCTTCATCGTCGCCAAGGAGCCCTGGAAGATCCGCAAGGAGGAGGGGGCGGAGTCCGGCCGCCTGCACCGCATCCTGTCGGCCGCGGCCGAGGGCATCCGGCTCTCCGCGGTGATGCTGTCGCCGTTCACCCCGGGAATCAGCCGGAGGATCTTCGCGACCTTCGCGATGGAGGCGAAGGACCCGTCTCCGCGCGACCTCGAGTGGGGAGGCCTCCCCGTCTCGCGGCCCATGGCCGACGTCCCCGCCCTCTTCCCGCGCGTCGACGTCGCCGAATATTTCGCACGAAAGGACACGACCATGACGGATGCGACCGAACCGACTCCACCGGCCTCCAACGCTCCCACGGCTCAGCCGGCGACGAGCGCAGCGGCCCCGCCGCCCGACGATCGCATTAACATCGAGGACTTCCAGAAGGTCCGGCTGAAGACGGCGAAGGTCGTCTCGGCCGAGCGCGTCCCGAAGTCGAACAAGCTCATGCGGCTCATGGTGGACCTGGGCGGCGAGCAGCGGCAGATCGTCGCCGGGATCGCCGCGCAGTACGAGCCGGAGGCGCTCGTCGGCCGCAACGTCGTCGTGGTCGCGAACCTGAAGCCGGCGAAGCTCATGGGCGTCGAGAGCAACGGCATGGTGCTCGCGGCCTCGGTGGGCGACGCCGGGGAGCCGGTCCTGCTGGACGTTCCGCCGCACGTGCCGCCCGGGACGAAGATCAAATAGATTTCGGATTTTCGATTTTCGATCTTGGATTCACTCGCTGACAGTCACTGCCATCTGCAAATGGCGAAGGACGCCGCGGCGCTGCTCGAGCGGGCGCGGGGTGCGGGCGTCGCGCGCTTCCTCGTTCCCGGCACGACGCTCGCCGACTCGGAAGAGGCGGTGGCCCTGGCGGCCGCCCACGCGGACGTCCTCGCGGCCGTCGGCATCCACCCGCACGAGGCCAAGGACTTCGACCCGGCGCGAGACGGCGACGCGTTCGAGGCCCTCGCGAGGCGTCCCGGCGTCGCCGCCATCGGCGAGGTCGGCCTCGACTTCCACTACGACCACTCGCCTCGCGCGAAGCAGATCGAGGTGCTCGAGTGGATGCTCGACTGCGCGCGGCGGCTCTCCCTCCCGGTGATCCTTCACAACCGCGAGAGCGGTGAGGAGATGTTGGCGCTGTTGGGGCGAAGGGGTCCGGCGGAGCGGCCCGGCGTCTACCATTCCTTCACCGAGGACGCGGAATACGGGAAGAAGGCGATCGCCCTCGGGTACCGCGTCTCGTTCTCCGGGATGCTGACGTTCAAGGCCGCGGAGAACATCCGCGCGGCGGCCTCGGGCCTTCCGCTCGACGCGATGATGGTCGAGACCGACACGCCCTTCCTGGCGCCGGTGCCCCACCGCGGCAAGCCCTGCGAGCCGGCGTTCGTCGTCGAGACGGCGAAGATGCTGGCGGAGGTTCAGAAGACCGGCCTCGACGCGGTTGCGGCCGCGACCACCGGAAACTTCGATCGCCTGTTTCGTCCCGGCTCGATGACGGGACCGTGAGCTCCCACCGCATCTCGCCGGAGGAATTCGAGGCGTACGTCGAGGAGGCGCTGGACTCGGTGCCCGCTCCGTTTCGGAAGTACCTCGAGAACGTCGTCGTCGGCGTCGAGGAGGAACCGTTCGAGGAGGACTACGAGGAGACGGACACCCCGGACGACTACGAGCTCTTCGGGATCTTCCGCGGCGTGCCGTTCTTCGACCGCGGAACGTCGGTGTCGAACCTCCCGGCGCAGATCGCGATCTTCCGCGGGCCGATCCTGCGCAGCTTCGCGACGCGCGGCGAGGCCGTTCGGGCGATTCGGGATACCGTGGTCCACGAGGTCGGGCACATGCTGGGGCTCGACGATCACGAGATGCCGTACTGATCCGGGATTACGAGCACGACGAGTCTTCGATCCACGGTCCAAGATCGAGAATGCCCCGATGATCCTCCCGGCACTGCTTCTCAGTCTCGCGATGGCGCCGTCCGCCACCCCCGTGGAGGTGGCCCGCGCGGAGGCGGAGCAGAACGTGAAATCGCCGGCGGGTCGGCGCTACGAGGGAGTCGTCATCGGCCAGGTCGACGGATGGCTGCGGCCGGCGATCCGGCGCTGCCTCGAGAAGCTCCCGAAGGAGGAGCTCGTGTCGTTCGACGGGCTCGTCCGGGTCGCCGAGGACGGAAAGGCGGCGGAGGCGGTCTTCGGGCCCGAGACCGAGCTCGCGCGGTGCGTGGCGCCGGACTTCCGGGACGCGTCCTTCCCGCGCCCGCCGAAGCCCGACTGGTGGATCAAGATCGAGGTGCGGCCGAAGTAGGCGGCGCGGCGGAGGCGCAGGGCACGCCGATTGCAGTCCCGTTCTCTCCATGGCGACCCCGCACGTGAAGGACCTCGAGACCGGGGAGACGGTCAGCCGCAAGCCCGTCGCCGGCATGCGCCTGAAGATTTCCCATGTCTTCACCGGCGTCGAGGACGTGGTCTACATCGCGCTCGGGCTGCTCCTGGCGGCGAGCGCGGGAGTCTCGCTCGTGAACGGGGCGGCCGCGTTCTGGGCGGCGATCCGGAGCGACGCGCCGATGCAGGACATCGTCAACATGCTCGACCGGATCCTGCTCGTGTTGATGATCGTCGAGCTGCTCTACACCGTGAAGGTGTCGTTCCGCGAGCACGCGCTGGTGCCGGAGCCGTTCCTGATCGTCGGCCTGATCGCGGTGACGCGGCGCATCCTCGTCGTCACCGCGCAGCTCGCGGTCCTGCTCGAGAAACCCGACGACAACCTCTTCCGGAGCGCGATGCTCGAGCTCGGAGTCCTGACGGTGATGGTCCTCGCGCTCGTCGCCTCGCTCTGGATCCTGCGCAAGCGCTCCGCGACCCCGGTGCCCGAGCGGAGCTAGTCTCGATCCGAGCCTCCTGCCGGACAGGGGAGGGTGACCGGCCGGTAGAGAAGAACGGGGGGGCTGCGGAGACGCTCGTAGGCCGTGCAGCGGCGGAACCCGCCCTCCGCGAGCGTCTGCTCGACGGTCGAATCGAGGTCCGCGGCGTACAGGGCGACGGCGTCCGCGTTTTCGGCGGCCTCGCGGACTCTCGCTCGATCGAGAGGCCGTGTTGGCGGAAGGTCGCGGATTTCGACGCCGTTGCCCAGGTACAGCCGGTCCCCGTAGGCCCAAGCCTGCTCGAGCGCCACGCGGCGTACGGGCGGAGTCGACCTCGCGATGTCGCGCACGGCGGCGAGCGCGGCCTCGGACTTTCCTCCGAGCAGGTGGAACGTCCGCTCGAGCTCGAGCGGTACGTAGAGCAGCAGCGCGGCCGAGGCGACCCACTTCCACGCTCGGTCCGCGCGCAGCCTCTCCCAGCCCACGGCGGCGGCCAGGGCGAGGAAGGGCACGGCGAACTGGAGGTAGCGGAACTGCTTGATGGGAGAAAAGGACAGGAGCGCGACGAAGGCGAGGGCGATCCCGAGTGGGAGTCGAGACCGCGGATCGGCCCATCCACACGCCGCGAGCGCGAGCAGGACGGGACCCGCCCATTGCAGGACCATCGTGAGATACCAGAGGAATGGACGCGGGTGGAATCCGCCCAGATTCGGGTCGCGCGTCAGGTCCACGAAGGCGTGAAGGCTCGCGAAAGGCCGGCCCCACGTCCAGAGATCGAAGAGACCCCATAGCCCGAGGGCGGCGACAACGAAGCCGGCGAGCACAAGAACGGGCCTTCGGACGCCGCGCGTCCGAAGGGCCGCGAAGGCGAGCAGGGGAAGCAGCGCGACCGCCTCGCTCCAGCGGACAGCCGTCGCGGCGGCCGCCAGCATCCCGGCGGCAAGGGCCCCGGCGCCCGGCCGCTCGCCGGTCTCCGCCAAGAGGAGGAAGGACGCCAGGAGCAGGCAGCTCGAGATGGGACGCGGAAAGGGTGTCGAGCCGTAGCCGAGCGGGAGCCAGTGGAGCGCGTACAGCAGGGTCGCGACGCGGGCGCCGGACGGCGTGAGCCCGAGGGCGCGAGCGAGTCGGTGAAGCAGAGCGATCGCCGCCGTGGAAAAGGCGACGGTCGGCAGGGAGGCGAGGAGGGTGATCCAGCGCGGGCCGCCCAGACCCGCCAGAAGACCGAGCCTCACGACCGGACAGGCGAGCAGCAGTGGATGGACGAGCGAACGAATCGCGGAGGGGGTGTAGTCGAGACCGGAGGCGCACCGCGCCGCGGTCTCGACGACCTCAACGTCGTCCCCGGTCAGGAAGCCGGGCAGGAGCCAGGCGAGCGAGAGCTTGAGAGCCGAGGTCGACACGAGAATCGCGGGCAGGAACCCGCCCACCCGCGTCTCGTCCCCTCCGCGCATTCGCGGAGGATTCTGTCAGAGCCGAGGCCTACTTCCGCGGTCCCCTCGGCCCGCGGTGGTCGCGGTTGAAGTGGCCGCGGTGCTCGCCGCGGGGCGGCCCGCCGCCGCGCGGGAACTCGTCTCTTCCCTCGTCCTCGCCGGGAGCGCCCACGGGCGCCAGCGCCATCTCCGCGTCCAGCTGCTCCTTGGTGAGCGCCTGCTTGCGGGAGAGCTTGATCTTGCCCATCGGGTCGACCGCGATGATCTTGACCGTGACCTCGTCTCCTTCCTTGACCACGTCGGTGGTCTGGCGGACGCGGTACGGGGCGAGCTCGGAGATGTGCACGAGGCCGTCCTGGCCGGGAAGGATCTCGACGAACGCGCCGTACGCTTCGACGCGGCGGACCTTGCCCGTGTAGACCTTGCCGATCTCGGGCTCCTGCGTGAGGCCCTCGATGATCGAGATCGCCTTCATCGCGGCCGCCTCGTCGGCGCTCGCGATGGAGACCTTGCCGGAATCCTCGACGTCGATCTTGCAGCCCGTCTCCTCGATGATCGAGCGGATCGTCTTGCCGCCCGAGCCGATCACGTCGCGGATGCGGTCCTTCGGAATCTGGATCGTGAAGATGCGCGGCGCGAAGCGGGAGATGTTCGGGCGCGGGGACTCCAGGGCCGAGGCCATCTTCTCGAGAATGTGGAGGCGCCCGACGCGGGCCTGCTCCAGCGCCTTCTCCAGGATGTCGCGACGCAGGCCCTTGATCTTGATGTCCATCTGGAGCGCGGTGATTCCCGAGCGCGAGCCGGCGACCTTGAAGTCCATGTCGCCGTAGTGGTCCTCCTGTCCGGCGATGTCGGTCAGGACGGCGAAGCGGTCTCCGTCGGAGACGAGACCCATCGCGACGCCGGCGACGGGCGCCTTGATCGGCACGCCCGCGTCCATCAGCGCCAGCGTTCCTCCGCAGACGGTCGCCATGGACGAGGAGCCGTTGGACTCCAGGATGTCGGACACGATGCGCACGGTGTAGGGGAACGCGTCCTCGGAGGGCAGCATCGGCGAGAGAGCGCGGCGTGCGAGGTTGCCGTGCCCGATGTCGCGCCGCGACGGGCCGCGCATGAACTTGGTCTCACCCACCGAGAACGGCGGGAAGTTGTAGTGCAGCAGGAACGTGTGCTCGCTCTCGCCCTCGTACTCCTCGATGATCTGGGCGTCGTCGGACGTCCCGAGGGTGGCCGTGACGAGCGCCTGGGTCTCGCCGCGCGTGAAGAGCGCGGAGCCGTGGGTGCGGGGAAGGATGCCGACCTCGGAGGTGATCGGGCGGATCTGCGCGAACTCGCGGCCGTCGAGGCGCCTGCCGGAGAGGATCGTCTCGCGAGTCAGGACCTTGACGAGATCGTCGGCGGCCTTCGCGACCTGCTTGCGCTTCTCGAGCTCGGTCTCCGGGACCATCGAGGCGGCGGCCTTCTTGACGGCCTTGATCTCGGCGTAGGAAGCGATCTTGTTGGGCAACGTCATGGCCCCCATCATCGGCGCCTCCCACATCCGGCGCACCTCGGCGAACACCTCGGCCGGGTAGGACTCGGGCGCCTGCCAGAGGGGCTTGTGGAAGCCGCCGCGGCGCTGGAGCTCGACCTGAGCCGCGACGATCCGGCGCACCGCCTCGTGGCCGAAGAGGATCGCATCGATCAGGGTCTGCTCGGGCACTTCGCGCGCGCCGCCCTCGACCATGACCACGGCGTCGTCGCTGCCGCAGACGATCAGGTCGAGGTCGGACTTGTCGCGGTCCGCGTTGGTCGGGTTGAGGACGAACTTGCCGTCGAGCCGTCCCACGCGCACGGCGCCCACGGGCGTGTGGAAGGGGACGGTCGAACACGTCAGGGCGACCGACGCGCCGTTGATCGCCAGGATGTCGGCGTCGTTCTGGCCGTCGGCGGAGAGGACGAAGGCGACGATCTGCGTCTCGTGGTTGAAGCCCTTGGGGAAGAGCGGCCGCATGGGCCGGTCGATGAGACGCGAGGTCAGGATCTCCTTCTCGGTCGGACGGCCCTCGCGCTTGAACCAGCCGCCCGGGATCCGTCCCGCGGCATACGTCGGCTCGCGGTAGTCGACGGTGAGCGGGAAGAACTCGGCATTCTCCTTGGGCTCCTTGCTGAAGACGGCCGTGGCGAGCACCACCGTGTCGCCGTAGCGGACGACGGCGGCGCCGTCGGCCTGCTTGGCCAGCTTGCCGATCTGGATGTCGAGGGACTTTTCGCCGAGGGGTATGGAGATCTGATCGATCATTGTGGAAACCTCATCTGTGAATGGCGGGGGAGCGCGTCCGGAATGGCGGAACGCCATGCGGTGGAGTGCCGCGGCGCTCGATCGGCCGCGGCCGTCCGGCTCCGACGCCGGACGATTTACTTCCGGAGGCCGAGGCGCTCGATGAGCTTGTGGTAGCGCTCCGGGCTCTCGCTCCGGAGGTACTCCAGCAGGCGGCGCCGCCGTCCGACCATCTGCAGCAGACCGCGCCGCGAATGGTGGTCCTTGGCGTTCGACTGGAAGTGCTCAGTCAGGTACGCGATGCGGTTGGTCAGCAGCGCGACCTGAACCTCGGGCGATCCCGTGTCGCTATCGTGGGTCCGGAATTTCGCGACGATGTCCGCCTTGCCGGACTCGTACTCGGTAACGTTCACTCAGCCTCCCAAACGACTCAAAACACTCACTCTTTTTCTATAAGCGGGGGAGACTACCACAACCGCCCGGGTTCTGTGTAGAGGCGTGGCCCGTCCGCCGGCGGACGGCCCCTACTCCAGGACGATCCGGGGCCGGATCAGCGAGACCCCTCGGTCGCCGATCGGGCTGACTTGCCCCAGGGCCAGCATGTCGTTGGAAGGGGACAGAAGCGTGATCCAGTCTCCCTCCCGGGCCTCGACCCCCCGGGCGGGGACCGCCTGGCCGCGGCGGATCTTCCAGGCCTCGAGCGAGGCGAGCTGGAGGCGGGGGAACGGGAACGGGACCCGCGCGAGGGGCATTGCATGCGGGGCCGCCAGGCGTTCCGCCGGCGTGAACGCCTCGAAGCGAGCGAGCGGGGCCGCGTCCGACACGGAGAAGTCGCCGATCCGGGTCCGGCGCAGGGACTCGAGGTGCGCGCCGCACCCCAGCCGCTCGCCGAGTTCCTGTGCGATCGAGCGGATGTACGTGCCCGACGAGCAGGCGATCGCGAACTCGAGCCGTCCGTCGACGAGCGGACCGATCCGCAGCTGCGAGACCCTCACGGTCTTGGGGAGCGACGGCACGGCCTCGCCCTTGCGGGCCATCTCGTAGAACTTCCGGCCGCCGATCTTCTTGGCGGAGTACGGAGGCGGGGACTGGAGGAACTCGCCGCGGAACGCGCCGGCGGCCTCCTCGACCGCCTCGGCCGTCACGTGCGTGGAATCTCGCTCCTCGCCGACCGGCTCGCCCTCGCGGTCGTACGTCGCGGTCGCGCGTCCGAGCCGGATCGTTCCCTCGTAGGTCTTGTCCATCCGCGTGAAGAATCCCTGGAGGCGCGCGGCGCCTCCCGCGCAGAGCAGGAGAAGACCGGTCGCCATCGGGTCGAGAGTCCCGCTGTGCCCGATGCGCGAGAGCGCCGTGGCCTTGCGCACCCGCTCGACCACGTCGTGCGACGTCAGGCCCTCCGGCTTGTCGATCAGGAAGAGATAGCCCCGGCTGAGGGCGTCGGGCCTATTCACGACTCCTCCGACTCCTTTTCGGGATCGGAGCCGGGCAGCACCTGGTGGAGCAGCTCCTCGATGCGCGCCCCGCGCTCGAGCGAGAGGTCGGAGATGAAGAAGAGCTCGGGCGCGTAGCGGAGCCGGCAGCGCTGTCCGACTTCGCGCCGCAGGTATCCCGCGGCGCGCCGAAGCGCCTCCGCCGCGCGGTCGCGGGCGTCGTCGGGCCCGAGGCACGAGAAGTAGACGCGCGCGGACTTCAGGTCCGGCGGCATCTCGACGTCGGTGATCGTCACGCCGCGCAGATCGGGATCGTGGGCCTCGGTCAGGACGATGCGGGCGAGCTCCGCGCGCACGATGTCCGAGACGCGCTGGCTGCGGCGGGATTCTTTCTTCATGAGGGCTCGGACCTCAATTTCCGACGTGAACGAACTCGTTGCGATAGGCGAGCAGCTCGCCGTCCAGATTCTCCTCCACGAAGCGAAGGATGTGCTGGAGGAGCGCATCGAGCGGCTGCTGGTCGGGGCCGACCGCCGCCACCCCCAGCTGCGCCCGCTGCAGCAGGTCCTGGTGGCCGACCTCCGCCGCCGAGACCCCGAACTCGTTGCGAATGCGGGTCTTGAGGCTCTTGACGACCATGCGCTTTTCCTTCAGGCCGCGGCAGCCCGGGAGGTGGATGTCGAAAACGGCGTAGGCGAGGACCATGGTGCGTGAGCCGTGAGCCGTGATTTGAGCCGGGAATCCGGGCAGTACTTACGGCTTACGGCTTACGGCTCACGGCGATCAGGCCATCGTGCCGGCGACCTTCTCCACCTGAAACGCCTCGATGATGTCGCCGACCTTGACGTCCTGATACTTGTCGAGGCCGATGCCGCACTCGAATCCCTGCTTGACCTCGGACACGTCGTCCTTGAACCGGCGCAGCGAGCCGACCTTGCCCTCGTAGATCACGCGGTTGTCGCGCAGCAGACGCAGCTGCGAGGAGCGCGGGATCGTGCCCTCGGTGACGTAGCAGCCGGCGACGATGCCGAACTTCGGGACCTTGAAGGTGTTGCGCACCTCGGCGCGGCCCCTGGCGACTTCCTTGAGCGTGGGGTCGAGCAGGCCCTCCATCGCCTTCTTGATCTCGTCGGTCACGTTGTAGATGACCGTGTGGAGGCGGATGTCGACGCCGGCCTTCTCGGCCTCCTCGGCGGCCTTCTTTTCGGGACGCACGTTGAAGCCGACGATGATCGCGCCCGAGGCGGAGGCCAGCAGGACGTCGTTGATGTTGATGGCGCCGACTCCCGAGTGGAGCAGCGAGATCTTGACCTTCTCGTTCGAGAGCGCCTTCAGGGACTGCGAGAGGACCTCGACGGAGCCCGCCACGTCGGCCTTCAGGATGATCGGGAGGTCCTTGATCTTGCCTTCCTGGATCTTGTTGAAGAGCTGCTCGAGCGAGAGGCGCGAGGAGGAGGCCATCGCCTTCTCCCGGTCCTTCTGCTGGCGGAAGCTCACGATCGAGCGAGCCTTCGTCTCGTCTTCCACGACCTGGAAGGCGTCGCCGGCCTGCGGCAGCTCCTCGAAGCCCGTGACCTCGACGGGCGTCGCCGGCCCCGCCTCCAGGACCCGCTCGCCGTGATCGTCCTGCATCGAGCGCACGCGGCCGAAGACCGATCCCGCGAAGAAGACGTCGCCCACGTGGAGCGTGCCGGCCTGGACGAGCACCGTCGCGAGGTTGCCGCGACCCGCCTCGCGGCGGGCCTCGAGCACCACGCCCCGCGCCTCCGCCGTCGCGGGAGAGGAGAGCTCCTGCATGTCCGCGACGAGGAGGATCAGCTCGAGCAGATGGTCGATGCCCTGCTTCTTGGTCGCCGAGATCTCGGCGGAGGGCACGTCGCCGCCCCAGGACTCGAGCAGCACGTTGCGGTCGGCCAGCTCCTTCTTGACGCGGTCGAGGTTCGCGTTGGGCTTGTCGATCTTGTTGATCGCCACCACGATCGGAACCTTCGCGGCCCGGGCGTGGTCGATCGCCTCGATCGTCTGCGGCATGACGCCGTCGTCGGCGGCCACGACCAGAACGACGATGTCCGTGGCCTTTGCCCCGCGCGCGCGCATCGAGGTGAACGCCTCGTGGCCCGGCGTGTCCAGGAAGACGATCGGCTTGCCGTGGGTCTCGACGCGGTACGCGCCGATGTGCTGCGTGATGCCGCCCGCCTCGCCCGCCGCGACGTTGGTCTGGCGGATCGCGTCGAGCAGCGAGGTCTTGCCGTGGTCGACGTGGCCCATGACGGTCACGACGGGCGCCCTCGGGACCCGCGGCGCCGACGTGTCGCCGGCGTCCTGCGAGCGTGTGAGCTCCATTTCCTCTTCGAAGGAGACGACCGCGGCCTCGACGCCGATCTCGCGCGCGAGCTGAACCGCGGTGGCCGCGTCGAGCGTCTGGTTGACGGTCGCGAGCACGCCCCTCTGCATGAGGAGCCGCTGGATGTCGCGCGTCAGGACGCCCAGCTTCTCCGACAGCTCCTTGACCGTGACGCCCTCGGTGAAGAACACCGGGCCGGTCGGCGCCGGCTTCTTGAACTCGAGCAGCTTGCCGGAGTCGTGCGCGCGGGTCTCCTTGGCGGCCCGGCGGATCGCCGACTTGGAGACCGGGCGCGCCGCCGCGGCGGCCGCGGCCTCGGTGTCGTCGCCCGCCGTCTTCTCGATCAGCGGCAGCGAGATGTCGGAGTAGGTGTCCTCCTGGTAGGTTCCGACGAACTCGCGAAGGTCGACCTCGTCCGCGACGGTGATCTTCGGGCGCGCGCCGCGCTTGCCGGCGGGCGTCTTCTTGGCGTCGTCCTTGTCGTCCTTCTTGCGCTTGACGGGCCCGCCGCGTTCCGGGGCGGCCGGTGCCGTGCGGGCCAGGGGAGCTCCGGGCCGCGGAGGCCCGCCCTGCGGACGCGCGCCGGGGCCTCCGGGCGTGGGGCGATAGACCGAGGGACCGGTCGGGCGCAGTCCTCCCGTCGGTCCGCCGGCGCGCGGCCCCATCGGCCGCGCCGGACCCGTCGGGCGCAGTCCGCCCGTGGGACCCGCCGCGGGGCGCGGAGCCATGCCGGGCCCGGCCGGCGGCCGGGGCATCGGACGCGGGGGAAGGACGATCTTTCGCGGAACGGGAGGCGCGGCCGGACGCGGGGGAGCCTCGGGCTCCGGTTCGGCCGGAACGACCGCGGTGCGCGCGGGCTCGGCCGGCTTGGAAGCGTGCTTCGCCTCCGCCGCGGCGGCCGCACGGCGCGCCGCGGGCGGCAGCTCCTTCTCGGGCTCGGGCGGCGGCGACTCCTCCTGGGGCTCGCCCTTGGCCGAGGGGGCCTTCTCGATGATCTTGATGCGGTTGAGGGCGCTCCTCTGTGGCCGGACCGCACGCGTCTCGTTGTCTCGGACGATCAGCTGCTTCGGGGCGTGGGTCTTGCCCTGGAGGATCGCGAGGACCGTGGACTCGTCCAGTGCGGCCTGCGGCGATTTCACGTCGACGCCGATCGACTGCAGCAGGAAGAGGACTTCCTTGCTCCCGATGCCCATCTGGGCGGCAAGCTCTTCGACTCGAATCTTTCCCATCGTGCTCGGTTTACTCCCTCACGCCCGTCTCTTCGGGGGCCTCGGCCTCGGTCTCTTCCTCGGGGTCGCCCCCGTCGCTCTCTTCGTCCTCTTCGACGGCCGGAGCGCTCTCGAGGGCGCGCGCGGCCTCCAGGATCTTCTCGGCGGACTTCTCTCCGATGCCCGGCAGCTCGGCGAGCTCGGCCGCGGACTTCTCGAGCAGGTCGCCGAGCGTCGCGACGCCCGCCTCGACCAGGCGCTCGGCCGTCTTCTCGCCGATTCCCTCGATCTCGCCGACGGGGGTCTGGCGTCGCTTCGACGCCTCCAGCATCCGCGAGAGCGCCTGCGCGACCTCGCCCTTCACCTCGGTCTCGCCCTTGATCTCGATCTTCATGCCGATCAGCGCGGAGGCAAGCCGGACGTTCTGCCCCTTCTTTCCGATCGCGAGCGACAGCTGGTCGTCCTCGACGACGCAGTCGAGGCTCATCCCGCCGTCTTCGTGGTGGATCGGCGAGACGCGCGTGATCTTGGCCGGCGCGAGCGCGTTCTGCGCGAACGTGATCAGGTCGTCCGAATAGAGGATGACGTCGATCTTCTCGCCGTGGAGCTCGCGCATGATGGATTGGACCCGGCTGCCGCGCATGCCGACGCACGCGCCGACCGGATCCACGTCCCGCTCGCGCGACCGCACGGCGACCTTGGCGCGCTCGCCGGGTTGGCGCACCGCGCCCTTGATCACGACCGTGCCGTCGTAGATCTCGGGGACCTCCATTTCGAAGAGCCGGATCAGGAGGCGCGGGTCCGTCCGCGACAGCACGAGCTGCGGGCCCTTCGGGTTCCTGTGGACGTCGAAGAGGATCGCGCGGATGCGCTCACCCTGGCCGTAGCGCTCGGCGCGCGACTGCTGGTCGCGCGGGATGATCGCCTCGGAGCGGCCGAGGTCGACGATCATGTCGCCGCGCTCGAAGCGCTTGACCGTGCCGTTCATCAGCTCGCCGACCTTCGGGAAGTACTCGTTGTAGACGTTGTCGCGCTCGGCCTCGCGGACCTTCTGATAGAGGACCTGCTTCGCGGTCTGCGCGGCGATGCGGCCGAGGCCGATCGTTTCGCGGTAGACGCGAACCTCGTCGCCCAGCGCGACCTCGTGGGTCTCCGTCGCCGGCTGACCCTCCGTGGCGGACGGCCGCAGGATCCGGACCTCGCCCTTGGTGCCCTTCTGGGCGACCAGCGTCTGCGCCTCGTCCAGCAGGATCTGCGGCGGCGGCTCCTCGGACTCGGTGTCGAGCTCCGCGACGACGGTTCGCGGCGAATAGACCGTCATCTCGCCCGACTGGCGGTCGATCACCGTCACCATCGCCTTGTCGTGGTAGTACTTTCGCGCCGCGGAAGACATCGCCTCTTCGAGCGCCCCGAACATCTTCTCGGCGTCGATGTCTTTTTCGCGCGAAACCTGTCGGATGACCGACGGATCGATAATCATGCCCACCCGCTCCCTATCGCCCGTGTCCTTCCCGCCTCGGCCACTCGAAGTCCAGCCGGGCGAGTCGAATATCGCCGAAACGGACATTATAGATTTTGCGTTCCGCCTCATCAACGACCGTGAGGCGATCGCCGTCGACCTGCGAGAGCACGCCGCCGAAATTTCGCGCCGGCGAGATCGCCGGACTCTTCCGGGTTCGCGTTGTCGCGCTCGCCTCCGGCAACACGTCCGGAGTCACCGGAGATTCCGTCTTCACGCGGACCCGCTGTCCGACGAATCGCTGCGCGTCCTCGAGCGAGTAGAGCTTGCGATCGAGTCCCGCGGACGAGACCTCGAGGGTGTAGCGGTGCGCGATCTCGTCAGAGGCGTCGAGCACGGCGGAGGCGTCGCGCGAGACGAGCTCGCAGTCCTCGACCGTCACCGGCTCTCCGCCGGCGCGCTCGAGGACCAGGCGCAGGACGGTGAAGCGTCCCGCCCCGGCGGTCTCGACCGCCAGCAGCCGGCACCCCTTCTCCTGCGCGATTTTCTCGATCTCGAGGGTCGTCTTTTCGCTCAAAGGTTTTTTCATCGAACAAAAATGCGGGCCGAGCCCGCATTATCCAAACCGGCGACTTTATATCAGATGGCGCCGGAGGGCCGCCAGGAGAGCGAGGCCCCGGAAACCGCTTGGCGCCGCCTTCCGTTAACTGCTCAGGGGCGAGGATTTGGACTTCGGTTGGGCACGTGCGGCGCGGGCCGGCGATCCGGAAGGTCGGGCCGGCGGCCGCGGCGTCGATCGAAGCCTCGCCGGAGAGCCCGTAGAATGCCTCCGGCGGCCGCCTCTCCGTGGGGCCTTCGCCGAGGGTCCCATTCCCGAGAATCCCTTTCCCGTGGACGCTGTTAGCACGGTTTGAGCGGATCAACCGTCGAGGGAGAAGTTCTGCGTGTCTGAGCCCGAAGAGCCCGGCCTGTTTACCCCGGAGCGAAGCAGCATGCTCGCTTCGCTGGGGTCGCGCCGCCGCTTCTTCGGCCTCTTCGGCGGGGGCAACGGAGCGAGCGAGTCCGACGGCGCCCACCTCGGCGGCGGCGAGGAGTCCGGCGCGGACGAGCCCTACGTCGCCCACAGCATGCTGGGCGACCTCGCCAGCCACGCTCCGGCGCGCGTCGCCGTCCAGCTCGAGCTCGACCCGGAGTCCGAGAAGCCGTTCGTCGCCCACACCATGCTGGGCGATCTGGCGAGCCACGCTCCGGCGCGGATCCTCGTTGCGGCCGAGCCCGAGCCGGACCCGGAGACCCACTCCATGCTGGCGCTCGACGGGACGGAGCCGGTCGCGCCGGCGCCGCAGAAGGCCGCGGTCCGCCCCCCCGAGCCGCTCGTCTTCGGCCACGCCGGACTGCACAGCACCGTCGGGGAGCTGGCGGGCCTCGAGGAGCACCTCGGGACCCCCTTCCCGATCGAGCGGTTCATCCTTTTTTCGCTGATCGCGCATCTCATCCTGGTCATCCTGCTTCTCGTCGTTCCCCGGAAGATCCCGGCAGGGAAGGACTTCTTCGCGGCCTTTCAGCCCGAGCCCAGGGACACCTCGCCGATCCCGGTCGTTTTCACGGACGCGACGGGCCAGCCTCGTCCCAACCCCAAGAAGTCGCCACTCTCCGATGCGGACCGGCGCGCCGGCGGCGGGGATGCGTCGAAGCCGAAGGCCGAGACTCCCTACTCTCCGCCGACCGGGGTCGCCGGCCTCGCCCCCGGCCCGAAGGGCCCGCGCGTACCGGGCGGGCCCGTCCAGCCTCCTGCGGCGAAGTCCGCCCCCAACGCGAGGGGTGCGACGGCGCAGGCGCAGGCCAGGGCCCAGGCCCCGGGTGAGGCCCGGCCGCCCCAGCCGGAGACGAAGACCGCCGAGGCGAAGCCCTCGGAGTTTCCGAACATGACGAAGCCCATGACCACGGGCCCGAAGGAGACGACGCGGCTCGCCGGGCTCGACACGGCGATCCGCGAGGCGGCCCGCGGCGCCGTCGGCGGCGAGGGAGGATCGCCGGGCGGAGATCCCGAGGGGGGGTTCGTGGACTCGGGGCCCATCTCCTTCGACACGAGCTGGTACGACTGGGGTCCCTACGCCGCGGAGATGGTCCGCCGCATCAAGCTCCACTGGGACGTTCCCGACCTCGCGCGGCTGGGCTGGAAGGGAAGCCTGACCGTCCGCTTCTTCATCCTGGCGGACGGGACCGTGGCGGACGCGAAGATCCTGCGCGGCTCCGGGATCCCGCCGTTCGACTTCGCGGCCTTCCAGGCGATCACGAAGTCGTCCCCCTTCCGCCCGCTCCCCACGGATCTCCACTCGATGCGCGAGGGAGTCACCGTAACCTTTTTCTACAACATGCGTCCTGATACGGAGAAGGCGGAGGGTACGGCGAGGTGAACGAGCCGGACCGGATCCGACGCGCCTTGGAAACGGCCGAGACCGTGGCGGTCGTGGGCTGTTCGCCCGACCCGTCCCGCGCCTCGCACGCGATCTCGCGATTCCTCATGGAGCAGGGCTATCGAGTGATCCCGGTCAATCCCCACCATCCCCGCATCCTGGGGCAGACCTCCTACCCGTCGCTCGGCGACGTCCCGGCGGAGGTCCGCCTGGACATCGTGGACGTCTTTCGCCGCTCGGACGCCGTTGCGGCCGTCGCGGACGAGGCGATCGCGCGGCGGGTACCGTTCTTCTTCATGCAGAAGGGCGTCGTCGACCCCGCGGCGGCGGCGCGCCTCGAATCGGCCGGCATCGGCGTGGCCATGGACCGGTGCATTCTGGTGGAGCACGAGAGCCTCGGCATCGCGCCGAAATCGAGGAATTCGATCGTTTGAGTCCACGTTCCCCTGATGGTCCCGAGAACTGACATCCGGCTTTTAGGAGAAAAGAGAGAGACGACGAAAATGGAGAGAACCACCAAACGCGCATTGTCCTTTTCGGCGCTGATCGCCGCCGCCGTCGTATTCGGCATGGTAGTGGCGAGCTCGATCAACGTCACCCCCAAGTCCGAGGCCCAGCGAACGACCCCGGCGGCGACCCGCCCGCTGCACACGGGAGGCGTCGCGCTGCCGTCCTTCGCGGACGTCGCCCAGGAGGCCATGCCCTCGCTCGTGTCGATCACCTCGACCGACATCGTGAAGGGCGCCCAGGGCCGCCGCGGGCAGGTCAACCCCTTCGGCGGCGACGGCGACCCGTTCGAATTCTTCTTCGGCCCTCCGGGCGGCGGCCGCCGCAACGCGCCCCGGGACGACGAGGAGCACAAGGAAGTCCAGGGCGGCACCGGTTTCATCATCTCGGATGACGGCTTCATCGTGACGAACAACCACGTCATCGAGGGCGCCGACAAGATCGAGGTCCGGGTCAACAACAAGGAGAAGTACACCGCGAAGCTGGTCGGCAGGGATCCCGCGACCGACCTCGCGCTCCTCAAGATCGAGACCAAGCAGCGCCTGACCCCGCTGCAGCTCGGAGACTCCGACAAGCTCCGCGTGGGCGAGTGGGTCATGGCGATCGGCGACCCGCTCAACTTCGACAAGACCGTCACCGTCGGCGTGGTCTCGGCGAAGGACCGCTCCGGACTGACGGCCGACGCCGCGACGCGCAGCTTCGAGAGCTACATCCAGACCGACGCCGCCATCAACTTCGGAAACTCCGGCGGGCCGCTGATCAACGTCAACGGCGAGGTCATCGGCATCAACACGGCGATGTTCCGGCCCGCGCAGAACATCGGGTTCGCGATTCCGGTCAACACGCTCAAGCAGGTCCTGCCGCAGCTGAGGGACAAGGGCAAGGTCGTCCGCGGCTTCCTCGGCATCAACATCGTAAACGTGGACTCCGACCGCGCCGCGGCCTTCGGGCTCAAGTCCGAAGACGGCGCGTTCATCGAGTCCGTCGAGGCGGGCAAGCCCGCGGAGAAGGCCGGCGTGAAGCCCGGCGACACGATCGTCAAGGTCGACAGCGTCCCGGTCAAGGACACGCGCGATCTGATCGGCTACGTCTCGGGCAAGGCGCCCGGCAGCAAGGTGCAGCTGGGAGTAGTCCGCGACGGCAAGGAGCAGACGCTCACCGCGACGCTCGCCGAGCGCGAGGGCGAGGGCGGAGACAGCGAGAATCCCGAGAAGGTCGCCTCCGACGACTCGCACGACAAGATCGGCAAGATCGGCATCTCGGTCATGGAGCTGACTCCCCAGGTCCGGCAGATGCAGCGGATCAAGGACGGCGTGGATGGCCTGCTGGTCGTCCGCGTCAAGGAAGTCTCGCCGGCGGCCGACGCGGCCATCCAGGAGGGCGACATCATCACGTCCGTCAACGGCCAGAAGGTGTCGACCGCCGACCAGTTCGGCAAGGTCGTGGCCGGCGCGAAGAAGGGCGACTACCTGAAGCTCTACGTGTTCAGCCCGCGCGCCAACATCTCCCGGTTCGCCCTGGTGCACATCGACTGAGGGGACTCCGTAACGTTTCCGGTAAGCGCGCCCGCCCCTCCGGCGGGCGCGTTCCTTTTGTCCTCTTTAGGGGAATAAGCACGTGGCCCTGGCTGTAAGTGTGAGCGTGGGACAGAAAGTCTTGATTGTCGACGACGAAGCGGCTATCCGGGACACGCTTCGGATGGTCCTCGAGTACGAAGGCTACGAGGTCTCGACCGTGGGAGACGGACGCGCGGCGCTCGCCGAGCTGGACGCGGCGCCGCCCGACGCCGTGCTGCTGGACATCAAGATGCCCGGCATGGACGGCCTGGAGACGCTCGACCGCATCGTGGCGCGCGGGTCGTCCGCACCGCCGGTGCTGATGATCTCGGGCCACGGCGACATCGCGACCGCGGTCGAGTGCACCCGGCGCGGCGCGGCGGACTTCCTCGAGAAGCCGCTGCAGCGCGAGCGCGTCCTCGTCTCGGTCAAGAACGCCCTCTCGGGAAACCGGCTCAAGGCCGAGAACGAGAGACTGCGCCGCCGCGTCGAGGAAGAGACCGAACTCGTCGGCGAGAGCGAATCGATGCACCGGCTGCGCGCGGAGGTCGCGCGCGCCGCGCCGACGACCGCGACCGTGCTCATCCTCGGCGAGAGCGGCACCGGCAAGGAGCTCGTCGCCCGCGAGATCCACCGCAGCTCGAAGGTCGCGCAGGGCCCGTTCATCCAGGTCAACTGCGCGGCCATCCCGGAGGAGCTCATCGAGTCCGAGCTCTTCGGCCACGAGAAGGGATCCTTCACCGGCGCCGTGCGCAAGCAGATCGGCAAGTTCGTCGAGGCGGACGGCGGCACGATCTTCCTCGACGAGGTCGGCGACATGTCGGCCCGCGCGCAGGCGAAGGTGCTGCGCGTGCTCGAGGCCGGCGAGGTCGAGCCGGTCGGCGCGGCGCGGGTCGGGCGCGTCGACGTGCGCGTCATCGCCGCGACCAACCGGGACCTCACCGAGTCGATCCAGGCGGGACGCTTCCGCGAGGACCTCTACTTCCGGCTGAACGTCGTGCCGCTGCGGACGCCGCCGCTGCGCGAGCGGCCTCAGGACATCCCGCTCCTGACCGACCACTTCACGAAGCTGCTCTCGGAGCGCGACCACCGCAAGCTGCGGCGCTTCGCCTCGGGAGCGCTCGCGATGCTCGCGGCGCGCAACTGGCCGGGCAACGTGCGCGAGCTGCGCAACCTGATCGAACGCGTCCTCATCATGACCGACGCGGACCCGATCGAGGCGCGCGACCTGCCGCCCGAGGCCAGGGTGGCCCCGAGCGAGATCGCGAACCGGGCGCTCGACCTGCCGACGCTGTCGGCGTTCAAGGAGTACGCCGAGCGCGAGTTCCTGGTCGCCAAGCTCCGCGAGAACGGCTGGAACATCAGCCGCACCGCGGAGGTGATCCAGACGCCGCGGTCCAACCTCTACAAGAAGATCGAGCACCACAAGATCAGCCGGGACGGCGACGCGTAGGCGAGTCGGGAGTCGGTAATCGGTAGTCGATCGACCTGCCTTAGACTCCGTTCCCGTGATCAGCCTCGAGGACTTCGAAGAGACGGGCGCGCTCCTGACGGGGCACTTCCGCCTGTCCTCCGGCCTCCACTCCGACCGCTACCTGCAGTGCGCGCGGCTGCTCATGTGGCCGCAGAGGGCGGAGCAGGCGGGCCGCGACCTCGCCGCGGCGCTGCGCGAGTTCTCGCCGGCGGCGGTCGTCTCGCCCGCGCTCGGCGGCGTGATCATCGGCCACGAGACGGCGCGGGCGCTCCGGCTTCCGGCGATGTTCGTCGAGCGCAAGGACGGCGCCTTCGCGCTGCGCCGGGGATTCTCCCTCGAACCCGGGCAACCGGTGGTCGTCGTGGAGGACGTCTTCACGACGGGCAAGTCGACCCGCGAAGCCGCGGCCGCTGTCGAGTCGGCCGGCGGGCGCGTGATCGCGGTCGGCTCGATCGTCGACCGCGGCGTGCCGGCCGGAGCCTTCACGGTTCCGGCGCGCTCCCTGCTCTCGCTTTCGGTGCCGTCCTGGCCCGAGGCCGAGTGTCCGCTCTGCGCGAAGGGCGTCGCGATCGACTCGCCGGGCAGCCGCTTTTCCTCGCGCTGACGCGCCTCCCGCCTCAGCCTTCCAGGGCCTTCGCGAGCTGCCGCAGGAGCGCCCCTCCGTCGCCGCTCCAAGCGCTGCCGTGCATGACGGCGAGCGTGCGCGGCTCGGTCGCGGCGAGCTTCTCGAGGATGGGGCCGGCGTTGCGCGAGTGCGAGAAGTAGTCCATCGGCTGGCGGAAGGCCTCGCTCGGGCCGAGGATGTCGTTTTCCGTGAGCGCGACCTCGCCGGTGCCGCCCTGCGTGAAGAGATCACCGCAAAGCAGCGTCCGCGTCGTCTCCTCGTTGAGGAAGCCCGTCTCCCAGCCGTGCGGCACGTGCGGCGCGTCGAACCAGCGCAACCGCCGGCGGCCGGTCGGGAGGACCTCGCCGTCCGCGAGCGCCTTCGGCGGGCGGTCGGCGAAGTCCTGGACGGAGACCATCGCGGCGACCTGGCCGCAGACCGCCTCGGCGCGGGGCGCCACGGCGAGGAGGGAATTGAGCGCTCCGCACTCGTCGGACTCGAAATGCGAGAAGGCCACGTAGCGGAGACGCTCGATCGGCATCACGCTCGCGATCGCCTCGCGCACGAGAGGGAAGGTCCGCTTCAGGCCCGTGTGGAAGAGCAGCGGCTCTTCGTCGACCACGAGGTACTGGTTGAAGGAGAAGCCGCCCGGCACGACCGAGAGCGGCGTGTTGATGCGAAAGATCCCCTCGGCGATCTCATGGACGTTGGTGCCCGACTCCGAATTCGTGATCATGCCGCCTCCTCGCGATCGAGCCGCGATTTTACGCGACCGGCCCGGAACTGTAAGATGCGCGCAGGATGGATCTCAAGAGCATCTGCGTCTACTGCGGCTCGAGCGAGACCCAGGAGAAGAAGGTCGAGGAGCAGATCCGCGAGTTCGGCCGCGAGATCGCGACGCGCGGGATCCGCCTGATCTACGGCGGCGCCTCGCGGGGCCACATGGGCGCGCTCGCGGACGAGGTCCTGAAGTCGGGGGGCAAGGTCACCGGAGTCATGCCGAAGGCGCTCGAGGGACGCGAGTCGGTGCACCGCGGCCTGACCGAGCTGCGCGTCGTGGACTCGCTCCATGCCCGCGAGCAAGTCATGTTCGACCTCTCCGACGCGTTCGTCGCCTTCCCGGGCGGCTACGGCACGATGGAGGAGATCGTCGAGATGATCTCGTGGAAGCAGATGGGCATCCACGGCAAGCCGATCGTGATCGCCAACATCGGCGGGTACTTCCAGCCGCTGCTGCAGCAGTTCGAGCTCGCGGTCCAGAAGGGCTACGCGCGCAAGGAGGACCGCATCCTCTTCGCCGTGGCGGACACGACGAAGGCGATCCTCACGTTCCTCGAGGGCGCGCCGGTGCTGTCGCGGAAGGCGGGGGACTGGGCGTAGGCGCGGCTGAAGAGTTTTCGGCGGTCCGGTTCGACGGGGGCGGACGTTGCTCCGTATGATGAGAGAGTGCGACCCCGCAGCCAGTTCGGAGCCTTCCTGATCTGTCGGTTCGCCGTCGCGGTTCTCGGCGTCGGTGCGGCGGCCCACGCCGCCGAATGGCACACGAACGGACCCAACGGACCAATGGGCAGCTTGCTGGCCGACCCAATCGCCGCGGCAACCGTCTACACGAGCGGTGCTCAGGGTATCTACGAGAGCAAGGACGGCGGCGAGACCTGGGACGCTCTCA
>Ga0068859_100001206_pt1 | contig 26384 bp, 29 predicted proteins | sample KBSSwiS22_FD_66585 | JGI IMG/M metagenome (GOLD analysis project Ga0068859, IMG submission 66585) | Switchgrass rhizosphere microbial communities from Kellogg Biological Station, Michigan, USA - KBS Switchgrass S2-2 | ecosystem: Host-associated > Plants > Roots > Rhizosphere > Soil ...
ATGATGCTCGACGAGTTCCCGGCGCTCGGTCGCCTGGACTTCTTCGAGACCAGCCTCGCCTTTCTCGCCGGCTATGGCGTGCGCGCCTTGCTGATCGCGCAAAGCCTCAACCAGATCGAGAAGGCCTATGGCGAACACAACGCCATCCTCGACAATTGCCATGTCCGCATCGCGTTCGCGACCAATGACGAGCGGACAGCGAAGCGTATTTCCGATGCACTTGGAACAGCGACCGAGCAGCGCGCGATGCGCAACTATGCCGGGCATCGCCTCGCTCCCTGGCTCGCCCATGTCATGGTCAGTCGGCAGGAAACAGCTCGCGCCCTCCTGACGCCCGGCGAAGTAATGCAGCTGCCAGCGACCGACGAGCTCGTCCTCGTAGCCGGCACACCGCCGATCCGGGCGACCAAGCTTCGCTACTTCGAGGACGACACCTTCAAGGCTCGCGTGCTGCCACCGCCGAACCTGGCGAGCGGCGACTATGCCGATCGGCCGGCAGCGCGGCCGGACGTTTGGGCAGGCACCGTCCGCAGCACCGATGCACGCCTCGGGGCCGGAGAAGATGAGGCCGGCGGCGATGCTGGCGGTGGTTTGGAACAGACCCGGCAACCCGGGCAGGAAATCGATCATCCGCTGGCCGCCGATCCGGTCACCACCGACCCGCTCGGTCTCGGCCCTGATGACGACGATGCCGCAGCCGATCAGCGCGCGATGGATCAGGCACGGGCTCTCAGCACCGCGCGGTCTGTTTACGCCATCGATGCCGCCGACCATCGGCCCGGCGACCTGCAGCTGGACCTCTGACCATGGTCGAGAAGATCCGCCACCAGCTGTTCCTGCCAAAACCGGTAAGCGACCGCCTTGAAGCGTTGGCCGCAAAGCCGGGCGCTTCCAAATCGGCGATCCTGACCGATGCGGTCACCGCCTGGCTCAACCGGCGCGGCGCATCCGAACTAGAAGATCGCTTCGGCATCCGGCTCGATCGGTTGACCACTGCAATCGGCCGGCTTGAGCGCGACGGGCATATCCAGCTCGAAACGCTTGCCCTGTTCGTCCGCTACGAGCTGGCGATCCAGGCCCCGCTCGCCGAGAACGATCATGCTGGCCGTGCCATCGCCGCCAAGCGGTTCGAGGCCTTCATCGCCCAGGTCGGCCGGCAGATCGCCGCTGGACGGCGGACGATCGCCGACGGGTTCGGCGGTGCGGCGGAGTCTGGCCGGTGAGCGCCGGTATCTCCGCAGACCGGCGACGCGCGATGCTGCGCACGGCGATGGGACCGGCGATCGCCGAGGCCCTCGCCGATCCTCGCGTCATCGAGATCATGGTCAACCCCGACGGAGCGCTGCGGCTTGACCGGCTTGGCGAAGGCCGCAGCGATACCACTGTCCGCATGGATGCGGCCCAGGTCGAACGGATCATCCGCCTCGTCGCTTCGCATGCGCGCGCCGAGGTGCATGGTGACGCGCCGATCGTATCGGCAGAGCTGCCTCCGCACATCGAGGGTCGCGCCGGCGAGCGCTTCGAGGGCGTGCTTCCGCCCGTCTCGACCGCTCCCTGCTTCTCGATCCGCAAGCCCGCCGAACGCCTCTACAGCCTCGAGGACTATGTCGCCGACGGCATCATGGCGCAGGCGGCTGCCGACCGGCTGAAGGCCTGCGTTACGCAGCGCTACAACATCCTGGTCGCTGGTGGCACGAGCTCGGGCAAGACAACCCTCGCCAACGCCCTGCTCGCTGAAATGGCCTGGGTCGACGAGCGCGTCATCCTGATCGAGGACACGCGCGAACTCCAGAGCCCGGCCGCTGATACGGTCGCTCTCCGCACGCGGCCCGGCATTGTTACGATGGCCGACCTCGTCCGCTCGACTTTGCGGCTGCGTCCCGACCGCATCATCGTGGGCGAGGTTCGCGGCCCCGAGGCGCTCGACATGCTCAAGGCGTGGAACACCGGGCACCCGGGCGGCATCGCCACCGTTCACGCCAATAGCGCGATGTCGGCGCTCTATCGCATTGAAGGCCTGGTCCAGGAAGCGGCGGTCACCGTTCCGCGCCGGCTGATCGCCGAGGCAATCGACATCATCGTCTTCATCTCCGGCCGCGGCCTCCAGCGCCGGATCGCCAGCATCGCGCGCGTCGCCGGGCTCGACCCGGACACCGGCAGCTACGCGCTCGCCGACCTCCTCAACCCCGCCAACCCCCAAGGAGAATGACCATGCAGCTTGCCAAGATTCCGTCCCGCAGCTCCACCTTTCTCGTCGGCGCCGCCATCGGCCTGACCCTCGCCGTCACCAATTCCGCGCAGGCGGCGGGGTCGGGAATGCCCTGGGAGCAGCCGCTCCAGCAGGTGCTGGAATCGGTGCAGGGGCCGGTCGCCAAGATCGTCGCCGTCATCGTCATCATCGTGACCGGCCTGACTCTGGCGTTCGGCGAGAGCAGCGGAGGATTCCGCCGGCTGATCCAGATCGTGTTCGGCCTGTCGATCGCGTTCGCGGCGTCGAGCTTCTTCCTCAGCTTCTTCAGCTTCGGCGGCGGGGCGCTGATCGCGTGATCGGTGCCGGCCAACATCTGGAAGGCTTCGAGGCTCCCATCCACGGGAGCCTCGGATCGCCGATCCTGCTCGGCGACGCACCGCGCGGACTGGCGATCGTCAACGGCACGATCGCAGCCGCGATCGGGCTCGGGCTCCAGCAATGGATCGCCGGCCTGGTGCTCTGGGCGGTCGGGCACAGCATCGCCGTGTTCGCCGCGCGCCGCGACCCGGACTTCGCGCCTGTCTTCATCCGTCATCTTCGCCAGAGGGGCTATCTCGCGTGCTGAACCTTTCCGAATATCGCCACCGGTCGGACCGGCTGGCGGACCATCTTCCTTGGGCGGCGTTGATCGCGCCCGGCGTCATCCTCAACAAGGATGGCAGCTTCCAGCGCACGCTCCGGTTTCGTGGGCCTGATCTTGAATCCGCGACCGAAGCCGAGCTGATCTCCGCCTGCGCGCGGGCCAACAACGTGCTCAAGCGTTTCGGCACCGGCTGGGCGCTGTTCTTCGAAGCGGAGCGGCGAGAAGCGTCCGCCTATCCCGACAGCGCCTTTCCCGACCCGGCATCATGGCTGGTCGATCAGGAGCGGCGCGCCAACTTCCTTGCCGAGGGCGAGCATTACGAGAGCTGCTACTATCTGACCCTGACCTGGCTTCCGACGCCGGACAGCGCCGAGGCGGTGGGCAGATCGCTGGTCGAACGCCCCGAAGCAGAAAAAGGCCGTGACTGGCATGGCGCGCTCGCCAGCTTCATTGTCGAGAGCGATCGCGCGCTCGATCTCCTTGGCAGCTTCATGCCCGAGGTACGAGCGCTCGACGACGCAGAGACATTGACGTTCCTGCACGGCACCGTTTCGTGCCGCCAGCATCGTGTCGCCGTCCCGGAGACGCCGATCTATCTCGACGCGCTGCTCACCGACACCCCGCTGACGGGCGGTCTCGAGCCGCGGCTTGGCGACACGCATATCCGCACGCTGACCGTTCTCGGATTTCCGAGCATGAGCCGGCCGGGAATCCTCGACGCGCTCAACCATCAGGATTTCGCCTATCGCTGGGTCACGCGCTTCATCGCGCTCGACAAGAGCGATGCGACCAAGGCGCTGACCCGGCTGCGCCGCCAGTGGTTCAACAAGCGCAAGTCGATCACCGCGCTGCTGCGCGAGATCATGTACAACCAGCCCTCGCAGCTGCTCGATACCGATGCCGACAACAAGGTGGTCGACGCCGATCTCGCGCTCCAGGTCCTCGGCGGCGACCATGTCGCATTCGGCTATCTGACCACGACGATAACGGTGACCGACACCAATCGCGGCCGGGTCGAAGACAAGGTCCGGCAGGTCGAGCGGATCGTCAACGGGCTCGGGTTCACGACGATCCGCGAGGGCGTGAACGCGGTCGAGGCATGGCTGTCGTCGCTGCCCGGCCAGGCCTATGCCAATGTCCGGCAGCCGCTCGTCCACACGCTGAACCTCGCGCACCTCATGCCGCTGTCGTCGGTCTGGGCAGGACCAGCGCGGAACGCCCACCTAGACGGTCCGCCATTGCTCTACGCCAGCACCGGGGGATCGACGCCATTCCGTCTGTCGACCCATGTCGACGATGTCGGCCACATGCTGGTCGTCGGGCCGACCGGCGCCGGCAAGTCCGTCCTACTCGCGCTGATCGCGCTTCAGTTCCGGCGTTATGTCGGCTCCCAGGTCTACATCTTCGACAAGGGCTTCTCCGCACGCGCCGCCGTGCTGGCCATGGGCGGCGCGCACCACGCGCTCGGCCTAGGCGCCGATGCCGGCGAGACACTGGCATTCCAGCCGTTGCGCAGGATCGACGATGCCACCGAGCGGAGCTGGGCGGCGGAGTGGATCGCCGCGCTGCTCGCGCACGAGCGCGTGATCGTCACGCCCGAGGTCAAGGACGCGGTCTGGTCCGCACTGGGCAGTCTTGCGTCCGCGCCGCCCGAAGAGCGGACATTGACCGGCCTCACATTGCTGCTCCAGTCGAATGCGCTGCGCACCGCGCTCGGCGCCTACACTCTCGACGGCCCCTATGGCCGGCTGCTCGATGCCGCCGAACAGCATCTCGCCTTCGCGGATGTCCAGTGCTTCGAGACCGAGGCGCTGATGGGCCAGACCGGGGTGGTCGCCCCTGTCCTGACCTATCTCTTCCACCGGCTGGAGGAGCGGTTCGACGGGCGGCCGACGCTGCTGATCCTCGACGAGGCCTGGATCTTTCTCGACCATCCGCTCTTCGCCGCGCGCATCCGCGAATGGCTGAAGGTGCTGCGCAAGAAGAACGTCGCGGTGCTGTTCGCGACCCAGAGCCTCGCCGACATCGCGTCGAGCAGCATCGCGCCGGCCATCATCGAAAGCTGCCCTCAACGGATCTTGCTGCCTAACGACCGGGCGATCGAGCCTCAGAGCCGCGAGGCCTATGAGCGGTTCGGACTGAACGACCGGCAGATCGAGCTGGTCAGCCGCGCGACGCCCAAGCGGCAATATTATCTGCAATCGGCGCGCGGCAACCGGCTCTTCGAGCTGGGTCTCGGCCCGATCGCGCTGGCGCTTTGCGGGGCGTCCGACCCGGCCACCCAGGCGCGGATCGACGCGATAATCGCAGGGGGCGGTCAGGCGGATTTCGCCGCGCGCTTCCTCGTCGGTGCCGGCCTCGAATGGGCCGCCGACCTTCTCCCCGATTTCCCCGCCCCCCAAGCAAAGGAGTAATGTGATGCGTTTCCTCACCCGCAAATATCTGATCGCGAGCGCGCTCGGCGCGAGCGCCGTCGGCTCGCTCGCGGTCGGCCTAAGCCTGACGACCACGCCGGCCCATGCGCAGCTGACCGTGTTCGATCCCAGCAATTACAGCCAGAATCTGCTCACCGCGGCCCGCACGCTGACCCAGATCAACAACCAGATCCAGTCGCTCCAGAATCAGGCACGGAGCCTGATCAACCAGGCCAAGAACCTGACGACGATCGATTTCCCCGAGCTGCAAGCGCTGACCCAGACGCTGCAGCAGGTCGATCGCCTGATGGGCCAGGCCCAGGGCATCCGGCTTCAGGTCTCCGGCCTCGACCAGCAGTTCCACCAGCTCTTCCCGCAGAGTTTCGGCCAGGCGCTGCGGATGAACGACCAGGTGGTCGCCGCGCGAACACGGCTCGATACCGCGATGACCGCCTACCAGCACACGATGACCGTGCAGGCACAGGTCGCGGAGAACGTCGCGGCCGATGCCCAGACCTTGTCTTCGCTGGTCGCGAAAAGCCAAGGCGCCGAAGGATCCTTGCAAGCGCAGCAGGCCACCAACCAGCTGCTCGCGCTCAGCGCCAAGCAGCAGTTCCAGATTCAGAACATGATGGCCGCCCAGTATCGCGCCGAGACGATCGAGCGCGCGCGGCAGGCGCAGGCGCAGATCGATGCGCAGGCGGCGACCAAGAAGTTCCTCGGTTCCGGCACCGCCTATACCCCCCAATAGGCGTGCCGGTCGGGGCGGCGGCGGTTCGCCTCCCGTCGCCGTCCGCCGCGGGGCGGGACTTCGCTCCCCCGGTCTCGCCCCGCGGCATCTCATCTCTTGCAGGACTTGTCCGACGTGAATGATCTCAATGTCATCGACCGCTTCATGCAGGCGTTCATCACCTACATCGACGCCGGCTTCGGGCTCCTGGGCGGCGACGTCCGCTTCCTCACCGTCACGCTGATCGGCATCGACATCACGCTTGCCGGGCTGTTCTGGGCACTGGGCGGCGAGGACAACGTCATTGGCCGCTTCCTCAAGAAGATCCTCTACATCGGCGCGTTTGCGTTTATCCTGAACAGCTTCTCTACGCTCGGCGACATCATCTTCCGCTCGTTCGCGCGGGCAGGCCTCACCGCCGGTGGTGGCACATTGACTGCCGCCGATCTTCTCAAGCCCGGGCGACTTGCCGGCACCGGGTTCTCGGCCGCGTGGCCGCTGCTCCAACAAGTGTCGCAGTTGATGGGGTTCACGACCTTCTTCGACAATTTCCTGACGATCGCCGTGCTGCTCTTCGCCTGGGCGATCGTGATCATCACTTTCTTCATCCTCGCGGTGCAGATGTTCGTGACGATCATCGAGTTCAAGCTGACCTCGCTGGCCGGCTTCATCCTCGTGCCGTTCGCGCTCTGGAACCGGACCAGCTTCCTTGCCGAGCGCGTGCTCGGCAATGTGGTTTCCTCCGGCATCAAGGTCATGGTGCTCGCCGTCATCGTCGGCATCGGCTCGAATTTCTTCACCGAGTTCACCAACGCCTTGCAGGGACAGGAGCCGGACATAGCGCAGGCCATGAGCCTGGCGCTCGCGAGCCTGACGATCTTCGGCCTGGGCATCTTCGGTCCCGGCATCGCGTCCGGCCTGGTTTCCGGCGCTCCGCAGCTCGGGGCCGGGGCCGCGCTTGGCACCACCGTCGGTGCGGCGGGTATCACCATGCTCGCCGGTGGCGCGACCGTCGCAGGCGCGCGCGCCTTGGGCGGCGCTGCCCTTGGCGCAGTTCGTGCCGGCACGTCGATGGGATCGGCCGCCTCGACCGCCTATACGCTGGGCAAGGAAACCGCCGCCGCACCGACGATGGGCGCGGGAATGAGCGGTGTCGCGCGCGCAGCCGGTAACGCGGCGCGCGATCGGGTCTCCAATGCCTTCGGACTCCGCGAGGCGGCATCGCAAGGTCGCGCTGCCGCGTGGAAAGCGCTCAACCGCACGGCCGGCGATGGCGCTTCGCAGTCGGCCACCGACGACGGCGCCCCCGGCTGGGCTCGTGCGATGCGCAATCAGCAGACCGCCCGTCACCACCGCCAGATTGCCCTGCACACCCTCCAGCAGGGCGACCGCGGCGGCGCCTCCGCAACCCCCGACATCAAGGAAAGGGACGACTGATGATCTTCAAGCGCGCCGTCCAGCGCTATGGACGAACTCCGGAGCCCGAGACGCCCTATCAGCGTGCCGGCCAGGTCTGGGATGAACGTATCGGCTCCGCGCGAGTGCAGGCACGAAACTGGCGGCTGATGGCCTTCGGATGCCTTGCATTGACCGGCGGGCTCTCCGCAGGTGTCGTCTGGCAATCGATGCAGAGTCGGGTGACGCCCTACGTTGTCGAGGTCGACCGGCTCGGCGAGGCGCGCGCCATTTCCGAAGCCGAGGCCGGCTACCATCCGACCGATCCGCAGATCGCATGGCATCTTTCGCACTTCATCGCCCACGTCCGGGGGCGATCGCTCGATCCGGTCCTGACGCGCCAGAACTGGCTTGAAGCCTATGACTTCACCACCAAGCGGGGCGCCCAGTTCCTCGGCGACTATGCGCGCGGCGCAGACCCTTTCGCCAACATCGGCGAGAAGACCGTCTCAGTGCAGGTCACCAGCGTGGTGCGGGCATCGGATCGATCATTCCAGGTCAAATGGACCGAAACGGCTTATGAGCGTGGTGCGGAAGCCGGCACCTCCCGTTGGACCGCAATCCTGACGGTGGCGATGAAGCCGCCGAGGGACGCCGACACGCTCCGCAGGAATCCGCTCGGCGTCTATGTCGATGCGGTCGACTGGAGCCGCGAGCTCGATCCGCCACCGCAGCCGCGCCCATCCGTGCCGCCAGTCTCCACGCCGACGGCGCCCGCCGCCCTGCCGCTCGGATCGCCGCTTGATCCCAACCTCGCTGCACCCGCGCAGCCCAGCACGGAGACCCGTCCATGAAGATGATCCTTGCCGCATCGGCATTGGCCCTTTGCGCCACCTCCGCCGTCGCCCAGAATACCGCGGCGCCATCACCGGCAGCGCCTGCCGCAGCCGACAAGCAATCGGCCCCGAAACCATCCGTGCGTCATGCACGGGTGCGAAAGCCGGTCAGTCCGGCGGTGGCAAGAGTGGCAACCGCCAATCGCGCAGCGACGCAGCAACCGACGGCGCAGGCCTTTGTGAACGCCGTGCAGGTTTACCCCTTCTCCGATGGCACGATCTACCACGTCTACACCGCGCCCGGCGCCGTTAGCGATATTGCCCTGCAGCCCGGAGAGAATCTCATAGCGGTCGCAGCCGGCGACACGGTGCGCTGGGTCATCGGCGACACGACGAGCGGGGCCGGTGCGGACAAGCGGACGCACATATTGGTGAAGCCGTTCGCCTCGGGGCTTGCGACGAACCTCGTCATCACGACCGATCGGCGCAGCTACCACCTCCAGCTGACCGCGACGGCGCGCACCGCGATGGCCGCGCTGTCCTGGACCTATCCGGCCGATCAGCTGATCGCCCTGCGACGTGCGGCCGAACAGGCTGCCGCAGCGGCGCCGGTTTCGGAAGGGCTCACGGTCGACAACCTGCATTTCAACTACGCGGTCAGTGGTGACCAGCCGGCGTGGCGACCGCTGCGCGCGTTCGACGACGGGCGGCAGACCTTCATCGAGTTCCCCGCGAGCATCGCAGTCGGCGAGGCGCCGCCGCTGTTCGTCGTCGGGCCGACCGGCGAAGCGGAGCTGGTCAATTATCGCGTCCGCGGTCGGTTCTACGTCGTCGACCGTATCTTCGACGTGGCCGAGCTCAGGCTCGGCACCAAGAAGCAGCAGATCGTCCGGATCGCGCGCGTCGGAGCCGGCACCCCCTCGCGAAAGGGGAAGCGCTCATGAGCGAGACAACCGTCTCTCCCGCCGCAAAGCTCGATCCCGAGACGTTGGCGATCCGGACGAAGCCGGCGCGCGCGATACGTTTCCGTCGCGGCGTTATTATTGCCGTCGCCGCGCTCGGCTCGGTCAGCCTGGTCGTCGTGGCATGGATCGCACTCAAACCGCGTGTCTTCAGCGCGGTCGCGGATCGTCAGGAATTGTCGGAACCGAGCAATCGGCCGTCGACGGACTCGCTGAATGGTCTGCCGTCGACCTATGGCGACGTTCCGAAGCTCGGCCCGCCGCTACCGGGAGACCTCGGTCGGCCGATCCTCGAGCACCAGCGTCAGATGGCGATGGAAACCGGTTCGAACATCGACTCTGCCGGGCAAGCGGCGGCGCAGGAACGCGAGCGCCGGCTGGCGGAGCTGAAAGCCGCGCGGGAGTCGGGTGTCCTGGTGCAGGGGCGCTCGGCGCCGCCGCCAACGGCCGCGACCGATGTAACAGTCGTTCCGGCCCCGGCTCCGGCGGGCGCTGCCGGCCCGACGCTCGATCCGGATCGTGATCCGAACGCGCAGGGACGAAAGGCTCAGTTCGTCGACGCGCTCGATCGAAGTGGTGACGTCAATCCGCACTCGCTGACCGCCGCGCCTTCGCCGTACCTCCTGTCGGCGGGCAGCGTGATCTCGGCGAGCCTGATCACGGGGCTTCGGTCCGACTTGCCCGGCCTCGTTACCGCGCAGGTGACAAGTCCGGTGTTCGATAGTCCGACCGGCCGCATCTTGCTCGTTCCGCAAGGATCACGGCTGATCGGCAGCTATGACAGCGTCGTGGCTTTTGGTCAGAAGCGCGCGCTGGTGGTCTGGCAGCGGATCATGTTCCCGGATGGCGGTTCGCTCCGGATCGACAACGTGCCGGCGACCGATGCGTCGGGCTACGCCGGCTTCCAGGACAAGGTTGATTTCCACACCTGGGCATTGCTCAAGGGGGTCGCTCTGGCGACATTGCTCGGCGTCGGATCGGAGATGACCGTCACCGGCGAGAGCGACCTCGTACAGGCGATCCGGATGTCGACGCAGGGCAATGTCGCCCGGGCCGGCGACCAGATCACTCAGCGCAATCTCGATATCCAGCCGACGATCACGATCCGTCCCGGCGCGCCGGTTCGGCTGGTCGTGCACAAGGATCTGGTGTTCGCACCGACAGGCAAGGAGGGCTGAGATGGCTGATCTCAAGCTCGCTCAGCTTCCGGATCGGAACCCGGTGAAGCTCAGTATATCGGTCATGCCCGACCTTCATCAGTCGCTGGTGGAATACGCCGCGCTCTATGCGCAGACCTATGGTCGGGAGGAACCGGTAGCCGAATTGGTCCCGGCGATGCTCGCCGCCTTTCTCGAAAGTGATCGAGCATTCGTTCGTGGCCGGGGCAAAGCATGACGCGCCGCAAGACGCCGGACGAGCGTGATTGCGAAAAGGCGACCGCTCTGGAGGAATTGCAGACCCTGCCCACGGAACCGATCAGCGTCCGCATTTCGACCGCCGTCAAGCTCACGGGCATCCCGCGCACGACACTTTATGAGCTAATGAAGTCTGGTGAGATCGAAACCGTCAAGATTGGTCGATCGACGTTCATTCCGTATCGTTGCCTGCGCCGGCTAGTGGGGTGATTCTCGCCCGGATCATCATATTATCATGCCAAAATATACCATTGGCGTATCTCAGTCGCATGATCCAATGGGCACAGGTGCCTGGGAAGCCAGATTAGTCATCTGAGACGAATGGTGGCGCGAGGGTAATAGTGCGTTGTCTGTTGGAGGAACGATTACCAGTCAGATCAGCGACGCTGAGCGTCTCGGATCGCGTTGGAAGTGGCGCCTGTCAGAGCAGAAGAGATACATAATTGGATTCGAAAATTCGCTGTTCGCTTTCGATCGCGAGCCGCAAATGACAGTAGAGCGCCCAGTATTTTCGCCAGATATGATCAGTCGATGACATATATTCGACGGTCAAGCCGATCTCGGTTGCCGTTTCCCAACCAATCATCTGGCCATGCGACTGATATTTGTCGATATCCATCAGTTCGCTGGCGATCTTCGAGAAATTCTTTCCGCGGCGCTTGAGCAGGTTTTCCGCGAAGGACCGCGCTCGATCGCTGACCGACTGGAACTTCCGCACGATCGTGGGGTCGAACTTCTCGAAGGTGATGCGATTGGCGAGGTCGTCAGGCGCTTCCCCGAGCGCGCGCCGCGCCGCGTCATAGGCTTTCAGATAGGTCAGGACGGAATAGACCATGTCGGAACCGTTACCGTCCTTAGATGAAACCTGTGGATCGATCGGTCCGAGCTCGGAGGAATCGCTCATTACAATGGCGTTGGCACCCAGCGCCATGAGCGTACCCGCGCTCTTGGCATAGTCCGGAACGATCACCCGCAGCTGCCCGTCTTCGCCGGCAGCGCTTCTGACCAGCGTGATGAGTTTTTCGGCGGCATCGACATCGCCGCCAGGCGTGTGAAGCATTAGATCGATGGGATCGCCAGGTTTGATGTTGTGGAGCATGTCGACAAAACCCAGCGTGTCGATGCGATCCACGGGCGCCTTATTGCCGGCAACGTAGCAGAGCAATTTGGGCTGGTCGGACTCGATGTCACGAATTAGCGTTTGGCGTTGATAGCGTGCCGCATTCATCGCCGTGAACATGGGCGTCTTCTCGATCGCCCTCGGCGGCTGCGGCGTGATCGGTTGCGGGTCGTCACTCGCCTCTTCAACGTCGTTCATCGATCGCTATCCTTGGCCCAGAGAATCCGGCCGTTACGAATGAAGTAATGGCATCGCCGCTTGCTGCCCCGGGAATCGATGCTTGGCGAGATGCTTAGTCGAGGCACCCGATTCAACGTCCAGTTCGGTTGCCGCGCCTGGTCGGCATTAAGCATGATCCGATGCCCGGTCCGACACGGACAGTCGAAGACGATCCATTTTATCCGACCAGCATCGCCGACGAGTGTCACCGCATTGCGCGGGAGATGATCGGGAACCTCATCGGCGGACTCTGTCGCACCGATTACACGCCAGCGCCAAACGGGGAGCCATTGCCACCAGGAAATCTTCATTCTGCACCCCATAGCTGGCCGAGAAACGGCTCTTCGTCGCCTGCTCCCCATTTGCCCTGCGCCATGTCGCAATAATGTCGGGCGCGCGGTGCTGCGCTGTTGGTCGAGATCTCGCGCTCATGGAGCCTGAGCAGCGTCTCGTTGGGACGCTCTGGCGGTCCATAGCCGATCAGTCGGTCGAGGAGCTCATTGACCGCCGCCGCCGCGACAGCGGTCGTGAATGCGACGACCGCAGCCTCTACCTGGCCAAGCGCCGGTGCATAGCCCTCGTCGGCCAGCCGCTTCCTCTCCTCGGGCGTCCGCATCTCCGCCGCAGCCCGTGCCATGTCGACCCGATTACGGCAGACGAGACATGCCGCGCCGGGCGTAAGCGTGGTGACCCGGCCATCAATGCCAGTCAAGACGCCGGCGCTGTCGCTGCTTAGGAGCACGCCTATATCGATCACCGGCGCAAGCAGGAATGTCGCCAATCGCGACAAGACCAACCGTCCCGCGTTATCGTCGGTGCATCCGAAAACGATGTCGGAAGACCGCAACGCCTGGGCGACCGATTTCATCGTCACCATACCCTGAATTGTCGAGCAGATGAGATCGGGTGCGATCCGCATCAGGTGCGCGCGCAGCACGTCAACTTTCGGCCTACCGATGTCCTGCGGTGTGGAGCCGAAGACGCGGGTGACGTTGCTCGCAGAGAGAGTGTCGCTGTCGATTAGCAGGAGGTGTCGCACGCCGAGCCGGACAAGCAGCTCGGCGACAGCTGAACCGGTGCCGCCGGCGCCGACGATAGTGACGCGCAGATCGCCAAGCACATGTTGGATGTCCGGCCCGAACGCGCGCACATTCCGGTCGAAGATGGTAGCGGGCGCCGTCTGGTCGCGGGTAAAGTTCTGTAGAAGCCGCCAGCGGTCGCCGACCGACCAGACGCGATCGATCGGCACCGCCTGACCCTCTTCAGGTGTAATCTCGCCGGTGAAGATAAAGCCGTCGCCCTGCGGCGATGCGATCAGCGTCGCATAGAAGGCCGAACCGCTGCGCAGCTGAAAAAGGTCCGAAATGTCACGATCGACTTGGCGGTCATACTTGCTCGGGATCGGCACAGCTCCGTCGCCAGGGTGGGTGTGAAACCAAATAGGAACCGCGCTGTCGGTTTCGGCTGCTCCGAGCGCTCCGACATAGCCTTCGGAGCCGATCAGCATGTGATATGGGCTCCGCTCCGTATATGCCGTCAGAGGCACCCAATGCAGCGCCCGGCTCAAGAGACGGACATCGTTACCGGCCTCGACCCGGCGAGCGAGAAGAACGCCCGCACTTTCGAGCGGATTGTGCGTCGCAGCCGCGATTTCATCCGCGATAGGGCCAGGGATTACGAGCGTCGTGGTCATGCAGCACGCGCCATCGCGGCAGCATCGAGTTCCTTGCGCACCAGCGCAAGATAGCTCTCGATCGAGTCGATGCCCGACCGCCACTGGCCAGGCTGAAGATGCCGCGACCAGCGCTGCCAAGTGCGACCGAGATACGCCTCTTGAGATTCAGTCGCCGCGATGGTTTGCCCATCTAGGCGCCTGACTGCGGGCTCGAACCACCACATGTCGGGCGGCACGTCCGGATAGCCCGCTGACAGCCGCAGCAGCAGATCGGCCGCGCCAAGGGTGAACCCGGCCGGCAGCGGAAAGGAAGGAATAACGATGTTGATCATGCCGCCGTCGAGCGACACCACGTGGCTCGACGCCATCGCTTGCAAATAGTCATGGTCGTCTGGCGGCAACATTGCCTTTCCCCTCAGTCGGCGCCCGGGTTGATCTGCGCCGGCGCGGTGAAGAAGCGCAAGCCATTGCGCATCTCGACCTTCGTGTCGGCTTCGATCTTAAGGTCGGAACCTCCCGGCACCACTTCAAAAAGGTCGCGCTCCGGACCGATGTCGGGCTCGGGCAAGCGCCGCAAATCTGCGCCGGTCAGTACCGGCTCAGATACCTTGTAGTTCGTCCGGTCGATCTTGATTTCGAACTTTTCCGGCCGATCGGGATGTTCATGCTGCTTGTCGTCGTTGTCAGGAATCATTGCCACCTCCATGATGTGATACCGTGATACCACATCACCAATAATATTGACAAGCGGCAAGATTTGGTGCAAAACAGCGTCATGAAACAGGCTAAGGCAATGACGGTTCGCCTTTCCGAGGAGCAGGCGCTCGCGTTGGAAACGGTCGCGAGCGTGGAAAACCGTCCAATCTCCGACATCATCCGGGCTGCGATCTCGACACACATCGAGACTTTGCGGCGTGATCCGAGTTTCCAGGCTGGACTCAAGGACCGGATTTCGCAGGCGCGTAAACTGCTCGACCGCTAGAGCACGGGTCGGCGCGTGCTTGGAACAGTTGGAGAAATATGAAGAAGATCGACAAGGGATTAAAGGCGAGCAGCTCCGGTGTTGTGCTTGGCCAACGAACCTTCGCCGCGATCACGGCGGTCGAGGGCATAGGACTGAGCGCGGCAAGCCGCAAGCGACTCTCCGATTTGAAGAAGCGTAAGCTCTCCGCAGACGATCAGCGCTCCGAGGTGATACGGGTCTACCAGGACGCCAAAACGCGCAAGTGATGTCGGTCGGCTACGACGCCTTCGACGACCCTTACGCCTACAAGGGTAGTTCCACTCTCAAGAACAAGCTCGGGCTGCGCGATCCGGCGCTACTCGAGGCGTTCGAACTCGAAATGACAACGCTGCGGGCTCGGGAGCCACTGCCGCAGGGGCGCTTTGATCCCAATCATTACCGCCGAGTTCATCACCACCTATTCCAGGACGTCTACAGCTGGGCCGGCAAGTACCGCACCGTCCGGACGGCGAAAGGCGGCAATCCCTTCTGCTTTCCAGAATATATCGATGGGGAGATGAAGCGGCTTTTCGCCACGCTTCCCTCCGCCATGGCAGTAGCGAATACAGAGCGCTTTGTCACCGAGATGGCGCGGTTTCTCGGTGAACTGAACGCGATCCATCCGTTTCGTGAAGGCAATGGGCGCTCCCAGCTCTCGTTCGCGGCAATGCTCGGCGAGCGGGCTGGATATCCGTTGGATTTCTCGCGCGTCAAACGAGACACATTTCTGCCTGCGATGGTTGCAAGCTACGACGGCGATCTTGAACCACTGGTTGCGGAGTTCAGAATTTTGCTCCGATGAGCTCGTCGAACGCCATCCTCTCGGACCGACTGCGCAACCTGACCGTTTAAGGCATAGCGCTGCGAATCGACGGCGCGAAGTCAGCGATTTACAGCCTTTGGGACTCGAACCTTCTCAGCAAAAAAGTGCCAGGGTATCGGAGAGGGTATCGGCTCGAGACGCTCAACAAAAAGGCCATTTTCTGCGGCTGCGGGGACCGTTTTCGAGTCCTCTTCTGCACCATTTGTTCTCCCGGGGACGTCCGAGGACGTCCCAAAAATGGCTGAAATCCGCCGTTTCTTGTGCTATAACCGTCCGGTCAAATCCGGGCGGATACGGCACCAATCGGGAACAATGGGGGTATAGCGATCGGCGCAACAACCAGCGGCGCCGCTCAGCTTTGTTCTTGCCCTTGGGCAGAGCAACGCCTCGCACACCAGTGAAGCTAAACTTGTTCTTTTTCAGTTGGTCGCGAATCCGCTCCAGGTTCGCCAACTAATTGGGGTCAAAGCGCCGGGTACCCTGCTTTGTCGCTTCGCTGTCGGAAGCCATCCCGCTTTCGCGCACTCGTGCCCAGGCCCGATGCAACACCGACCTGCTCCGAACTCGCACATAGAGGTCCAATAGCCCCCCTGTTCTTAGTTGGGGGGCCATCGGTACAGCCGCCCCCGGCGAAGCTCGACGTTCGATCCTCAGGGCTCCGGCGGCAATCACCGGGTGCGACCTGCACCACGCGCCGATCGGCAACGCGGCCTCCGCTCCCGGCAGCGCCAGCACCTGAGTCAGGCCCGGCCGCCAGAGACGGAACGATCAACACGGACATGTCGAGTTGCCAGTGGAGCTGGTTTTCGACGGCCCAATGGTTGCGAACGGTGTCGAGCAACTGTTGAGGCGTCAATGTCCGGGAGAGGGCTTTCCCGTCACAGCCGGTGGCGTGGGTTGAGCGAATCCATCAGCTTGTAGGCATCGCTCCAGGTGCACATCTGGATGTCGCCATAGGCGGTGCCCTTGTCGCCGCAATCCCACTCCATCAGTGCGAAATTGCCGGTCATGTTCGGCCAGCATTGGATCTGGGTGCTGGCGATCTGGCGGCCATTGATCGCGTAGCGCTTGCCGTTGGAAGCGGTCAGCACCGTCTTCACCCGCTCGGGCCGGAACGGATCCCAGGCATAACTGGTGTTCTGGTCGACCGTGGTGATGCCCAGCAGCTCGCCCTCGTCCCACACATAGCCCCACAGGCAGTTGTTGTCGTCGCCATGGTCGGGGAACAGATTCCTCCATTCGGGCCGATATTTGCGGTTGTCGAACGACGTATGGTGGAAGGCGAAGCCTTCGTTGGCGATGCCGACCGTCCAGTTGAGCGGCGGGATGTGGAGCTGCGATTCGTCGCGGCACTCATTCCACGAGCGGTCGCGGCTGTGGAAGCCGTCGATCGTGTAGCGCTCGCCGTTGAGCATCAGCTCGCCCGCCGTCTTCATCGCCTGGGTGATGTGGTTGTTGTTGTAGCGGCAGGCCGGCGGCATGATCGCCTTGAGGTTGAGTCGAAGATGGGTGTTGCGGGCATCGTCGTCGAAGCTGATGTCGAACTCCTTCATCGGCTCGACCATCTTGACCTTGACGCCATTGGCATAGGTGCAGTCGGTGATGTCGGCCGGCATCGGCATCGCCAGGCGATAATCGGTATAGGCGCAGCCGATTGCGTCCGTGTTAAGCCCCTGCCAGATCATGATGCCGCCATAGACGGTGCGCATCACCGGATGGTGCCAGTAATAGATGATGCAATCGATGCCATGCTCGGGGATGTTGAACCCGAACATGCTGGTCTCATCCCACTCGTAATGGGCGTCCCACGGCACCGGCCGGAGCTTTTCCTGCTCGGGTTGCATCTCCGAAAAGAATTTGTCGCGTCCGGCCGATGCGTAGTTCCACAGCCCGATGCTCTGCGCCTCACTCATGCCCCGTTCCTTCTCCAGCCGCCGGGTGTTCCCCCCAGGACAATGCATTTGCCGGTTCCGAAGCCAACGTACACATTGGTGCGCACTAGGTATCCTGCTCATTCCAACAGGTTAAGCCGCCCTATCGTTACTATAGTAGCTGATGCCCACAAGAGACCTGGCGGGGAGCCTCGCATGCTCCTGCCCAAATGTCGCTCGTTAGGGAGGCGCCTGCCGTGCTTCTGGCCGTAGCCCAGATGGTGGGTCAGCTCGCCGCCCAGCGCCCGCTCCATCAGCGCTTTCTTCAGCTCCGGAATAGCCTCCATCGCCCAGCAGGCTTCGATAGCCCCGATAGCAGTTCGTCCAGCAGCTCCGGTTTGATCTCTCGCGTCATCTCCGTGTCCCTTCCTCTCAAGAATGGGACCCGCACCTCCGTTTACACGAGAAATCTGACACCCTAGTTGTTGCGGCTCGGGGCCATGCCATAATGCTCGCATATGGTCGGCGATCTCGTGATCGTTCACGCCCTTTAGCGCCACCACGTTGATCTTGACCGCGATCCCGGCGGCCTGCGCGGCGGCGATGCCAGCCAATACCCGCGTCAGCTTTCCGCCGCGCGTTATGCGGCTAAACGCATCTGGATCGCGCGTGTCGAGCGAGACGTTGATCCGGCGCACCCCGCGTCGCGCGAGATCATATGCATATTCGGCCAATCGCGTGCCGTTGGTGGTGAGCGTCAGCTCCTCGAGCGCACCCGAGCGCAAGTGCCTGCTCAGCCGCTCCACCAGCAGCATGAAACCACGCCGCACCAGCGGCTCACCGCCGGTCAGCCGGAGCTTACGCGTCCCGAGGCCGATGAACAGCGTGCAAAGCCGGTCGAGCTCCTCGATCGCGAGCAATTCGGGCCGCGGCAGGAATTTCTGATGCTCGGTCATGCAATAGACACAGCGCAAATCACAGCGATCGGTCACCGATACCCGCGACCGCTCATGGAACAAGGCGCGTAGCGGGGCAATCCGCAAGATGCCGCCGCTCAACTGGACGGTCGGCATCATGGGCGAGGACTTCGCCTTCCACCACTGCAGCTTCGACAACCGCAAATATCATCCCGAATGGGGCGATCTGTTTCCCGGCATTTCTGACGGTAACAACTGCCTGTGGGGCTACATCCGCGACGGCGGCGAGACCCACGGCGTGCTTGCGGTGGACCAGCAAACGACCCTTGCGGCGGACGGCATTGCACCGGTGGCAGTACGACTGGCTCTTACGGGCACCAACGGCAAAACCTATCGGATCGACGGGCGTGCTATTTCCTCCACGCGGATCATGGCGTGGCCGAACATGGCCGCCAATTTCATACTGTTCGAATGGGATTATGAAGGGCGCAAGGGCTACGGCGACACCCAGGCCGTCATCTACCGAGACGCCTATCGGCTAATACATAGACCCCGGTGATGATCAGTTATCATCGCATGCGCGAAAGTAAGAAACACTCGCTCATCGAGGCAAACCGTATGGCGAGAGTGAATTTAAACACGCAAGAGTAAAATAGCACTCGAGATCTGATCTTGCGATAGGCGATTCGTCACTTTGCCGAGCATGGTTATGAAGGTACGCGTATCCGGCAGATCCTTGTCGAGGAAGGCTTGAACGTTGCTCTCGCCCATTATTATTTTGGCTCGAAGAGAGAATTGTATCTTGCGGCAATCCATCACTTCTAAGTAGGCGACGGACAAGACTGACCCAATGGAAAGGCCGAAAGGGCCCTAAGGAAGATCGCGTTGTCTCTCTTATGATTGAATATAACATGTCGCATTTCATTGTTTTTTCAGAGGCAGACGGATATGATTATGGTCGGCTCATGCAGCATATGCTTAATGAGCGTGGACAACAAACTGACGCGCTAATGGAACGGGTCGGGGAACTCAGGCAGCAGTTCTGCGACGAGCAGCAGGTCTTCTTCCCTAATATGTCAAATCAATTGCTGTTCCGAAGCGTGGAGGCTCTTGGCGCGGTCATGCTTTCAGAGTCCCTCAATCGCGCGGAGGCGATCCTCCGTGCCGCCCACCCCGATCGGGAGCGAATGAATGAAGAGCGTTCGATGTTCTGTGCACAGCTTATTTCCGGTGGCCTGTGCCAATTGTCAAAAAGATATACGCAACGGTAATCGAGTCCGGCCACGATCTGAAAATAAACGAGACTTCAAACGGAGGCGATAATGGGTAGACTTGCTGGAAAGGTGGCGGTCATCACCGGTGCCGCGCGCGGTATGGGCGAGGCGACTGCGCGGCTATTTGCGCAGGAAGGCGCGAAAGTGGTGGTCGCGGACGTGTTGCCGGACGTTGATCAGGTCGCGCGCGACATCGGCGAGGGGGCGATGGCGGCGCGGCTCGACGTGTCGAGCGCGGCCGATTGGGCGCGCGTCGCTGCGGAGGCTCAAAGCCGCTTCGGTCCGGTGACGGTGCTGGTCAACAACGCCGGTATCCTGCGCGTCGGCACGATCGTCGACCTGTCGCTCGACGATTATCAGCGGGTGATCGCGGTCAATTTGGTCGGCACTTTCCTCAGCATTAAGACGTTCGCGCCGGGCATGATCGCGGCCGGTGGGGGATCGATTATCAACATCTCGTCGACCGAGGGTCTGCAGGGCACCAACGGCATGGCGGCCTATGCGTCGAGCAAATGGGGCGCGCGCGGCCTGACCAAGGTGGCGGCGATGGAGCTGTCCCACCACCGCGTGCGTGTCAATTCGGTGCATCCCGGCCCGGTCAATACGCCCATGGGCAATCCGACCGGCGCGTCACCGGCCGAGATGGATGCGCAGTTCGTCAGCCTGCCGATCGGGCGCGCCGCGCAACCCGACGAGGTCGCCCGGGTCAGCTTGTTTCTGGCCAGCGACGAGGCGTCCTACATGTGCGGGGCTGAGATCGCCGTCGACGGCGGCATGACGCTCGGCAAATATTTGACCTTCCTGCCGGGCGCACCCAAGGCGCTCATGCCGTTGCAATAGGGAAGGCCCTCATGTCCCTGGCCGAGATCGAGGAGTTACGGGTGCCCGGGTCTGGTACGACGACCAGCGGCGCGTCCACGATCAGATCCACCGCGGCGAGGAGTTGATCGACTACGCCTTCATGGGTTCCGATCCGGAAGCAGCCGATAATCGCTGGTTGCGCGAAGCGATGGAATCACAGATCCCGATCATCTACTTTCTCGGAATCGCCCCCGGCCGCTATACCGCCATCTACCCCACCTTCATTGCCGGCTGGTCGAAGGACGACCTCGTCGCCAAATTGGCGTTCGGCATGCCGCTAGCGTCATCCGTTGCCGCGCTCCCGTCAGCGCCCGAGCGGCGCTACGCGCTCCGCTTGGTCAGCCAGCGCCTTCACCAGGCGACGTTCCGCGAAGCCGTACTCACCGCTTATGATGGTCGCTGCGCCATTTCGCGACTGCCCGAGCGCCGGCTGCTGGATGCCGCACACATCATCGCTGACGGTGACGAAGAACTTGGACAGCCGATGGTCGCCAATGAGCTCCCGCTGTCCAAGGTCCATCATGCCGCCTTCGATGCAAATCTGATCGGCATCGATGCCGACTATCGCATCCATGTGTCCGAGCAGCTTTTCGCCATGAACGACGGGCCGATGCTCGAACAGGGTATCAAGGCCATGCGGGGCAAGAGCTTTATGATGCCCAGCCGAACGATCGATTGGCCCGACAGGGGCGGTTGGCTACCCGCTTCGAACAATTTCAAGCAGCGAACTGACCCCTCGCATGAGGAGAAGGTCGCGCGGGCCAAGTCCCGCGTCGAGGAGAACGACACCTTCAAGACGGTCGCCAAAGAGTGGATCGCCAAGAACGAGCGCGAGGACATGGCCGAGATCACGCTCAGCAAGATCCGCTGGCTGCTCGAGATGGCTTATTCGGGTTTCTCCTTGCCCTCGCGGCGTCGAAGGTAAGGGTGGACCATGTCGCCCTGGATTGGGCCGGGCCGCACGATCGCGACCTCGATCACGAGATCATAGAATTCGCGCGGCTTCATCCGCGGGAGCATCGACATCTGTGCGCGGGACTCGATCTGGAAAACGCCTAATGTGTCCGCCTTCTGGATCATCGCGTAGACTGACGGATCGTCATCCTGCAGGTCGGCCATGCCAACCTTGATGCCCTTGTCGGCCTCCAGCAGGTTGAAGGCCCTGTTCATGCATCCGAGCATTCCCAGGCCCAAGACATCCACCTTCATGAACTTGAGCGCATCGATATCGTCTTTATCCCACTCAATGATCTGCCGGTCCTCCATCCGGGCTGGTTCAATCGGCACGAGATCGTCCAGCCGGTCCTGGGTCAGCACGAAGCCGCCGGGATGCTGCGAGAGGTGGCGCGGCGTGCCGATCAGCTGGCGCGCCAGTTCAAGCGTCAGCTTGAGTCGATGAACCCGCTCGGAGCCCGCTAGGCCAATCGCCATAGGGCTGGCTGCGTGCCGTTCGCGGCATGATTGTTCTGGAGCGCGCCGATCATTCCGGGTCGGCGCGCTCCAATCGCTCTTCGCGTCTGGATTATCTCGCATCTCAGATGCGCAATAATTCTTGCACGCGAAGCCGGATGGTGGGATTATCGCGCATCTGAGATGCGAGATAATCCTATGGCTCTTTATTTAGTCGGCGAGACAATTGACGCCAAGCGCGCGCATCAGCGCGCGCAGGCCGGTGAGTTGATCCAGCTCGTGCGCGGGGTTTACGTCGATGACCAAGGGGATATCGAGGTGACGATCCTCGGTCATGCGGTCCGGATTGCACACTATCTCTATCCCAACGCCTATCTGTCGTCGGCCAGTGCAGCGCTGCTCGCGCCGACGCCCGACGGGCGGTTGTTTATTAGCGGCCGCCGCAACCAGCGCACGCGGTTGCGGACGCTCGAGATCATCCAGAACGAAGCGCCGAAGCATCCATCGACGGCGATCGCGGTCATCGGCGACGACTTGGGCGAATTGCGCGTCGACGCCTCATCGCCACGCCAGCGCTTTCTCGAAGCGTTCCGCCTGCGCAGCGAACATGCGAGCGCGGTTACCGCCGACATGCGCGCGCAGATGGCGGCGCGTCTGGTGGAGGAACATGGGACGCCCCAAGCCGCGGCCGACGCCGTCTGGGTGCTGGCGCGTGAGAACGAATGGTATCGCGAAGGTGAAGGCGCCGAACGCTTCCTGCTGGCACAGCCGGGCGTCGCCAAGGCGCCGGTCAACAAGGCGGCGCTCGATCTCCTCGTCGCCTGGCACGGTGAACCGCTCGGCCGGCTGACCCACGATGGATTCGAATGGCGCTGGAAGCCGGGGCGTCGAGCGGGACCGGCCCTCGTGCGCGAAACCACGCCGGGCAAGCTGCCGGCCTTTATTGAATCGCTGCTGCCCGAGGGCTGGTTGGCGCAGGTTCTCCACGAACGCGATGAACGCGAGGCGCTCCGGCGCGGACGGCGATATATGTCGAACATCGTCATCGTCGAGGGTCGAGAGGAACTGGCGGCACTGCCTGCCGACATTCTCACGACAACACTGGCTGGATACATCGACGCCGGTCGCTTCACGGGCCGCTACGCCGGTCCGGCGCGGGGCGAGATCGAGGAGACCTTCGAGCAGAACCTGGCGCGCATCTTCGCGCGCGCGGAAACGCCGCGCCTGTCCGGCGTCCAGATCAAGGCTCCAATGAGCCTGATGCCTGATGGCGCCCTCGTTCCGGCCATCGATCAGCCGTTCACTCATATCCTAAAGCCCGCCGGCACGGCGGGCTTCGAGACGTTGCCGGTCGTCGAGTGGCTTTGCCTGGAGCTTGGCCGCTCGGCCGGGTTCGATGTGCCCGACGCCGCGCTGCTGGAAATGCCGGATGGCATGTCGCCTGCACTGGTCGTCGAGCGGTTCGACATTCGTCGCGGGCCGGCGGATCAGCGGTGTCTGGCGATGGAGGACTTTTGCTCCATTCTGGACCTTCCCGCATCCGCCAAATACGACGGAACAATCGAGCGAATGGCGCGCGGCCTACGACCGCTGTCGACTGATCCGGCCAGCGATCTAGATATCCTGTTTCGCCGCGCCGTGTTCGCCTGGCTCATCGCCGACGGCGATATGCACCTCAAGAACCTCGCTGTGCTCAAAGTCGCCGAGGTGGATGCCAAGGCCTTCACGAGCGTGCGCTTCGCGCCGCTCTACGACGCGGTCACCACGCGCGTCTTCCCGGGTTTGGGGGGCGATCGGATGGCGCTCAAGCTCAACGGCAAGGATGACCGTCTGACGCGCCAGGACTTCCTCGCGCTGGCGCGGACAATCGGCGTATCCGCCGGAGATGCCGACACTGCGATTGCGGACCTGACCGCGCGTGTGGCCGACCGGGCGCAGGGGCTTCAGCTACCTGCCTTCGCGGCCGAGGCTGAGGCCGCCAAAACAGCGCAGGACAAGGTGATCGCCTTGGTCGGGGAGCGATGCACGGCACTTGCCGCTGAAGGCGACTGAGCGGCGCGACGTCACGGTTGGAGCCGGATTTGCAGGTCGGCGAGATCTTCTGCCGCCATGGCGGTTCCCATGAGGCTGTGAAGATACTCCAGCAGGTCTTCCTGACGCGGTTGCCCGAACGCGAGGCGATAGACGGTCAGGCTTCGCTTGAGCCAGCCCCAGGGATTCGGGCACTCGGCCGGTGCTCCCTGACATTTCCTCGGCGTGCAAATCCGACGATCGAGGAGCCCAGCGATCAGCCTGCCTGCTAAACCTTCTGCACGAAGATCGAGCGTGCGTTGGAGAGCTCGCGGAAGCCGTAGATGCCCTTGTAGCGACCGATACCGCTGCCGTTGACCCCGCCGAACGGCAATCGACTTTCGACATAGTGCATCAGCACGTTGTTGACGGTGACACCGCCCGACGAAGATCGCGCAAGCACGTCGTCGACGAACGCCTGGTCATGGCTGAAAACATATAGCGCCAGGGGCTTGCCGGTGGCGTCGATCTGCTCGACGGCCTCGTCCACGCTGCCATAACCGATCACCGGAAGAACGGGCCCGAAGATCTCCTCCTGCATGATCGGCGCATCGAAGGGGGGATCGAGAACGATCGTGGGCTCGATGGTGAGATCGGACAGGTCGCTGTGCCCGCCCTTGGCAACTTGCGCGCCCCGGGCGACCACATCGTCCACATAGCCTTTCACGCGAGCAAAATTGCGCGCGTCAACCAGCCGGGCCAAGCGCTCGCGCTGAAGCGCACCGTCAACATAGAACATATGATCGATCACCGCACCGAGAGCGGCGACCAGCTCGCTCTGTCGCTCCTTGGGCACCCAGACGTGGTCGACCGAGAGGCAGAGCTGGCCCGCGTTGAGGAAGCGCGCGCCCACAATCTTTGCTGCCGCATCCGCGATGGGATAAGCGTCATCGAGGATCGCGGGGCACTTGCCGCCCAGTTCAAGCGTCACGCTCGTCAGGTGCTTCGCCGCCGCCGCCATAACGCGCTTGCCCACGGCCGGGCTGCCGGTGAGGAACACATGGTCGAACGGTAGTTCGCCCAATGCCTGGGCCAAGGCCACTCCCCCCTCGAGGCAAGCGACCTCGTGCTCCGGGAAGGCTTCGGCGATGATCTGCGCAACGATGACCGACGTGTGCGGCTGCAGTTCGTTGGGCTTGACGATGCAGGCATTCCCCGCTGCGACGATCGGCACAAGGGGCGAGAAAACCATCGCGAAGGGGAAATTCCACGCACCATAGAGCAGCACGACGCCGCGCGGCTCATACTGGATGAACGTCTCGTTGCCGGCGAAATGCGGCGATGGCTCGATGTGCTCCGGCTCCATCCAGCTGGCCACGTTGGCGATCGCGGTGTCCAGATCGGCAAGCACGGCCCCAATTTCGCCGTTTTGCACGCCCGCCTTGGCCTTGCGGAGATCGAGATGCAACGCTTCGTCGATATCGGGAATTCGGCGAACGATGACGTCTCGCAGCTTCTCGAGCCGCGCAATCCGACCTGCGGCATCGCGCTTCTTTAGCGCAACGCGATTGGCGCGCTGCGCGGCGAAAATGCGGGCGATCGCGGGCTTGTCCAGTTGTGCTTCGGTCATGTCGTCACCCGTATTCCGGAAAACGCAGGATCGGCTTCACCGCCGAGCCGTCCTTCGCCGCCGCGATTGCTTCGTTGATCTGGCAGAACTCATAGTGCCGAAGCATCCTTTCCACCGGCAGCTTGCCGGCCTGCCAGAACGCGATCATCTGCGTGACGAACTGAGCCGGGAGTGCGCCCTTGCCTGCCATCAGCGTGCCCTTGACGGTAAGTCCGCGAGCCTGGAGCATCGATGGATCGAGCGACACCTTCTGGCCAGAAGCCACGCCGACCAGTGCGGCTTGGCCACTCACCCCAAGCGCCTCGACCGCATTCTCCATCACCCGCGCGATACCGGTGGCTTCGACCGCATAGTCGACCCCGCCCGTGGCGCGCAGCGCCGCAACCGCGTCTTCCTCCATGGCATTGATCGTCCGGTCTGCGCCAAGTTCGCGCGCCAGTTCCAGTCGCCCGGGGTTGGTATCCACGACGGTGATGGGGCCACAGCCGGCGATGCGGGCCGCCATCATCGCGGACAAGCCAACTGCCCCCGCGCCGAACACCGCGATGCTCCTGCCCGCTTCTACCTTCAACGTGTTGAGGACAGCGCCCGCCCCAGTCTGGATGCCGCACCCGAACGGGGCGAGGATGTCCAGTGGGAGGTCCTTGTCGACCTTGATCGTATTCCGCTCGCTCGAAAGGACATAGGCGGCGAAGGAAGATTGCCCAAGAAAGCTCGCGAACACGGGCTTGTCGTGCTGGTGCATGGTGCAACTTCCGTCCGCCCGGCGGCCCCCGGACATGTTGGACTCGGTGAAGTAATGGCAGAGCGAGGGCTCTCCCCGCTGACAGATCGGGCAGTGCCCGCAAGACGTGGTGGACAGGATCACGTGATCGCCCGGGGCAACGGTCGTGACCGCACAACCCGTTCGTTCGACGATCCCAGCCCCTTCATGGCCGAACACCGCCGGCCAGGGCATGGGCACATGATCGATCATGCTCAGATC
>Ga0068859_100001207_pt1 | contig 26381 bp, 27 predicted proteins | sample KBSSwiS22_FD_66585 | JGI IMG/M metagenome (GOLD analysis project Ga0068859, IMG submission 66585) | Switchgrass rhizosphere microbial communities from Kellogg Biological Station, Michigan, USA - KBS Switchgrass S2-2 | ecosystem: Host-associated > Plants > Roots > Rhizosphere > Soil ...
AATTATCTTTTTTATTATTCAATGTATTTATACATTTACTATAATCAAAATAATCGTAATCAAAAATTAATTCTTTATTAAACTTTTTCTTACTAACCCATTCTAAATTCACATGAATACAACTACTGTTACTACCCCAAACTTTGAAGTAGTGAGCCGTCATGCATTTGGTGATGTATTGCTTAACACTTCAACCAATCAAAAATCACTGCATGCTACTGTTACTATTCAACCCGGAGAGGTTATCAGTAAGTTTCATGCAGGCATTACACAATCTTTTGCAACTTACTTAACTGTGCAAACCGGCGTTAATACACACATTACACTGCAGCCGGAGTTTTTGCAGTACATTAACCACAGTTGCGAACCCAATGTGTTTTTTGATACTGCAACATTTGAATTGATCTGTTTAAAACCATTACAACCGGGTGATGAACTGACTTTCTTTTACCCAAGTACGGAATGGGACATGAGCCAGCCCTTTGTTTGCAATTGCCAGAGTAAAGAGTGTTTGCAATTGATCAATGGCGCATCTCATTTAGATCAATCCACTTTAAGTAAATATCGATTAACTGATTTTATAAAACAGCAGGCGCACAATAAAACTGCTGTTTAAAAGGTTATACCACCATCATATGTTGTCTCCATCTTCTTTTTTGCCAATTGTTCCTCTTGAAAATCTTAAGGTTTGGGTACTTGCGCCCCATCTTGTTACCAGCGACGCTAATATTGACTACTACTACGACTTTAGCCAGAGCATTGAAGAATATACTCAAACCTTTGCTGCATTAAATATCGATTGGAAATGGCAACCTGTTACCATGGATGACTATGCATCGGTAATTGATACCATTGTTGCAGAAAAAGAAGCCGGTATTTATTTTCCTGTAGTTTTTAATATTTGCGATGGTGATGAGGTAAATGGTACACCTGGTGTTTCTGTTGTAAAATTATTGGAAGAAAAAGGATTGGTATATACCGGTTCGGATGAATACTTCTACAATATCACCACTTCTAAAATTCCCATGAAAGAGGCCTTTGATAAATACAATGTGCCTAATGCAAGATGGGAACCCATAAAAATTAAAGACCAGTATACTAATGGAATTTTCGGCAGGTTAGGTACACCCATAATTGTTAAACCATCTGTAAGTGGTGGTAGTATGGGAGTTGGTATAAAAAATGTGGTAGAGAATAAAGCGGAATTAAATGAACAGATCGGTAAAATGTTTGATGGTTACCGCGGCTGGAATTTAGCAGCTGATGGTTTAATTGCTGAATCTTTTATAACCGGGCCGGAATTTACAGTACTCATTGTTGGTAGTTATGATAAACCTGAACAAGCAAAGATCTATACTCCTGTAGAACGTATCTTTCATCCTTCTTTACCTGATAAAGAAAAGTTTTTATCATTTGACCGTTTATGGGAAATTTATGAAGATGAAGCACCCATGCCCAACGAAGGCAATTTTTATGAATACGAAATACCTGACGCATCTTTAATTGACCAGATAAAAAAGATAAGCTGGGATGCTTATGTAGCTACCAAGGGAAAAGGTTATACCAGGGTAGATGTAAGAATGGACAGCAAAACAAAAAAATTATACGTACTGGAAGTAAATGCACAATGTGGTTTAAGCGAAGATGAAAACTATACTTCTATCGGCGCTATTTTAAGAATGAGCAATAAAACTTTTGCCGAACTGGTAATTGAAATTATTAATGATGCTTTTGTAAGACAAGAAGAAAAAATTCCCGCAGATATTGTAAGCTTACGCAGATAAGAAAATGGAACATCCTCAAAATATAAATGGATTTAAAAAAATTAATGGTTCTTCAGTTCCCACTTCAGGGGGTGGCAAGGCGCTGAACATTTGTGTGCTTCAACCTGATTATTCCACTTCTAATGTGGATTACCAGAATTATGATCCGGCAAGAGATCTTTCTCATCTTATGCCCGAGGCTAATTTTACGCATGTGCTGTTAAATAAATTAACCACTTACAAACAGCTTAAAGAATTAAAGAAAAAAAACTACGACATCTTTGTTAATCTCTGCGAAGGTTATTTAGAATGGGAGGTGCCCAGCATTGATGTTATTTATACTTTAGAATTATTGAACCTTCCATTTACCGGACCAACCACTTTATTATACGATCCACCAAAAGAATTGATGAAGTATGTGGCTTACACCGAAGGCATCAACACTCCCGCTTATGCATTGATAGAAAATGAAGAGGATATTGAAGCGGAATGTAAACACTTAAAATATCCTTTGTTTGTTAAACCTGCAAAAGCCGGTGATAGTTTAGGTGTGGATGATAAAAGTTTGGTGCATAATCTTGAAGAGTTAAAACAAAAAGTACACGCTATCATTGATGAATATGGTCCTTTGTTGGTAGAAGAATATATTAGTGGAAGAGAGTTTACCGTAATGCTTGCCGCAAATGATGATGACAGAACAGTAAAAGTGTTTAAACCAGTAGAATATATTTTCCCCGAAGGGAACCAGTTTAAAACTTATGCTTTAAAAACTTCCGAATTGCATCCCAATGCAAATATTGCCTGCAACGATCCTGAACTGGAAATAAAATTAAAAGAAGCGGCCACACAAATCTTCCGCAGTTTTGGCGGCGTTGGTTATGCCCGTTTAGATTTTAGAGTTAATGATAAAAAAGAAATTTTCTTCTTAGAAATAAACTTTACCTGTTCTGTTTTTTACAAAGATGGTTACGAAGGCAGCGCCGATTATATCTTAAAACACGATGGTTTTGGCCAGGAAAATTTCCTCCGTCATATTATAAAAGAAGGTATTACGAGGCACGGCCGCAAGCAAAAAAAATACGTGATGAAGGGCAATTCTATAGCTGGTTACGGCATTTATGCCACGGCTAATATTGCATCTAATGAGTTGATATTCAAAGGAGAGGAGATGAACCAGCGCATTGTTACCAAGCGCTATGTAGATGAAAATTGGAATGTTAAGGAAAAAGAAATTTTTGCAAAATATGCCTACCCACTCAGCAATGAAGTATATTTGCTGTGGGATGATAACCCCGGCGGATGGGCTCCGCAAAATCACAGTTGCAATCCAAACACCGGTTACTCCGGTTTAAATGTTATAGCCTTAAGGAATATAAAAAAAGGCGAAGAACTAACCCTCAACTACGCATCCTTCCTGGATGAAACCATGGAGCCCTTTAATTGCCGGTGCGGTGCATCCAACTGCCGTGGCTTAATAACCGGAATTACCCATAATTCGGTTACCGAGAGAGAAAAGATAGCCACGCTTTAAACTAACCCACCATCTTTCGGTCTTACACGAGCCCATTAAATTCTGGCGCTATTGCATGTTTTATTTAGCATGTGTATAGGCAACTGCTTTATTGAGTATAGGAATTGGGTAAAATTCCTTTGTCAAAACAGCACTAACAGTAATTTAATTAACGAGTAAATACCCAAAACCTATGTCACGTTTTCAAATATTAAAAAGCTTAATGAACAAGCACCGCAGCCAGCTGGTGCTCACTTATATATTGTTTTCTTTAGAAATGCTGGGGGGGTTGCTAAGGCCGCTGTTCCTGGGTATTGCCATTAACGATTTGCTTAAAGGCAGTTACCAGGGGCTTATCTTACTTTCTGCAGTCCATTTTGTTACTTTGGTCATCGGTACGCTTCGTCATATGTACGACACCCGTACCTATTCGGCCATTTATGTATCCCTTGTTACAAAATTTTTAAGCCGCCGTACTTTTAAAGCAGATGTTAGCAAGCTGAGTGCTCACTCTACTTTAGCAAGAGAATTTATTGATTTTTTAGAATTTGACCTGGTATATGTAATTGAAGCGGTGTATAATTTATTGGGTTCATTAATACTGATGTTTTTTTATGATGGCTCAGTTGTTACATTATGCCTTGCTGTTCTAATTCCGGTTATGGGTATCAGTTATGTTTATGGTAAAAGAATGAAGCGCCTGAACAAATTAAAAAATGATGAGCTGGAACAACAGGTTGATGTGATCAGCAGTTTTGATAAAAAAGCGGTACACAATCACTATAACAATTTACGCAAGTGGCAAGTAAAGATCAGTAACCAGGAAGCATGGAATTTTGGCTTCATGGAGTTTTTAGTGATGATTGTTTTGGGGGCAAGTTTGCTATTAACTTACAGGGCTTCTGGTCCTGCAATACTGGCTGGTAATGTAGTAGGTATTTTCTTTTACGTAAGCAATTTTGCCAAAGGTTTAGAAACTATCCCCTATATGGTGCAACGCCTTACTTCTTTAAATGATATTACCAGAAGGATCGAATTACAGGTGGAAGACTTTCCTGAAGACAATAATAATTTGAAACCTGTAAGAAAAGGAAAGAACAAGCGTGTTAAAGTGGGAGAGATGGCGGCGTAATTGTTTGCCGTTTATGACTTTGCATTAAGTTACATACAACTTATCATGAATTTTGATTTAACTAAAACACTTGAGCAGTTAGATGGTCATGTTTGGGATATTCCGAATTATAATTCTTCCTTAGTAAAAACCTGTCATTTACTTCGGAAAAAACCATTGAATGAGTTTAAAATTGAAGATCTTAGAATAATGATTGGTCAAAATTTTAATCTTAATTTTTTAATTCCCATTGCAATTGAAAAGTTAAAAGAAAATATTTTAGCGGAAGGCAGGTTTTATGAGGGAGATTTATTGAATAGTGTTTTAACAAGCGAAAAGAAATTCTGGTTGGAAAATAAAAAAGATTGGCAAATATGTTGTGGCTTATTTGAAAATAGTATGGAGCTGTTGAAAGAATTTGATACTACAGATGAAATCAAAGAGAGTTGGTTCAAGAATTTTCAAATCTTTAAATCGTTAGTAGTGTCAGCTTAAAATAGTTGTGTTATTTTTCATCTCTTTCATAAAATTTTTTCTTCCTCATCAACCTCCCAATCGCTTCAATAATCCTTTTCGTCTTTGTCGCTTCATGTTTGGCTTCGTAAATCCATTTGATATAATACTGCTGTTCGCTTTCTGTTTGTTTAAAAAAGAATTGTTTGGCAGCCGGTTCATCTTCAAGGCATAGTAAAAACTCCTGTGGTATTTCTATCGATGAACTATCGGCGTATAAAATAATATGCACAGTATCACCTTCTCTTTTTCCAATAGCTTTTCTTATTTCTGCCCTTATTGGAAAAAACATACTGCCGTTCTTCATCGGCATTAATTTATACCGCTTCAATTCAAAACCATCTACTGTACCGCTTACCTGCACCCATCCAAACTTTGCTCTTTTATCCGGAGTAATTTCTTCAATAACGGCATATACCCAGCCGCCTTTGCCGGGATATTTTTGCAGTTTGTATTTTTTATTTACCAGGGGCTTGTTCATATATTTTTACAGGGCCTCCAATTCCTGTTGCATATTTTCCTTTGCCTGCAATTCAAACTTATTAAAGAAATGATCCGTTTTAAATATCCTTTCCATTTGTAAAAAATGTTGCAGCACTTTTTTTCTTCCGGGTATATAAATGATATCAGGGTAAAGTGAATATTCTTTTCTTACATTTTTATAATACGCTGCATACATATCCCATTCCTGTCCTAAAATAGATAGATCGGCATCGGTGAAAAAATTAGTATCGCTGTCTTCGCTTGCAGCATGTTTTTTTGTAGCCAGTATTTGTTCTACACAATTATTAATATGTTCATCGGGTACAGCAATCAATTGCATCCGGCTTTGTGCAAACTCGGCACTTTTTTCTTCGTTGGTTCTTTTGAGTGCATTATAAATAACATCGTGATAGTATAGTGTAAACAAAAGTGTATTCCAGTTTTTAATATGCGTTTTAACTGCATGCAGTTGCTGCAATAAATTTTCCAGGTGCTGCAGAGTATGGTAGTGTCTTTTTTTAGCAGAATAATTTTCTTCAATTTCCTGCCACAATTGTTTTACCAGCCGGTCATCGGTAGTATAATTTTCAATTAACTGTACAAAGGTTTCTTTAAGCACGGGCAATGATTTTAATTATTCTTCGTCTCTTTTTACAATTAGATACCAGTTGTTTTCCAATGGCAAATAACCATATTCGTAACAGTAAAAATAAGTTTTGTCGGTTTTGGTATGGTATAAATGGGTATGATATTTAAACTGAAACCCTTTTTCAATCAGTTTATCCCTGTTGGCTTTTGCGGTGGGTTCGCCTTCGGGTAAAAGGTTTTCTAAAATGCGCCGGTTCTTTCCCAGGGCATTATTTACATTGCGGATGTAGTTGTTAGAGGCGCTTTTTAAGTCATTATTGTAAGCGGCCCGGCAATAATCATCACAAAATTTTTTGTCGCTCCGGCCTTTTACGGCTTTGCCGCAACTGAGACATACTTTTCCTTCTTTTTCTTTTAACATAATACCAGCAAGGGTTTGATAGAAAAAGGAAAAGGTTTTTTTAGTATGCACCCGTTTACATACGTTTATAAAGGTAAGTAAAAGGATAAATTCCGGCTACAGCTTTTTTGTGATCGCATCTTTGCATTGTCAATCGGAAACAAACCAACCGGTTGGTCGAAATAAATTAAATCATCGCACGGCATTAAAACAACAGCACGGCACAAAACGAAACAACATGTACGCATTAAAAAACAAAGTTCAATTGATTGGTAACCTGGGCAACACTCCAGAAGTTAAGAACACCGAAAACGGAAAAAAGCTGGCCCGCTTTAGTATGGCCACTAACGAAACCTACCGTGGCCGCACCGGCGAAAAAATTACGGAAACCACCTGGCACAATGTGGTAGCCTGGGGTAAGGTGGCAGAAATTGCAGAAAAATATTTATCCAAAGGCGCAGAAGTGGCCATTGAAGGAAAACTCATCAACCGGAGTTATACTGATAAGGATGGTATTAAAAGATACGTAACCGAAATTCAGGTAAGTGAATTGTTGATGATGAATAATAAGCCTGCGGCTTAAAAAAACCTTGCCACAGATTGCACAAATTACACAGATATGTTATCTGGTCGTACAGCCTGTGTCTTAATTTAAAAACTTAATATTATGAGTGAATTTTTATTTAAGCAGGAAACATACAAAATAATTGGCTTGTGCATGGAGGTGCACCGCATATTAGGAAATGGGTTTAGCGAAATTGTTTATAAAGATGCTATGACAGTTGAAGCCAAGTTAAGAGAGTTTGCTATTGAACGAGAAAAGAAATTTGAGATCATTTACAAAGAAAAAAAATTGCCGCATAGCTTTTTTGCAGATTTTGTTTTCTTTGATGGAATAATTGTGGAAATTAAAGCAATAGATAAAGAGATTAACGATGAACACATTGCTCAAACTTTAAACTATCTTAAAATATCTGATTGCAGGGTTGGTTTGATAATTAACTTTGGTAAAAAGTCATTAGAATACCGAAGATTGGTTTTTTGAGACAAGCTTGCGGCTTGTGTTTTTTGCCACAGATTGCACAAATCACACAGAAAGAATCTCAGCATTTTTTTAGTGTCCTTAAAATTAATTGAGGAAAATTTGTGTAATCTGTGCAATCTGTGGCAAAGTTTTTTAAGCCGTAGGCTTAATTCCTTATAATTTAAAATTTAACTCTGTGGCTACTATAGAACGCAATGAAATATTTGACCTGGCTTACCGCTTTGTAACTGAAACCAGTGAAAACATTTTCCTCACCGGTAAAGCTGGTACCGGCAAAACAACATTTTTAAAATACCTGAAAGAAAACGCCACCAAAAATATTGTGGTAGCTGCTCCAACAGGCGTAGCTGCAATCAATGCCGGTGGTGTTACACTGCATAGTTTATTTCAATTACCATTTCACCCTTTTTTACCTACCAGGAATAATAAAGATCAATTACTTGGAACTATAAGATATAACAGGCAACGCCAGCAGCTGCTCCGCAAGATGGAGTTACTGGTGATTGATGAGATAAGTATGGTGCGCTGCGATGTGATGGATGCTATCGATACTATTTTAAAAAGCATACGCCGCAATTATGATACGCCGTTTGGCGGGGTGCAGTTATTGTGCATTGGTGATCTTCATCAATTGCCGCCTGTGGCACAAAATCACGAGTGGAGCATTTTGCAGGAATATTATCCCACACCATTCTTTTTCGACAGTGTTGCCATTAAAGAACAAATGCCATTATTGATTGAACTCAATAAAATTTACAGGCAAAAGGAAGATTCTTTTGTAAGGCTGTTAAACAAAGTGCGTAATAATCAAATGGATGCAGATGATTTTGAAGACCTGCACATGCGCTATGATCCCTTGTTTTCTCCCATGCCAGGAGAAAAATATATTACGCTCACATCACACAATAAACAAGCTGCTGATATCAATCAGCAAAAAATTCAAAATTTATTTACCAATGCATTTACTTACAAGGCTGAGATAGTAGACGATTTTCCCGAACATGTTTTTCCTGCAGAAGCAGAATTGGTTTTAAAAGAAGGGGCACAGGTAATGTTTTTAAAAAATGATATTGCCGCCAAGAGGTATTTTAATGGAAAGATTGGCGTGGTAAAATTATTGGAGAACAATAAAATTATTGTGGATTGTGATGGTGTTGATATTGAAGTAGGAAAAGAAACATGGGAAAATACACGCTATACATTAAATAGAAATGACGGCAAACTCGAACAGGAAACACTGGGTACTTTCACACAATATCCATTGCGTTTGGCCTGGGCCATTACCATTCACAAAAGCCAGGGGCTCACGTTTGAAAAAGTAATGATAGATGCCGGTGCTTCTTTCAGCAGCGGGCAAGTGTATGTTGCACTCAGCCGCTGTACCAGTTTGGATGGTATCGTCTTGTTGTCTAAATTATCTTCTGCAACGCTATTTAGTAACGACAATGTGATCAAGGGTCAGCAATCGCTTACACACAAGGGCTCGCTTGCAGAACGCTTTACTGGTGCACGACAAGTTTTTACCCAGCAATTATTAAGCGATCTTTTTTCTTTTAATGATATTGAAATTGGAATTGCTTTATTGTTGCACCACATTACCCTGCAACTGGATAAATTAAACCCTGAAAGTTTGCAATGGATAGAAAATATTAAACAACATTTTATAGCTGATAAATCCGTTGGGTTAAAATTCATTGATGTGGTTAATGGCATTATGAAAGATGAACCCGTGATTGAAAATAACACTGCTGCGCAAAAAAGGATCAGTGATGCGGCTAATCATTTTGAACCTAAGTTTTTAGCTTATCAAAAAGCATTGCAAAATCATCCGTTAGTTACCGAGCATAAGGAAACCTCCAACATTATTAATGAGCAACTGAATCAATTGGCGTTAGCAATTTATACCTGCATTTATTATTTGCAATATTGTAAACAACCTTTTTCTGTAACTACTTTTTTGCAGCACAAATTAAAATTTGCACAGCCAAAGATCAATCTTACCTGTTATGCCAGCGGCAAAAAAGAAACGTATACAGATGTAGCCAATACGGAACTATACAATACTTTAAAACGTTGGAGAGATATGAAGGTGGAAGAAGAAAGGGTGGTTATCTATATGGTGGCCAATCAATCTACGTTGAAAGAAATTGCAACTTATCTTCCCTTAACTAAAAAAGACCTTTTACAAATAACAGGTTTTGGTAAAGCCAAGGTAGATAAATACGGTGATGACATTTTAGAAGCTGTGGAAGAGTATTGCAGTCGTACTGGTGTTGAAAGCAATATGGCAGCATTGCCTTCTAAAGCTTCCAAAGAAAAAGCACAGCGGGAAAAAAATGCTGTCACTAAAACCGATACCAAAACAATGTCTTTCAATTTATATAAAGAAGGAAAAAGTATTGCTGAAATTGCTACGGAAAGAAACCTGAGTGTTGCAACAATTGAAGGCCACCTCATTCCTTATATTATTGATGGTGAAATTGAGATCAACGCCCTGGTGCCTGAAGAAAAACAACAATTAATTTTAGATGCTGTTGCCATACATGGTTCTTTCAGCCATAAAACACTGATTGAAAATTTACCTGATACTTTTACATACGGAGAAATAAAAATGGTACTGGCAGCAGTTAAAACAACAACAGAAGAATGAAACTAACAGAAGAACAGGAAGCAATAATAAATTCCAAAGGCGATATAAAAATAAATGCGGTTGCCGGCTCCGGTAAAACAACCACTGTTATTGAATATGCCAAAACAAGGCCATCTGGTGCTAAGATATTATACCTTGCTTTTAATAAATCGGTAAAGCTGGAAGCCATAAAAAAGTTTAGGGAAAAAGGGTTGCACAATGTAATTGTTGAAACGGCACATTCACTTGCTTATAAAAACATTGTTTTTAAAAATCAATATAAAGTATTACCGCAGGGATACAAAACGCATGAACTGGCCGCACTGCTTGGGTTACAAAGTAATGGTGAAAAACATCACGAATACGTAATAGCCAATCACATCAATAAATTTATTGCGCTTTTTTGTAACAGTGATAAATCAAAAGTGCAGGATGTAAATTATTTGGAAACGATAAGTGATGCTAAGGCCAAAACATTTGTAAAAACTTTTTATCATTTTATAGAAACACAAACAAGGGCCTTGTTAGCTAAAATGGATAAGGGGGAAATTGAGATTACGCATGATTTTTACCTGAAAAAATTTCAACTGCAAAACCCTGTTCTGGATTTTGATTATATTTTGTTTGATGAGGGGCAAGATGCATCTGCTGCAATGCTGGATATTTTTTTAAAACAACCGGCAACCAAGGTAATTGTAGGTGATACACACCAGCAAATTTATAGCTGGCGCTTTGCAGTAAATTCCCTTGAGAAAACCAATTTTACAACCTTGCATCTCAGCCATAGTTTCAGGTTTGGTGCAAACATTGCCAACCTGGCTACACAGGTTCTTTTTTGGAAGGACATTATTAAAACCACAACCCCTCTTGCAATTAAAGGTCTGGGTACTATAACTGGTACAAAATCTAAAGCAGTGATTGGTCGGACTAATTTAGGTTTATTATTAAAGGCTATTGAGTATGTAACTGAAAAGAAAAATATGGGGCAGATATATTTTGAGGGTAATTTCAATTCCTACACTTATGCTGATGAAGGCGCTTCTTTATACGATGTATTAAATCTCCAGAATAATAAATTACATCTTATTAAGGATGCTTTAATAAGATCAATGGGTTCTATTAAGGAATTGGAGGAATACATTGAAAAAACAGAAGATGCTCAATTAAGTATGATGCTGGAAATAGTAAAGAAATATGGCAATGATATTTACGACATCATAAAAACAATCAAACAAAAGCATATTGAAAATGACAATAAAGAAAAAGCGGATATTGTTTTTTCCACTGTTCACCGCTGCAAGGGAATGGAATATGATTCGGTGCATTTGGTAAAAGATTTTATTACTGAAGATAAAATAAAACAGCAGGTTAATGACCTGGAAAAAGATGAAAAGAAGATCAACAAACTGAATGAAGAAATAAATTTATTGTATGTAGCCATTACCCGTACAAAAAATACATTGCATATTCCTGAAGAATTATTGCCAAAAGATTTTCCTAAGCTGGCGCAAATAAATATTATAAAAAGAGAAGAGGATAAAGATAATTCTACCCCGGTTACAGAAGCTGTTAAAACAAAACCGGGCTATTCAAAATATAGTGGTACAGGTGGAAAAACCTATTCTGTAGAGTTAATAAGAACAAAGCATGAAGAAGCTTACAAACCATGGACCCCGGAGCAGGATGAAAAACTCATCCAGTTATTTAATAACAATACCTCCGATTCTGAGATCATAAAACATTTTGGCAGAAACGCCGGTGCTATCAGATCAAGATTGAGAAAGCTGGGATTAAAATGAGGTCTGCCCGCAGATTTCGCTGCTATCGCAGAATCGGTTTTCTTTCTGCGAAGTTTGCGAAATCTGCGGGACTATTATCTTCCAAAATCATCCTGTACCCTTACAATATCATCCTCGTCACTTGGGTTTGTGGCATCGGTGTGGCGCCAGATCTCGGCAATTATTCCCCAACCTTTAGTACCTAACAAACGGTGGCGCTCACCCTGTTTTAATTGTATGATATCACCAATATTCAACTCTTTTGTTTCTTTTTCTTCGTCCGTATCGCTGGTTACAACACCTGCTGTTCCCCCAATCAATTTCCATATTTCCGCACGGCGGTGATGGTATTGCCAGCTTAATCTTTTGTTGGGTGCAACTACTAAAATCTTAGGGCTAAGTTTGCCTGAAATATTAAGTTCTTCTTTAGTAAGATGTGGAAAATATAAACTGATGAATTTTTCTGCTTCATTTTCTTCAATAACAAAAAAGCCGCCCCAGGGCCTGCTGCTATCTTGCTTATGTATTTTTAAATTTTTATGATGCAGGTATTCTGCTACGTTTTCAAAAACTAATTCTTTGGGAGTGTCGGGAGTAAAATGTAACTGCATTTTTAAAATTTTGTATTTAACGTTTCGGTTCTAAAAATATTTTAATATGAATATTCTTTTAGAAAAAGTTTTGTTCGCAACTATCTTCCCATAAATACCATTAATATTTGTACATCACTTGGGTTTACACCGGATATACGTGAAGCCTGGCCCAGCGTACGCGGCCTGATCTTTTTAAATTTTTGTTTTGCTTCGGTGCCCAGCGATATCAACTTTTCATAGTCAAAATTATCTGGAATCATAAGATCTTCCAGCTGGCTCATTTTGGCAACCAGTTCTTTTTCCTTTTCAATATAAGTGTCGTATTTTAATTGTATCTCTGCTTGCTCCAGTGTTTCTTTATCAAATTCCCCTAGTGCATCTTTTAATTTAGGAATAGCATTCATCATATTCTCCAAACCGATCATTGGCCTTAATAAAACCTGTGCTGCTTTTTGTTTTGCAACTAACGGTGACGATTGTACGCTTTCCAAAAATGAATTTGTTTCTTCTGGTTCCAGGCTTATTGTACCCAGCATTTCTTTCAACTTTTCTACATTATCCTTTTTCGTTTTTACAAGCTCCATCCTTTCCTGCGATGCTAATCCAAGGCGATAACTTTTTTCAGTCAACCGGAGATCTGCATTATCCTGGCGAAGCAAAGTGCGAAATTCTGCCCTGCTGGTAAACATGCGGTATGGTTCATCGGTTCCTTTATTGATCAGGTCATCTATTAACACACCGATATATGCTTCGCTTCTCTTCAATACAACAGCTTCTTGTTCATGTGCTTTTTGATGGGCATTTATCCCAGCCATCAAACCCTGGCAGGCAGCTTCTTCATAACCGGTGGTGCCGTTTATCTGGCCGGCAAAAAACAGGTTTTCAATCAGTTTTGTTTCTAAGCTAAACTTAAGTTGGGTGGGTGGGAAAAAGTCATATTCAATTGCATATCCCGGACGGAACATCCTGCAGTTCTCAAATCCCGGTACCAGCTTAAGTGCCTGATATTGAACTTCTTCTGGAAGAGAGGAAGAAAATCCGTTAACATATATTTCTACAGTATTAAAACCTTCAGGCTCTACAAATAACTGGTGCCTGTCCCTTTCTGCAAAGCGGTTTATTTTATCCTCAATACTCGGACAATACCTTGGCCCTGTCCCCTGTATCCTTCCCTGGAACATGGGGCTTTTTTCAAAACCCGTTTTTAAAATGTCGTGTACTTCCGTGCTTGTATAGGTGATCCAGCAACTGCGCTGTTGTGCCGGGGTAATTTTCTTTGTATTTAAATAACTGAATCCAACTATTTCCTCATCTCCTTTCTGTTCTTCCATTTTTGAATAGTCGAGACTCCTGCCATCAATGCGTGGAGGTGTTCCGGTTTTTAAGCGGTCACTTTCAAAACCTAAAGACACTAATTGCTCGGTTATTCCTGTTGCAGCCTTCTCAGCCATACGGCCACCCCCCAATTGTTTTTCTCCAATATGAATAATGCCGTTCAGGAAGGTTCCGTTGGTTAAAACCACCGATTTTGCCTTTATTTCATGTCCCAAACCTGTTATAACCCCGTAAACATGGCCTTTTTTTACCAAAAGCCCGTTCACCATGTCCTGGTAAAAATCAACATTCCTGGTGTTTTCAAGCATTTCCCGCCATTTGGCAGCAAATAACATCCGATCGCTTTGTACCCTTGGGCTCCACATGGCCGGCCCCTTACTCCTGTTTAGCATCCTGAATTGTATCATACTTTCATCACTCACAATACCGCTATAACCTCCCATGGCATCAATTTCCCTAACAATCTGGCCTTTGGCAATGCCTCCCATGGCTGGATTACAGCTCATTTGGGCAATCGTCTGCATATTCATAGTGATCAACAGCACTTTACTGCCCATATTGGCGGCGGCAGCGGCAGCTTCACAACCGGCATGGCCGGCTCCCACTACTATTATGTCGTATTCTGGAAACATTTGGCAAAGGTAGTTTACAACAAATTAATCAGCCTCCAAACTTTCTAAGTATTTCCCGCTCTAGTAAAATGTCTTTAAGGGTAATACCCTGGTTGAATTTTTCAAACTCATCCCTGCTTAAAGTGGAGATGTTTTCAAGGTGTTCTTTATTGTTTATGATAAAGTTTTCAATTGCAGGTTGGCTTTCAATATTTGAAACCTCTATTTGAGAGAGTTTTTCTATCATTTTTAAACAAAATGAATACCCCGTTTTGTTATATAGGTCCTGGAAGTAGGGCTTTACTGCCAAAACATTTATCCGATTGCCCCTATTTTTGTTCAGCTCCAGCCTTTCTACCCTGATATTTATGAAGTTCCAGCATAATTTTAAGTCTTCTTCCTTGTCAAAATCAAAGTAAGTGACTGGTACAATATGATCAAACTGCCAGTCTTTGGCAAAGTTTTCCCAGTTTAAATCATCTGTAAATTGTAATTCAATCCATCCTCTAAAGCCATTTACATCCATTCCAAAGTATGGCGCATATGCTGCAGCAGCTTTTTTCTCCAATACATATCTTCTTAAAGCCAATTGCCATTTGCGCTTCTCTCTAAACTTCAATAAAGCTTCTGTAATTTCTTCTTTAGGTGTCCATTTCTTTCTTTCCATAGCCAAATATATTATGTTTCCGCCTGAAACTGGGATTCGTGGAACCATGCACGGCAATCTATCAATAGGTTTTCTTCTAAAATGGGATTCGTGAAACATCACTTAAAGTAAGTGCTCAAACATCTGTCTTCCGCTGCACTCATCTCCTTTTGGGTTTGCGGAGTCTTATCCTTGTACCCACAAAGATGTAAAGCACCGTGGAAAATCACCCGGTGTAACTCTTCGTTAATAGTGGTGCCCAAGGTTGTCGCATTGTCCCTGACCCGGTCGATACTTATATATACTTCACCAATTATTTGCCCAGGTTGTTCTGAGAGATCAAAAGTGATTATATCTGTGTAGTAGTTGTGTTTGAGGTGGGTTTTGTTGATCTCCAGAAGATACTCATCTGAACAAAAGATATAAGTAAGACTGTCCAGGCCTTTTCGTTCCTTTTTAAAAATGCTTTTAATAAACAGTTTTAAAGCTGCTCTATTAGTAAGAGAGATATTATGCTGCAGGAAAAAGAATTGAACTGTCATAGCTATTTTCTAAAATCGAAATTATTAAACAATTACGAATGAATACTTTTGCAGTAAATAAAACACTTAGGATGGACAGGAGATTATCGGAGATAGAAGTTGGCAAAACCGTAGTTATCAAGCATTTTGAAAACGATGATATCTTTTTAAAATTGATGGAAATGGGTTGTGTACCTGGAGAGAAAATAATTGTTGAGCAAATTGCCCCGCTTGGAGATCCTATCTCAATTTTTGTTGCCGGCTATATATTAAGCTTGCGCCTTAACGAAGCGGAAAATATTTGGGTGGAAGAAGTGCCTGTATTGATTAAGTAGATATAATTTATTGATTACCAATTAGTTAATGAAAATAGGTTTATATTTTGGCTCTTTTAACCCCGTACACGTTGGGCATTTAATTATTGCCAACCATGTAGTAAACAATACTGATCTTGACCAGGTTTGGTTTGTTGTTTCTCCGCAAAACCCATTTAAAAACACCAATTCATTACTGAACGAATACCACCGGCTGCACCTGGTAAATATTGCCATAGATGGAGAAACCAGGCTACGTACCAGCAATGTGGAATTTAAATTACCCAAGCCTTCTTATACGATTGACACCCTTACCTATTTACAGGAAAAATATCCTGATCATGAATTTTCAATCATCATGGGAAGTGATGGTTTTCAAAATCTTAATAAATGGAAGAATTATGAAACCCTGGTAAAGAATTATTCCTTTTACATTTATAAAAGACCGGGGTTTGAAGTGGAAGAAAATTTTGGAGCAACCATTACTATTTTGAATGCCCCTTTGCTTGACATCTCAAGCACTGCCATACGAACAATGATTAAGGAAAAGAAATCAATCCGTTTTTTAGTACCTGATGTTGTAAATGAAGAAATAGAAAGAAATGCTTATTACAAAAGCTAATACTTTTTTATTTTAGTTTGCAGTAAATATCAGCGTGTTGTATTTTTCAAAATCAATTTTAAAATATCCATCCTAAAAGCAGGCAAAACAAAACAATAAAGGGTGCCGGAATTTTAGTTAATTGTAATACTAAAAAAGTACCGGCAATAACAGCAATATTTAAAAAACTCAATGTTGTACCAGCAATTATAGAAACGTCTTTAAGAAGGTATAAAGTTGCCGCCCACATTATACCTACAACAACTGCATTAATACCCTCCAGCGCCCTGAAGACTACTACGTACTTTTTAAGGTATTGCCAAACAGGGAAGAAAAATAATACCAGTAAAGCACTTGGTAAAAAAATTGCAATCGCTCCAATAATACAACCCAGAAGCTGATGTTCTGCTCCCTCCTTTTTCATAGCGATGCCGCCTGTAAAAGAAGCAATTGAAAATACCGGTCCGGGTATTGCCCTTACCATTCCTGCACCCGTTAATAATTCATCTCTTTCAATTCGTATAATATTCTGGTCGTTCTTCTGAATAATTCTTTCTGAATTCGGTCGGGCTACATACTGATCAAGCATCAGGGGTATCAGCACATCGCCGCCCCCAAAAACAAAACTTCCGAACCGGTAAAAGTTTTCAAAAAGATTAAATGCTTTTCGGTTTTCCCAATTTTGTTTCCTTGCTGTTTCACTTAATGCACCTGCAATTAAAAATATCAATACAAATAGCCAGATATTGGTCCACCGTATTTGCCTGGGCCGCACTTCTTCTTTTTTAGGGATACGTTTACTACTGAAGTTGGTAACAATTCCCCCTGTAACAATCAAACCCGGAAATACCCATGGTGTTTTAAACAGGAAATAAGTGGCAGCCATAGCTACCAGCATGATAACTTGTGTAATAAAATTATTTACAGAAATTTTAAAAGCTTTGAATGCGGCATAAGCTAAAAACCCAATCGCCATTGGTTGGATAAACTGGAAAATACTTTTGTTAAGTTTATCAACTCCAATTCCTGATACCAGGAAAGATAACCCGCCCATTAAAAAGCAAGCCGGCAATATCCATATGATCAGCGTTAATACAGCTAAGGGTACGCCTCCCCGTTTGTATCCAATAAGTGTGAGCGTTTGTGTGGATGATGCGCCGGGTAAAAGCTGGCAAAAGGAACTATACTCCATCAACTCCTCTTTGGTAACATCTTTTCTCCGGTCCACAAAGGTCTTCATCATCATACCCATGTGCCCCTGCGGTCCGCCAAAAGCAGTAATACTGTGCAGGAACACAGACTTTAAAAAAGAAATATGCCGGAGTAGTACCAATGTATATCGATAACTTATTTTTTCAATCCTATCTCTCTTAGTCTTTCATCTAAATATTCGCCAGCAGTTGCATCGGGATATGCTTTTGGGTGGCTTGCATCTATACAACTGGCCAGGCAGCGTAAACTCATACTGCTTTTTGGATGAAGGAAAAAAGGAATTGAAAAACGTGACGTATGCCACAGTTCTCTTGGTGGATTAACAACGCGGTGCGTAGTGCTGCGTAGTTTATTGTTGGTGAGCCTTTGTAACATATCACCAACATTAACCACAATTTGTTCTGGCAAAGAAGTGACCCCTACCCATTCATTTTGTTTGGTAAGTATTTGAAGGCCATCTGCCGAGGCGCCAACCAAAAGTGTTATCAGGTTAATATCTTCATGCTGCTCTGCCCGAATTGCACTTTTAGGTTCACTGGTTATTGGAGGATAATGAATAGATCGTAAAATTGAATTTCCATTATGCACATAGTCATCAAAATAATGTTCATCAAGCCCAAGATACAATGCAATTGCTTGTAGCAATGCCGTTCCTGATTTTTCAAATGCACGATATGCACTTTCAAAAGTGGGATTAAATGCCGCAATCTGGTTAACAGAAACATTGGGCGGATATTCTTCTTCATTAAAATTATCTCTTGGCACCTGTCCATATTGAAAAAATTCTTTAAGATCTGGTGCATCGCTACCTTTTGCATGTTCTTTACCAAAACTGGTATAACCTCTTTGCCCGGCCAGTTCCGGTATTTCGTATTTTCTTTTTTGTTCTGAAGGCAATGAAAAGAATTCCTGTACATACTTATACAGATCACCAATTAATGCATCCGGAACACCATGGTTTTTAACTGCAACGAAACCTACTTCTTCGTATGCCTTACCTAATTCCTGTACAAATGCTGCTTTGCGTACAGGGTCGCCACTCATAAATTCTGCTAAATCAACTGAAGGAATTGCCATATAGTTTACTTTTATCGTTAACGAATGTAGATTTGTTTATGAAAAATTACAAAACTTCTTTTTTATTAAAAACAATTATTTACCTTTTTTTCATAGGCTTGTCAATTGCTGCTATGTTTTCTTGCAGTAAAAAAAATTATTCTGCTGTAGTTACACCTCCATATGAAAGTTTAATAATCCAACCAGACTACTCTAATCTTTATTATTGGGCTGCACATCCGTGGAAGAAAGATGCCAGCGACAGTGTTCCAAAACCACTTCGTTTATCCTATCACCCTGATTCTTCTGTTGATGTATTTTTCATACACCCCACTACTTTAACCTCACAAAAATATAAACTTTGGAATGCCGCCATTAATGATACTTCATTAAATATTAAAACAGATAATTCCACCATTTTATACCAGGCAAGTGTATTTAATGAACAATGCAGGATTTTTGCACCACGTTACAGGCAGGCACACATAAATGCTTTTTATATTGATACAAAAGAATCAGAAAAATATTTTGATACTGCTTATGAAGATATTAAAGCAGCGTTTGTTTACTATCTGCAAAATTTTAATGGTGGCAGGCCTATTATCATTGCATCGCACAGCCAGGGCACCAAACATGCTGCAAGATTATTGAAAGAATTTTTTGAAGGCAAACCTTTACAAAATAAGTTGGTTTGTGCTTACATTCCAGGATTACCCGTACCTCAAAATTATTTTACCAGCCTTATCCCTTGTAAAGATTCAACTTCAACAGGTTGCTTTGTTACCTGGCGTACTTTTAAAAGGGGTTATACTGAAACGCATTTTATTGCACATGAAAATTTTAAAGCGGTTGTAATAAATCCACTAAGCTGGACCTGTGACACAACATTGATAAAATCTAAAAATAATCTTGGTGGTGTTTTATTAAAATTTAATAAAGTAGTACCGCATGTGGTCAATGCTAATATTCACAATAATATTTTGTGGACCAGTAAACCAGATATTTTTGGTAAGCTCTTCTTTACTAAGAAAAATTATCATGTAGGTGATATCAACCTATTTTACATGAACATAAGGCAGAATGTAAAAACAAGGATCGGTGCTTTTTGGAAACAATAACTTGTCCCGCAGATTTCGCTGATTACGCAGAAAGGTTTTATCAGCGGCATTTGCGAAATCTGCGGGCTACTTATAAACCGTACTTAGCACTTATCTCCAGCATACTGTCAATTGGTTTTTTAGCGGCAAGGCGTAATTCTTCATCCATAGTTATTTCCGGCAATTCATACTCCATACACAAATACAATTTTTCCAGTGTATTTAATTTCATATGCGGACAATCATTACAGGCACAACTATTATTAGGTGGTGCAGGAATAAAAGTTTTACCTGGATTATTTTTTTGCATCTGGTGCAATATTCCTGTTTCTGTAACAACAATATATTCCTGTGCATCGTCCCTTTCTGTAAATTTCAATAAACCTGTTGTACTTCCAATATAATCTGCAATTGCTAAAACTGGTGCTTCACATTCCGGGTGAGCAATAACTTTTGCTTTAGGATGCCTGATCTTTAATTTAGTGATCTTTTCTAAACTAAAGATTTCATGCACCATACAGGCACCATTCCATAACAACATATTTCTACCCGTCTGTTTGTTAATATAAGCCCCAAGGTTCTTATCTGGTGCAAAAATGATCGGTTGCTCCGCCGGTAAGCTTTCAATGATTTTTTGGGCATTAGAAGACGTACAGATGATATCACTCAATGCCTTCATACCTGCAGAACAATTAATGTAAGTAATCACCAGGTGATCAGGATGTTTATCTTTAAATAATTTAAACAGTGCTGGTGGTGCACTATCACTTAATGAGCAGCCTGCATTCAGGTCTGGCAATAAAACCTTTTTTGCAGGATTTAAGATCTTTGCAGTTTCAGCCATAAAGTGAACACCTGCAAAAACAATAATGTCTGCTTTAGTTTTTTCAGCGGCTTGCGCAAGGCCTAAACTATCGCCAATAAAATCTGCCACATCTTGTATATCCGGCTCCTGGTAATAATGCGCCAGGATGATTGCATTCTTTTCTTTTTTCAGTCTTTCTATTTCTGCAAACAGATCTATCTCCGGGTTAATGTTCAAATCTAAAAATCCGGCGGTAGCTAAATTTTTTTTTGCGCTGTTAATATCTACCATAATATGTATTAATACTTATTATTTATATAATCACTTACTACTACTATGTGTGTTAATAAGTGTAAAGAAAAAATTTCCTTAGTGATGTAAAATTAAAACCTTTTACTTATACACCTTCATCCACACGTAATTAACATTAAAATAAATGGTGTTAAATATCCGTAAACTATTGTTGGTAGTGTTTTATAGTTTTTTATGCACTAAAATTGTAAACATCAGTTAATAAAAAACTACGAGGAAAAGTAAATCTGCAGTTTTATAAAAATCACTGTTAATATCGGTGGTATAAATTGTAATCTGCCAACATCAATTTTCTGAAAATATTAAAAGCATCAACTTTAACCCATTTTACAAAGAGTTTTCAATGAGCAAAATAGTGGTTATTCACAGTAAAACAGGTTTATCAACAAATGGTTGTTAAAAACCTCTGAAACCCGGTATGTGAATAAAATTTAGAGCCCTGCCATAAAGTGTAGGCTTAAGAACCCTGTTAATACTCAATTTTAGCCTTTTTAACAGGTAAAATTTAAATGTTAATATCTTATTTTCCCCTATTTTTGCCGTCCATTTTAATTACAGGAAAAATATGCAAGTAATTCAGACAATCCGTGACAAAGGTGCTGCAGTAGTAATTGCAGTAATTGCTTTAAGCTTAATCGGCTTTTTATTAATGGATGCCAAATCCGGAAGTAAAGGAGGCGGTGGTTTCTTTAACACCTTATCCAGCTATGTGGGAAAAGTGAACGGAGAAGCTATTGAAAAAAGTGAATTTGAAACTAAATATAATGCCGCCTACGAAATGGCTAAGCAACAGGCACAACAGCAAGGTAGAAATACCAATCCGGATGCTGCCCAGGTAAGGGAACAGGTTTGGAACCAGATGGTTGCTGAAAAAGTATTTTATGCAGAGGCAGAAAAACTGGGTATTGATTTTACTTCCAAAGAACTTTCTGCAATATTATCCAGTAATGATCCTTCAAATCCTTTATTACAAGATAAAAATATGATTGATCCTGCAACGAATAAATTGGATCAGTCAAAAGTAGCCCAGGCTTTAAGCGACCTGAAAAAAGCAAAAGGCGAACGCAGGGAAATGATAGACGCACAATTACTGGAGCCACAAAAATTAACGAGCACATCATCTAAATATTTTGCTTTGCTTAATGCCAGTGCTTATTACCCCGGCTGGATGCAGGAAAAGGATAAAACTGAAAGTAAGAATTTTGCTACCATTTCTTATGTAGCAGTACCGTATGGTGTAGTTGCCGATAGTACAATTAAAGTAACAGACGACGAGATAACTGCTTATGTTGAAAAACATAAAAAGCAATTTAAGCAGGAAGAAGGCCGCATGATATCTTATGTAGCATTCAGTCAGCTGCCCAATGCCGAAGATAGTGCCAGAACTAAAGAACAGGTAGAGAATTTAAAAAATGACTTTGCTACAACAACCAATATAGCTGCTTTTTTTGCAAGAAATAATTCAGTTATACCTTTTGATACTAGTTATCTGCCAAAATCAAAAATTTCTTCATTAGCAATTGATACTATAATTAAACAACCAACAGGAGTAGTTTACGGCCCTTATGTTGATGGTGGTAATTATGTACTTGCAAAAGTACTGGGAACTAAAACTTTACCAGATAGTAGTAAAGCAAGGCACATATTAATACCAACTGCCGATCCACAAACTGGTCAGCCAATTATGGAAGATAGTATTGCCAAAAAGAAGGCTGATAGTATTTTAACCGCAATTAAAGGCGGGGCAGATTTTGCAGTTATGGCTAAGCAATTTGGTACAGATGGTACAAAAGATAAAGGAGGAGATTTAGGGTATTTTGGTTTTAGTGGGCCAATGGTTCCGGAATTTAATGCAGCAATATTTGGCAAACCCGTTGGTACCAAAGAAGTAATAAGAACCAGGTATGGATATCATGTTATTGAAGTAACAGGAGAAAAAGGATCTATGCCTGCTTATAAAATTGCTTTTATGGCTAAAGAAATTTCGGCCAGTGAAGCAACAATGAATAAAGCCAATTTGAATGCAACCAAACTATCTGCAGAAAGAGGTGGAAAAGAGTTTGAAGCTTATGTTGCTAAAAACGGCTTGCAAAAAGTAACATGGCCTACAATAGTAAAAGAAAATGATTTTAATATTGGACAATTAGAGGAAGGAGAGACTAGAAAATTGGTAAGATGGGTGTTTGATGCAAAAGAAGGAGACGTTAGTGAACCATTTAATATTGGCAACCAGTTTATTGTTGCCACAGTTGACAAAATTCAAAGCGAAGGAACACAGGATGCAAAAACAGCAAGGCAAATGGTGGAAGGTGTGATCCGCAATCAAAAGAAAGCACAGATTATTATAAAGAACCTATCGGCCAATCCAACATTAGAAGGAGCAGCAACTTTTTATAAACTACAGGTTTTAACTGCAGGAGCAGACAGCAGTCTTACTTTCAGCGGCCAGATAATTGCCGGCATAGGCCAGGAGCCAAAGGTAATTGGTGCTATATTTAATAAAGAAAACCAGGCAAAAGTATCTGCGCCAATTGAAGGTTCAAATGGTGTTTATGTAATTAAAGTAAACAGTGTTGGTGAAAAAGCAGCAGATACACCCGAAACTGCAGCGCAGAAAAAACAACAATCAGCAAGCACCCTGCGCAACCAGGCAGCAGCAGGCTGGTTTGAAGGACTTAAAAACCAGGCAACTATTAAAGACAGCCGCAGTAAATACTACTAACAATTAAATGATTATATTTTTAACAAACCCCGCCATTAGAGCGGGGTTTGTTGTATTTACGAGAAAAAGAATTTTTTAAAGAGCGGGGTATAGCCGGCTTAATATTGACCTAACTTTGCATTATGGAAGAAGTAATGACCAATAAGGTTGCAGAAAGCGGGATAATTACAATAAACCTTGAAGATTATTATCCCAAAGGTGAAACTGTTGTGTTTGACCTTAAGGACTATTTATTTATGGGTTTGATATTAAAAGAAAAAGACTTCAGGGAGGCATTAAAGAATTTGGACCTTACTCCGTATGAAAATAAAAATGTAGCCCTTACCTGCACTGCTGACGCCATCATACCTATGTGGGCATATATGCTGGTGGCAAGCTACCTGCAACCCATAGCCCAAAATATAGTTTTTGGCAATGAAGATTTTTTACAAAAAACATTATTCCTGAAAAATTTGGGTACTTTATTAAACCCTTCAGATTATACAGATAAAAGAATAGTGATAAAGGGTTGTGGCGATCTGCCCATTTCAGAATCTGCTTATGTAGAAGTTACCAACTTATTAAGGCCTGTTGCAAAAAGTATAATGTATGGAGAGCCTTGCAGCACAGTGCCTATTTTTAAGAAGAAGCCGTGAACCCTCCGTCAGACGTGAGTGGTGAATCGTGAGTTTGTACAGCTTGCTGATTATAACAAATGCTAAAAGAACTTTAAACAGAATACTCTACTCACGTTTGACGATTCACGTCTCACTACTAAAACCATCCACGTTTTCTAAACATTCGTATCATTGCTAAAGGAATACACAACATTAAACCAACAGAAATAAAAAATCCCCATTTATTATGCAGTAAGGGAATGCTTTCAAAATTCATCCCGAAGATACCGCCAATAACAGTTGCGGGAGCCAATAAACAGGTTACCACAGCCATCACTTTCATTACCTCGTTCATTTTTAAATTTACATTGCTTAAATACAAGTCATTTAAGTTCATCATCATATCACGATAGTTTTCTGCCAACTCGTTAGCCTGTAAAATATGATCATACACATCTTTAAAATATCTTTCGGTACGCTCTTCAATCAATTCACTTTCGCTACGTAAAATACCATTTACCAATTCCCTTACCGGTGCAATACTGCGTTTTAAAACAATCATTTCTTTACGCAGCATATTAATTTTAGCAAGACTGCGGTTGTTGGGACTGCGTACAATGTCTTCTTCCAGGCCTTCAATTTTCTCGCCCAGTTTTTCCATTACTACAAAATAATTATCAACTATCATATCAATTAAACAATAGAACAAATAATCAGCACCATTCTGCCTTACTTTACTGCCATTTATTTTTAACCGCTCCCGTAATGGATTAAATACATCTTTTGCAGCATCTTCCTGGAAGCTGATCACAAAATTCTTTCCCAGTATAATGCTTATCTGTTCTACCTCAACAGCGGAATCTTTTTCATTAAAATACATCATATTCAGCAAGCAAAATACAAGGCCATCTATCTCATCCATTTTGGGGCGCTGGCCAATGCTCAAAATATCTTCTGTAATCAAATAATGAATACCATAATGTGTACATATTTTTTCCACATCAACCTTACGTAAGCCATCTACATTTAACCAGGTTACTTTAGGAGAGTTTAAAAAAGGAAAACAATCAGGAACAGCTTTAAGTTCCCTGATATCGGCCTGTGAAGCATTATAATCGTAAACAAATATTTTTATTTCTTCGGGTTCAACCCTTGCAGCAGCAACAGTGGGATTTACCTGCAGCACTTTTTTAGTGCGCAATAATTCAAGAGGATTTAAGATGTAAGAAAAATATTTTTTACTATGTTCAAACATGGCGGGTAATTAAAAAAACAATTTACCGAAATTTTTTTAATACAGCATTTGTTTAACTACTGCCAATTATGGTAGGTACTAAATCATTTAAAAATAGTAGCACAATTAATTAAAGAATATTGGAATCATTCTTCAAGCAATTCAACAACTTCCACACCAAGCGCATTAGCTATTTTGCATAAGGAGCGAAGGGTAATATTGGATTTTCCGGTTTCAATTCTTGACATGCTTGATTTTTCAAAATTACATTGCATGGCAAGATTGTATTGCGTGATGTTTTTACTAATGCGAATTTTCTTTATCCTTAAGCCCAACTGTCTTAAAACCATGGATTCATTCATAAACTTGCTTTTACCAACAGTGATTAGTGTATTATAATATGCAAATCTCTGAATGAAAGGGAGTTCATATTGTAGTATGTTTTCTATCATGCAGTAGCAGGGCTACGAATATTGTAACAGGGTAAACTATAAATTAGTCCTTAAAGAGATCCGACAGGGGAACATCGAGTGCAGTGCTTATTTTATTTAGTGTTCGGATAGTTGGATTAGATAGCCCCGATTCAATCCTGGATAAACTTGCTTTTTCAAAATCACATTCCATTGCAAGCTGGTTTTGGGTCATACTTTTGCCAGTTCGGATGGCTTTGATCCTTTCACCCAGCTTTGCCAACAGTTTATCCTCACCCATCTTGGTTTGTTTTTACAAAAGAAATGAAGATAAAGGGATACATTGTTGTCATAAAGAACAATTATCATATCTAAGGATGATATAAATCACTAAATAAAATAGGTGATATAAATAAAAGAAGTTCGAAATATTAAAATAAATTTCGTTTTGTTGTTTTTTATTACAACTTTTGTTAGGCAATTTTATAAAGGTAAA